>TARA_R100000789_G_scaffold90173_1_pt1 | contig 16214 bp, 7 predicted proteins | sample TARA_R100000789 | Tara Oceans TARA_R100000789 (sample SAMEA2623403) | marine metagenome | biome: marine biome (ENVO:00000447); feature: mesopelagic zone (ENVO:00000213); material: "saline water (ENVO:00002010), including plankton (ENVO:xxxxxxxx)" | depth 450 m
GGCGGCTCATCGAAAGTACTACTGACAACCTCGCATTGAGGGCCTTTGACCTGACGTTCCATATCCGTCACTTCTTCCGGACGCTCGTCAATCAGCAGCATAATCACGTAGGCATCGGGATGATTTTTAATCACCGACTTGGCCAGATTCTGCAGCAGGATCGTTTTACCGGCTCGTGGCGGAGAAACGATCAACCCACGTTGACCCATTCCGATCGGAGCAACGATATCAACAATTCGCGAACTCAAGTCGTTTGGATCAGCAGAGAGACGAAGACGAGTTTCCGGATGTAGAGGGGTCAGATCGTCAAAAAAGACTTTGTCCGACAGCAGATTCGGATCCTGTCCGTTAATTGCTTCGACGCGGAGCAGGGCGAAATAACGTTCATTCTCTTTAGGTGGACGAATCTGACCGGCTACCGTCGCTCCATTTCGCAGTCCGAATCGACGTATCTGGCTGGGTGAAACGTAAATATCGTCGGGACAGGGCAGGTAGTGATAATCGGGGCTTCGCAGGAAGCCAAAACCATCCGGCAAAATTTCGAGAGTCCCTTCCCCAAACATCAGACCATTCATCTTGGTCCGTTCTTTGAGAATTTTGAAAATCAGATCCTGCTTCTTCAACCCGGTGTAATCGGAAAGCTTTTCGCTGCGGGCCAGTTCCAGCAGATCTTTCATCGTCAAACGCTGTAACTCAGCGATATTGACTTCGTTCGCATCGAGCGATTCAAAAGCTTTATCGGTATCGTTGTTCGATTTTGAACGGGAAGTGCGTGAGGAAGATGATTCCTGTCGGGTTTCAGTAGCCATGATCGAATTCCAGAAAGGACGTCTGCTCGGAAGAGCCAGGGATGTGAGAGAAAGGTATGGTGTTGAGGTTGTGAAGTATCAAAATTATCGAGAAGTGATCTGATTAGCCCATTACGATCACCTGAAAGTTGTTGTATTATGACTTTGTCCGGGAAGAAATCACCCGATACAAGCCGACAAAAAATCCAATTGTGGCTATGACCATCCGAATGTGCGTTCTACGTAGTTTAAAAGTTGTTGAAATGAATCCTCTAAAGGCCCGGAATTGTCGATTGTGACATCACAGTGACGCTGTTTCTCTTCCAGGCTCCATTGACTCTGTTCCCGCTTTTGCAGTTGTTCCATTGTCCAGTTTCGTGATTCCGTTACATTCTGCAGCCGTTGTTTTTGAGAAGTCTCGACAAAAACAATCTTGTCACAAACATGTCCCCAGCCCGTTTCGAGCATGACAGCTGCATCCAGAAGGATACCTCTGGCTCCCTGTTCCCGGGCGGAATCAATTTGTTGCTGCATCAGATCCTTAATCTCGGGATGAACAATTTTTTCCAGCTGTATTCGATTTTGAATGGCTGGATTGTCTTCTCCCCACACCTGCTTACCAAGTGCAGGGCGATCGATTTCTCCCTGTTCATTCAAAATTTCCGATCCGAAGATCGCTGTCAGTTGATCTCGAACACTTTTCAGTTTCAAAACCTGATGCCCCAGTTCATCTCCATCGATACGGGGAATCGATAATTTTTCAGCCAACATCCGACTGAGTGTGCTTTTTCCAGAGCCGACTCCTCCCACAAAACCTAACACTGCAAATTGAGAATCGGTCTGAGTCATTTAACTCGGTGATTATCTAATTATGAAATAACTGATTCAAAAAGCTGTAACAGAGTTCTATTGATAGACGTTTGAGTTCTCGAAGTGGTTCACAGAGAACAGACCAGCTCATCAATTGCAGGCAGATTTCTGGAATTCTTAGGGATTGGATACCTTCAGCAGAAAGCTGCAGGGAACATATGAAACCGACAGAACGTCATCCATGTACGATACTGAGATGTGGATTAAAAGGCGTGATACACTATGTTCAGCATCACAATTCCATTTGTCAACCTCCAAATTGACCCGGATTGCAATTTTTACACAATCAAAACATAAGTGGTCTCTTGTGTGATGTGTCGACTCTTTAAAAATAGCATTTGAGTTTGGCCGAGATATGACTCGGTCGTTGCTGATGCAAACTGCAATCGGTATGCCATAAGAATGAAAAAAGCCGCGAGGAAATGATTCTCCTCACGGCTAACATTGAATGTAATTAACGATGGGTGGCGGGTTTATTTTACTAATTCAACGAGTGATTTATTTCTCGTCGAGCACTTCAACAGCTGCAAAGGTTTGCCCTTCGAGCATTGCAAGCGAAGCTCCGCCGCCTGTACTCACATGAGAGACCTGATCGGCAAATCCGAGTTGCTGGACCGCAGCTGCACTGTCTCCACCGCCGATAATACTCACGCCATCACCATCGGCAATTGCCTGAGCGACCGCTTTTGTTCCTTCATCGAAAGGAGGCATTTCAAAAACACCCATCGGACCGTTCCAGACAATCGTCTTGGCCGATTTCACAGTCTCGGCATACAGCTTGGCCGTTTCCGGACCGATATCCAGACCTTCAAAGCCATCCGGAATTTCTCCTGCATTGACAACCAGCTTGTTGCAACTGGAGCTGAAGTCATCGCCGCAATGTGTATCGACTGGTAGCATCAACACCCCTTCGCCCTTTTCCATTAACTCTTTTGCAAGATCGACTTTGTCTTTCTCAACCAGACTTCCACCAACTTTGCCTCCCTTGGCCAATGAAAATGTGTAGGCCATCGCTCCGCCAATCAGGACTTTGTCGCAGATCGAAAGCAGGTTGTCGATCACTTTGATTTTATCGGAAACCTTCGCTCCACCCAGAATGGCCACGAATGGTCGCTGCGGATTGCTGATGGTATCAGTCAGATACTTGATCTCTTTATTCACCAGAAATCCAACGACTTTCGGCTTACTTCCCATCGCTTCAGGAACGCCAACCATAGAGGCGTCTTTACGATGGCAGGTGCCGAAGGCATCGTTGCAGTAGATGTCTGCATAGCTGGCCAGCTTGGCAGCGAAATCGGCATCTCCCTTTTTCTCGCCTTTGTTGAATCGCAGGTTTTCAAGAACCAATGTCATTCCCGGTTCGAGAGCAGCGACTTTGGAATCGGCATAGGAACCGACGGTATCCGTTGAAAATACAACGGGAGTGCCGAGAATTTCCGCCAGCCGATCTGCAACCGGCTTCAAACTGTATTTCTGATCTTCAGCAGAGCCATCCCCTTCCGGACGTCCAAGGTGACTCATCAAAATCAACTTACCACCACGATCCAGAACCGATTTGATGGAATCGAGTGCCATCACAATTCGTCGATCATCGGTTATGTTCTGCGAGTCATCCAGTGGAACGTTGAAGTCCACTCGCATCAGCACAGTTTTGCCAGAGACATCGACATCTTCAATTGTTTTCTTCGCCATAGGGACACCTGATTATTTGTAGGTAAGTGTTAAGTTTCAATTTTCGCTGAATTCTAAATGGTTCCCAGATCAGTTCCAACCAACACAGAAGAGAAATCTATTCTCAGACGTTTGAAATGGCGAAGATTCCCGCACGCTTTCAGAAAAACTCCTCAATAATTAGCAATCTCTTGAGCTGTAAACCTTGATAACTCTTGGAATCGTGGTTCTGGCATGTCATAATGCATGTGAGATGTTTGATATCATCTTGCCTGCCTGAACTTCATGCCTCGCGTACTCTCTGAGCTTACTCTGGAAGTGTGATTACTCCATGAAATCTCAAGTTCATTTTTTACTGACCTGCCTGTGCCTCATTGTCGCTGCTCCCGATATGGGATTGGCCGAGGATTCCAAGCCGATTGATTTCACAACGCAAATCCGGCCGATCCTGTCCAATAAATGTTTTCACTGTCACGGTCCTGACGAAGCCGAACGCTACGGCGGATTACGTCTCGACACCAAAGCCGGCGCTCTCGGTGAAACCGATTCCGGCTTGCCAGCCATTGTTGGAGGAAGTCTCGAAGAAAGCGAACTGTATCGCCGGATTACCAGCCCTGATGAATCCGAACGCATGCCTCCACCGGAATCGGGAGTGGTACTCGACCAGAAATCGATCGATTTGATTCGCCGCTGGATCAAGCAGGGCGGGGAATATGCCGGGCATTGGTCCTATCAACAACCACAAAGGCCTGAACTCCCCCAAGTTAATCAGGCCGACTGGCCACGAAATGAGATTGATTATTTCATCCTCCAGCGGCTCGAACAGGAACATCTCAAACCACAACCAATTGCCGAAAAAACGGCTCTCATTCGACGATTGACCCTCGACCTCACCGGCTTGCCACCGACACCAGAAGAGGTTCATGCATTCCTTCAAAATGAGAATCCAGATGCTTATGAGCAACTGGTTGACGAACTCTTGAGCCGGCCTACTTTCGGCGAACATTGGGCTCGCATGTGGCTCGACCTGGCCCGCTATGCCGACTCGGCTGGCTATGCTGATGATCCTTCACGAACAATCTGGGCATTCCGGGATTATGTCATCAAGTCGTTGAATGAAAACAAACCTTTCGATCTGTTCACGAAAGAGCAACTGGCGGGGGATTTGTTTCCGGATCCAACTGATGAGCAACTCATTGCTACTGCATTCCATCGAAATACCCTCACGAATAACGAGGGGGGAACCATTGACGAAGAGTTCCGCAATGCGGCTATTATCGATCGCGTGAATACGACATTCGCCGTCTGGATGGGCACGACCATGGCTTGTGCTCAATGTCACACACACAAGTACGATCCGATCAGCCAGCGGGAATATTTTCAATTGTTCGCCATCTTCAATAACACAGAAGATGCAGACAAACGGGATGAATCTCCATTGCTGCAATATTACACACCCGAACAGAAGCAGCAGCAGGTTGAATGGAAGCAGCAGATTGAAGAACTCAAAAAAACTCTGCAAACTCCCACTCCTGCTCTTCGTGATGAGTTAGCCCAGTGGGAATCACGACTCTCAAAACCACTGGAGTTGACTCCACTGGCTGTGACTGAATTCACAGCTGAAAGTAAAACATCTGGAGAACTGACTCCAGATCATGCCGTACTCGTACCAGAAGCTCATGAAACCGACCGCTACACTTTGAAACTGCAGCCAGCTAAAGCGACCTCAGAAAAATACTATGCTCTGCAACTGCAGACGCTTCCACTGGAAACGCTCCCCGGCAAAGGTGCAGGACATGCCAATGGCAATTTTGTGATCACTAATCTGAAGGCAACTATTAATTCGGCGGGAAGTCAATCCGCAGAGGGGCGTTATGTGCGCGTCGAAATGCCCGGAAACGAAAAACTTTTATCGCTGGCCGAGGTTCAGGTACTTTCCGGTTCAGATAATATCGCAAAAAACGGCAAGGCGACTCAAAGCAGTACCGATTACAACGGATTGCCAGAACGAGCAATCGATGGAAATACGAATGGCGACTACGCCGTCAATTCGACAACTCATACGGCTGTTTCCAACGATCCCTGGTGGGAAGTTGATCTCACATCGAATCAGCCGATTGATCAAATTGTGATCTGGAATCGAACAGATAATAACCTGCACACACGACTGAAAGACTATCGCATTTCCATTCTCGATGCCGACCGAAATGTCGTCTGGCAGCAGATGGAAAGCAATTCGCCAAATCCCAGCAAATCCTATGAGATCTCAGGAGATAGAACAGTTGTCTTCTCTTCTGCTCTTACTGACTACAGTCAATCTGGTTTCGCTCCAAATGGCGTGATCGACTCGCCGGAAAATCATGAAACCGGCTGGGCAGTTGCCGGTCAGGCTTCGCAGGCTCATCAACTCACGTTGATTTCGTCGACTCCCTTTGAATTGAAAGAGGACGAAATTCTTACGGTGACAATCGATCAGAAATCAAAATATGCTCAGCACACACTCGGACATTTTCGTCTGCAGTTGATCTCCGATCCACGAACTTCCGAATTAGCGGGATTACCCGTGGAAATATTAACTCTCGTTCAGAAAACTGAAGACGAACGTTCCACAGCCGAGCAGAAACAATTGACAGAATACTTTCTGGCAAATGCTGCCCCCGGATTGAAAGCCAAGCGAAAGCAACTCGCTGAGCTGGAAAATCAGTTAAAAAATATGAAGCCGACGACGACCGTCCCTGTGATGCGTCAACTCCCTGAAGAGAAGCACAGAAAGTCTCACATTCAAATTCGCGGTAACTACACTTCACTGGGAGATGAAGTCCACGAAGGTTTGCCTGACCTGATTCAGGTTCCGCTGGAGTCAGAACAACCAAGCCGACTCGAGTTGGCAGAATGGCTGGTACACCCCGAGAATCCGCTCACAGCGCGTGTGATTGCCAATCGGTATTGGGAAAAGCTATTCGGAATTGGACTGGTCAGCACCAGTGAAGAGTTCGGTTCTCAAGGCGAACTTCCTTCACATCCCCAACTCCTTGACTGGATGGCGACCGAACTGCATCGACTTAACTGGGACTCTAAAGCCTTCATCAAAACACTCGTCATGTCGGCTGCCTATCGACAGTCGTCGCGCTCAACTCCTGAGTTACTCGAGATCGACCCCGATAATCGTCTCGTTTCTCGTGGCCCCCGATTTCGTCTCTCGGCGGAAATGGTGCGGGACCAGGCACTGTTCGTGAGTGGCTTGCTCAGCGAAAAAATGTACGGTCCTCCTGTTAATCCTCCACAGCCGGATATCGGCCTGAAAGCCGCATTTGGGGCAGGGATCGACTGGAAAACAAGTTCAGGTGAAGATCGATATCGCCGAGCATTATATACAACGTGGCGAAGATCAAACCCCTATCCTTCGATGGCTGCATTCGATGCCCCCAATCGGGAAACCTGCATCGTTCGACGTGACAGGACGAATACTCCGCTGCAGGCGTTTGTCACATTGAATGACCCCGTTTACGTCGAAGCAGCTCAGGCTTTGGGACGTCGAATACAAGAACAACCTGATGAGGAGATTTCAGAGAAAATTGCCTTTGGGTTTGAGTTGTGCACATCGAGAAAGCCGACACATCTGGAAACGAATCGGCTGGTTTCCCTGTACCAAACCGCTCAACAGGAATATGCAAAAACTCCGGATGAGGCTCTCAAACTGGCAACCGATCCTTTAGGTCCATTACCTGAAGGAGCGAATCCTGCAGAATTCGCCGCTTGGACTCTGGTTGGCAATGTGCTGCTGAATCTCGATGAAATCCTGATGAAACCGTAAAGCAAACTACGAAAAGAATTTCAAAATGTCGAAACAACATGATCACTTACTGAATGTGACACGACGTCATTTTCTGAATCGATCCGGCGTCGGTTTGGGCAGCATGGCACTGGCGTCAATGCTGCCGGGGAGTACTCTGGCTGCTCCGACAGGCGGGAATAATCCTTTGGCTCCTAAAAAACCGCATTTTGAGCCGAAAGCCAAACGGGTTATCTATCTACATATGACTGGCTCACCACCGAACCTGGATCTGTTCGATTACAAACCGGAACTGATCACACGAGACGGCGAAGATTGTCCGCAGTCGTTTCTGGAAGGGAAAAAGTTCGCGTTCACATCGGGCGTACCGAAATTGCTGGGGACTCCTCAGAAATTTCAGCAGGTTGGCGAAGCAGGCACCTGGATGTCGGAAGCGATTCCCCATCTGCAGGAGGTCGCCGATGAAATGTGCCTCGTGCATTCGATGACGACCGATCAGTTCAATCACGCACCTGCAGAACTTCTGCTCTATACGGGCTCTCCACAGTCCGGGCGCCCCTCGCTCGGTTCCTGGACCACTTATGGACTGGGTTCTGAAAGTGAAAACCTTCCCGGATTTGTCGTGCTGATTTCCAGCGGAGTCCAGCCAAACGGCGGAAACAAATCTTTTGGAAGTGGTTTTCTGCCTTCAGTCTATCAGGGAGTGCAATGTCGCACTCAGGGGGATCCGGTTCTGTACGTTTCCAATCCCGACGGTATGAGTCGGGGTGTACGGCGGATGAGCCTGGATGCGTTGAAAGATCTGAACGAAATGCAGGCTGAGCGTGTCGGGCATCCTGAAACTCTCACGAGAATTGCTCAATACGAACTGGCATTTCGCATGCAGGTTTCTGTTCCTGAGGTGATGGATATCACGAAAGAGACAAAGCAGACTCTGGAAAATTACGGTGCAGAGCCAGGAAAATCTTCACTGGCAAACAACTGCCTGCTCGCGCGCAGACTGGTCGAGTCCGGTGTCCGCTATGTGCAGCTATTTGACTGGGGCTGGGATTATCATGGGACCAGCGAAGGTTCAGGAATTGGTGAGGGACTGCGAGACAAATGCGCGACGATGGATAAACCGGTCGCCGCCTTAATCAAAGACCTGAAACAACGGGGACTCCTCGAAGATACGCTCATCGTCTGGGGAGGAGAGTTTGGACGAACTCCCTTCCGGGAAGGACGAACTGCGAAAAGCAAAATCCTGGGCCGCGACCATTATCCCGATTGCTACACCATGTGGATGGCTGGGGGTGGGGTGAAAGCTGGTTACAATCATGGACAGACCGACGAACTCGGTTTCGGTGTTGTCGAAAACAAAGTTCACATCCACGATTTCCAGGCAACGATTTTGCACCTATTAGGATTCGATCACGAACGACTCACTTACCGCTTCCAGGGCCGCGACTATCGCCTGACCGATGTGCACGGGCATGTTGTTAAAGAGATACTGGCTTAAAATTCGTAATCAATCAAATAAAAAACGCCACAGTGTATGCGGCGTTTTTTATTTTGTGAAAAGCGTTGCCTCTTACAGATTCGGCACTTTGATCTGATCTCGCATTGAGTCATAGCGTGGATCGCGGAAGACATCTCGGAATTCGAAGCCGAAGCCGTTACCTAATTCCCAGCCAGCTCGTTGCGCCCAGGGAGTCCCGGGATGTTGTTTTTGAACAAAAGCAAACTTTTCTTTGGCTTTGTCAAGCTGCTTGTTCAATTCATCCATATCGACTTTGGTACGTTTGATCTGCTCTTCGTCCGGCTCTTTCATATTCTTGGTACGAACTACATTCCAACGATTCGATTGTGGACTTTTGGGTTTTGGTGGATTCTTCAATTGCGAGTCCACAGCCAGCATGAACTGAAAGAGACGAACGCGGAATGAAAGACACTGAGCATAAGCCAGATCGTAAGCGGCACGCCAGCGTTGAGAATCTTCTCGAGCTCGCAAAGGTTCAATCTCTTCAAGTCGACGGATTGCTTCATTCATAATCCCAAATGCTCTCAATGCCCGGCTCGCATGTTCCAATGCTTCTGGACGGAATTCGTCGGGAGAAAATGCATACCAGTGTTCTTTAATATTCAGCTTGTCATCTTGATAAGGATTGAGCACATTGATGATGTTCCAGATTTCCGTACGGAACTTGCTCTTGGACCGCTCCTGTTCATAATCTCGACGGGCAAGCAGAAGGGGTTGATATTCCTTCATCGCCAGGAACTCAAACTTACGTTCGAGATGAGCAGCTCGTCCAACGAGTGTTTCTTCATCGCCCGGAAGCATGAAGTAAATCCCTCCGGATTCCCGAGCCAGACGGACCTGTTCGTAACAACCGAATCCACTCGAGAAAGAATCCCAGCGACGATGAAGACCATCGTATTGCAATGCCTCGACGAAAGCCGTTTCCGGGCCACGTTTGACGTCAATCCAGAAATCAAGACCGAACTTAGGATCCGTCCATTTCATGCGAGCATAGGGATAGCCAAAGATTGCCTCGCGGCCCATGATGTAAACTGGAGCCTTGAAACGTTTCACGCGGGAAATCGCCTCTTCAACAGCGGCCCCGTCGTCTCCGCCTTCATCAGACAGTACAACGAGCACCAGTTTTCGTTGTGCTCTGAATGCGAGTTGCCCATATTTATCGCAGACTGCCATAATCGACTGGAAAAGGTTTTCTTCACCGGTTTCGTCAACTGGAATCTTGTCGATTGCCTTTTGAATTTCAGGAATGTTACCGGTTGGATTAGCCGTATGGGTATGAATGCCGGCACCGTAGCTGAGAATCGTCGTCAGCAGGGTTTCATCAGACGCTTTGCTTTTTAGTTTTTCGTCCTGTTCCTGAGCAATTTTCAATTCTTCATAGACTTTGGCAAACTGGTCACGAATCTCTTTTTGGTCGTCTTTCATACTTTCGGATTCATCGAACAGCCAGACAACATGCACTTTGTCGTTTCGCATCAGGCGAACCAGTTCCTGAGTCAATCGACTCATGGCGGCACCATAACCTTCAACGACAGCACCGGCTTCTCCCTTGATTTCCGACTCGCCTAAGTCGGTTCCGAGCATGTTCGCACCAGGCATAGTGACAGAAGCGACATTGACCTGAATTTCTGGTTCGTTGAGCGATTCCGACTGCTCAATTTTTGTCTGACTGACCGCAGGAGCCGAGGAGCCGCCGGAAGCAGTAGATACGGTTGCACCGGAAATCACAGAAAGATTCTCAGATACCTCGGTATTGATATCGAGTTCCTGAGTAAATTCCTGCTGTTCGCGTTCGTCGGTAAAGACAGTCTCGACCGCGACTTCGCTGCCATCATCAAGTAAGGTAAACTTAATGAGGGCCATGAGCACGAGAATGACGACATGGACGCCGACGGACATCGTCAAGGCTGTGGAATCACTGGATAATTTCGACATATCGTTGTTCGCGGGAGCAGCCGCGATCCTTCAAATGGAATTTGATTGTTCAATTGAGAAAAAAAACGATCGTCCAGGCTAAATCTGTTTGCCGGATCGATATCTTTTATTCTTAATTTTCAGGCAGTAAAGTCAACTCTGACTGAAAGTGACTCGAGTCTTTTCAATTCCATTTGAGTACTCGAATGGCACAAATTTCATCCTTAAAGTTTGGGAACGTTTTTAGGTTTTGGTGGCTGATTGGCCATCATCTTTTTCTTTTCTTCTTCAGCCAGGAGCAGCATCGGATCGTCTGGATTCATACCATTCATAGGAGCAACTTCTCGCTTAAATTCACGCCATTCCCAGCCAAGTGGCTGTTCTTTCTCGCGGGAAGCCAGCATTTCCCAAGGAGTTCCTGGATGCTCTGCAATAACCCGGCTGAGATACTCGTCAGCCTTATCGGCAAACTTTTTCACTGTTGAACCTGCTGAAATTTCGGCAGAAGGAACCAGTCGCCAGTGATTATTTCCTTCCTCCTCGAACTTCTTGGGAGAAGACTTCATTTCCGCACACATTTCGTTGTAACCCAATGCTCGTGCTCTCATCGCCAGCACGCGTCCAGCAGCCAGGTCGTAGCCAGCCCGCCAGCGTGGCTCGACCAGTTTGTCTCGATCTTTGACGCCGTTTTCCAGGATAGACATCAGTTCCTGGAGTTTGTAATCGAGCACTGCCAGCGGTTTCTGGGCTTCGGTCAATTGTTGACGCAAAATCGTATCGGTATCAGCCCGGAATTGAAGTGTTGGAATCGGTATGTTGTCAACGCGAGACCGCTGAGCAGCCATTAATAGAGACTGTTTGGCGTTGTTCTGACGCAAATCGAGATCGACGAGACGAATTGGGCGATAATCGGGAGAATAACTTCGCATGATCGAAGGATCGAACGTCGGACCATTCTGCACATCTGTTGAAACCAGATACAGACCGCCCGTTTCTGCACACAACCGTGTCAGAGCATAAGGGCCATAACTGGCTGACATCCGATCGTACTGCTGCTGATCGCCTCCGAAGAAGGGGAGTTGCAGACGTTCCGGATAAATCGTTTCAGGCCCCTGATCTGCAGGCAAATCATCGGTAAATGTGTTTCCACCTTCTGTCCAGGTGGTTGTCAGATAGCCTTTATCCCGACCAAAAACGGCAGCGTTCCCCACACAGTAAATCGGAATGCCCAGTCGCTTGTTGAAAGCGATGGTTTTTTCAAGATTCTCGACATCGTCCCCTTTTTCATCAGTGACAATAATCATCATTACATTGCGTCGCAGTTTGGTTTTGTAACTCGACCATTTGAAACTGGCCTTGTCGACAGCATCAAAAACGAATTCTTTACCACTCACATCCGATTTAATTTCGCGAATCGCCTTGACGAGATCTTTGACATCTTCCACTGGTTTTTCAGTGATGAAGTTCGTTGATTCCCCATAACTGACCACAGCTGTTTCCAGTGGGATTTTGTGCTGTTTGGCTTCATCAAACATGCCGAGTTGCTTGTAGACGATTTCAAAGCGCTTCGCGATCGCTTCGCGTCGTTCATCCAGAGAGAGGGATGCATCGAACAACCAGATCACCAGAGTCGGCTTGTCATTGAGAGAAGAAGCGATTTCGAGCGTCAGTCGATCCATGGCTCCTTCAACACCACCGGTATGTTCGGTTTGACCAGCCACTTCGACTGCTTCGACCAGTTCCGCATCACTCGGACGGGAAACAAGTTCGGTATTGGGCATTTCAACTTCGAGTAATTCTTCCTGCAGTTTTTCCTGAACAGGATCGACATCGGACTTGGTCGGATCCTGAGTGGCAGCCAGGGAAGCCGTCAGAGAATCAAAATTTGACTCAGTTCCAAGCTGATCGGAAACGGTGACATCAAACTGAAATTTGTTATCGAGCGGTTCATCGATCGTACTGGAGAGCAGCAGATTTCGATCAGGATTCTGAGCCACATAAGTGATGCTGGCCATCAGCATCAGAATGACAACATGAATTGCCAGACTAACCGCCCAGGCGGGAGCATCCTTGATGTGATCCAGATAGGCATTTTCAAATTTATTCATCATGGATCGGGACTCCGAACATTCCTGATTGAGAATAGTGCCCTGTCAGGGCTTAGTTTTAATTTTAAAGCAACTGCAGTGAGCTCCGTTGTCGTACTAACAATTATTTCGACCGGAAAATAAAGTAGCAACAGAACTTTAGTGAACGTAGCGTCTCTATTTTAGTTAACGATACCCTTAATCTTCTGAAACCTCAAGCGGATTTTACCGAAATCCCTGCAAGTCCACGACTTGTGTAATTTTGGTGAAATCAGGAGGTGATAGTTAAGAGTACGCTACTATTATTAACCTCAGGAATTGAAGAAATCTATCGAAAAAAATGCATCAGTTCCCACAGATTCGTAAAATTCACCACGGGTGAATCTGATGATTGAGCCGATAGAATCAATTACGACCTTCATGAGAATTTCATCATTTATGAGGAGTTGGCATGACTACAGGCCACTCTGAAGTGACAAAAACCAGTTTTCAGGTATCAGCAGAGGGTGGAATTACCCTGCATGCCCGAAAGTGGGAACCGAAACAGCTGGAAGAAGATCAAAAATTTCTTGTTGTCACTCATGGAGCCTGTGAGCACGGCGGCCGCTATAACGATTTGCTTGAACGAGCCGCCCGCCAGGGATGGACTGCAATTGCCATTGATTTGAGAGGGCATGGTCAGTCAACTGGCAATTATGTGCATGTCGAGCGATTTGCTGATTATTCCCAGGATCTGCTCTCAGTTCTGAATTATGTCGAGGCTCCCCCGGAGTCGACCGTTTTGATTGGTTGCAGTATGGGAGGGCTGGTTTCGATCCGCACACTGCAAAATCACTGGAAAGAACATAACTGCAATCCCTGCAAGGGCTTAGTGTTGCTGTCCCCGCTTTTAGGGATAAAGCATCCGATTGAAATGTGGAAAAAGATCGTTGCCCGAGGGTTGAGTGTTACTTTCCCACGCACCCGATTCCGCAGCACGATTGATTTATCGTTGCTTTCACACGATCAGGAACTGATTGAATCCAAGCGAAATGATCCCAGAATTCGAGGAGCTGTGACTGCCCGTTGGTTCTGGGAAACGCGTCGAGCCATTGAAGACGCTTTCCGTGATGTCAACTGTATTCAGGTTCCGACCTTGTTATTACAAAGTGGAGCCGATTTCGTAGTCGATCCTCTTGCCTCGAAGGTTTGGAGCAATCTGATCAATAACTGCCAAACTTCTGAAGACTCTCATCAGGTCCATTTTCGGATGCTGGAAAACTGGTATCACGAAATTCTGAATGAACCACAGGGGCCGGTTGTCGCTGATGCCATTTTGAAATTTGGCTCCAATATCCTGGATTCCAACATTTCCGATCACTCCCTCTCGGAACTGCCTGCTGCCCATCAAGTGGCTTCCTGAGACTTGATCCGGTTCAGATTTAAATTGAAATTTGAACCGGAGACTGGCAAAACCACAGTGATGTCTTAACCCGACGCGTCAACGAGGGGCCTGTGTGGAATTTTTAATCCGCTGCATATTATGAATTTTCACACACTTCCATCGTTCTTCATGGGAACAAATAGTCCAATACAAGCACTATATGCAGTGTTCCCCATAAAACTGGAGAAAAAAACACTATAGCCATTTCCATGAATGTGTAGCGGGTGATTGACTGGAAATTTAGGGCCCAAACCATCAAAAAGCCGCTACAGTAATCTGCAAACAGCAGTAGGCAATCTGGCTTTTGATTTGTTTGAACCACAGAGCGGCTGTGTTATTTCTCCGGTATACAAATTATCTTGCAAAAGACTCACTCGCTTACGCTTCGTGTATGTAACTGTGTTTATTTAAAACTCCAGTAATTGCTTAAAATGATTTACTTTCCCAAATCTTTGATGTAGGCATACAGATCTGCTAATTGCTGATCGGTGCAGTCTTTCAGCAGATTTTCGGGCATCAGCGATTTATCGAGCTGTTTCCGGAATTCGATATCGTCTGCTTCAATGCGGATCGTGCGATGGGAAGTATCTCGCAGCAATAATCCATCAATCGATTCGTAAATGATAATTCCATTGTAGGTTTTGCCCTCGACCGTTGTGATTAACGTCGAACGATATCGCGATGAGACATCTTTATGCGGATTGACGATTGCCTCCATCAAATCCTGCTGAGAAAAACGATTTGTGACGCCAGCCAGATTTGGCCCCACGGCATTGCGTCCGTTATGACACTGGTTGCACTGTTTCTTCGTGTATAACTCTTCGCCAAGAGCTCGCCGGCCGGTCGTCCAGTCGATCGAATACAATCGTTCCCGCATCTCGGCCCAGGCATCGTTTCCGGTGCGGTTATCGACAGTGACCGTTGTTTCGGGAAACTCGGTTTCCATCCATTCCATCCAGAGTTTGGCCAGTTCCCGATGACTCGCCTCAGTGCTCTGACTGGTTTGGGAAGGCCGCGGCATATCAATTTCCTGTTCCCGTTCCTCCAGTAATTTCACCGCCAGCGGGTCGAGCAGATTCATCGTTTCATTCCAGAAGGCATCGACACCTTCCAGGCTGGATAACCGATCCAGCAATCGAACCAGTGCCGCCAGTTCCTGAGGACTGCTGTCGCTCCAGTCACTCGCAGCTTCAAGGCATCTCGCGGCGATATCCAATTCCTCAGAATTCAGGCCGTTGAGAATTACGTCCCGATCCTCCGGCAAATTTCGCTCGGCCAGAATATTCAGAGCAGTGCCGTGCAACAGATCGTTGGGGAGGGATTCCCTTGCCAGTTCCAAAACCTCTTCAGAATTCTGCTCTCCCAATCGATTGAGCAAATCGACCGTCAAATCGATTTCACCTGACTGCACCCGCTCCAGAAACAAAGCAATCGCCTGCTCCCGGGCTTCCCCCTGCATGGCATCGACAAACAGATTGTGTTCCGGTCGTCCAAATTTCTTGTGGTTAGCCACCGTTTTCGGCAAATCGGGATCCCGAGCGGTTAAGGCTTCGTACATTTCTTTAACACGAGGCTCCCAGTTCCGGTCGATGACCAGTTTACGATCCTCCAGTTTTTCATGAAGGTTCAAAAGTGCGGTTGCGATCTGTGCTGTCTGATCGGGAGTGCGAGGGGACGATATGGTCGCGGCAATAATCAGATGATGCAAATCCGAAACCGGTTCCGACTTATCAGTAACATTCTGCAGGATTTTCTCCAGTAAAACAGGGCTGTCGGCGGTCAGCATTGCAGTCAGACGTCCCAGTTCCCAGTCGAGTGTTGCGTTTCCGGTCGGATAAAGATTCTCAATCGCCTGCTGTAAATCGGCCAGTTGTGTCGGTTCCTGATTGAGCGGCAGCCGAGGCATATAGCCGTCGAACACACCCGAATGTGCAGGACTGTCGCCGAATCCGCCGAAGGAATGCTGAATCAACAAGACGGCATTCAACTGAAGTTGTGGGTCATCCAGTCGAGATAGAGCCGCGGTGCCGATGTCGTGCCAGCCGTAGGGATGACCGACGTATCCACGATCTACAAACGCCCAGGCCATCAGAATCGATTCCGGCCAGCCGGACGTTCGCGCAACATCGCCCACGGCTCGAAAGCTACC
>TARA_R100000789_G_scaffold99493_1_pt1 | contig 16169 bp, 15 predicted proteins | sample TARA_R100000789 | Tara Oceans TARA_R100000789 (sample SAMEA2623403) | marine metagenome | biome: marine biome (ENVO:00000447); feature: mesopelagic zone (ENVO:00000213); material: "saline water (ENVO:00002010), including plankton (ENVO:xxxxxxxx)" | depth 450 m
TAGCGGCTTTTTGTGGGTTTGAAGCCTATTTTTCAGGCGACCATCCACTACACTTTCGTGGAAACGGCTCTAATGTATGACTGGACTGCAGATACTCTCTGTGGCTATTTCGTTCTGAAATGGAAAAGCATGTATCTTGAACATCGTCCAACAGGGGTTGGGAGTTCACAGGGACCTGATGAGTCTTCAGTTGCAAATTGAATTCACGGCGAATGAATCGAATAGACCTGTTCTTCGGTTCGGGCTGTATGAATTGTGCTACGAAATCCAGTCGCAGTCCTATTGTGGCCTGAATTAATCAGGATTCCGTTTTTTACTCGGCCAGCAGAGGTGAAAGAGATTTTTCCAGCTCAGTTGAAACACGCCGACGCATTTGACGAATGAGAATGTCGACAGGTTCGTGATTTTCGGTTTGACGCACAAATAGACCGACTCAAACCGGGGACGAAATCGGCTCTTAAAATGATAGAGTCCTTGCACGCTGAACAGGAAGTTCATTCGCTTTTCCCACAGGCTCAGGAAGAAGCGTGTGGTTGCCGAATCGCCCGGATATTTTTTGTCGCAATGGATGGCAGGCACCATGCAGAACGAAACTTCTGCAACTCCTTCTGTCTGCATTTTGTCGATCAGATGCACAAACAGAAACGGGATGACACCCCGGACACTGTCATCTGTACTGCGATACATTTCGGTCGCCCAGCCGCGTCCGCCTTGCATTGGCGTGCAGGCGACAAAGGCCTGCCAGTTGTCCGGTTCGTTCTCGGGATGAGCGACGAACAGGCGACGGCGGTAGAAATAATCAGGGTACAGTTTGCCTTCGAGCAGGCCTATTTCGTGATTGAGGACGCGGCCCGAGAGTTGAGCTTCGTTCATTTTCTGGAGGCGTTCGAAGGCATGCCTGCGTTCATCAACGGACAACTCCTCAAGCAGAATTTCACGACCGATAAGTCCCTGACGAGAGACAAAACTGACCTGACGTCGAACCCATGAATAGGGCTTGCCCTGCCAGGTGTGTCCCTTCAATTCCAGGATGGCATTTTCGCCGAATTTGGTCGCCTGAAAGCCGAACTTTTTGAAGAGAGGGAGATCGTGTTCGGGAATCGAAAAGAAGTTGGTGTGCAGTTTGTTCTGACTGACGAACTCGCAGATTTGCCGGAGTAGGTCTTCTTTTTCCTCTTCAGGAGCAATCAATCCCCCCACGATGTGAATGTAGCGACCATCCTGGACGTAGCCGATGTAGCCGGTTCGCTGTTCATTCCAGAAATGAAGATACTCGGGTTCCGTCGTTAAATACGAATCAGGAAACTGACCATTTTCGAAGGCGCAGCGTTCCACTTCCAGACGTTCTTTTGGAGTGTCTTGGGTAGGAAGCTCATTCCGTTTCTGTGAATTCTGAATGGTGCAGGTATCTGTCAAAAGAGAGCTCAAATTGATGGAATACGAACTGCTTCTGCATAATCTGGCCAGAAGCAGGAGATCTTGTCACAAGACTTAGTATAGACATCGGCACACAGAGGCAGCGCACTTTCTTCAGTAAAGCATTGTCTCATTCAAATGCAAGAGGGGAAGTTTACTGGTTTTAGCGATCGTTATGATTCGGGGATTTGTAGCATTGTAGGGCAGGAGCCTGCCCTACTTGGCTTCAAATCGCATTCAGCACTTCATCATTGATATGGAGGAATTCTTCCTGCCAGCGGTATTCATCCAGTAGACCATCAAGAGGATAGCCGAGGATTTTGTAGGCCAGATAGATCGCTTCGATGGTTGCGAGTCCTGCAGTCGGGTCTTCGAAGAGTTTTGAATTTCTTGGATAGGCCGTCTGGCAAACTGGCAGAGAACGAACGGGAACGTCTTCGAACTCCGCTTCCATTTTGGAAGCGAGTTTCCAGGTCGCATCGAGTACGAGTAAGCCATGCTGGCGGTCTTCGCGGGAAAGTGGTGGGCCATCGATGCCGAGCCGGACGTAGTTGGCAGGAGAATGAGGCACTTTCATTGGAAATTTCCAGAACTCAAATCCCGGCTGGTGGCGGAGTGGCTCGACGGTGCACTTGCTGCGTCGCTCTTTGTAGTGGACGACAATGATCGTCGGTTGACTGGGAAGACTCATAAGAATTTGTAATGTAATTATTCGGATTTGATTTTTTCGATAGCCGCTTCGTGATCAGCAATTTCTTTTTGAAACTGCTCGATCTCGGCGGGATCATCGGTTTGCTGTTTGGCGGCTGACAGAAGTTGACGCTGCTTCTGGATTTTCTGCCGGAGGACGTCGATCTGTTTTTTCTGTTTTTTGTTGAGTGTCATATCAATTTTCCAATGTATTTGATGCAATGATTTCCAGGAACTCATCATACACGATTGGAATGTCTCAAATAAACTGACTATAACAAAGTAGTCAGGCTGGTTGATTTCGACTACTGACTTACGTTTCTGAATACGAGACCCCATTTCAAATGATACATTTGCGATTGTCTGATCCTGAATTCTGCGGCAGGCGAGAAGTCGACTCACGACTTCAGATGCTGATTGTATGCCTGATTCTGTTGACTTTCACACTTCCTCATAACTCAGTTCTGGCACAGAAGAATTCAGGCAAAGAACAATCCGCAGAACCAGAACAACAACCGCTTCCACTCATTCGGCCTCAAGTCGACATCCTGGTGTATGTGAATCCTGCCGCTCTAGTGAATCTCCCTGAGCACGATTTGTCCGAGGAACTGGAACGACATCTTACTAATACCTGGGGGGATTCGCTCGACTGGCGATTTCAGCTTTTGAAGGAAGTGATGTGGCCGGAGGTTCCTGAGGTGAGAATTCCCTTGAGAGCCGCGGCAGGGCCGGAAGTGATGGGGGCGACCATGATCGATCTGCAGGTCGAATTTGTTTCCGGGTACTGGGAAATTTCTTCGCGACGCTGGCTCGCACTCACGAATGAATGGACGACGGGAGTGAATCGCACTGTTCGTTCACGGGAATTGTTATCGAGTCAGTTGACGTTAGCGATTGTCGAATCTTACGCGGCTGTTGTGCAGATTGAATCGGTTGAGGTCGACTCTGTCGACGGCTCGCTGATGGCGGGCGAATACAATGTGAGCGATGCCTCATTACCACTGCTGCAAACCGGCGATTATCTCGAAGTTCTGCTGCTGTATTACGATCGTGAGGGACAACTCGTCACCCGGCAGAAACTCTCCTGGACCTATCTGCAGGTGCAGCAACGCAATCGAGGACGCGTGATTTGTGAAATTCATTCGGCTTTCCGAAGTCCAATTTCCCGTTCCCGTAGACGAGTTGAAGTGATGGCCTATCGAGTTGTACCTCAAGCTGCAGAAACTTCACTGCATTTGAGCAGACGCGGTTCCTATGTGCAGGATTTTCAATTGGGGCGCGTCTATCTGACAAACTGGCACGCGACAGAAACAGCAGATGAGGGGGCAGAGAAACCAGCCCGGCTTCAGGTGGCTGACCGAAATGGGGATTTAATTTTGAACACAGCCGAACTTTCAGAGGAACTGGGCTCTTCCCTTTTGAAACTTGAAGTGATGAGCGAAGAGGTCGTTGTCGCTCGTGTTCCTTATCTGCTGGGGACTCAACCCGAGTTGACGTTAACGGTTCCCGATGATTCGGCCCGCGTAGCCGCGTCCATCCGTTTTGAGCAACTCAAGACGGAACTTCTGCGGGTGACAGCGAAACGGGCGACGATCATTGCTGCTCTCAAGCAATTGATTGATAATCCTCGCGAGATCGATCCTCGTCAGTTCTTCGAGCAGATTGAAGAACTCCCGAGCAGGGAACAGTTTTTAACGCAATCCAATCTAATTCGGGTGAGTGCGGAAACGGATTTGCTTCAGCTGGGGAATCGCGTGGCTGCCAATCAGGTTCGCAAAATGGCGGAGGCATCGGAGGCTTTGATTAATCGCTTCCTGGATGAAGAACCGCTGACCGAACTCAAAACCGCACTCAACTATGCCGACCCCAACGCGGTGCAGCCGACGCCGGAGAATCCTCAGCCGGTTGCAAAACCTCGCAAGGGTGTTGTGATTCCACAGTTCAATAAGTAAGAAATGCTGATAAAATCTACGGAATAGATCAGGACTAAGAGTTTTGCAAAGTCGAAAGTTCGTACATCAGAATGCCAGCAGATACAGCTGCGTTCAGAGATTCGACCCCAGCTGCCATGGGGATTCTGACCGAGTTGGTACAGAGAGACTTCATCTCGCTTGAAATCCCCTCGGCTTCATTTCCCATGATGATCGCTAGAGGCTGCTGACAGTGCTCCGGTACTTGAAAGATCTGACGGATATCGAGAGAGCCGTTTTGTTCGGCTGAGAAGATCGCTGTATTTTTTGAACGTAATTCCTGAATCGCTGGCGTCAGATTTTCAAATTGACAGATCGGGATGCGATTGACCATGCCGACCGAACTGCGAGCCACGTGGCTGGTGACACCGACCTGATTGTTCTGACCGATCAATATTCCCGTCATGCCGAAGGCGGCTGCGGAGCGGACGATTGCTCCGAAATTGAAGGGGTCCTGGATGCAATCGAGAATGACAAATCGACTTCGTGGCGAAATCTGAGTCAGCAGTTTCTCGAAATTTCCATACGGGAATGGTCCCATCAAGGCGAGGACGCCTTGATGGTCTCGTGATTTGCAGAGTTGTTCGAGCCGTTTGGAGGATTGCCGTTCAATTGGAATGTTTGCTGAAATCGCTGCTTGTTCGATTTGCTGATGAATCGGCTGATTCGCATTCTCAGCCAGAATCAGCTCATAAATCGGCCAGCGACCATGTTCAAGAGTTTCCGTGACGCAAAGCGAACCCCACAACCAGCTTTTCTGATGGTTGGACAGCAACGGCTGAGCGGAATTGGAACGGGAACGAGGCATGTGAGATTAATCGAGAGAGCACCTGAAATTTCATCCCAAGGTAGCGATTCACAGCGGTCATTGAAAGCCGTTACGTGAGTAAGATCGCTTATCAGTGTATAAGCTTGAAGATCCATAATTTCGAGCATCTGCTACAAAAAAGACCCTGCCGCATACGACGGCAGGGTCCCAAACATCACTCGATTCGTTTACGCACACTGGCGAAATAGATGCCATTTATTTTTATCTAAAGCGTACTGCAGGAGCAAACACAGCGACCTCAGTCTCCAGACACCCATGCGACTGCCCCCGGTCAAGCAGAATGCTTGTTAGCGGCAACCGCCTCCGCGGCAGCTTCGGCAGCTGTTGCAGCTGCGGCATGAGCGACAGCTTCGGCAGCTACGGCAAGAGCTGCAACAGCGGCCTTGTGGGGCTTGCTTGCCTGATCGCAATTTGCTGACTTCTTTGACCAGTTTGATTCCGCTTGTCTTTGAGAAAGTGTTCATCGTGCTCTCGCTTCCGTCTTGTAAGGCTGAGTTTTGTTTTTTGTTTGATTCCCTTTTGGGTGATACTCTTACAGCGAAAACCGAGGCAGGGAGGGGACATGGTTTTTTGAAAGTGGAATGTGGAAAGCGGAAAGCGGGTGAGGGGGCCGTTGATTCGAAAATCGATTTTGAATTTATGTGCACTATCTGTTCCGGCTGTTTTCCTGACAGAATAATCGTCGCATGTATTTATAGAGAAGTAGGTTACGGAGAATTAGGCGTTTTTGCGAGGTCCGTCTTTTCTCCAAAAAACTGATCTCGCCAGACCCTTCCGGGTTTTGTTAACATCCTGTTCAGGTGAGGGCTCCGCAGAGAGTGATCTCACGTTCAGGAAATGGATTTTCTGATCTCTATCTTTTTGATGTACGGCAAGGATGTTGTTCTCTCCCCATGTTGACCACGTTTGAGCGCCAACTGTTCCGTCAGTTTCTGATGGTCAATGCGATCTACCTTTGCGTGATTCTGGGATTGTTTACGGTCATCGACCTGTTCGATAACGTGGACGATTTTGTGAATCATACTGAAGGGGGAATGCTGCAGATTGCGCTGGCGGTAGGCTCTTATTATGGGCATGTTGGGCTCTTCATTTTCGATTCCGCAGCCATCCCGATGATTTCGATGTCGGGTCTGACGGTCCTGCTGCTGCTCAAGCGCCGCGGTCAGCTCAAGCCGTTTCTTTCTGCTGGAATTCCGACATATCGCGTTCTGGCTCCCGCATTATTGCTCGGAGCCGGGGTGATGGTCGGCCTGAAAATGGTCAATCGCGAGGTGTTTCTCGGCAATGCGGTTCATCATTTACATGCTCAACGGGGATCTTCCGCCGATACGCTGCAGATTATTGCTCCGCGATACGATCACGCTTCGCAAATTCTGATCGATGGCTGGGCCGTGTTTCCGGAATCGAACCGGGTTGAACAAGCCGCGTTCGTGCTTCCGCCGGAAATAGCGGGGCAAGACATGGTCTGTCTGAAAGCGGCTCAAGCAGAGTTCTATCCGAAGCAGGGGAAACGACCTTCTGGCTGGCTATTACGAAGTGCCGATCCACCACTCTCCGAAATTCCGTTAACGGATCTCGGCAAAACATTTGTCCTCCGCTCAAAACAGGAAGAGAACATTTTTGTGGTCAGCGATGTCACTCCCGACCTGATCTACAAAGCCAAGGAATCGAGTGGGTTCCTCAGTACTCCTCAATTGATTGACCGCATCAATTCACCGGCGATCGATAATAACACGGCTCGCGATCTCGAATTCAATTTTCATGTCCGACTGCTCGAACCGTTCCTGACTGGCTTGATGATCTGCATCGCGATTCCGGTCATTCTGCAGAAGGAGAGCCGGGGCATGATCGTGAATGCGGGAGAGTGCGGTTTCTGGCTATTCACCATTATTGGCAGTACCTATGCCGTCCGTTTTCTGCCTGCTCTGCAAGTCGCCGAGCCGGTACAGGCGGCTTGGATACCCATATTTTTTGCAACACCATTAACGGTCTGGATGCTCGAACGCGTCGAGACGTAATTTTCACAAACTTATACATTCACACTCAATCTTTTCTAACCCAACCGAATATCATGATGACCTCTTCATCGAATAAAACTCCGTCTAACAATGCACTCCGACAACAGATCGAGAAGTGGAAGTTTTCCATTGCTCAAAGTCCTGTCGTCTGGTTGATTGGTGGTCTGCTGGCCGTCCGGCTGCTGTTCATTCTGTTTTCGCCGGTCGATCTGATCGCCGATGAATCCTATTACTGGGACTGGTCGCGGCGTCTCGATTATGGCTATTACAGCAAGCCGCCGATGATTGCCTGGGTGAACTGGCTTTCGACATCGTTGCTCGGCAATAACGAATTTGCCGTCCGTTTACCGGCTGCTTTGCTGGGAACTTTTGGCCTGGTGTTTGTGTATCAACTGGGAGCCCGGATGTTTTCGCATCGGGTGGGGCTTGTCTCGATGATTCTACTGGCGTTGACTCCCGGTCAAACGGCGCTCAGCTTTCTGATGACGATCGATGCTCCGTTTCTGTTCTTCTGGGCAGGTGCGTTGTATGGATTCTGGATGCTCACTTCGACGGAACAGGCTGGCTGGAAGTGGCCTGTTTTTACAGCTGTGATGATTGGTCTGGGGATTCTCTCCAAGCAGACGATGCTCGGATTTTTCCCTCTGGCGGGGCTGTTTTTACTGATCACGCCCGAGCGTCGAGCGATGTGGGGCTCTGCTCGCGTCTGGTTAACGGCTCTGGCCTCGCTTGCGTTTTTGACGCCTGTGATCCTCTGGAACATGCAGCACGACTGGATCACGCTCGAACATACCGCCTCTCACTTTTCCGAAAACTCGACGACATGGATGACGCAATTCGCCCGCTTCGGCGAGTTCTTTCTGGGACAACTCGGTGTTGTCAATCCTGTCCTCTGGTTTGCGATTGCGTTCACACTGATCGCGGCTGTTCGTCAGTTTCCGAAATTGACGGCAGCAGAGCGATATCTGCTCTGTTTTTCGGGTGTGCCACTGGTCGCGATTTTTGCGCTCAGTGCGACACGAAGACTCGAACCGAACTGGCCGGCGGCATGTTATCCGGCTGGTGTGATTCTCACGACGGCTGTCTTCTTTGGACGCTCGACTTTGACGAACGTGTTCCGGAAACGCGATGTCATTTTCGCCCGCTCCTGGAAAACAGGGCTCGTTTGTACGTTATTGACTTATGCTGCGATTACAATCGTGCCGAACTCTCCGCTGGCTGGAAGTCCGGTCGATATCACTTGTCGACTGCGAGGCTGGAAACAACTGGCACACGAGTTTGACGAACTGACGAAAAACGAGCCTGCTCTGAAACGAAGTAAAAACCCGCTCATCATTTCAACGGCTGGGCGAGATATAACCAGTGCTCTGGCCTTTTATCTGCCGAAGAACCCGCTGATTCCTCATTGGTCACAGGACGATGCCGGTGTGCTTTGTCAGTATGACTTGTGGGACAAACCGAACCTGAAGGCGCGGACGGATGCGATTGTCATCACTCAAGTGGACCCCAAACTCCCGAATTCGCTGAATAATTCCTTTTCGATCTGGACATCTCTGGGAACGATTGAAGTTGAACTGGGTGGAGGCCGAAAACGAGAGTATGAAGTGTATCGCACTTCGCATGCGCCTCTTCCAGAATCTACTCGGGTAGAAAACGTGGCTGCTAAGCCACAGACGAAAGTTGTTCAATAATACCCTTCATCCGTATGACCTATCTCATCAATCATCATCGACTATGAATACAGAATTCCTGCGGACATACGGCCGGGCCTCGCGAGTTATTCATGCTCGTTTTCCAATCATCATCCCGATGATCGCATTATTGATTGTCACCGGGCTCCTGGAATTGACCGGGCTCGATCTGGCGATCTCGTCACTGTTTTATGATGTCCAAACGGAATCCTGGCCACTCTCGGATGCCGAGCCCTGGCAGAGCATTGACGAGTATTTCGTTTTCCCCGGCGTGATTCTGGGCGGCATCGCCACCATCTCTGGATTAGTCGCCTGTATTCGCTGGCAGTGGAATGACCGGGCACGGGCGGCTGTATTGTTGACCTGGGTGCTCATCATCGGTCCCGGTCTGCTCGTCAATGCGAGCCTGAAACCATTTTTCAGCAGACCGCGTCCTCGTGAAGTGACCGAACTGGGCGGGCCAAAAATGTATCAGCCAGCCTTTGGGTTTGGTGATCAGATTCATCACAACTCGTCATTCCCATCCGGCCACGCCTCGATCGGCTTCTTCCTGATCGCTCCTGCGTTTGCCTGTCGGAAACGAGTCTGGCGAATCAGTCTGCTCTCCGCTGGCCTGTGTTATGGCAGCCTGATGAGCATTTCGCGAATTGTTCAGGGGGGGCATTACCTGAGTGATACCATCTGGTCCCTCGGCATTCTTTATGCCACTTGCTGGGCGATGGCGACATTGATTCTCGCGGTGCAGTATCAGCGAACGAAACCGTTCGTGATGGCATTATCGGATGATGATAAACAGAGGCTGCGTAAAGCTGCTTAACGAGGTGAGCCGTGGTCGTCGCCTCGGTCTTTGGAGTGGGAAGAAGTGATCAATATCATTTGATTTGTTGTGGTTTTCCGATTACGGTAGTGGATGCACAAAGTTATCCCTCTGATTCTGAAAGCTTGAAGCAATGGTACAACAATCCTATGTCGGGTGGATGCTCTCTTCTCTGGGGATTTTCAGTCTGCTGATTCCGCTGGCGACATTGATCAGTCTGGCGATGATCCTGACGCTCCTGATGCGAAGCCGGGGGTCGATGTCGGCTGCTGCGATTATATCGCTTGTGCCAGTGCCGTTTTTGCTGGGGATGATTGCCTGTTTTAATGGAGCCATTGAGGCGTTCCAGGTGATTGCTCTAAGTACCGTCTCTCCCAAGCCTGCTGATCTGGCCGATGGCATCTCGACCAGCCTGATGGGCATGATGGCAGGATTGCTGTTTACCGTTCCCACTTTATTGCTTGCGATTCTGGGATGCTTCTTTCGTGCAATGACGGCTCGGCCTGTCGAGGTTCGTGCTGAGGATTTTTAGACTGCAATTCAACTTATGTTGACATAAACAGTGCTCTGTACCAATTTACGATTTCTCTTGGAGTCATGAAGCCCTCCGGCCAGCCGACTGGGGAATTGCAATCAATGATTATCCACACCGGAAAGTAGAAGTAGTATGGAAAATAACTGACATCATTGGCAAAGCCTCCATGATAAATGATCCCGTAAACAGGACCCATGGAAAGAACGTAGAAGGTGATTAATAGCGAAATCCATATGAGTGCTCGGCTACAAATTTTGAAACCAGACTTTGCAATTTCATTTTCCATGAAGTCTGAACGTTATTTTGCTGCATCAGGATCACTCGGAGTGTGAAAAGGTTGACGAAATCGAAACTGTGGACCGATTTTCTGTGCGAACTTATTCCACGTGATGCGTATTTTCGGTCCGCACAGCGGACCCTACGGTACTGTCCAGCAGTGTTGAAATCGACCTTGAATGTCAGAATCAGACAAAATTTTCCTTTTGGCTAGCGACAATATCTTTCACGAGAAGTTTGAATTGTCGAGAATTCTGGGGGCTTCGCTGCGCTTCGACCCCAGCCACCCGTCGTGCGATGACAGCTCGGCCTGTCGAGGATCATGCAGAGGATTTTTAGGCTGCACTAATACATGCATTTAAATAAACAGATATATGTACCAGTACACGAACTTTTTAGGTGTCATGAGTTCATTCGGCCAGCCGACTGGAGAATTGCAATCGACTAATAACCATACCGGTAAATATAAGTAGTAGGGAAAATATGTAACCCCTTTACCAAAGTATCCATTTGCAATCAGCCAGTAGACCGGACCCATTGAGAGAACATAACAAATAACAAAAATTGTAAACCCAATCAGAAAAAGGCTACAAATTTTGAAACCAGACTTTGCAATTTCATTTTCCATGAAGTCTGAACGTTAATTTGCTAGATCAGGATCACTCGGAGTATGATAAGGTTGACGAAATCGAAACAGTGGACTTATTTACTGTGCGAACTTATTCCACGTGATGCGAATTCTATGCGTATTTTCGGTCCGCACAGCGGACCCTACGGCTTGAATTCGCACTACACTTTATTCGCTTCCGGCTGAAACTCGGTCCATCTGCTCCAGGCGTAGGTCCATTCCATCCACATGCGGAGGAGGGACCAGAGGAGGCGCATTTTGGCGAGGTTCTGGGCGTCGAGTTTTTCCTGATTGGCGACCGAGGTTTGAGCGGCCTGATCGAGTCCCCAGCGGCTGGCGAGTTGTTTGCAGAGTTCGTCGGCTGTTAAATCGTGCTCGGCATCCTCTTCAAGATAGCCGGCTCCGTGAGCGGTGACGAATAGTTCGAACAGGTCACTTCGAGCGGGATCGACTTCGAGCGGCAGCGAGGCTTCCTCGGCTCGACGCAAAACGGCATCGACCTGAGTCAGAATGACGCTGTAAAGCGGAGAGGTCAGAGGTGAATTCTGGGGATCGACGGAGGGTTGGGTCATATCGTTTCAGTTTCAGAGATATTTTTGGAATTCGATAAATCTGGGTGGCACTGGCAAAGCCAGTGGCACACAACGAGGAACAGTAGTTGCAAAAGTGAATCCCTCCAGCAAACCGATTTTTTAATTGAGATGCAAGTCTCCAGGCCATTTTGGGCCAGGAGAATCCAGAAATGAAATCAATGAGAGGGATGATACAAGCACGAAGCGCAAGTTTTGAAGTTGCTCGTTTTGCTTAATTAAAGAATTAAATATGATCCACGTATGTGTGCCACGGCTCTGTGAGCCGTGTTTTTCAGTGTGGAGGCATCAGGAGCGTTGGAAGAAAATAAGATCACCCAATGCACGGCTCACAGAGCCGTGGCACCTTATTTCAACTTATTTTTGTTGTTTTCAACGATCATGATTAAAAATGTGCAACTTCAAAAAACGCAAGCGAGTATGTCGATAGAAAGACACTCTCGCTTGCGCTTGTTTAATCGATTCAATACTGAAATATGGGCGAAATAAGGCAACTTCTAAGCAGACGCTTCGGATTGAGATAGTTTTCGCACGATTTTAAGAGTCTTCAGTCACAATTGAAGAGGTTTGCGTTAAATTTGTTGCCCAGCGTTTGAGAGATTGCAGTTGAGAGATTACTTTTCCGGTGCCTCGGGCCAAGATACTCATACTGAGCATTCCGGAACCGATGGCCACACGATCCAACCAGAGTTTTTCCAGATACGATCCTGCACTCGAGCAACTGTCGATGCGGTCGTATGGCAGTTTTCGGTCAATGATATGGTCGACTAGAGCGACTTCGTGCAGGGTACCGGGGCTGCATTTTTCGAATCGTTCATCCCAGGCAATTTTGAAGGCGAAGAGTTCTTTGCCAGAAGAGAAATTTAAAGCCGTGGCAACGAGATCCTCGCCTGCCAGCAATTGACTGATCACGAGATAATCTGATTTTTTGGCATGCTGAATGAGTTGACGGATGAATGCCAGATCTTTTCGATCGGATTGTAACGCAGTTCCCAGGTTGCCTTTCCAGCTGGCTTCTTCGAGCCGCAGGAAATGATTTAGAGCGGTATCGTATTCGCTTGGTTTTTCGACGAGCCGAAATTGTATCGATCCATGCTTACTCAATCGATTCTGATTCTTACGAATTGATTTTCGCCGAGAAGTGGACCAGAGAGCCGGCATGCCTTCTTCAGGGAGTAATTTCAAATCGACTGCAGGAGACTCAGATTCCGGCAGCAAACGAAATGAACCGCCGTTCTCTGCCGCATAATCTCGTAGTTCCTGAGCCCACTGAGATTTCAGTCGTAAATTTCGGAATTCGATGCCCAGTAACTCATCCTGTTTTTTAGTCAGAAAGTCGATTAACAACTGATAGAACTCGGTACGTGAATTTTCAGCAACCAGTAATCCACCCCGAAAAGAATGAGGACATTCGAAGGAGATCCAGTGAGGCAGGGGAAGAGCTTTGGTCGCTTTGACCTGATCAAATACGCCCAGGCCAATCAATCGTTTCTCTCGTCGATTCCTACAGGCAAGAATAATCGGCTGGTTATGAGCTGACCTGACTTCTGCCAGCGAAAGCACAAATTCGGGAGAGAGAAAAGCATTTCCACTCAAACTCTCTTGTTCGAGCTGTTTCCACTCTCTTTGGAAATCTGCAGAACACATTTCGGGAGTTAAGATCAATAACTCTGAGTCCGGATTGGATTGGGATCGGAAAGGCATCGATCGTTGATTCTGAAGTAAATAAGGATTCAATATCGATAGAATAATTCTATCTAAGAATGATTCACTTATTAACTACCTCGTGAGTAGGTCCAGTCAATATAAAAATGATGCGTTCATTGAAATTGGAAAGAGAAACTGAACAGAGGAATCAATGAAAAAGGGGAAGCGATTATAACGCTTCCCCTGCTTACAGCAATTATGAGTATTGTGACACTGGATTAGGTTCCGGCGACAACTTTGCAGAATGCTTTGAACGTAACCGGTTCGTCGCGGCCATCAATTGTCAGTGTGAACTCTTCGACAATTGTGCCTGTTCCGTTTGGTGTCGAGATGGTGAGCGGAAGTACGTGCACGATTTTTTCGTCTTCAGGAACCTGGACTTTGAAGGCGTTCAGATCGGAATCGCATTCCACTTTGCCGATTCGGAATGGTTTCTTGCCACGAACGACAACGTTGACCGTTTTCTGCTCGCCTGGTTTCAACATTCCCAGAGAGACCATGCTCGGATTGACAACAATATCCGAAGCGATATCACCTTCGACCAGCATTGGGACTTTGGGGTTTGATCCATCGTCGGTGATCAGATTGACAAGTCCACGGAATGGTCCGACAGGTGCATTGTCGGCCAGAATCATTTTTAATTTGTAGTTGGCTCCGGTGGCAGTTCGGGAGACTTCCTGCAGTTCGGCGGTCAGATAAGCAGGCAGATTTTCGACATCTCGAATGTGCCAGTCTGCTCGGCCAGCGTAAGAGATATCGATCACACGTTCTGCTGGCATCCCTTTATCGACAGTGCCGAAGTTGACTGAACCTGGTTCCAGAACGACATCGGTTCGGATGTAAGCGGAAATTGGAATGCGGACTTCTGCCCGTTGTGGAGCATCAATCGTGATAATGATTGAGGAATCCTTCTGGCGAGTGAATTTTTTGGTATCCATCACCACTTCGATGTAGGCCGATTCCAGAGACTGCAGCGTATCCTGAGAGGGTTTGGCAGCCGTACAACCACAGGAGGTTTTCACTTCGGCAATGTGGACGACTTCCTGGTAGATGTTGGTGATTTTAATGCGATGCTGAACATCGCTACCGCGTGCGACCACACCGAAATCGTGCGAAGATTCTTCGAACATTTTCAGAGCCCACTCGGTGCTTTGTCCGAAGGCGGTCATTTGTGAACAGGTTACTAAGACGGCCAGGGCAGCCGCGAATTTCAAAGGATGCTTCGTCATCGGTTTCCTCACTCTGTGAATCACTCCATTCCACGAAACCGCTTGAGGCGATCAATCGCGGGAGTCCAATAGACTCGTTAAATTAGATTCATCTCCCATGGATGATGAAGAGGAGAAGCGGACGGCTCCCTCCGCGACATTTCTTCACGAAACGCGCGGAAAGCCAGCCTCAATTAACATCCCTCCCGTACACAGGATATTTCGATGACGAAAATCCGTCAAACTGAATTTCCAATCAGGGAACGAAATTGATTGCTTTCCTCAGATCAAATCTACCCCTTAAACATGAGTCCGCCAAATTGATTCCGACAAATATCAGGCAAGTAGTTGCCCATCTCTCCATAAATACTCCGTATTTTCTCTAAGTCACCAGCAAATACGCTCCAGGAGACTGACTTTCTGGAATCTGGATAATTTTTTTAAAGAACGTCAATTTTTCGTAAAACAGGCAGTTAATGCAAAACAGGCAGGGCACAACAAAGTGTGACCTGCCTGTAACTTGTCGAATGGAGATTATGCGGCTCAATTATTTCACGGAAACGATTTTTCCCGTTTCGATACTTTTCTGCTCGGCATGACAAAGTTTCAATCCATTGACGGCATGTACAATGGAAAGATCAGGAGAGACATCGCCAGTTTTAAGAGCTTGAGCAGCCGCTTTCATTTCCTCGGCGAAGGCGCTGTACCATTCGCTGCCCCCCTTAAGGGTTGGTGTCTGGATACGACCGGTTTTCGTGAGAACGGTCAAAGGTCGATTCACCACCCATTCCTTACCGTAGGTCCCGGCATCGAATTCAATCGTCGCTTCATCGAAGAATGCCTGATAACCATGTGCGAACTCGAGTCCACTGGCGGCGATCGCTCCGCTGACACAAGTGATCACTGGACCTTTGTCGTAAACGTAATTCGTCTGCGTATGATTCACAAACCCCGCTTCCAGCTTGCCGATGGAGAAAACCTTATCAGGCATGCCACAGGTGGCGGAGATAAAATGATTGTCGTGGATATGCAAATCGATCCCGAATCCACCAAGTGAAGCCAGATCGTCCGGCAGATTCAGCCACTTTGGTGGACTGATGATGCGACGGATATTCAGCGCCTGAAGTTCTCCATATTTTTTCTGTCGTAAGCATTCCGCAAGAAAACGAAATTCGGGAAAGAAGGGGAGCACATGGGCGACCATCAAATGCTTCCCGGCTTTCTCAGCCGCCTTAATCATCCGCTGAGCGGCTGCCACTTCCACAGTGACAGGCTTTTCAACCAGCACATGCTTGCCGGCATTCAGAGCTTCAATCGCGACTTTTTCGTGCTGGGGAATTGGCAGGCAGATATCGACCAGATCGATTTCGGGATCTTTCAGTAACTCCTGATAATCGGAGTAGATTTTGACATCACTCAAATCGACGTCTTTGCTGCCCCGGGGGCCGAAGTTGCCTTGAATCGAGGACCAGTTTCCCTTCTGCTTCTTGGGGTCTCTGGTCGAGATGGCGTGAACTTTGACAGCCTTAACAGATTTAGCGGCTTCGAAATGAGTCATCCCCATAAAACCAAGCCCGATGATCCCAATATTCATATCGCTCCTTTATCGCCTGCAATTTATTGTCGTTCCAAGTTGTTATTCAGCTCTTCATATTTTGCACATCCTTACCCGGAATTACTACCAAGAGGCAGTGACTGCGAGTAGAACACGACAAAAAAACGGGCGAGTCATTTTCAGACTCGCCCGTTTCTGTAGGGTCCGCTGTGCGGACCGTTCTCTTGTGCTTGCTAAAT
>TARA_R100000789_G_scaffold2971_2_pt1 | contig 16159 bp, 9 predicted proteins | sample TARA_R100000789 | Tara Oceans TARA_R100000789 (sample SAMEA2623403) | marine metagenome | biome: marine biome (ENVO:00000447); feature: mesopelagic zone (ENVO:00000213); material: "saline water (ENVO:00002010), including plankton (ENVO:xxxxxxxx)" | depth 450 m
TTTTGTCAGGTATTTAAAAGCAGAAAAAACCGAAGCTTGCGAACGATGATTTGAGATCTAAAGATCGTCATTCAAGCAGGATTCGCTGCCGAATGAACAATCGGTTGGAAGTACGACAGCAGTGGAGTCGTCAAGTTGGCAACTTTTGCTTCGTCGTCCCAGCGCCGAAGACGTACCGCCGCCTCACGATGAGGGTTCTCGTCGAATGCACGAACCTCTTCGGAACTCATCGCTCCTCCCTGAAGGTTCAGACTCACAATTGATGGCTCGCTTAAGCAGGACTGGTAATTCGGATCGACTGCACAGAGATAGCGTTTTGCTGCGACATGCAGGCGGATCGGTTCGGTCACTTCAGCAGGAAAGATCGAATTCAAATAGTGATACCCCGAACCTTCGTGATGATCATCGACACCCATTTCAGGAGATTCCTCGGGGAGATCATGCAGCAGATGACCGACATCGTGCAATAAGGCGGCTGTAATAAGTGCATCAGAGGCTCCTTCTGCATCTGCGAGAGTCGCGGCCTGCAAAGCATGCTCTTGCTGAGTCACTGCTTCGCCACCGTATTGCGAATTACCCCGAGACTGAAAAAGCAGAAGCACATCATCTACCGTTGGCATTTATGTAACCCTCGTCGATAAGTAAAACAGAAAATTAATCAGTAGAATCTCACAGTATCAAGCTGTTGTATGAACCAGAAGAATAAGAGCCTGCCTGAGTTAAGTTTGAGTTTAACCAAGTTTGGCTCCATTACCAATTGGCCGTTCTGGTATCGCCAGCACGACGGCTCCATCTTCATTATAAAATCCGGTGATCAGGCATTCTGAACGAACTGGCCCGATTTGTTTAGCAGGGAAATTGATTACGCCAACAATCTGACGATTTAATAAATCGTCTTTGCTGTACAGGTCAGTAATCTGGGCACTTGATTGTTTGATTCCAATCTCGGCTCCAAAGTCGACTTTAATTTTATAAGCCGGTTTGCGAGCCTCTGGAAAATCGTCCACAAAAATAATGGTACCCACTCGCAACTCGATCCGTTCAAAATCGGACCAGGAGATTGTTTCCATCTAATCACTCTTCTTTCGAATAGGGTTATCCTGACTCTGTTCAACTTCCTTCCTGCGAAAAATGAATTCCGCCGGGACAATTTCCGGCTCTTTTCCTTCCAGTCTCCACTGAAGCTTGAGAGTCGACTCTCCTCTCAATTCGAAATAATCGAGTTTGATGGGATGCAAACCCTTCTCCAATCTCACCCAGTTACTTTCTTCCTGGTAGGGGTGATGCCCCGGATTGTCGATGACGAGTTGATCATCAATCCAGAATCGACTGCCATCGTCGGAACCCAAAATAAACTGAATTGCTCCAGATTCTGGAACGGACAGATATCCCTCAATCGTCATGGCAAAGAAGTGCGGAAGTTCTGCAATTTCTTCCGGCGACTTCCACTCTTTGAATACAACCGATCGAACTGGTTTCATTTTCTCCAACTCCGGCAGCACTTCAAACTGACCTTCATAAATTTTGACAGTCCCCCCCTGCTCCAGCAAAGTTTTGTCGATCTCAGCAGACTTGATTAACGGACAGGAATCCAGTTTGAACTTCTGCTTGTGTTGTACTTTTCCTCTCAGATACTTTAATTCGACTTCCTCTCCCGGACTTCGATACATGAGTGCCAGCATCCAGTGGAGGGAATCTTCAACTGGGAATTCATTGAAACCGGTAATCACATCGCCAACCTGCAATCCTGCTTTATCGGCTGGACTATCGGGAGTAACCGAAACAACTTCAGCAGTTCGGAGAGAATAATCGCATTCGATTCCCGCATAAATATCCGAACGAATTTCCGCAGCGATCATCGCTTTCACACGACTGCGTAATGTTTCGACAGGGACTGCATAATTGATATTTTCCTCATCAAAATTTTTCCCGGCAACTACTCCAATTTGTTCACCCAATGCGTTGAATAGAGGTCCCCCTGAATTTCCTCGATTGGAAGCCGCATCGAACTGAATGAATTTGTCCCGATACTCTCCCCCCAGCTGAGCCTGAGCCAGTGCGTTTGGCATATTGGCGACGACGGAACGAGAACTGACAATGCCCGAATTGAAGACGATTCCGCGTCCACCCGGATTTCCGCCGACCAGGATTGGCTCTCCTGTCATTACATCCAGACTCTGCCCAATTGAAATGAATGGAGCATTCTCCCGACGTGCATATTGAATAATCGACAAATCCTTTTCGGGCAAGCGAGCCACGATGCGATAACGACGGATCTGATCACCACCTACTACGACCACTCCCGGATAATTTCTCACCACATGATCGCAAGTCAATACATAGCCATGCGGATGAATAATCGATCCACTTCCGCTGGAACCTCTTTCCGGCGATTGACTGAAAATCGCCACCACGGATGGTTCAATCTGCTCAATCAATTTCACCGTCTTCGTACGACGCGGAGAGTCCTCGGGAATTTCGGACCACACCTCGACTGGAGAGCACACCTGCGTCACGAAAAATAAAGCGAATGAAAAGATTTTACGATCGAGCATGGGATTCCGATTCCTCTATATTTGCAAGTCTATTTACTTCGATCCGTAAACCATGATGCCGTCACTCTTGAATATCGAGTTTCCTGCAGAGTTGACAGATCCACAGCCCAATCAGCAATGAAAACAGTCCTTCAATGGTCATCCACCAGAGTGGATAGCCAGCGTGCAGGTCGATTGCAGTAATAACAAACCCTTTGACGATCGCACAAATCCCCCAGAGTTTGATCAAAGGAGCATAACGCATGACATCAAAGGAAATATATAGTGTGACCAAACCACTCAGCGCATAAAACATTGCCAGAGAACGAGTCAGATAATTGACAGTCGCCGACGCTGGCAACTTTCCAGGAAGAACAAGCTGATGCATCTGCTGCATCCATTCGAGCGGCATCAACATCATCGGAGCTGCCAGCATGCCACCAATTCCAATCAGTCTCAGAATCACCCGAATACGCTTCTCAGCCAGAGAAGACGATGGTGATGGAGTTGTTTCTGGCATAGGGATCTCAGCGCATCAAAAGGCTTAATTATAGATATCTCTCTCATGAATCGAGAAACATCAGCCCAGCGACATAATGTATGAACTATAAATTGCAGGAAACAAGGCGGACAACGTTACGACCAATATCAAACCATGACAATTGGATTTCTTGAGATTTTAAGAACTCGGATTTCAAATATTCACCAACGAAAACTTGCTGAGTATAATTACCTATTACAAGTTTAATTTTATTGAGGTCATTGAAATTTAAAGATAATACAGCATTTGGACCAAACAGAGCCTGTACACCACATGTTCACACCTCAATAAAACCTCAACAGGAGTAGGCGGAATCGGCGGTTTCAATGTTGACAATCAAGCAAATACTGATATGTTTGAACACGATGAATATGTTGTGAATTTTTTTGCACGATGCAATATCATGGCAAATTTCATCTCCTCATACACAAACCTTACCGATGCGCCCTACCGAATTGAGTTGCGAATTGCTTGCATTCGCAACTTGAGTAACAAAAACCAACCTGCAGTTTCAACTGACTTCGTGGGATTTTTAGGACGACCCATATGATCAATCGAACTATCGCGAACTTCATCTCTTTCAGGTCAACTGCTGCGACTTTACTGGTTTTTGGCCTCGTCGCTGCCCTCGGTCTCAGTCAAATCGAGGCAAACGAACCTGCTGAGCAATCTCTCACCATCGCGGAACTCTCGATTGGCCCTGTTCTTGCAGATGATGCCAATGGAGCAATCACTTTGCGGGGACAAGATGACCGGAAACAGTTGTTTGCTTCCGGCTTGATGCGGGATCAGCGTCTTATTGATTACACACGTGATGTCACGTGGAATGTTGAACCGCCCAATGTTGCTCGTGTGACGGCAAACGGTTTGATCGTTCCCAAAGAAAATGGTTCTGCAGTCATCACGATAACAACGTCTCTGGGAGTTCAGGCCACTCGACCCGTTGTTGTCACTGGTATGGATGCAGTTCATCCTGTCAATTTCAAAACTCAGGTTGTGCCCATCTTTTCCAAATTGGGTTGCAATGGTGGTGGCTGCCACGGCAAAGCGAGTGGTCAGAACGGCTTCAAACTTTCTCTGCTCGGATTCTATCCCGAAGATGATTACGAATTTCTGGTCTACGAAAGTCGTGGTCGCAGATTATCCCCCGCTTCTCCTGCGGAAAGCCTGCTACTCACCAAAGGGACCGGTCTCGTACCCCATGGCGGCGGAAGTCCTCTCAAACCCGAAAGCGATGAATATCGTCTCATCTCCCGCTGGATTGAACAGGGAATGCCCTACTGGAGTGAGAGCGATCCTGTATTGACTGGTATCCAATGTCTTCCCGAGCAACGAATCATGGGGCAGGATGTCAATCAGCAGATTAGCGTCATTGCCACCTACAGCGATGGTCATACTGAAGATGTCACTCGCATGGCATTGTACGAGCCGAATGTGGCTGAAATGGCGGAAGTGACACCGGAAGGACTCGTCACGACAGGACAGCTCAGTGGTGAAGTCGCCATCATGGCTCGTTATCAGGGACAGGTTTCCACGTTCCGCGCAACGATTCCTCTGGGTGCCAGTACGCAACCGATTCCGGAATCCGGCAACCTGATTGATCAAGCTGTTTTCGGAAAATTACAGCAACTCGGCATCCCTGCTTCTGAGCGGTCGGATGATGCGACATTCTTCCGACGCGTCCATCTGGATGTCACCGGAAAACTACCTTCCGCAGAAGAATCCCGGGCTTTTCTGGCAAATACCAATCCGAACAAACGCAGCGAGTTGATTGATCGTTTACTCGACTCGACCGAATATGCCGACCTGTTCACAAACAAATGGAGTCTGTTGTTACGCAATCGCAAAGATCGCCCGGAAGATTTGCAGGGAGTCCATGCGTTTTACCAGTGGATCTGGAATAACATTTACGAAAATAAACCTTACGATCAAATGGTCCGCGAAATCGTAACCGCGACTGGAAGTATGGATGAAAATCCTCCAGTCGCCTGGTATCGCGAAGTGACCGACGCCGAGGCTCTCGTCGAAGACAGCACTCAGCTGTTTCTAGGGGTGCGAATTCAATGTGCCCGTTGCCATCATCATCCCTTCGAAAAATGGAGTCAGGACGATTACTACAGCATGGCTGCGTTTTATTCCCGCATCGGTAAAAAGAATCCTGCTGCCAATGAAAATGTGAAAAGTCGTGAAAAACGCGTCTTCCACAATATCGGCAACGCGACTGCCAAAAATCCTCGATCCGGGACTGATTTAAAACCGTGTGGGCTTGGTGGAGATCCTGCGGAATTAACCCCAGAGCAGGATCCGCGAACCGCGCTGGCCGACTGGATGGCCGAGCCGGACAATCCGTTTTTCTCAGCTACACTCGTGAATCGATACTGGAAACACTTTTTCGGACGGGGAATTGTCGATCCTGAAGATGATATGCGGGCAACAAATCCTCCCGCTAATCCCGAATTACTGGCTGCTCTATCTAAGAGTTTTGTGGAATCTGGTTTCGATCTCAAAGCTCTTGTGCGATTGATTTGTAATTCCCATACGTACCAACTCAGTGCGATGCCGAATGAGTACAACTTAAAAGACAAGCAGAACTTCTCCCGGTATTACCCCAAAAGATTACCAGCAGAGGTCCTTTATGATGCTCTGCATCAAATTACGGGAACGGAAAGCCGTATAAACGGTTTGCCTGCCGGCTACGCGGCTCTGCAAATGCGGGATGTCAACAATGCCCCTTACTTCCTGAAAGTTTTCGGACAGCCTCAGGGAGAGACGGCCTGCGAATGCGAACGCTCTGCTGACGCCAGCCTGGCACAATCTCTGCACCTGTTGAACAGTCAGGATGTCCAGGGGAAAATTGCGGACGGAAAAGGTCGCGCCAGTCAACTGGCTGCTGATAAAGAGCGCTCCCATGAAGAGAAAATTTCTGATCTCTACCTTTGGGCTTATTCCCGCCAACCTAAACCGGAAGAAATGCAGGCTGCTGTTGGCTATGTCTCACGGGAAGGGATCGAAGTGAAAACCTCTTATGAGGATGTCATCTGGGCTCTCATCAACTCCAAGGAGTTTATGTTCAATCACTAATGGTATCCGCAACTGGTTAAGCCGTAGATCTGAGAGATTGATCTCTGATGATTCGATCGTCAATTTTATCAGGAATGAAAGATCTCCCTGAAAGCCGAATGCATGCTCAATACTTAAACGACCTGCCTTGAGAGTTCCCGCTATGTTTTTCATTCCGAATCCCCTTGTCTGTGGTTGCCTTGCCAGTCTGGTCATTTTCGGACTCAATCAAGGCTCCGCTTCTGCCCAGTTGCCAGTCACGCAATTAGGAACCGTGTTCCCGCCCGGGGGAACAGCAGGAACGGAATTTGAAGTCGATGTCATTGATGGCACCGATCTGGATGAACTTTCCGGACTTGTCTTCTCATCCCCCGGCATTCAACAGATCGACCATCCCGATCCGCATTCCAATCCCCGGAAATTCCGGGTTAAAATCGCTCCCGATGTTCCTGCAGGATATCATTCCGTCCGTGCAGAAGGACGTTTCGGCGTCAGTAATGCCCGAATGTTTCGTGTCGAACAGATCCCTGTCCAGTCTCTGCAGGAGAGCGATTGGAAAAACAATGAGCCCGTCACCATCGATATCAACACGGCTTACTACAGTCGCTGTGAAAGTGGTGGTGATATCGATGAATTTCGAGTGGATTTACAGCAAAATCAACAGTATCAAATTCGCGTGAACTGTCTCGCTCTCGATTCTCGCATGAATCCGACTGTTGAAGTTTACGGACCTAACGGTCGTCGAATTGCTTTTGCACGACAGATTGGAGATCAGGATCCTTTACTGAATTTTACTGCGACTCAGGCAGGGACATACAAAATTCGGATTTATGATTTCCTGTTTCAGAATTCCACTGCCCATCTCTATCGGCTCGTAATCGCGAACTGGAAAATCCCCACCCAGATTCAACCTCCGGTATATTCGACTGCAGCAGAGCTTAAATTTCACGGTACTATTGCCGAAGAAAATTCAAAGTCCATCGATCTGCAAAACCTGACAAATGATTCCGGGCATCCTTTACTTTCTGGATTTATTAATCCTCGTGAAATGCTGGTCGACCGTCAGGTTGTCAGATTGTCCCCACAGGACAAGCAAAGTTTTCTCACTTCTCTGCCAGTGATTAACACGCCCATTCTCGCGGAAGTTGAGCCGAACAATGAGGTCGCGCAATCTCAACAGATTGCGATACCGGCTAATGTGACTGGTCGATTTGACGATGCAACCGATGTCGATCGGTATCTCTTTGATGTCAATAAAGGTGAGACTATCTGGCTGCAGGTCTTCGCTGAACGCGATGGCAAAATCCTCGATCCCTTTGTGCAATTGGAACATGTTTATAAAGATGACAAGGGCAACGAAATTGTCAAATCGATTCCCGTACCGGATGATCTGACAACAAATCTCGTCCCCAATGTGTTCGATACCGTCACCGACGATATCGACTTCAAAACCGTCCCTCCGGAAGATGGGCAGTTTCGAGTTTCGATTCGTAATCGATATGCGGTCACCGGAAAACGTCAACTGGCTCCCTATCGGCTGCAAATTTCTACTCCTCAACCCGAGTTTCAGGTTTATGCGTTTACGCATCCACATGTCGTAGGAAACACGACGATCGACACGCCGAGCGGTTGTATCATGCGACGTGGAGGTACAACCAGCTTGCAGGTGATCGTCAATCGAATTCAGGGGTACGATCAAGGGGTTATTGTTGAAGCCTCTCATCCGCCACCGGGTGTTCGGATCCCTGCCATTTTAATTCCCCCCGGAGAACAGACCGGTGAATTAATTTTATATTCCGCACAGGATGCTTCCCCCGGCTTCTCGGAATTACAACTGATTGCAAAACCCTATAATCCCAGTCTCAAAGAGCAGTCAGAAGCCGATTCGAAAGCAATTACGGTGTTACCCGTCTCAATTGTCTGGAAAGCTGCAGGCAATATGCCCGCAGTCTCCCGACAGGGGCATTCTCTTGTTGTGACAGTTCTCGGTGAATCGGACTCGATACAACCAGAGTTGACTCAGTCTCAACTCTTCCATCATGTCTGTCAGTCCCAACTCTTCTGGCACCCGTTACAGGTGAAACGACTTGCCGACTATGCAGATAAAGTCACCCTGAAAGTCGATGGATTGGATAAAAACGCCAAGATCACCGCAACGGCTCCGGAAATTGCCAAAGAGAGTTCGGAAAGTCTAATTCACTTTCAGTTTGCCACTGACGCCAAAGTTGGCTGGCATACTTGCTCAATCCACGGCGAAACTCTAATCAATTATGTTCGCAATCCAGAATTGTTGGCACGGACTCAAAAGCAGTATGACGATGCCAATGCAGCTTTGGAAACTGATAAAAAAGAACAAACCTCACTCGAACAACTGGTCAAAAAACTCGATGCCGATTTGAAGTCAGGCACTGCAGAAAAAGAGAAACAACAGGTTGAGATCAAAAAGCAGGATGAGACAATCGCCCGCTTGAAACAGGAATTGACCGGACTGGAAACTCAGTTGGCAGCGGCAACCGAAGAAGCCGCAAAAACTCCCTTGATGGAGTCCCTCAAGCAAAAACAGGATGAGATTACCAAAAGCGAGAACGATAAATCGAATCTCATGAAACAGGCTCAGGAGTTGGATAAAACTATCCAGATGAATCAACTGGAGTTGACAAAACAACAAAAGAATCTGACGGACACACAAGCTCGTGTCAAAACAAGTCAAACAAATCTCGATAACCTCAAGAAATCACTCGATAAAGTCAAAAACGATCAAAAACCCAAAGCTCTCAAGCAGGATGAACTTTACGATCGGCTTGTCTTTCAGGTCCACAAAGCTCCCCTCTCCCTGGCTTTAAAATCTGGCAAAGAGGTGACCTTGAAACGTGGAGAGAGTCAGGAAATTGAAGTCGAAATCAAACGCGAAGGCGAACAGAAATACCCTGTCGAATTAACCGCCACCATTCCTCCCGGAGTGAGCGGCATCAGTTGGCAGACGGTGTCACTCTCACCAGAAGAAAACACTGCAAAACTCAAGCTGACTGCTGCTCCAGAAGCAACAGCAGGTTCCCATCCGCTCTCGACAATTCGCGTGACGACAGATCAAGATGGACAAACCCTGCATATCGATGCCGCATTGACTATAAAAGTCGAGTAATCTCCCTCTATTGTGTCCTCCCACCCGTTGAATGAATTTAACCATGCAAATCTCAAATCGACACATTCCCCTGCTCGCATTATTCTTCCTGATGGTCATCACCTCACCGTTGCGAGTCACTTTTGCAGACGAGCAGCCAATTGCTCCTGTGCCTGTTGAACTAGGACGGGAAGTTGATTTTGATCAGGATGTCGCTCCCATCCTTAAAAACAATTGCCTGGCATGCCACAATTCCAAGATTAAAGAAGGGTCATTAAACCTGGAATCTCATGTAGCGATGCTGCAGGGTGGAGATAGCGGCCCTTCGATTGTGCCCGGAAAATCGGACGAGAGTTATCTGTTTCAGGTGGCCAGCCGGCAGGAAGAGTCATTTATGCCGCCTCTTCCCAACAAAATGAACGCAAAAAAACTGACCGGCGAAGAGGTCTGGAAGTTGAAACGCTGGATTGATCTGGGAGCTCCCGAAGGTAAAGGACTGACAAACAACACGGTTGTCTGGTCGACAATGCCTCAAAACCTGCAACCTGTTTATGCACTCACGCTGTTTCCTAATGAATCTCGTTTCGCAGTCGGAAGGGGAAATCGTGTTCAGGTGATTTCTGTCACATCTCCACAGGATGTTTCCGAACTTATTGACCCGGAACTACCAGCCGCACATCGAGATTATGTGAATGCGATTGCGGTCCATCCCAATGGACGACTTCTCGCCACAGCCGGATATCGGACTGTAAAAATCTGGCAACAGGATGCCTTTCAAATTCTCGAAAACGCACACCTCAACGAGCCTGTCACAGCATTCAGTCATTCCATCGCGGGAACTAAATCTGCAGTGATCGGCCAAACGGGACGATTATTTCTCGGCAATAACGAAGGCCATCAAATTCTGGAGACCAGTATTCCAGGTGCAAAAGCCGTGGCTGTGAATGAAGAAGGAAATCTGGTCGCCATTGCGACTGAAGCTGATGTGAAAATCATGAATCCCGCGAGTCCAGAATCAACGGCTACTTTGACTGTCCCCTCGCCAGTAACTCAACTGGCATTTCATCAGCAAACTCTTGTCACAGCACACGCTGATGGTCAGCTGCGAACATGGGCAAAAGCCGAGTCGGAACCGACATGGCAGGAAAGCGGAGCGGCATTCAAAAAGAGTGATGCGGCTATTATCCAGTTCAACCCCGTTGCAGAAAATCAATTTTCGGCATTATCTGCAGACGGCAATGCAGCGATCTGGGATTTGACAAATCGCACTGCCGTTCGAGGATGGATGGTCCCGGCAGAGACCACAAAGTTATGTTTCACAGAAGATTTGAAGACAGCTGCAACTGTTGACAAAAATGGAGTGGTCCGGATCTGGGATGCCAATGGAAAACAGATCCAGGAAATTCTTCGACCGGCTTCTACGGAGAAAGCCGTGAAAGATCAGGAGAGGGCGCTCGCGATCGCAAAAGCTCAGGCGGCTTATAACCTAAATCTCGTGAAACTGGGCGAGACAGATCTTAAGCAACGTGAAGAGGCTGTCCAAAAAGCAGAGAAAGCGATTGAACCTGCTAAAGAAGAACTGAAAAAAGTGACTCCTCCACGGGATGAAGCGATTGCAGCTCTTGAGGAGATCGAGAAGAAACTTGCAGAAAAACCTGACGATGCAGAACTGAAAAAACAGCAGGAGGCTGCACAAAAGAAACGTGACGAAGCGGTTGCAAAGTTCGATGAAAATACGGAACTTCTGAAACGAGCAGAGACAACTCTGCAACTTGAGAAGTCGGCTCTGGAGCGCTCAAAAACTCAAAATGAAGCAAAATCAAAACAAAGCGAACTTTCAGCAGAACTGGTCAAGAAGATCGAAGGCGAACTCAAAGCCAGCCAGGAAACTCGTGACAAATCGACACTCTCAGCAGTCGATCTCGCATTCGAAGATAATCAACAGTTACGCGTATTGACATCAACCGGAACTATCGAAATCTGGAATGCGATCACAAAGCAGCCGATTGACGAATTTCAGGTTCCTGAATGGCAGAACAGTCTCGGTTGGATCCCTCTCTCGGGTGATCGCTATTGTCAAATTCGAACCGATGGTCGCATCGTAAAGGCGTCACTTTCCCCACAGTGGACATTGCAGCGACGTCTCGGTCCTGCCAATGGCGAGTTGGCAATCACTGAAAGTGAATTTGTTGATCGCGTGACTGCCTTGGCGTTTTCTCCTGATGGAGCGATCCTTGCAACTGGTGGCGGAGACCCTTCACGAGATGGAGAATTGAAAATCTGGAACTGGAAAGAAGGAGCGCTAGTCAGAACCATCTCGAATGCCCACAGTGATAGTATTCTGACTCTCAAATTTTCGGAAGATGGTCAGAAACTGGCGACGGGCTCAGCGGATAAATTCGTTAAGGTATTCGCCGTCGAGTCAGGCGAACCCTTCGCCTCCTTTGAAGGACATACCGAACATGTACTTAGTGTTGACTGGATGGCTGATGGGTTAACGATTGCCAGTGCTTCTGCTGATAAGTCTGTCAAAATCTGGGACGTGCAGGATGGGTCCCAAAAACGGACAATCACCGGCTTCGGAAAACAGGTCACCGGCCTGGAATTCATCGGCGTGACCGATAATCTGGCAACCTGCTGTGGTGATAAAATTGTCAGGCTTTATCAGGCTGGAAATGGTCGAAATTATCGAAATCTTTCTGGAGCACAGAATTACCTGAATGCATTCGATGTCACAGAAGATGAAAGTCTGGTGATTGCGGGTGGCCATCAAGGAGTCGTGCGGATCTGGGATGGCAAAAACGGGCAATTGCTTCAGACACTTGAACCTAAATAAGCGGCATGTGCTTAGCGAATTTTTAGTTCGGTATGATGCAAATAACACAAAAAGAGACGACTGAAGCAGCAACTGCTTGAATCGTCTCTTATGTTTTGAGCGTTTCAAAACGATGTACTAGTGGTTTGTCATGTTTAAAAATTAGGGATCTAAATGTTGTAAAGTACGACAACGGAGTGCTTTGAAGTTATTTGAAGCCTAATTCATAGCCCTGACAGGGCAATAGAGCCGTTTCCACGAAACGTGTAGCGGGTGGTCGCATGAAAAATAGGCTTAAACCCATAGAAAGCCGCTACTATAAACTGTAAATTGCAGTAACTGCAGCGTACGGCAGGATCAAACTCCGCGTTTAATGGCTATTTGATGCTCATGCGACTGCAGAAACCATTTGAAAATGGACCAACTGATCCAACTCAGTGACCAGGCAGAAAAGCTCAGCAAACCACTAACCAGGAACATCGGCCAGTAATTGACTTGTCGAGACTGAGTTGGAGCGTGATCGGCTGCTTCTCGGCGAAGCTTTTCGTTGAGGACTTCCAGAAAGCAAATTTGAATTTCCGAACTGCTGAGGGATTGCATGAAGGATATCCTTAAGTGACGTTTTCCAGAATGTATGGGGAGAGATGCTGGCAAGCCCAGCGTTCTATTAATCGTCGATCCGTTTTCAGAAACTGCGATCGATGTATCCAGGTCAGTTTTGTCAGCAAAAACCGAGAGGGACTTCGATTGAGATTTCGAGGAGTCAGTACTTAGAGACTGCTCAACTTTATAGATTGATCAGGGCAATCAAAGATAACAATCCATATCTTATCTATCGTCACTGAATGTCGATTTTGGCATACGGAGTTCAATAGAAACTGGGCGAGATCGAGATCCTCAGTCAGATAGGAATGCTGCAATCATTCTGCGTTCTGATCGGGTTAAATCGATTTTCTCAAAAATTCATGAGGTTTGCCTCGCGTGCCCCGGTTGCAGTACACTCTGTGTGACGACACTTCAGTCCTCAGAATGATTCTCGACACGTGAATTCGAATCTCTCCGTTCATTCCAGAAAGAAGGGAAATTCATCGAATTAGCCTCCATCAAATCCAACGGTGGAATCGCAGATGTCGTAATCGAAGATAACCCAGAGGCTCGTGAACTGGCTCGTCATGCAGTTGGAGAATGGAATGAAATCGAGGTAATTTCTCAAGATGGCTCACTGACTTCATTCCTGAATGGAACTCAAATCTGCAAAAGTGCTCCCGGTGAACGCAATGAAGGATCTATTGGATTCCAGGCCGAAGGTTTTCCACTGGAATTTCGCCGAATTCGCATCGCAGAGAAATAGACAATTCAGATTTTGCAAGTTGCCATAGTCGTAACCTGAGTGACCGCACTATAATAGCTCGCATAATTATTTCTTACTCAACTTACAAATGAACATTACGCACCTCTCAAATCGATTGACGATTCTCCATGACTAACTCCAGTGAAAGTCGCTTTACAACTCTGGCATTCATTCTGTTTGCTTTCTGTCTTTCCGGTCTGGGCTGTGGTCCTGGTTCAACAGCAGAAAAAGAGAGTGAACAAAGTAAACCTGTCCCCGTAGGGACATCGACAGAACAGGTCGAGGATTTACCCCCCTGGGTAGGTCGTTGGATGCTGGTCTTGACTAATCAGACAACAGACTTTCATCCTTTTCTGCTCCAGATTGGTGAATTCAATGGCCAGCGGGCCATGCGTGAAGTTGATAAAGATAAAGATCCAACCTTTGAATCATGGAAAATAACACAGGTCCTTTTCCGTGAAGACGAAATCCTACTCTCGATCAGCATTCGAGAAGGTGTGAATATGAGCTTTGTGGGCGAACTGCATGGAGAAGCAGTCCTTGGTGCATTTTTTATGGAAGGTGAACTCGATGTCGCTCCTGCCCGGCTCGTAAAAACTTCGGCCACGAGTTTGAGTGAAATTCAGTCTCCCGACAAAACTGCAGGCACCGATGCATTTGAGTCGGCTGTCACGGCAAAAGATAAAATTGCTGCCTTACAGACATTTATCAAAGATCATCCTGATTTCCCACTGGTAAATTCTGCATACTTTGAGCTGATCAACTCCGCTATTAATCAAAAATTGCCGCTCGAAAAAGTTGAAGAGTTCACAAAGAACTCGATCGAATCCTCAAAACGCTGGGGACCGAATTTAGTTCCAGAAACTCTGTTTCAAATTGCCTCGCTCACAAAATCTTCTCCAGAATACCGCTCAATTGCACGTTCTGCCCTCGACCAAATCAAGGAAATCGTGGGCGATCCCCTTCCCGATAGCTATGCGGAACGGATGGAATTACTCGAGAGTCAGTATTTGCTTTCGTCAGACTCTGCAGAGGATCAGCAGAAAGGCGAAGAACAACTGAAAACGTTTCTTGTTGACCGACCTTTTGAAATTAAAGGATTGGTCTCACTGGCGACACATTTTGAAAAAACCGGCAATAAAGAGGAAGCCCTCAAGATTTACAGCAAACTAGCTGTGTTGCCTGGCTTGAGCGGAATGGTTGGAACCCTACCTGGCTCAGAGGGCGGCGAGCCTCAAAAAACGGTCATGCAAAAAGTTGAGTCCCTTTCTGAAAAGAAAGGTGACGAGTTGACACAGTATCTGGATGAGACTTATGAGAAAGAGGCATTCTATTTTGTGAAACCACAAGATCAGCAGCCAACATTGAAGGAAAATCGCAAAATTCCTTTGCTGGAATTATTCACGGGTTCTGCCTGTCCGCCATGCGTGGCTGGAGACCTGGCTTTGGGAGGTTTGGAAAAGAAATTCCCGAGTCCCGAAATTATTGCTGTTCGCTATCATCAGCACATCCCGCGACCGGACCCTCTCACCAATTCTGACTCTGAAGCTCGATTTAGCTATTACGGTGATGGGGGCACTCCAACTCTCGTGATCAACGGACGACCAGCCAGTTCTGTTGGAGGCTATGTCTTTCATGCGGAAAATCATTTTGAGGAACTGCTCCCTAAGGTAGGCAGCCTGATCAGTGAACCTTCTCCCGTGCTGATTAATCTGAATACAACGGCTGAAGGAGATAAACTGAAGATTAAAGCGGACGTAAGCGGGGTGACCGAAAGTCGTACTGCTGTCCGACTCCGAGTGTTAATCGTCGATCCCCTCATTCATTTTGAAGCTCCCAACGGAATTCGACTCCACGAAATGGTCGTTCGAGATATGCCAGCCGGTACAAATGGAATTGCGGTCAAAGATGGAAAAGCAACTTTTGAGAAAACGGTTTCCATTTCCGAATTGAAAAAGGAAATCATGGCAAACCTTAAAACGTTTCAGGAAAATCGAGACTATAAATTTGAGAATATCCCCAGCGATTTTTCCAAACTTAAAGTTGTGGCGTTTGTTCAGGACGATGACTCTCGACTCGTGCTGCAGTCGACAATTTCCCCCACTCTGGAGTTTCAACTGGAAGCTGCTCCAGAGTAATATTGACCTGTTGATTCTGTTTTATAATCATTGCAACTCCGGGTCCCTGACTCGTTTTGTTTCCTAAAGATGACAATTGAAATTTGCCCTTGAAAACAACATCCGCAAATCCAAATTGCTCCGTTCCGTATAAATCGCACGAAGGGTCAGGGATGACTTCACCTGTTTCTGCTCGAAATTCTGCACGCTTTCTGCGTGGATTGATTTCGACATTCACCTATCCGAGAGCCTTGCTCGGAAACTTCCGATTGCCAAAACTGACATACGATACCCCAAAACGTCGTGAACGTGGACTCACAATTTTGCTCCCCGGTATTGAAGGTCAGAGCAGTCTTTCGCATTCCATGGTGAATGGATTAACCGATGGGGGAGTCAAAGTCGCAATTGAAATTTTTGACTGGACCTACAACGTCAAGCCTGCGATGTTCAATCTCTGGATGCCGAATCGAAATGCAAGACTGGCCGCTTCGATTGCTGAAAAAATCTGCGATTATCAGGATCAATATCCAGGTCGAGATGTCACATTAATAGGACACTCCGGCGGTGGAGCCATGATCCCAAAGATTCTGGAAGCCCTGCCCAATGGACGCGAAATCAAA
>TARA_R100000789_G_scaffold6088_1_pt1 | contig 16014 bp, 11 predicted proteins | sample TARA_R100000789 | Tara Oceans TARA_R100000789 (sample SAMEA2623403) | marine metagenome | biome: marine biome (ENVO:00000447); feature: mesopelagic zone (ENVO:00000213); material: "saline water (ENVO:00002010), including plankton (ENVO:xxxxxxxx)" | depth 450 m
ACAACGCGCCCAACAGCCCTGCCAGTGGCAGCCCCAAGCCCCAGACCACCGCCCGCAACGTTTCGCGCAGCCAATGCCGTTCGGGCGCGAACCCATAGCGCGCCGCCCCTTCGGCAAAGGCAAAGCCTGCCCGCCGCGCCCGCCGCCACCATTGGCCAAACCGCGTCAGCGCCGCGTCATGCGCCGTCATCTCGGCGTCGAGCCGCCAGAGCCGCCAACCCGCCCGCCGCAACCGCAGGCAAAGCTCTGGCTCTTCCCCGGCAATCAGCCCGGCATCGAAGCCGCCCACCTGCGCAAAGGCCGTATGCCGCACCATGAAATCGCCGCCACAGGCGCGGGTCTCGCCCACCGGCGTGTCCCATTCCCTGTCGATCAACCGGTTGTAGACGCTGGCCTCCGGCTGCCGTTCGCGCCGACGCCCACAGACAAGCCCCAGCGCAGGCTCATCAACCAGCGCCGCCCGTGCCGCATCGATCCAGCCCGCAACCACCGAACAATCGCCGTCGATGAACTGAACAAATTCCGCCGCATCTTTGCCCAACGCCGCAAACCCCGCATTGCGCGCCCGCGCCGCGGTAAAGGGCTGCGTCATATCGAGATTGACCACCTCCGCCCCCAGCGCCTCGGCCCGGGCCACGCTGTCATCCTGCGATCCGCTGTCGACATAGATGATCCGCCGCACGCCACCAGCGAGCGAGCCGAGCGCCGCGCTGAGCCGCTCCCCCTCGTTGCGGCCGATCACCACCGCATCGACCTCGGGCCCTGCCCCGCTCATGCCGTCACCTGCCAGAGCGGCGTCATCTGTTCGACAAAGCGGGACGACCGCGCATAATCCTGCATCTTCTGAAACGCCGCCCGCGCAATGCGCTCGCGCCGCGCAGGATCGGCCAGCAAGCCGCGCACCACCTCGTCAAAATCGCTCAGGTCCCAGCGCAACGGCACATAGGTCTCGCCGGGCACGAACAGATCGGGATCGGTCTCCACATGGCCCATATCCTGTTTGAGCAGCACCGCCCCGCACATCACCGCCTCGAAGTCGCGCCAGCACACCTCGCCATAGCCAAACGGGCTAAAGCAGATCTTCGAGCGCCGCAGCTCGTCCAGGAACCGATCATGCCGGATGCCCGTCCCCACCAGCTTGTTGACGCCCCCCAGCGCGTCAACCGCCTCGGCGCAGCCCTGCCGCATCTTCTGATACCACGGCGTGCCCGACACCGCGATCCGCGCATGCAGGTCGATGGGCCGCGCGCCTTCGGGAAACGCCCCCCTATCAAAGACCGGCAGCATGAAGGGCGCGGTGACAAAGGACGGCGCGAGCCGCAGCTTCTCCCAAAACCCGTCGGGCACCGCAAAACACTGCGCCTTTTGGTCGAGCCCAAAGTGACGCCCATAGAAATCCATCAGCGTGGTATCCCCCAGCGTCGAATGTCCATAGGCCGTCCTGTCGCGCAGAAGATGCTTGCTGAGATAGAGATCGACACGCTCGGCCATCATCGCGGCAAAGCGCAGATCGGTCGGCGCGAACCAATCCATATAGGTGATCCGCGCCTCTGGATTGGCTCTGCGCACCCGGTCGAGCAATCGATCAAACTGCGCCTCGGTCAGATCCATAGTGCTCTGGATCGCCACGGCGCTCGCCCCCTTGGGCGCACTCTCCCCGGCCTCGCCATAGCGGGCCACATTGGCCTCGCGCACCTCCACCCCCGCCTGTTTCAAGGCCCGGCGATAGTAATGGAACGGATAGACCTGACTTTGCGGGATGCGATGATCCACCCCAAGGATCAGCAACCGATGCGGCAGATCCCCGTCAAACGGTCTCTGATAGCGCCCCAGCCGCTTGATCTCTTCTTGGGTCTCCAGCCATTTCATGCGGAACCGGTCGATCATCCCCGGGCCTCCAGCCGGTCGCTGATCAGGCGCGCCGGCGACATATGGGCAAACTCCGCCGCCAGCCGTTGAATATCGCGCGCCCGCGTGGCGTCGAGCCCGTCAAGACAGAGCTGATGCAAATCATAGACCGCCCCATGCACCCGGGTGAGCTGCGGATGCGCCTTCACCCAGCCCAGCGTCGAGCGTAGCCGCCGCTCTGGCCGAAGCGCCCCGGACACCTGCCACGCCGCTTGCAGATTGCGCCACTTATGGCCAATGCCACAGCGCCCGGCGGCAGGCTGGTCAAACCCCTCCTGATAGGGAATATCCGACATCTCGGGAAATCCGCGGGCAATCGCGTCATCATGCAGCATCTGATCCTTGGTCACGCTATAGGGCAAGGACAGGCAGAACCGCGCGAACTCTGGGTCGAGATAGGGCGTAAAGACCTGACGTGCCGGCGACAGGATCGCCTGCGGGACGAAATTGATCTCGCGCCGCGTGCGATGGAACATCCAGAACATCTGATAAGGATCGGGCGCATCGGCATATTGCGCAATCGCCCGCCCCATATGATCGAGCGCCTCATCGTCGCGCTCGGGCGAATAGACCGGCCCCGCGCCCCGCCCCCACTCGGGCCGCGAGATCACCCCACCATGCCCGGAGATCATCCCCAGCGCGATGCCGCGATAATCGCCCTTCTCCGCCAGCTTGTAGAAATCATCCGCCCAATCATCGGGATTGGTGAGAATATCCCCCGCAATCCCGTCAAAACCGATGACATCGCGCTGCGCGAAATAATCATGCAGCGGCATCATCTGCGCATGCTCATCGGCGCAAAGCCCGGTCAAGGCCATCGCCCGCGTCGCATCCGCAAGCCGTGGCCGTGCATAGCCCAGCACATCATGGGCGATCCCCGCCCTCTGGCACAGCGCCCGCGCCGCCTGCGCCTCGCTGTTGAAGGCATAGCCATTGTGATGAAAGGTCACGCAGGTCTCGGGCGCGCGCCCCTGATGTAAAAGCTCGAGCAGGATATGCCGCGAATCTCGCCCCCCGCTCAGCGGCAGCACGATCGGCCCGTCGCAATGGGTCAGGATACGCCGCACCGCCTGCCCAAAGAGGCTGATCATCCCATCCACCGCATCGTCGCGGCTGATCCGCTGCGCGATGGGCATCTCGGTCCCGCCGGTGATCTCCATCCGCCCCGCGCGCCAGACCAACCGCCCCCCCGGCGGCAAGACCCGAACATGTTTCAGCGGCGTTTCGTCATTGATGAAAATCCCCACCCGGTGAAACACCGCCAGCGCCAGCTCATCGCGCGTGGTATCCGCCCCCTGCGCCACCAGTTCGAGGAGCGAGGGCGACACCATCACCTCGCCCTGCTTTTCATAGACAAAAAGCGAATAGAACCCGAACCGATCCACCTCGGCCACCAGCTGCACGCCATCCCAGGTCCAGGCGCCGCGCATCATGCCAATGGCGGCCCCACCCGGCGCAGGCGTCGATTGCCAGCGCGACAGCCCCTCGACCACAGGTCCCTCGGGACCCGCGCGCAGTCGAATATAGGGGGCGCTGCCAAGCATGCCTGTCTCTGTCATCACGACCTGTCTCATTTCCAAGCCACCACGGGCCCAAGCCACCACGGGCCCAAGCCGCCAAAGGGCGGACCTCAATATCTTCTCGCCTGCCTATAGGGTTTTGACGACCGAATAATGACCGGAACCGGGCGACAGTGTAGCAGCGCCGCGCATCCGGGCCTTATTCGCTAGCGTGCAAAGACGATATCGGCCTGCAACCCCCCAAGACGCGCACTCTCTCCCAGCCGCAGGCTGCCGCCATGCGCCCGCGCCACATCCATCGCGATGGAGAGGCCAAGCCCGACACCGCTGCCCTTGTTCTGATTGCGCGCAGGCTCAAGCCGGGTGAAGGGCTTGACCGCCTCCTCGCGCAGCGCCGCCGGAATGCCCGGCCCGTCATCCTCGACCCGAATGCGCAGGCTGCGCTCGGTCAGCGCCACCGACACCTCGGCCCGATTGCCATAGCGCACCGCGTTGCCGACGAGATTCTCCACCGCCCGCCGCACCGCGCCCTCGCGCAAGGGCAAAACCCCGCCAAGCGCCTCGCCCTCGACCGCCCCCAGCTCCACCGCCATCCCGGCCCGCTGACATTCCTTCACGATATCCGAGACCAGCGCGACCGGGTCCACCGATCCCATCTCGCCCTCCGCCGTGCCCCGGGCAAATTCGAGAAACTCGTTCAGGAGCCGCTCCATATCCCGAACATCGCGCAGCATTGCCTCCGCCTCGGCATCGTCGAGCATCGACAGGCTGAGCCGCAGCCGCGTCAGCGGCGTGCGCAGATCATGGCTCACCCCCGAGAGCATCAAGGTCCGCTGCTCGATATGGCGCTCGATCCGCGCCCGCATATCCAGAAAAGCATTCCCCGCCGCCCGCACCTCATTCGCCCCGCTTGGACGATACTCCTCGATCCGCCCCCGGCCAAAGGCCTCGGCCGCCCGCGCCAACCGGGTGATCGGCCGCAGCTGATTGCGCAGATAGAGATAGGCGATGATCGTCATGATCGCCCCCGTCACCACCATATTCACGATGAGCTGATGCGGGTTCGACGCCGACACGCGCCGCCGGTCAAACTGCAGCTCGACCGCCTCCGGCCCATCCGCCACATAGAGCCGCACCCAATTGTCATCCGGCAGGTCCACCGCCAAGAGCCCCGGCACCTGCCGCTCCATGTTGCGAATGACCAACAGCCCCGTCACATCATACCAGCGCCGCTGATGCACCCCCGGCGCGTCGTCGCGGGGCAGATCGCGCATCGCAATCTCAAGCGCCGCCGCCTCGGCCTCCGGGTCTTCGTCATTGAGAATCAGCAAGATTTCCCGCGCCGTGGCCGTGGTCATCTGCACGGTGACCCCTTCAAAGAGCCGCTGCGCCGACACCACAGAGACCACCAAAGTCACCGAAATGACCGGCAGCAGCAGGATCAGCGTCGCCCGCCCAGAGAGGCTTCGGGGCATATATCGTTTGAGCCAGCGAAAAGACATGCGTTACATCTATCCGCAGCCCGCCCGACGCGAAAGAAAAACTCTCATGACCTCCGCCTTCGATCCCGCCGATTTCAATCCCGCCCCCGGAGAGGCCGAGCCTCTCGCCCCCGGGCTGCGCCGCATCCTCGCGCCGAACCCCTCGCCTATGACCTTTCGCGGCACCAACACCTATCTGCTGGGCGCGCGCGACATCGCGGTGATCGATCCCGGCCCGGCGGATACGGTGCATATGGAGGCAATCCTTGCCGCCCTCACCCCCGGCCAGCGGATCAGCCATATCCTCGTGACCCATGCCCATCTCGATCACTCGCCCCTCGCGCGACCGCTGTCCGAGGCCACCGGCGCCCCGGTTCTGGCCTATGGCGATGCCGAGGCCGGGCGCAGCGACATCATGCAATCGCTGGCCCTTGGCGGCACCATCGGCGGCGGCGAAGGCGTCGATCGGGACTTCTCTCCCGACGTCACCCTCTCTGACGGCGCGGTGATCGAGGGCGACGGCTGGCAGCTCAGCGCGCTCTGGACGCCCGGGCATTTCGGCAATCACCTCTGCTTTGACTGGCAAGGTCAGGTCTTCTCCGGCGATCTGGTCATGGGCTGGGCGAGCTCGCTGGTCTCGCCCCCCGATGGCGACCTCACCGAATTCATGTCCTCCTGCCGCCGCCTCCGCGCGCGTGCCCCCCAACGCCTCTACCCCGGCCATGGCGCACCGATTGAGAGCCCCGAAGAGCGCATTAGCTGGCTGCTCACCCACCGCGAGGGCCGTGAGACCGATATCCTCCGCGCCCTCACCCAAGGCCCTGCCACCGCCCAGAGCCTCGCCCGCGCCATCTACACCGACACGCCCGCGTCCCTCCTGCCCGCCGCCGCCCGCAATGTGCTCTCCCATCTTATTGATCTCTTGGGGAAAAACCACGTCACCTGCACCGCGCCCTTGGCGCCCGACACGGAATTTTCCCTCAATTCCAACACGCTGGAAAAAGATACGAAAAAATTGTGAACTCCCTCTGGACGCCACCGAAACCTGTTGCTATATCGCCCCTCGTGTTCCGGCGTAGCTCAGCGGTAGAGCAGTTGACTGTTAATCAATTGGTCGTAGGTTCGATCCCTACCGCCGGAGCCAAAATCAAAAGACATATCTGTTTTTGAGTTTGGCATGCACTGATCTCATCAGTGCCCTCCTGATCCCCCTATCGATCCCCGACCTTTTTAGGCCTATACTCACCAAGGGTCGTAGGATGAACGCGACTGCACGGGTCGGGCATCGGAAACCATATGCCGCAACAAATCAAAATCGAATGGCTGGTGGCTTTTAACGCCGTCTTACTCACCGGCACGATCACCGATGCCGCGGTCAAGGTTCTCAGGACCCAGCCGCAGGTCAGCCGAATGATCCGCGCGCTTGAGGAAGCCACAGGGCTCAACCTCTTCAAACGAGAAGGGCGTCGATTGATTCCCACCCCGGCGGCTCTCGGGCTTGCCGAATATATCGCGCCAACCCTCAAGATGCTGGACGGGCTCGAAGCCTTTGCCGAGGACACGCGACAGCGGCGCAACGCCCCGCTCGTGGCCTGTGCCGAACCCTTTTTCATGCAAGCTCTTGTCCCCGCAGCTCTCGAACAACTCGCCCCGGCCGAAGACAGACGGTTCGGGATCGATCTCTGCCTTCGTCGCATCGGTCTTTGGCACAATCACAGCGATGCCGATTTCGCGATTGTGGCGCTTCCATTCCCGCAAACGGATTTCCATATCCGGCCATTTGCCGAGGCCGAGACCCTGCTTGTCACCCCGCCGGGCCATCCGCTCGCAGATCAAGAGCGCGTCAACATCTCGCAAATCGCTGACCAACCCTTTATTGCCTTGCGCCCCACGACGCTTTTGCGCGCTCGAATTGACGAACGGATCGCCGCCGCCAGCTTCAGGTTGCAACCGAGACTAGAAACCGACAGCGGCTCTTTGGCCGTAGATCTTGCATCCCGCGGCATCGGTCTCACGATCGCCGACCCTCTCGTCACCTTGGCACAGCGCCAAACCGGGATCGGAATGGTACGGCTCGACCCACCTATTCATCTTCGCTACGGCTTCCTGCTTCGCAGTTCTGATCCTTCCCCCGCAGTTGAGCGTGCGCTTGGGATCGTCAGCCAAACAGCGGTGGAACTTGGACAAGGCCTCGTCACTCTCCTCTAACACCCTGAAAAGGCGTAGCGCTGCGCATCGCAGTCGTCATTCAGGCTGATCTCTATCGGCTCTTTGCCTCCTGCCATTATGTCAAAAACGCATAATCGTGGATGATTTATGTATTTTACACATATGCTGACCAATCCCTAACCTCACCATACCCCGGCCAACACACATGCCGCCGGTACACGCGCTTGAGGGGGCCGCATGACATTGAATTTCTCGACAGCTCCGCAGAATTTCCTGCCCGATCCGGGGGAACTCGACGATCTGACCTTCGCCACGGTTGGTCAGCTCTTCCCGATCAAATCGCGGCGGGTCTATTTCAACAATGCCTCCATCGGCGCGCTCAGCCTGCCCGTAACCAATGCGGTCAACCGCTTCCTCACCAATTGTCAGCTCAACGGCCGCAATGATTATCCCAATTGGTGTAAACATGCGGATACGGCAATCAAGGATCGTGTCGCCGAATTGATCGGTGCGGACCGAGGCGAGATCGCCTTTGTGAAAAACACCACAGAAGGCTTGGTGACCGTCGCAAACGGTCTCGATTGGCGCGAGGGCGATAACGTCATACTGCCCGCCATCGAGTATCCTTCGAATGTCTATTGCTGGATGAAACTTGCCAATCGCGGCGTGAGCATTCGCTGGGTCTCTCCCGATGCCGACGGCCGAATTTCAGTCGATGCCATACGCGAGGCCATGGATGGCAACACGCGCTTGGTGTCGGTGAGCGCAGTACAGTTTTCCAACGGCTTCCGACACGATCTTGATGCCACTGCCGCGCTCTGCCGCGAGAGAGGCGTGCTTCTCAATCTCGACGCCATCCAATGGGTCGGCGCGCTCGAGATCAACGTTCATGAGCTCGGCGTCGATTTCATGTCCTTCGGCGGCCATAAATGGATGCTCGCACCGATCGGGACCGGTGTCTTTTATTGCCGGGCTGGCGCACTTGATCAGCTCGACCCGCCGAGCGTCGGTTACCACAGCGTCGACCGGGGCGAGGATCACATGGACTACCTCCTCGATTACCGCCCGAATGCCGGACGGTTTGAAGAAGCCTTGGTCAACTTTCCGGGCATCTGGGGGTTGGACGCCGCCATTCGGGTTCAGCTCGCCCTGACGCCGCGTGCGATCGAGGCGCATATTCTCGATCTGACATGCTATGCTGCGGATCGGCTCCGCGCCAAAGGATACGTGATCAAAAGTCCCCGAGGACCCGGCGAACAATCGGGCAATCTTTCCTTCACGCACCCCCGCCGCGCCCCACAAGAGATCGATGACCACCTCAAGGGCCACGGGATCGACCTGGCCCAACGCGGCGGCAATCTCAGAATATCGCCAAGCTATTACAACGATCGGGACGAAATCGACCGGTTGCTGGAAGAACTGCCAGACTGACACGTGGCTGACCAACAAGGAGACCAGAAATGAATATCACGAGACGCGGATTCATGATGACCACCGTTGGTGGTCTCACCGGGCTAAGCCTTAGCACAGTAGCCCTCGCACAAGACGGCGGAACGCTCCGCTATGGCACGGTTACCGAGGTCACGAACCTCGACCCGCATGTCTATGGCGGCAGCGCCTGGAAGGCCCTGATCGGGATGATCTATTCTCCGATCATCACTTACGACACATCCGGACAGCTGGTCCCCGCCATCGCGGCAAGCTGGGAACAACCGGACGCCATGACCACCATCTTCACCCTGCGTGACGATGTGCTTTTCCATGATGGGTCGAAACTGACTGCAGATGATGTGGTTTTCTCGCTGGAACGGATCCGTGACGAGGCCACCGGCGCCACTTTGCGCAGCTACCTCGAGGCCGCCGAGATCACCAAGCAGGATGACACGACAATCGTGGTGAAAACCCCGACTGCCGATGCCGCGCTCCTCTCGGTGCTTGGCCTCCCCGAAGCGGCGATCGTGTCGCAATCCTGGGTTGGTTCTGGCGTCAACATCAAGGCCGAGGCCAATGGCACCGGCCCCTTCATGCTCGCGGAGTATGAAACGGCGGTCCGCGCCAAGCTCAAGGCCAATCCCGATTACTACATCGAGGGTCAGCCCAAGCTCGACACAGTTGAATTCCGCATGATCACCAGCGACGACGCCCGCGTGAGCGCCCTACGCAGCGGGGCCGTGGACATGATTGATTTCGTGCCCTGGAAGGACATCGACGTGCTCGACCGGATGCCAAACCTCACCGTAGACAGCGCCTCGGGTGCGTTTATGAATGTGTGGTTCAACGCCACCCGTGCGCCTTTCGACAACCCCACCCTGCGGCGCGCTCTGGCCTATGCGATTGACCGAGAGGCGATTTCGCGCGCGGCGTTTTTTGGCCATGGCGAGCCGATCACCGGCGCCCCGACCCCGCCGGATTCCCCGTGGTATAACGACGACCTGAAACACGCGGTGAGCTACGACATCGACAAGGCCCGCAGCCTTCTCGAAGAGGCCGGTCACCCGGATGGGCTCGACCTCGAGCTCGTGGTCTACCAGGGCTTGGGCATCTACACGACCACGGCCCAGATCGTTCAGGCCAACCTTGCCGAGATCGGCGTAAACGTCTCTATCCGACTGGTGGAATGGTCTGACGTGGTGGCGCGCAAGAACGGCGCTGATTACGACGCGATGATCTATGGCGTCTCGATGAAACTCAACGACCCAGACGCCTATAGCTATTATTTCGGCGCCCAATCGCCCTATTGGGCCGCGCCTATCGGCTACAAGGACGACACCTTGCAGGCCCTGCTCGATGAGGGCCGCGCCCTGACGGATATGGCAGCCCGCAAGGACGTCTACCGGCAGGTCGAAGAGCGGCTGCTCGAAACCATGCCATGGATCTTCATCAATTACCGGGAACAAGCCCAAGCCTACTCTCGGTCCGTCAGCGGCTACACCCACCTCGGCGGCGCGCTCAACGAAGCGAGCGCGGCTATCTCCATGCCACTGATCTCGAAAACATGACCCTCTCTCAGGTCCGGCGCGACAGTGCCGGGCCGTTTCCCCCGGACGTCCAATGCTGAACTTCTTTTTCGAACGGCTGCTGTCTTCGCTGATCACACTTGCGATCGCGGCCGTTGGCGTTTTTCTGATTGTTCACATGATCCCTGGCGATCCAGTCATGATCATGCTCGGCGAAGCCGCCGGAGGAGATCCCGAAACCGTCGCCCGCGTCACCCGCGAGCTTGGTCTCGACAAGCCCCTCCTGACGCAGTTCCTGCACTGGATTGGCAACATCGTCCAAGGTGACTTCGGCACCTCTATTCGCAGCGGCGAACCCGTGGCAGAGGCGCTCCTCCTACGTATCCCCCGCAGTCTCGAACTGATCTTGGGCGGACTTATCGTGGCCGTCCTGCTGGGCCTGCCGCTCGGCGTGATTTCGGCCCGCAAACGCGACACCGTCATCGGCACCTTGAGCTCCACCGTCGCAGTCATCGGCTTTTCCGCCCCGGTCTTCGTCACCGGTGTCCTGCTGGTGGTGTGCTTTGCCGTCTGGCTCCAATGGCTCCCCTCCTCCGGCTATGTCGCCTTTGGCGATGACCCCTGGCTGCATCTGTCCTGCCTGCTGCTCCCCTCCTTGGCAATCGGGATCAATTTCATGGGCGTCGTTGCACGCGTCACCCGGGCGAGCCTGATCGACACGATGCGCCGCGATTATGTGGCCATGGCCCGCTCCAAGGGGCTCTCACGCAGCCGCGCATTGATCCGGCATGCCCTGCCCAACGCAATGGTTCCGGTGATCGCGATTGTCGGCATCCGGGCTGGCAATTTGCTTGGTGGAACCGTGATCGTCGAAGCTCTGTTCGACTGGCCGGGCCTAAGCTCTCTGCTGGTCAGTGCCTCCTTCGCGCGCGACTACCCGCTGATGCAAGGCAGCCTGATCTCGATCTTTGCCCTGTTCATCGTCATCTCCCTGATGATCGACCTCGCACAAAGTTTCTTTGACCCAAGAGTGAGGGCCGCCACATGATCCGCCGCCTCTCATTGGCCTTGCTCCGCGACGGTGGGCTGGCCGGGAACCTCCCAGCCCTGCTTGCCGCAATGTTCCTCGGCATCGCGGTCCTCGCCGCCCTTCTCGCACCGATCCTGCCGATTGCCGATCCGCTCGCCATCGACACGACACAAATCCTCGGCATGCCCAGTGCCGAACACCCGCTCGGCACGGATGAGCTCGGCCGCGACATTCTTGCGCGCATTATCTACGGCGGGCGCATCTCATTGGGGGTGGCCTTCGCTGCGGTGCTGCTGGCCGGTATACTGGGCACGATCACCGGCATGACCATTGCCTTTCTCGGGCGGCGCACCGAAGCCATCGCCATGCGTTTCATCGATGTCTTCGTGTCGCTGCCCGAGATATTCATCGCCCTCGTGGCGCTCGCCATTCTTGGCGGCAATCTGCCAACGCTGGTCATCACCATCGGGGTCATCTACTGCCCGCAATTCGCCCGCGTCATCTACAACGTCACCCGCTCTATCCGCGAACGCGATCACGTCATGGCGGCCCGCTCTCTCGGTGCTGGCCGGCTTTGGCTGATCCGCCACGAAGCCCTCCCCAACCTGCATTCAATCATCGCCGTGCAAACCTCGGTCACGTTCTCCTTTGCGATGCTTCTCGAGGCCGGGCTGAGCTTTCTCGGCCTCGGCGTTCAGCCCCCGACCCCCTCCTGGGGGCAGATGGTCGGATTGCTCAAGAACTACATCTACATCAATCCTTGGCCGGTGATCTTTCCTGGCCTGACGCTCCTCTTCGTAGTCCTCGCGGTCAACCTTCTCGGTGACCACCTGCAGGACCGACTGAACCCGGAAATCGACTGATGCAAGTTCCTCCCCTCCTGTCGGTCAAAGATCTCCATGTAAGCTTTGGCAAGGTCAAAGCCGTGCGCGGGATAAGCTTTGACGTGCAGCCAGGCGAAGTGGTCTGCATCGTCGGCGAAAGCGGCTCAGGCAAATCGGTCACCGCCCGTGCCCTCATGGGCCTGCTCGAAGACGGCGCCGTCTCCAGTGGCGAGATCCTCCTGCGCGGCAGCCCAATCAAAAATGACGACAGCCCGCGGATGAACCGCATCAGAGGCCGCGACATTGCCATGATTTTCCAAGAGCCGCTAACGGCCCTCAACCCTGCCATGCGCGTCGGACATCAGATTGCGGAAATGATCCTGAACCACACGGATGTGTCACGACGCGACGCCCAAGCTCAGGCCGTTTCGCTCTTGGATCGCGTGGGCATCCGCGACGCCAAAGAACGCGCCAACGCCTATCCGCACGAGCTCTCGGGAGGCATGCGCCAACGCGTGATGATCGCCTGTGCCTGCGCCGCCAATCCCGGCCTCATCATCGCCGACGAACCGACCACCGCGCTTGATGTCACCATACAGGCGCAGGTGCTGGACCTACTCTTCAAGATGCAGCGCGATCTGGGCTCTTCCTTGCTCTTCGTCACCCATGATCTCGGCGTGGTGGCCGAGATCGCAGACCGCGTCGTGGTGCTCTACAAAGGTGAATTGATCGAACAGGGCCCGGTCGAGAAAATCTTTTCCGCCGCCGACCATCCCTATACCCGCGCCCTGATCAAGGCAGCCCCGGACATCAATCTGCCACGCAGCCCGCTACGACGCTTTCCAAGTGTCGACACCGAGGCGATCTTCAACCCGCCCTCCGATGACACAAAGAAGAAACAACGTCCGCCCGCCCGCGCGAAACACAGCCATGCTATGGACCGCACCCGCCCGCTCGACCTGCCCGCCCTGCTCGAAGTGCGCGACCTGCGGCGCAGCTTCACGCTCGGACGCGGTCTGCTCAAAGGTCCGCGCCGAAAGCTCCACGCCGTAGATGGTGTCAGCCTTACGATAGCCCGAGGGACAACCACAGCCCTCATAGGCGAGAGCGGATCGGGCAAGACCACGCTCGGACGCTGTATTGCACAGCTGGACCGCCCAACCTCCGGCAGCACCTATTTTGCGGGGCAGGACACCACCGTCTTGCGCGGCGCGCCTCTGCTTCGATTTCGACGCCACGTGCAGACAATCTTTCAAGACCCCTATGCTTCGCTCAATCCTCGCCGCCCGATTGGCGAGGCGATCACCGACGGGCTGGCGATCCACGGCTTGGCAGATCAGAAAGAACGCGACACCCGTGCGCGAGGCCTGTTGCAACGCGTGGGACTATCGCCCGAGGATGCCCTCCGCTACCCCCATCAATTCTCCGGCGGTCAGCGCCAGCGGATCGCAATCGCGCGGGCGCTCGCGCTCGATCCCGAGTTTATCATCGCCGATGAAGCCGTCTCCGCACTGGATGTCTCAGTGCGCGCACAGGTGCTGAACCTGCTCATAGAACTGCAAGAAGAGCGCGGACTGTCGTTCCTCTTCATCACTCATGATCTTTCGACCGTCCGGCAATTCGCCAATCGTATCGCGATCATGCAGAACGGACGTATCGTCGAAGAGGCCCCCACCGAAGAAATTTTTACCTCCCCTCGTCACCCCTATACCCGTGATTTGCTCAGCGCCGTGCCCCGCCTTTTTCCCGATCCCGGGACACGGCTTCGGCAACGATATTTGTGAACATGCCCGTTTCCATCCCCCCTTCGCGCCGCGCCATTTTGGCCACGACACGCCCACAGCGCATCTGCCGGGTTGCGGCAGCGGGCGGAATTGCCTAAATCACCTGAAATCGAAATGACTCGCGTGCGTCCGGTCCCGTACCGGATGGCCGCCCATGCGCGTTGACGCGCGCAGCAACCACAGGATCCTACAGGCCCGTCCATGGAAAATGTCGTCCTTACCATCCACCTCCTCGTCACGCTGGCCCTGATCGGCGTCGTGCTCCTTCAACGCTCCGAAGGCGGCGGGCTCGGTATGGGCGGCGGCGGCGGGGCTGTCGCGGGCCGTTCTGCGGCCACCGCGCTGGGCAAGCTGACCTGGGTTCTGGGCTTTGGCCTCTTCGCCACCTCGATCGCGCTCACCGTGATCGCGGCGGAAAAATCGGCCGGCAGCTCGGTGCTCGACCGTCTGACCGACGCCCCGGCGCAATCGGCCCCGGCCGACAGCCAAGGCGATACCGGCCTCGGCGGCTCGCTCCTGCCCCCGGCGGCAGGCGATGACGCGCCGCTCCTGCCAAGCGCCGAATAATCCACAAGCTTTAGAGGAAGGCAAAAGAACCGCAACATCATCTTGCGGTCACCTTGCGCCTTTATCTCGATTGCTATAAGAGTTGAGTCCCGTGGTGCTGCGGGTCTCAGAGACCGAATCGTGCCATCTCAGAGGCCAGAAATCACGGGGGACTGCCATCCTATGGCGCGTTTTATCTTCATCACAGGTGGGGTCGTCTCGTCCCTTGGCAAAGGTCTCGCATCGGCGGCGCTCGGCTCGCTCCTGCAGGCCCGCGGCTTCTCAGTGCGCCTGCGCAAGCTCGATCCCTATCTGAATGTCGATCCCGGCACGATGTCGCCCTTTGAGCATGGCGAGGTCTTCGTCACCGATGATGGCGCCGAAACCGATCTCGACCTCGGCCATTACGAACGCTTCACCGGCGTCCCCGCCCGGATGAGCGATTCCGTCTCCTCGGGCCGCATCTATTCCGACGTGCTCGAAAAGGAACGTCGCGGCGATTACCTCGGCAAGACGATCCAGGTGGTTCCCCATGTCACCAACCAGATCAAGGAATTCATCTCGATCGGCGAAGACGAGGTCGATTTCATGCTCTGCGAAATCGGCGGCACCGTCGGCGACATCGAGGGCCTGCCCTTCTTCGAGGCAATCCGCCAGTTCAGCCACGACCAGCCGCGCGGCCAATGCATCTTCATGCACCTGACCCTGCTGCCCTATCTCTCGGCCAGCGGCGAGCTCAAGACCAAACCGACCCAGCACTCGGTCAAGGAATTGCAATCCATCGGCATCGCGCCCGACATCCTCGTCTGCCGCTCCGAACAGCCGATCCCCGAAAAAGAACGCGAGAAAATCGCCCTCTTCTGCAACGTCCGCAAAGAGGCGGTGGTCGCGGCCTATGACCTCAAATCCATCTACGAGGCGCCGCTCGCCTATCACCGCGAAGGTCTCGATCAGGCGGTGCTCGATGCCTTTGCCATCTCGCCCGCGCCGCGCCCCGATCTGACCATCTGGCAGGATGTCTATGACCGCATCCACAACACCGATGGCGAGGTCAACATCGCCATCGTCGGCAAATATATTCAGCTCGAAGACGCCTATAAATCCATCAAAGAGGCGCTGACCCACGGCGGCATGGCGAACCGGGTCAAGGTCAATGTCGAATGGGTCGATGCCGAGATCTTCGACCGCGAAGACCCCGCGCCCCATCTCGAAGGCTTCCACGCGATCCTCGTCCCCGGCGGTTTTGGCGAACGCGGCACCGAAGGCAAGATCCGCGCCGCCGAATTCGCCCGCACCCGCAAGATCCCCTATCTCGGCATCTGCCTCGGCATGCAAATGGCGGTGATCGAGGCGGCGCGCAACGTGGCCGGGCTCAAGGATGCGGGCTCCGAGGAATTCGATCACGAGGCCGGCGAAAAACGCTTCACCCCCGTGGTCTACCACCTCAAGGAATGGGTGCAGGGCAACCGCAAGGTCAAGCGCAAGGTCTCCGACGACAAGGGCGGCACCATGCGGCTCGGCGCCTATGACGCGACGCTCAAGGACGGCTCCCGCGTGGCCCAGATCTATGGCACCACGGGTATCGACGAACGTCACCGCCACCGCTACGAGGTCGACACGACCTATCGCGAACAGCTCGAAAAATGCGGCCTGACCTTCTCGGGCATGTCCCCCGACGGGCGGCTGCCGGAAATCGTCGAATGGGCCGATCACCCGTGGTTCATCGGCGTGCAATTCCACCCCGAGCTGAAATCGAAACCCTTCGCGCCGCACCCGCTTTTCGCGGATTTCGTGC
>TARA_R100000789_G_scaffold18739_2_pt1 | contig 16002 bp, 16 predicted proteins | sample TARA_R100000789 | Tara Oceans TARA_R100000789 (sample SAMEA2623403) | marine metagenome | biome: marine biome (ENVO:00000447); feature: mesopelagic zone (ENVO:00000213); material: "saline water (ENVO:00002010), including plankton (ENVO:xxxxxxxx)" | depth 450 m
AGGTGTTGATGCCCAGCAGGGCATAGGGCGGGCAGGTGCCCAGTGCGGCGGTGGCCAGCATCACGATGCCCACCACCAGCAACAGCCAAGACCAGCTGCCCGAGACCGTGAAAAAGGCGATGATCGCCACGATGCCGATTATGGCGCGGATGATGCGGTCCGATTGACCGACGTTCTTTGCAAACATGAGTGCCTCCGGGGGAGATGGTTGATCCTGACGATTAACTATCATCGCATCATGCTTTTTGCATATGATCTGGATCAACCATCCCGGTTCAGTTGCTGAGTTGAGCGAGGGCCCCGATGATGTTGAGAACCGCCCGGGTGTCCGGGTCGATCTGGTAAACCTCTTTCTCGACAATCACATAGGTGCGGTCTTTGCGCAGGCCGTAGCGTCCGGGGTTTTTGAGGATCGTGTGATTGGTCGCTAGGCGTTCCCCTTTGCGAATTTTCACGGTCTGTTTGTGGGTTTGTTTTTGCACCTGCTTTTGCTTTTGCACCTGTTTCTGGTGCTGCTGCTGGCCGGGTTTCTTGTCCTGCGCCTTGTGCTGGATCGGTGCTGCACAGGCGTCGGAATGTTTCGATTTTCCGGGTGTGCAGCGATCTGCCAATGCGGGGCTGGCAAGGGAGGCGGACAGCAGGCCGGTGCTGAGGAGCAAAGTGAGTGTCTTGAGGTTCATTGCGGATCTCCGGGGTGTGTGCGTTGTCTATATGAAACGCACCAGCCCGGAGTTCCGTCGGAAATACTGAATGGTTCGGGCGGAAAGCCGCCAAGAACCTGTCAGCCGCGCCCGCGTTTTTCGAAACGCGGCAGCATGGCAGAGAAATCCCGGCCTTTGCCGTCTTCGTCTTCGACGAACTGTTTGTAGAGCTCCATCGCGGCCTGACCCAACGGCGTGTCGGCATCCGCATCCGTTGCGGCTTGCTGGCTAAGGCGCAGGTCTTTCAGCATCAGATCGGCGGCGAAACCGGGCTGATAATCGTTGTCGGCGGGACTTTCGGGGCCGACGCCGGGGGCCGGGCAATAGGCGTTCATCGACCACGAATAGCCCGAGGAGGTGGAGACCACGTCGAACATCGCCTCGCGCGACAGGCCCAGTTTGTCGGCAAGGGCAAAGGCCTCACAGGTGGCGATCATGGTCACCCCGAGGATCATGTTGTTGCAGATCTTGGCGGCCTGACCGTTGCCGGACGGACCGCAATGCACCGCCTTTTGGCCCATGATATCGAACAGCGGCAGGGCGCGGGCAAAGGCGGCGTCCGAGCCGCCCACCATGAAGGTCAGCGTGCCGCCTGCGGCACCACCGACGCCGCCCGAGACCGGCGCATCCAGTGCCTCGACACCTTTGGCTGTGGCCTCTTCAGCGACCATGCGGGCAGAGGCCACATCGACGGTCGAGCAGTCCAGGTGGATGGCGTCCTTGTCCATCGCTGGCAAGATTTCTGCCGCGACAGATTTGAGGATCTCGCCGTTGGGCAGCATGGTGATGACGATCTCTGATCCCTGTGCTGCCTCCGCCGCGCTGCTGACCTGTGTCACGCCCTCTGCCTGCGCGCCGGCCACGTCAAAGCCTTTGACGCTGTGGCCTGCCTTGGCGAGGTTGGCGGCCATGGGGGCGCCCATGTTGCCCAGTCCGATAAAGCCGATCTGCATGGTGTTCTCCTTGAAATCGAGGCTGTCCTTGCCCAGCGGCATCAGCATCTTGGCGACGTCGATCAGCGGAACCTGATCCAGTGCGTGACGCCACTTGGGCGATTTGTCCTTGTCGATGATGGCCGCGCGGATGCCTTCGAGGAAGTCCCCATGTTCCATGATCCGGTGGCTGACACGGTATTCCAGTTCCAGCGCCTTGCGGATGCTGAGCGAAGGCGTCCGCAGCCGGTGGATCATCTCCAGCGTGACGGCCATGGACAGGGGCGCGTTGCGCGACATGGATTTCAGCGCCTTCTGCGCGATCTCGCTGTCGCTGTTGCGCAGGGTGTTGAGCACGTCGCGCAGCGCCTCACCGCCAAAGAGCGCGTCGATTTCGGCCTGCTGTGCGGCCAGCGGGCTGTCGGGCGGTGTGGGTGCGATGCCAAGCGCGCTGACGTCGCCGGTGTCGATCAGCGCCTGTTTCAGCGCGGGCCAGTCGGCCTGCGGGTGAAAGCGGTCGGCAAAGCCCGCGTGGATCGCATCCCCGGGGCCCATGCGCGCGGCGGTAAGCCCGAGGTATTCGCCCAGCCGCCCCGGCGCGCGGGCGAGAACATAGGTGCCACCGACGTCGGGCACAAAGCCGATGCCGACCTCGGGCATGGAAATCTGGGTGGTCTCGCCGACGATGCGGTGGGAGCAATGCCCACCAAGGCCCACGCCGCCGCCCATGACAAAGCCGTGCAGGAAGCTGACGATGGGTTTTGGGTATTCCGCCAGCTTGGCGTTCATGCGGTATTCATCGCGCCAGAAGCGGCGGCCATAGTCGAGGTCGCCCGCCGTGCCAGTGCGGTACATCTCGGCGATGTCGCCGCCTGCGCAAAAGGCGCGGTCGCCGTCTGCGTCGAGGATCACCAGTGCGATGGCGTCATCGTGGGCCCAGGCGTCCAGCGCCTTTTCCGCCGCCAGACACATGTCCCATGTGAGCGCGTTGAGCGCCTTGGGCCGGGTCAGCGTGATGTGGCCAACGTGGCCTTGGGTGCGGATCTGGATATCGGTCATGGTGTGGCCTGTCTTGAGGGGGGCAGGGGGCTGTCTGCCCCCTCTGGACCTTTGGTCCATTCACCCCCGAGGATATTTTAGGACAGAAGAAACCCGGGGCGCGGCGCGTTGCGAGGTCAGTTGGCCAGCATCTGGCGCGAGATGATCAGGCGCATGATCTCATTGGTGCCTTCAAGGATCTGGTGCACACGCAGGTCGCGGACGATCTTTTCGACGCCGTAGTCTGCCAGATAACCGTAGCCGCCAAACATCTGGAGGCAGCCGTTGGCCACGTCGAAGGCGTTGTCTGTGACCATGAGTTTGGCCATGGCGCAGAATTTGGTTGCGTCGGGGGCTTTGTTGTCCAGTTTCCATGCGGCGTGGCGCAGGAAGATGCGCGAGGCCTGCAGTTTGGTTTCATATTCGGCAAGGCGGAATTGCAGGGCCTGAAACTGGTCGATGGTTTTGCCAAAGGCCTTGCGTTCGGACATGTATTGCAGCGTCAGGTCGAGGGCATTCTGGGCGGCCCCCAGCGCGCTGGCCGAGATGTTGAGGCGGCCGCCGTCGAGGCCGGCCATGGCATAGGTAAAGCCGCGGCCTTCTTCGCCGATGATGTTTTCGGCGGGCACCGGGCAATCGTCGAACTGGACTTGGGCGGTGGGCGAGGATTTCCAGCCCATCTTTTGTTCCAGTGCGCCAAAGCTGAGGCCCTCTGCGCCGTCCTCGACATAGAAGGTGGAGATGCCTTTGGGGCCGTCCTCACCCGTGCGGCACATGACGACATAGGCGTCCGAATAGCCGCCGCCGGAAATGAACGCCTTGGTGCCGGTCAGGCTGTAGCCGGCGTTGGTGCGGGTGGCGCGGGTGCGCAGGGCGGCGGCGTCAGAGCCGCTACCCGGTTCGGTCAGACAGTAGCTGAGTACGGTTTCCATGGTCAGCACCTTGGGCAGGACGCGGGCCTTGAAGTCGTCACTGGCGAAGCTGTCGATCATGCGCGCGCACATGTTGTGGATCGACAGGAAGGCCGCGACCGAGGGGCAGGCCATGCTGAGCGCCTCAAACACCAGCGCTGCGTCGAGGCGCGACAGGCCGGAGCCGCCCGACTCCTCTGAGACGTAGAGCCCGCCAAAGCCCAGCTGCGCGATCTCTGGCCAGAGCTCTTTGGGGATGGTGCCTGCGGCCTCCCACTCGCGGGCGAAGGGCGCGATGCGCTCTTGCCCGAAGGCGTGGGCCATGTCGAAGATGGCCGTCTGTTCCTCTGAAAGCGCAAAATCCATCGCGGCCTCCTCCTTCGGCTGAAATGAACACTTGTTCAGATTGTTGCGCGAAGGCGCGTGCAATGCAACAGGGCTGGTTGCAGGTCTGCTTTGCAATTTTGCAAAACCCCGCGTTGAATTGAAGGTTTGTGTTTGCGGTAACTCAGGTGTTGGCGCAGGTCTGGCGGATGACCTGTTCGACCCGTGCAAGGCCGACGTCATTGTCGAATTTGGCCTCTGCCGTGGCTCGGGCGGCGCGGGCCATGGCGCTGCGGTCGGGCGTGTCGAGGATCTGGGCAATGCGCGCGGCAAAGCCATCTTCGTCCCATTCCTGCACCAGCAGACCGTTGACGCCGTCCTCGACCGCCTCGGGGATGCCGGCGTGGTGGGTCGAGATGGTGATGCAGCCGCAGGCCAACGCCTCTTGGATGGCGGTGGGCAGACCCTCTGTGTTGCCGTTCTTGGCGGTTACCGAGTGTTGGAGGAAGACCTCTGTCGCCAGCAGGTGCTCGCGGACCTGATCGTGGGGCAGGGCACCGGTAAAGGTGACTTGATCGGCCACGCCCAAGGTGGCGGCCAGCGTGCGGCAGTCGTCCAGCAGGGGGCCGTCGCCGATGAAGGTCAGATGCGCGTCGCGCCCCTGGGCTGCCTTGGCAAAGGCGCGCAGGGTGATGTGCGGGGCCTTTTTCTCCACCATACGCCCGACGGCGAGGAAACTGCCGGGGCGCTTTTCGCCGGGGGTAAAGCGGCGGATATCGACGCCAGAGGGGATGACATGGGCATTGGGGTGACGGATGCCGTGATGTGCGAGGTTGTCGAGCAGGAACTGGCTGACGGAAAACATGCCGGCAAGGCGCGGCATCATCAGCCGGTACGAGCGGATCCGCTGTTTCGAGCCAAGCGCGGCAGAGGCATCGGTGCCGCGCCAATAGGTAAAGACCGGGATACCCATGTCATTGCCCAGCTTCGCCAGAACCAGCGCCTGGGTGCCGAATTCTGCGAGGATGACCTGCACCCCCTGTTCACGCAGGAAAAGCGCCAGTTGGTGTAGGTTGTCGCCAAAGGGCAGCCGAGATGTGCCGTGGCGGGCCGCGCCGATGGCGGCGGCAAAGGGCGCGCGGATCTTGTCCATCGGGGTGAGCGGCGCGCGGCGGGTGAACAGCGGTTTGCCCAATGGATCCTCGCCGTTGAACCGGCCGCAGACGACGCAGGTATCGCCGCCAAAGAGGTGTTGGATGTGACGATTGATAAAGGTTTCGCCCATGACGAAATAGTCCGACGTGGCGATGGCGGTTTTCATGTTGCGGTGTCTCCGGGGTGGTCCCCGCGGTGGTAACGCGGGGTGTAGGCGCTGCCAAGGGGAACACGGCGACTGGCGATAGATCGCCATTTGCGTGCGCTGAACCCGAACACAGGATCACAGATCGGCGTGATATTCGTCAATCAGGTGGTGGACGATGGCGCGCATCCGCCCCTCATGGTCGGCGCCGTCGGCCTCTGCTCGGGCATAGACCGCGCGCTGACGATCGGCCGAGGTGCCGTGTTCGACGATCTCGCGCACGCGGGCGACCTCTGTCAGGCATTTCAGCGCCACGGCGTCCTCTTCGATCAGGTCTAGGAGATCTTCGGCCAGTTGGTCAAAGGGCACCACCTGCGCCGCGCCGAAATCGATCAGCCCCTCACTGACGCCGTAACGCTGCGCGCGCCAGCGGTTTTCGCCGATCAGGAACCGGTCATACAGCCGCCAGCGTTGATTGCGGACGCGCAAACGCCAGAGCATCCGCATGATGCACTGGATCAGCGCGGCCAACGTCAGGGCGTGTTCCAGACGCGGTTGCACGTCCATGATGCGCGCCTCCAGCGTCGGATAGCGGGCCGAGGGGCGCAGATCCCACCAGATGCGGGTTGTGTCCTCGATCGCGCCGGTGTCGACAAGGATCTGGGTCGAGCGTTCAAAGTCCTGCCAGCTGTCGAACTGAGGTGGCAGGCCGGTGCGCGGCAGGTTGTCGAAGACCGAGATGCGGTAGCTGGCCAGTCCGGTGTCGCGTCCCTGCCAGAATGGCGAAGACGCCGACAGCGCCAGAAGATGTGGCAGAAAGTAACTGGTCTGCGCCATCAGGTCGGCGCGTAGCGGGTCGTCCTCCAGGCCCACATGCACATGCATCCCGCAGATCAGCATACGCCGCACAACCCCGCCCAGATCGCGGTCCAGTTCATTGTAGCGCTGCCTGTCGGTGTGCTGTTGGTTTTTCCAGTCCGCCAGCGGATGGCAGGAGGCGGCGATGGGCGACAGGCCGTGTTGTTCCGCATGACGGGACACCGCGCCGCGCAGGCGGCGCAGATCGTCACGCGCCTCGGCGACACCGGCGCAGGGGCGGGTGCCGATTTCGATCTGGCATTGCAGGAACTCGGGGCTGACTTGCCCTTCCAGTTCTGCGGCGCAGGCCGCCATCAGGCCGTCTGGCGCCTCGACCAATGCGCAGGAGTCGCGATCGACGAGCAGGTATTCCTCTTCGATGCCGATGCTGAAGGGTGGTTCTGCCATGTGGTCCCCCGTGCTTTTGCCGACGAAAGCAAATGGCGCCGCGACGGGCAAGGACTTTTGGCAGCAAGGATTTTGGATGGGCACGGAGTTAGGATGGGCAAGGAGCCTTGAAACAACCCGGTCCGCGCGCGCAGGGGTCGCCACGGCGCCTATTCTTGTGAGGCTGTCGCGTCAATGTCCAGATAGGCAAGTGCGTTGGCGTGGGTGCGAAAGACCTCGACCTGGACGGAGTCGAATTGATCGAGCAGCGAGGAATACATGCGCGACATGCCAAAGGTCGTGTCGGTGGGGGCGAAAATTGCGATCCGCGCGCCCTTGCTGTCGCCGTAATAAGCGCGCCGCAGGCCGATCAACCCGTTCATTTCCTCAAACGTCAGATCGATGTCCTCAACCTCTGACAAATCGTATAGGATGTTCTGCGCCAGATGGTCTGGGTTCAGCTCCAGCAGTTGCTGATAAATTTCCCGACAGGAGCTAAAGTCCACAAGCCCGGAAAGTCGGACGTGAAGCATTCTGCTGCCTTCGGTCATTTCTATGGTAAGCCCCATGGCCATCCTCACGTCATTGGTGCGCCAACGAACGGACAGACCCTCAGCGCGGTACATCTGTACCGTAGACCGCACACCGATTCCGGCAAGGAAAACATAGCGGAAGCGACCGATGAGGCCGCTTCCGCTCAGTGGACGATGATCAGTCCATCGCCTTGAAGTTGAACTCTCCGCCTTCTTTGATACCCGAGAACCAGCGCGCCGTTACGGTCTTGGTCTTGGTGTAAAAGCGGAAAGCGTCGGGGCCGTACTGGTTGAGATCGCCAAAGGCCGATTTCTTCCAGCCGCCAAAGGTGTGGTAGGACAGCGGCACAGGGATCGGGAAGTTGATGCCGACCATGCCGACGTTGACCCGGTGGGCAAAGTCACGCGCGGTGTCGCCGTCGGCGGTGTAGATCGCGGTGCCGTTGCCATAGGGGTTGTCGATCACAAGGTTCAGCGCGTCCTCATAGGTGTCTGCGCGAACGGTGGAAAGGACCGGGCCAAAGATTTCCTCTTTGTAGATGTCCATGTCCGGGGTCACGTTGTCGAACAACGAGGGGCCGACGAAAAAGCCGTTTTCATAGCCCTGCATTTCAAAGCCGCGCCCGTCGATGACCAGCTTGGCCCCCTGATTGACGCCGCTGTCGACCAGTCCCTCGATGCGTGTCTTGGCGGCGGCGGTGATCACCGGGCCATAGTCCACGTCCTCGCCCGAGGTATAGGGGCCAACCTTGAGCTTTTCGACCCGCGGGATCAGGCGTTCGATCAACCCGTCGGCGGTTTCCTTGCCCACCGGTACGGCGACAGAGATCGCCATGCAGCGTTCGCCAGCAGCGCCATAGCCGGCACCGACCAGCGCATCAGCGGCCTTGTCCAGATCGGCATCTGGCATGATGATCATGTGGTTCTTGGCACCGCCAAAGCACTGGGCGCGCTTGCCGTTGTTGGCGGCGCGGCCATAGATGTACTGTGCGATGGGGGTCGAGCCGACAAAACCAACGGCGGCGACGTCCTCGTTGTCGAGGATCGCGTCGACCACGGATTTGTCACCGTTCACAACCTGCAACACACCATCGGGCAGACCGGCCTCTTGCAGCAATTCGGCAAGGCGCAGCGCGGTCGAGGGCACACGCTCGGACGGTTTGAGGATCATGGCGTTGCCGCAGGACAGCGCCGGGGCCATTTTCCACAGCGGGATCATGGCGGGGAAGTTAAAGGGCGTGATGCCCGCAACCACACCCAGCGGCTGGCGCATGGAATACAGGTCGATGCCGGGGCCGCCGTCGTCGGTGAACTCACCCTTCAGCAGGCTGGGCGCGCCCATGCAAACCTCAACCACTTCAAGCCCGCGCTGCACGTCGCCTTTGGCGTCGGGCAGGGTCTTGCCGTGTTCGCGGCTGACCAGTTCGGCCAGTTCGTCCATGTGTTCGTTGATGAGGGCACCGAACTTCATCATCACGCGGGCGCGGCGCTGCGGGTTGGTGTTGCCCCATGCCACTTGCGCCTCTTTCGCCTTGGCGACGGCATCGTTCAGTTCATCCACAGAGGACAGCGGTGTCTTGGCCTGAACCTCGCCGGTGGCGGGGTTGAAGACGTCCGAATACCGGCCTGAGCCGCTTTTGACGTGCTGGCCGTTGATCCAGTTGGTGAGTTCGGTCATGGAATTCTCCTGCTATGCTTGGCGCAGATCCTACTCTTGCAAAAATGCTGTGAACAGACAGAATGCAGCAAAGGCGTTTTGCGTTTTTGCAAAGGTGGTGCGGTGGACAACTGGGATGACCTGCGGATTTTCCTTGCCGTGGCGCGGGACGAAAGCCTGTCGGCGGCGGGGCGGCGGCTGCGGATGGATGCGGCAACGGTGGGGCGGCGCGTGGCGCGGCTGGAGGAAAGCCTTGGCGCGCCGCTGTTCGCCAAGTCGCCGCAGGGTTACGCGCTGACAGAGGCGGGTTCACGTCTTGTGCGGTTTGCCGAAGAGGCGGAGCAGGCGGCCAGTCAGGCGTCCGAGGCGCTGGTGGGCCGGGCGGAGGGCCTGTCAGGGCAGTTCCGGATCGGCGCACCGGATGGTTGCGCGAATTTCCTGCTGCCACAGGTCTGCGCGCGGATTGCCGACGACAACCCGGATCTGGATGTTCAGATCGTGGCGCTGCCGCGTGTGGTCAACCTCAGCCGACGGGAGGCGGATATGGCGATTGCCGTCTCACCGCCCTCTGCCGGGCGGCTGGTTGTGCAGAAAGTGACCGACTACCGGCTGCATCTTGCAGCAAGTGACGAATATCTTGCTGCACATGCCCCCATCACCACGCTCGACGATCTGAAAGGCCACCGGGCGATTGGCTATATTCCGGACATGATCTTTGACAAAGAACTGGACTACCTTGGCGAACTGGGGGTGGAGCGGGTGCCCTTGGCGTCCAACTCTGTTGCGGTGCAGTTCCACTGGCTGCAGCAGGGGGCGGGGCTGGGGATCGTGCATGATTTTGCCATGCCCACGGCCCCCGGTCTGCGGTATGTCTTGCGCGAGGGCATCTCTCTGACCCGCAGCTTTTTCCTTGTGCGCCACGCCGACGACCGGCGGCTGGAACGCCAGACCCGTTTCGCCGAGGCGTTGGTGGCGGGAATGCGCGAAGAATTGACCCGGCTGGAGCTGCTGGCAGAGCGGGCCGGGGCCCCTGATTGAGCACGGCAGGTGCGGGCGCGGTTGTCCGTTCAAAGGGTCTTGGGACTTTCAACCACTTGACAGGTTGTATCGACCCGCGCCACGCTGCTGTTATGGCCATGTTGCAGGGAGGTCACGCGATGCAGGTTCACCAGATCCTCAAGAGTAAGGGCACCGACGGGGTATATACCGTCACGCCGGGAACCACGGTTTCAGAAGCCGCGAGAATCCTCACAGAGAAACGCATCGGGACGGTTGTTGTCTCTGAAGACGGTGAGGTTGCCTTGGGCATCCTGTCGGAACGCGACATCGTGCGCGAACTGGCGGCCAAGGGCGCGGCCTGTCTTGATGCGTCGGTGGACACATACATGACGTCGGACCCCTTTACCTGCGCGCGCGAGGATTCCGCCGACGGCATCCTTGCCAGAATGACCGAAGGCCGGTTCCGCCACATGCCCGTGGTCGAAGATGGCAAGATGGTCGGGTTGGTGACGCTGGGGGACGTGGTCAAGGCGCGCCTGACAGAACTGTCCGCCGAAAAGGACGCGCTGGAAGGCATGATTTCAAACCCCTGGTAACCGGATTTTCCGCAACGCGGCGGATCTTGGTTGCATTTCGCGGCGCAATATTGTTGCGTCTCAAAGGCAAACCAGAAGGGAAGCTGCGATGCGCGTCGGTCTTTACCCCGGAACTTTTGACCCCCTGACGCTGGGGCATACCGACATCATCCGCCGAGGCGCGTCCCTTGTGGATCGGCTGGTGATTGGTGTGGCCATCAACCGCGACAAGGGGCCATTGTTCCGTCTCGAAGAGCGTGTGGCCATGATCGAGGCCGAGTGCTGCGAATTGTCAGAGCAGACAGGCACGGAAATTGTCGTCCATCCGTTCGAAAACCTGCTGATCGATTGCGCCAATGACGTCGGCGCGCAGATCATCATTCGCGGCCTGCGCGCCGTGGCGGATTTCGAGTATGAATACCAGATGGTTGGCATGAACCGCGCGTTGGATGACAGCGTCGAGACGGTGTTCCTGATGGCAGAGGCGCGGCATCAGGCCATTGCCTCCAAGCTGGTCAAGGAGATCGCGCGGTTGGGCGGAGACGTGTCGAAGTTCGTCTCTCCGGCGGTGAATACCGCGCTGAAACAACGTCTGAAAACCTGATCCGAACGGTCTTTGGGCCGGCTTCCGGTCCTGTCCACGGCGCGGTCAGGTCTTGCAGATGAATTGCAACGCCACGTTTGCCGCAGGGTAGGTGCCACGGGTGACGTGGTGGCGGGTCTGGATGTTTTCGGTGATCATCCTGCGGTTCGGAGCGAGGCGCCGCCCTGATGTTTCAGGAGCAGCGCCTTGTCGCGAGTCGCGCGGCGGTCTTAGCCGTAGACAGCCTGACGCGCGATGCGACGGATTTCTGTCGGGGCAATGTCAAGATCGCGGGCGACTGCTGCGTCGAGCGATTCCAGTTCGCGGACGGTGGCGCGGAATTTTGCGTGCTTGTTCATGCGGTCGCGGATGTCGGTGAAGAGTGTCATGTCATAGGTTCCTGTTTGCGTTTGTGTTATCGCAAACATAGTCATGCTGCAGTGCAGCACAATTGCCGGAAACAGATAGTCGCCTTGCGTTTTTTGCAGGTCTTCCCTTAGGGAAGGTTAACGGGTGTGTTGGCGCGTCTGCGTTCCATCCATACAAAAAGGCCGCCCGAAGGCGGCCTTTGACAGTCACCGCGCAGAGCGATGTCAGATCAGTTTGCCCATGGCGACTGCTGTGTCGCCCATGCGGTTGGAAAAGCCCCATTCATTGTCATACCATGTCAGGATGCGGCACATCGTGCCCTCCATGACCTTGGTCTGGTCGGTGTGAAAGATCGAGGAATGTGGGTCATGGTTGAAGTCGACCGAGACTAGCTTTTTATCGGTATAGCCCAGCACGCCCTTGAGCGGCCCATCGGCGGCGGCGCGGATCACGGCGTTGATCTCTTCGACCGTCGTGTCACGGGCCGCCTCAAACGTCAGGTCCACGACCGAGACGTTCGGCGTGGGCACGCGGATCGCAACACCGTCCAGTTTGCCGTTGAGTTCGGGCAGCACCAGACCGACAGCCTTGGCCGCGCCGGTGGAGGTGGGGATCATCGACAGGGCTGCGGCGCGGGCGCGGTACAGATCCTTGTGCATGGTGTCCAGCGTCGGCTGATCGCCGGTATAGCTGTGGATCGTTGTCATGAAGCCTTTGACGATGCCGATTTCGTCGTTGAGCACCTTAACCACCGGCGCGAGGCAGTTGGTGGTGCACGACGCGTTGGAGACGATCAGATCCTCTGCGGTCAGCACGTTGTCGTTGACACCGTAAACAATGGTCTTGTCCGCATCCTTGCCGGGCGCAGAGATCAGAACACGGCTGGCGCCGTTGTCCAGATGCGCCTGACACGCCTCTTTCGAGGTGAAGATGCCGGTGCATTCCAGCACCACGTCCACGTCCGACCACGGCAGGTCGGCGGGGTTGCGGATGGCGGTCACGCGGATCGGGCCACGGCCCACGTCGATGCTGTCGTCGCCATGCGTCACCTCGACCGGAAACCGCCCATGCACGCTATCGTATTGCAGTAGGTGGGCATTGGTTTCGACCGGGCCTAGATCGTTGATGGCGATCACTTCGATGTCGGTGCGGCCGGACTCGATTATGGCGCGCAGGACATTGCGTCCGATGCGGCCGAAGCCATTGATGGCGACTTTGACGGTCATTGGGAGGGTCCCTTTTGTGTCGTGGGGCGGATACGGAGGAATTAGGCTTCGTTACCGCTAACAATCATCCGCGCACGAAAAAGTCAAGCCGGACGACTGTCGTCAGACTAGCGCCAAAAGGCCAGCCAGTCGATCAGGACAAAGACTTTGCGCCCAAGGAACAGCAGGTTCGCGCCATCGGTCAGGGACATGTCCGCGACCACCGCGCCGACAAGGATAAGCCCAAGGATGATGGCAAGCCGGTTGGTCATGGGGCGCGGGCCTTTGTTGCAGTTGGATGCGCCCAGTCATGCCAGAGCGCGCAAGCCATGTCACGCCGGGCGCTTTAGCGCGCCTTGGCGGCCAGCACAAACAGACCGGCAATCGCGGCTGAGGCGAAGACGTTGTAATTGGCCATCGACAGGCCGAAGAGCTCCCACGGGATCTGGTCGCAAGGCACCATTGGCGCGTTCATAATCGCGTCCAGCGCCTCTTGCGGGGTCAGCGTCTCGATCGACGGCGCGGTGCAGCTTTGCAGTCCGTCCCACCACTTGCGTTCCACGCCGCTGTGAAAGATCCCGACCAGAGAACTGGACAGCGCCGCCAGTGCGCCCAGACCCAGCAGGACGCGCGCCGGGATCACCAGCGCGATGGCACCAAACCCCAATGCGGCGAAATGGCCGTAGCGCTGCCAGTAGCACATTTGGCAGGGCAGCAATCCGCGGAAGTATTGAAAGTACAGCGCGCCCAGCAAGAGCCCGGCAGAACCGGCCAGCGCAAGAAGGGTGTAGGTGCGGCGGGTCATGGAATCCTCATGATGACTTGGCCACTTGGCATGTGGCGCAGGACGGCGCGCGGTTCAAGTCACCGCGGCCCTTGGGTGCATCTTCGGTGGGCTCAGAGGCCGAGCCATGTCTTGATCAGGCTGGCCAGCGTTGCACCGGCAAAAATGAGCGTGGCGATCCAGGTCGTCCCCAGAACCGCGCCAACGAGAACCAGTATGCCATCGCGCTGCAACAGCCCCATGGCCACAACCACAACCGCAAAGCCGGGCACCGTGTTTGTGCCGGGCAGCGGCACCATGATCGAGGCGCTGAACACCACAAGGCCCAGCCCGACAAGCCGGTCGATGGGGCGGCGTGTCAGCGCGCCCAGTCTGGGGCGGCTGACGGCCTCGATTCGGCGCAGCCAGGGACCGGCGCGGCGGGCAAGGCTGGCCAACCCAGACGTCGAGACCGTGCGCGCGCCCAGTTTGCGCGGCAGCCATGGCATCCGTCGGCCCAGCAGGATTTGCACGGACACGAACATCAATGGCAATGAGACGATCTGCGGAATTCCGTACAAAAAGGGAATGCAACAGGGCAGGGCGAGGATCAGCAGAAAGAGACCAAAGGCCCGCTCATGCAATTGCGACAGGATCCAGTCGAGCGACACAGAGTCGCCGGGTGCCTCCGCGACCAGACTGTCGAGGCGGTCCGATATGGCCAGAGTGCTTGCGGCAGAAGAGGTCGTCATGACAGGGTTTCCTGACCTTGTGACGCGCAAGGCCGCGTCCGTGATTTGCCCCCGGTTAGCAAATCGGGTGCGGGGGCGCCAGCGATTGACCGTCGCACCCGCGACGCTGGTTGAGGCATTGCTCACGCGTTAGGCACCTCTTTGTTCGGATGCCACGATGGCGGGTTTTGTCATTGGGGGTGCAAATCGCCCTTGTCCAGACAAATGCAGGCCGCTAAAGACGTGGTCCGTGCCCAAGTGGCGGAACGGTAGACGCAGGGGATTCAAAATCCCCCGCCCTAACGGGTGTGTGGGTTCGAATCCCACCTTGGGCACCATGAATCTTTGGTAAGTTTCTGTATGCGTAGGGAAATTGCTGCTGATCGCGGTGGCATTCCCCTTTCATCCATCTTTCGCCCTCTGGTGCTTGGCACGTTCAGGGCGGTCGGAATGCAGAGCAAGGTCAACGAATCCGGGTCTCAAAAGAAGCGAGCGTTGATTGGTTGGCGCGATGCATTTCCTGATGGCTCCATCTCGCGAACTCGCCGCCCGTTTTGCACTTGGTGCCTAGTGCCAGTGCCACCGGCCTATTTGCCAGCAAAATGCGTCCGGGCTGCAATCAACCTGCGTTCGGGTGTCAGGAGGCTGGGTGTAGCGGACCAGACAGTCAGCCAAGCACCAATGCGCCAAGCAAAAGACGGGAAAGGTTCCGTCTGAGAATAGCTTGCCCTCTGCTTCACCCCGATTGCATTCCGGCCTTTCCCACTCATGAGATACGCTATGCCTTAGATTTTCGCTCCAAAATTTTGAAGGAAAAGCTGAGCGCAGTCCTTGGCATTGCTGACACCGCCGTCGCGACGAAATGGGACCGCCTATCTTGAGAAGGCAACCGGTACGCAAAGCCAAGGTTGTCAGCAGGCCAACCCAAGCGCCTGAAGATGGCCAAAGCCCTGCGGGATCTTCTCCAGGTCTTGCAGTTCCAGAACCAGATGGGGGGTCGCATTGCAGTCGGACAAGGCCGCAAACACGGCTGCCCATTCGATTTCGCCCTCGCCGGGGGGCCAGTGGCGATCTGCAAAGCCGTCCAGATCTTGCAAATGCACATGAGCCAAACGGGGACCAGCGTCCCGGACAAAATAGTCCACCGGCGGAGCGCCAGACATGCGTCGCGCAAGTTGGGCGTGTCCGGTGTCGATAGACAGGGCAATGGCGTCCGAGCCAAAGCTTTCGACCATTTTCCGCCGCGTGGCCGGGTCCACGTCATGGATGTTCTCGATCACCAGTGTGATACCGTGGGTTTCGGCAGAACGGACCACCGGGGCCATGATTTCGTGGATGCGCGTCAGCTTCTTTTCCGCATAGTGCGGCGACGCCAGCAGGTTGTTCTGATACCACAGCGTATAAGGCGAATGCAGAACCATCTGCCGTGCGCCGATGCGGTCTGCGGCCTCCAGCGCCTTGAGGAACCGTTTGGTGATCAGCGGGCGCAACTCGGCATCCTTGTTGTCGATGTCCAGACCCTCGAACGGGCCATGAATGCCACGCCGACCGCTATGCCCGTCCAGCGCCTTGACTGCGGCTGCGATCCGCTCCTCAAACTCGGAGGTCAACGCCGCATGGGACATGAAGTCCTGAATCTCGACGTCGCGCTCTGCGTCGAATAGCCAGTCGCGATGCGGGGCGATTTCGGACGCTTGCAAGCAGGCGCCGATCTTTAGCGGAGTCATGCGAACACCTCGTCTTTCCTGTCGATACGCGTATGGCCCGCCGACTGTCCGCGATAGGCCATGCGCCCGGAGATCCATGTTCCAGTGATCGCGGGGGCCTGGCCGTCGGGCCACTCAACCAGCACCAGATCGGCGCGTTTTCCGACCTCGATCTGACCGCGATCGCGCAGTCCCATGGCCCGCGCGGGACCGGCAGAGACCAGCGACCACAATAGTAGCCGGTCTGCGCGTCTTTCGACGTCCAATTGCGCAACGGCCGCCAGCATCGCGGGGTAGAAATAGTCGGATGCCAGCGCGTCACACAATCCCGCCTCGACCATGTCGCCTGCACCGAGCGAGCCGATGTGACTGCCCCCTCGGGCCGCATTCGGCGCCCCAAAGATGATGGCATCGCCGGCGTTTCGTGCGG
>TARA_R100000789_G_scaffold84345_1_pt1 | contig 15822 bp, 14 predicted proteins | sample TARA_R100000789 | Tara Oceans TARA_R100000789 (sample SAMEA2623403) | marine metagenome | biome: marine biome (ENVO:00000447); feature: mesopelagic zone (ENVO:00000213); material: "saline water (ENVO:00002010), including plankton (ENVO:xxxxxxxx)" | depth 450 m
CCCTGATCGACGCCATTGCACGGCGCACCGGCCGCCACAAACTGATCGGTCGGGCGCGCGAAACGGTCCAGCATTGGGGCGGGATTGGCGTGTTCCTCTCGACCTGGCTGTTTGCGCCTCTGGGGCCTTGGGTCAACCTGATCGCCGGGGCCGCGCGACTGGAACGCTGGCGGTTCACGGTCTGGGACGTGGCCGGGGAAACGATCTGGGTCACGGCCTATGTGACACTGGGCTTTGCTTTTGGCAGTCGGCTGGAGGAACTGACGGACATCGTCACAGACTGGTCGGGCATGATTGTCTCTGCCGCCATGACCGTGACCCTCGCCACGCTTCTGGCCCTCAAGTTGCGCAAAACCCGCAAGATGCGGTGACATGGTCGCCCCTTGTGCACCGAACTCCTGACAAACTATTGTAAAGGTTTAATTTAACTCACCCAAAGCGACATGTTTTCGTCCAGTTTCGAACACCGCCCGGGCCGCATTTGCTGATGATTTGACGGTATCCGCCGTGCAGCGCCCCCCGTTTGCCACAAAACGCGGGCTGCTCACCTTTCTCAGGAGGACCCGGAATGACGCATCAGTCGAAGATCCAGGCACCTGCCGCCTCACAGCACGTTGGCGATGGGTTGCCCCCCGGCACCACCCTGTGCAACGGGCAATACACTGTCGACAAATACCTGAATGCTGGCGGGTTCGGGATCACATATCTGGCGCGTGACAGCCTAGGCCGCCGCGTTGTCATCAAAGAGTGTTTTCCCAACGCAATCTGCTGTCGCGCCGGTGAGGCCGTGCGCCTGCGGTCCCAGACCTTTGACGTGGATTTCAGCCGCGCGGTCGAATTGTTCCAGAAAGAGGCGCGCGCGCTGGCACATTTGCAGCATCCCAATATTGTGGGCGTCCACCAGATATTTGAGGCCAATGGCACGGCCTACATGGCGCTGGATTTTGTCGAGGGGACCGATCTGTTCGACATGATCGACTATAGCCCAAACGCGCTGACACCCGAGGCGATCCGCGAACTGGCGGTGATCTTGTTGCAGGCGCTCAGCTATGTGCATCGTAACGGCATCCTGCACCGCGACATCTCACCCGACAACATTCTGCTCGACACGATGGGTACGCCTGTCCTGATTGATTTCGGCGCGGCCCGGCAGGGTGCCAGTCAGGCAAGCCGCGTGTTGTCCCGCGTCCATACCGTCAAGGACGGGTATTCCCCGCAAGAGTTTTACATCGCGGGCAGCGCGCAATCGCGGTCCAGTGACCTCTACGCGCTGGCGGCCACCTTTGTGCACCTGATCGAGGGGCACCCGCCCCCCAATAGCAGTCTACGGCTGGCAGCCGTGGCGGAGCAAAAGCCAGACCCTTATCGCCCTCTGCTGGGGCGGTTCCCGGCGCAGGATCAGCGCCTGCTGGCGGCCATCGACCAATGCCTGAACCTGTTTGCCAAGGACCGTCTGCAAAGCGCCGACGCCTGGCTTGACGCGTTGTCGGGTCGCCAAAGCACTGCGGCTGTCGCGCCACCTGCAGCGGCCATCCCCCTGCCCTCTCAGGATGACCCAGAGATCGAGTCGAAAATTGCGGAACTCGTGGCCAGCAACCATCAGGCCATCGAGGCGGATTCGGCGCACCCCACAGCCCCCGCGGCCCAAACCCAAACACCGGACCCAGAGGCGGAAAAGCGCGCGGCAGAGCGCGCGTACTGGGCCATTCTGAACGAGGATCCCGCCGATTGGGCACCGCAAACGGCCCCCGACCCTATCCCGGCAAGCGCGCAGATCGAAACATCCGCTCCCCCGGCGCGACGCCAGCGCCGATTTTCGCTGAGCGCTCTGCTGCCCTGGCCCTCGCGCAGTGCGCGCGACGGCATCCAGACTAATGTTTGAGAAAAGGTGAATTGCAATGCAGGGCATCAGGAATCTGATAGCAAGACGGCGTCCCGCATCGGACCCTGCCTCCGGGACCGATTCCGAACCTCTGGTCGATCCATGGGAAGAGTTGCACGCCCGTGTGAGCACAAAGCCGGACCCTCGGACCTGTGACAAGGACAACGCCCGCGCTGCGCGCGATCACATTCCCAGGCCAGAGCGACCACAGCCCTCGCCCCGTCAGGAATGGGCGCCGTCCGCTTTGGACCCGGAAAGCGACCTCTCGCCAGAGCCGATTGTGGCACCACGGGCTGATCCCGCTATTGCCCCCCTAACCCGGTCCAGCACCGGTAGTACGCCAAAGATCTGGGATCTGGACCCTTCGGCCGCCGCGGCCGCCCCCGCCCGGTCCGACGTATCGGACCAGCTGCACTCTGGACCTGCGGAAACGGTTTCGCCACTATCGCACAGCGCCGCTGGGTTGGTCGCGCCCGCCGATCCCCTACCGCGCCCGACCTCTGAACGGGTCAAGACACGGCTTCTGGGCTTTCACAGCGAGGCAGGCACTCCCGACCCCTTTGCCGCCCCCGCGGTCATCCCCACAGCCAGCGCGCCGCGCTTTCCTATCGGTTGGATCGTTGTCATCGAAGGCCCCGGTCGCGGGGCGTCCTTTACCCTGACAGCGGGACTGTCGACCGTCGGTCGTGACGCGGACCAGACCGTTACACTTGATTTCGGCGATACCAGCATCTCGCGTGAGCGGCATATCTCTATCGCCCATGACGACGAGGACGGTCGGACATACATCGGCCACGGCGGCAAAAGCAACATCGTGCGCCACAATGACAGGCCGCTTTTGACGACTGAGGAGCTCAACGACGGCGACACGGTCCGGATTGGCAAGACGGTGCTGCGCTTTGTCGGGCTATGCGATGACGGGTTTTCCTGGGCCGACACGGATGCGTCGGGGACCGGCAATGACTGATCTGGTCGCAAAGGCCGCCAGCGGCCAGTACATCGGCGCGCGCAGCCGCCAAGAAGACGCGGTTATCGTGCAGTTCCCGCAGGGCGACATGCCGGGGGTTGCCGTCCTGTCGGACGGCATGGGCGGACATGACGACGGGGATCTGGCTGGTCGCATTCTCGCAAGCGAAATGTTCGGCGAGATGTACCTTGCAGCGGCTCGCCCAGACCGACGCAACGAAACGCCGGAAGAGGTGTTTCACGCCGCGCTGGAGCGGACGAACGCGCGCCTGAAACAACACATCGACGCCGGATACATCAGCGTCGACACCGGCGGCACGTTGGTATGCGTCACTGTCGAGGGGCGCGCGCTGCGCTGGATGTCGGTTGGCGACAGCCCGCTCTACCTGTACCGCGACGGTCGGTTGCAGCAGTTGAACCAACTGCATTCCATGGCCATCCAACTGGATCTGATGGTGAAAACCGGCGCGATGGAGGCCAGCGTCGCCGCGCAACACCCGCATCGCCATTGCCTGACCTCAGCCGTAACCGGGGGCGAGATCCCGCACGTCGATTGCCCAGGCGAGGCCCTGACACTTGAACCCGGCGACAGCATCATTCTCGCCAGCGACGGGTTGAATGTCCTGTCGGAGGCAGAGATCGCGCAGATCCTCAAACGAAACGCCCACAAAGACAGTATGGCGATGACCCGCGCGCTGTTGGACGCGGTACGCACACAAAAAGCCCCGCAACAGGACAACGTCACGCTGGTCGTAATCCAGCTGGCCCTTGTCGAGTCCTCGTCGTTGTCCGGCGCGCGGATCGCTTCCCAGTTGGCTGGTCTGATCCGCCCCCTCTTTCCGATCCGCAGCCAAGCCCTGCGCGCCGTGGGCCGAAGGACGGGTCCGTGACAGATCAGGACATGCTCAGATCAGAGACCCTCAAGGGCTTGGCCACCTTGCAACAGCACGGCAGACTGGCCGCGCGGGCCGGGGCGACTTGTGCCTCTCTTCTAGAGAAACTGGACAGGCCGGTCCGAATTGGCCTGTTTGGCCTGCCCGGGGCCGGAAAACGCCGTGTGCTACACGCCCTGACCGGGCTTACTGTAGCCGACCAATCGGGTTGGTCTCCGACCTTGGAAATCACCTATGGCCCGGTGCCTGCGACCACGGCCATGATGGCGGATGGCGGCAGGCTCGAGGCGTCCGGCCTGCCGGACCCGGCCCTGTTGGCACAGCAGCCGGTCTTTTTGCAGGTGACATCCCCGGACAAGGCGCTGGTGGGGCGGTGTGTTCTGCTTGTCTCGACCGAAGCCAACGCCGAGGATCTGCAGGCCGCTCTGACATGGGCCGCGCCCCGTATCGACATCGCGCTATGGTGTACGGTGGATTGGTCAGAGGCAGAACGGCAGGTCTGGCATACCGCACCGGACAGTCTGCGCAATCACGCGATCCTGTTTGTCACCGGGAAGGGGCAGCGCGGAAGCGATCTGGCGGCAGATGGGTTTGAGACCCGGTTCAGCAGCGCTGGCCAGTCGGGTGCTGAGAGTTTTTCAGAACTGACCACCTATCTGGACCGAACCATCAAAGACGCCTGCCTGCACGATATTCATGCCGCGCAGATGTTTCTGCAACGCAACGGTGCTCTGTCCGCGCGGCCATCTTTGCCGGCGCCTCCATCACAAGCGGATGAAGATACCCAAACCGCCACCATCCCCCGCCCCGCCTCACCCGCCGTGGCACCCCAAGTCCCACCCGAGGCCATTGCAGAACTCGCACGACTTTTTCAGGCGGTCCGCACCTCTGCCCAGGACATGCTGCGCAGGCTTTACGATGGGACCGCAGGCAATACCGACAGCCTGCTGATGCAGTTCGAACAGATTTTCGAGGCGCTGGCCGATCGGGTCACCGGGGACGACGCGCTGCAAGAGACGTGGCCCGATCTGGCCACCCAAGTGACGCAGGCCCACGACCTTGCCCTGCTGTTGCGGATCGAGGGCGGCGCAGAACAATTGGGCGACGCCGCGCATCTGCTGGTGCAGGTCCGCCACGACATTCAGGAACGGCTGGCCGCTTGAAAGCCCAACACATGGACAGTCCGCGCAACCACATGAGGCAACACAGATGACACCGCAGGCCCCCACAACGCCCAAAGACCGGCCCGCGTTAAGTGCGTTTTCCGGGCTGGGCGCATTGGCCACCCGTCTTGGCGCGCTGGACGAGGCCATGATCGAACTGGCCGGTTGCGGTGAGGAATCGATTGCCCATCAAGCACGCGAATTGCGCCGCCAGTTGCGCGGGTTTGAACCCTCTGTGACGCTGATCGGTCAGGTGAAGGCGGGCAAGACAACCCTTGTGAACGCGCTCACCGGCTGGCCTGATCTGCTGCCGGCCGACGTCAACCCGTGGACGTCTGTTGTCACCTCGCTGCACATGCAGCCGCAGATGCGCCGGCAGGACCGACGCTCTGCGTTTCGGTTCTTTACCAACGACGAATGGGACAACCTGATCCGTCAGGGGGGCCGCGTCGGAGAGATTGCCGCCCGCGCCGGGGCCGAGGATGAGCTTGAAAAGGTCCGCGCCCAATTGGACGAGATGCGCGAGAAATCAAAGGCACGGCTGGGGCGCAAGTTCCAGATGCTGCTGGGACAGACCCACAACTATGAGACGTTCGACAAGGAATTGATCCAGCGCTACGTCTGCCTTGGCGACGATTTCTGGGAAGAGGCCGACGGCAGTCCCGATCAGGGCCGTTTCGCCGACATCACCAAATCCGCAGACCTGTGGTTTGCCGGGCCTGACCTGCCCTTGCCCTTGTGCCTACGCGACACGCCGGGGGTGAACGACACCTTCATGATCCGCGAACAGATCACCATCAACGCACTGCGCGGCAGCCGGCTATGTGTGGTGGTCCTGTCGGCGCAACAGGCGCTGTCTTCGGTCGACCTTGGGCTGATCCGGCTGATTTCCAACGTCAAAGCGCGTGAAGTGATCATCTTTGTCAATCGTATCGATGAGTTGGCCGACCCGGTGCAGGCGGTTCCCCAGATCCGCGCCAGCATTGTCGAAACACTGCGCAAGTTCGACGGCCCGCAAGAGGCCGAGATCCTGTTTGGCAGTGGTTTTTGGGCCCACCACGCGGTCGCGGACAGTTTTGCCGAACTAGGCGCGGACAGCGCGAAGGCGCTGGTGTCCTGGGCAGAGACACATGTGACCGGCGCACTGGCACAGTTATCCCCGCGTGAGATAATATGGCATCTGTCCGGGTTGCGGGCCCTTGGCGACGCAATATCAGATCGGATCGACAAGGGGCCCGGTGCTCGACTTGAGGAATCGCTGGGCGTGGCGCTGGGAAACCTGCGAACAGGATTGGCTGCGAGGACGCAACAGGAAAACTCCGCCAATGCCGGGCCGCGTCACCTGCAAATCACGCCTCAGGATTTGGTCCAGCAGTTCGATCAGATCGAGGACCGCGCGCACGCCGCGCTGGAATCGGGGCTGGACAAGGTTCACCGCAGTTTTGCCGGGCGCACCGACAATGCCCGCCGCGCCTTTCTGGGACGGGCGACCGGGTCACTGATCAAGCACCTAGAACAGTTTGGTGAGGACGAGATCTGGACCTATGACCCCTCCGGCCTGCGGATGCTGCTGCGCAGCGCCTACAAGGTCTTTGCGCAGGGGGCGGGAAAGACCGGAACCGACGTTCTGACCAATGCCGCCAATGACATCAGCGCGCTGTATCATCATGCCTTTGGTCTGGCCTCTGACGGGCCGGCCATCGCCCCCCCGCCCCTGCCCGCCGTTCCCGCGCCAATCGGCCTTGGCCAGACCATCGCATTGGACCTGCGCGGCAGTTGGTGGGCACGATTCTGGCGGCGTCAGCGCGGGTATGAGGCGTTTTCCGAAGACTTTGCCCGGTTGATCCATGAAGAGACAAAGCCGGTCGTGGAGACGCTGCACCAGCAATGCGCCGCGCCCCATACACAGGCAATGCGCCAAACACTGAGCGATTTCATGCAGGGTCAACGCGATGTCATTCTTGGTCTTGCGCAGCAAGCTGCCGCACCGCCTGCAATAGAATTGCCCCCCACCGCCCCCGTGAACCGCCTCAAGAGGTCAGCCAGATGACACCAGAGTCCCCAACCGCCCCCAAGCCCCGCAATCCGCGCGTCGCCCTGATGGGCGAATTCAGCGCCGGAAAAAGCACGCTGGCAAACCTTCTGCTTGGCCAGGACAGATCTCCGGTGCAGGTCACGGCGACGCAGCTGCCACCGGTCTGGTACAGGCAAGGCCCGCCAGAGGCGCAGCGCATCGACATTGACGGCCGGTCAGAGCCACTGCCGATTGACGACTGGTCGCAGGTCCGGCCCGATGACACGCGCATGATCTCTGTCGGACTGGGGGCGGACATTCTGCACGCCTGTGACCTGATCGACATGCCCGGAACGGCGGACCCCAACATGGCCCCGGATTTCTGGTCCCGCTTCCTTCCTGAGGTCGATCTTGCGATCTGGTGCACCCCTGCCAATCAGGCGTGGCGACAGTCAGAGGCGGCGCTGTGGGAACAGGTGCCCCCGCTGCTCTGGACCAAAAGCCTGTTGCTGGTCACCCGCATCGACCAAATGCAGACCGAACGGGACCGCGCCCGTGTCATGGCCCGCGTGCGAGGCGAGGCCGGTGCGCTTTTTCGTGACGTGTTGCCGATCTCGCTGACCGGTGCGCTGGCGGGACGAGACGACGACGAGGTGTTGGGCGCGACAGGTGCTGCGGCGCTGGTAGAGTTCCTGTGCCACGCTCTCGAAGGGCTGGATAGCCCGCGCGCTGCGCCGCTTGCCACACCGTCGCGCCCGAAAGCGCCGGCCGCCCCTGCGCCCGCCAATCCAGCCCGCCCCGGTCGGGTTGTGCCGCGTAGGATAATCCGCACAAAATCCGGCGACCATCGCGCGGCGTCGGAAAACAGGCCCGCCTAACCCGGTTGTCGATCCGTCGTCGAGCCGGTCGTAAGGTGAAATTAACCCACGATGGGCCATGACTGGGGCGTGAAGGCGGCTCCATGTCCTATGACCCATGACGATCTTTCCCGGTTTCGCGCCGGTATAAGCACCTGCGAACTCTTGACGCTCGTCGATCTGTCGACCGGCACAGTGTTGATGTCTGACAGCGATGTGCATTTCGGTCAGGAACGGCTGGATCACCTTTGTGATCTGGCACGGTCAGTGTTTACCGGTGATCTGGCGGCAACAGGAACCGCCATCCTGGCCGGCCCCACCGGCAGCCGGGTCTTTGTGCAATCGCCCGACGACGCGACAGAGGTGCTTTGCGGATTGTTCGGACCGGCGGCGGATCTTGGCGCCGCCTGCGCAGCCGGTGCCGCCCTGTTTCACCGGGACCGCCTGGCATGACTGGCGAGGGCGTTCCCGGCGATCTTGCGACCATCCTGTCCAGAGCAGCGGCGGTGGGCACCGGTCCCCGTCGGATCGAGGCCGCCACATCAGAAGAGGCGCTTGGCTCTGTGCTGGACGCAATTGCAACCTGCATCTTGCCGCGCAGAATGACAGTCTCGGACGAGAGCGGATTGCTACTTGGGCTGGAGGTCGCTTCCGGAAATCTGATGCAACTGATCGACGCCTCCACCTCCCTGCGTGCAGGGTGTGCTGACCTGATGAGTCGTCCATTGCGACCCGCCGATCTGGGGCCGGTTGCCGCTCTCTTATCCAAGGCCTTTCCCGGTGAGCAGGTCATCACGTTTTCGACTTCGCCACATGGGGCCGCGTCCGATCCGGCGCACGCGGGGCTGACCTGCCCGGCGATGCTGCACACATTGGGCCTGACCCCGTTTGACTTGGCCGTGCCCGACCGCCTTGCCTATCTGATTGAGGCCGCAGACGAGGTTCTGATCGCGATTTGCCGCCCCGGCCAGAAACCTCTTGTGACCCAACCGGGGCAGCCCCTTCCCGACGATTTGTCCAACCTTGCAGACATGGCTTTTGACGGCCTAAATGACTTGGACAACATCCTGAAGGAAAACGAAATTTTACTCATTACTCGCCGGGTTGACGCGGATTTGGCACTCGGGCTAGTCCACACGGAAACCGGCGCTGTGGCCTTGATCTTCAAGGCAGACAGCCTGCCTGAGATCGCGGCCTACTGGGCCAACATGGCCAATACACCCCTGATCTGCGACCCGGCCTGATAGGCAACGCCACCACGATCTGGCACAATCTGACACCGCGATTGACCGCGCGTGTCCTGACGGTTTGGGCCGATAGTCGGCGCTCATATTTACCCTCTACGGTTGACCCAACGACGCGCCAGTGCCACTGGAGAAAAGCCTTTGCTTCGGCGTTCAACTGAGGCACGCTTTGCCAAAACCATCCACCTAAGGGGAGAACCATGAAAATTCGTTCCGCGATTATTCCGATGCTGTTGTCATCCACGCTGTTCACCGCAGCCTATGCCGCCGACGTCCCCGAAGGCACGCAGCTTGCCGCCACGCAGGTCTTTACCTACCGGGTGTTGGATGAATTTTCGTCGTTCGACCCGCAGGTGGTTGAGGATGTGAACGGCTCCGAGGTTGTGCGCGACCTGTTCGAAGGGCTCTACAACCAGAACGCCGACGGCGAGATCGTTCCCGGCGTCGCCCTTAGCCACACCGTCAGCGAAGACAACAAGACCTACACCTTTACCCTGCGCGATGATGCCAAGTGGTCTGACGGCACCCCCGTCACAGCCGGCGACTTTGTCTACGCATGGCAGCGTGCGGTCGAGCCTGAGCTGGCCTCGCCCTATGCGTGGTACATGGAACTGATGTCGATCGAGAACGGCGCGGCCATCATCGCGGGCGAAAAGCCGATCACCGATCTGGGCGTCTCGGCCCCTGACGATCACACACTGGTTGTGCAACTGTCGCAGCCGCTGCCCTATTTCGCCAAGATGGTTAGCCATGCAACCACTTTCCCCTCGCCCAAATGGGTGATCGACGAACACGGCTCTGAATGGACCCGCCCCGAGAACATCGTCAGCAACGGCGCTTATGTCCTGACCGAACACGTCCCCAAGGAACGCTCGGTCCGCGAGCGCAACGAGATGTACTGGGACAACGACAAGACCGTGCTCGACAAGGTCGTGACACTGGTCATCGGCGATGACGCACAGGGGCTGACCCGCTGGCGCGCCGGTGAGGTCGACAAGACAGAGATCCCATCGGGCCAATACCCGACCCTGAAAGAAGAGTTCCCGGATGAGGCTTATGCCCTTCCGCGCCTGTGCAACTACTACATGACCTTCAACGTCAAGAACGGGCCAGAGCCGTTTCAGGACGTGCGCGTACGTCAGGCGCTGTCCTATGCACTAGACCGCGACGTGATCGTCGATCGCGTGCTGCAGGGCGGCCAGTTTTCGGCCTATACCTTTACCCCCGGTGCCACAGACGGGTTTGAGGTTCCTGAGGTCGACTACGCCAACATGACTCAGGCAGAGCGCGACGCAAAGGCCAAGGAACTGCTGGCAGAGGCCGGTTACGGTCCGGACGGTGAAAAACTGTCGTTTACCTATCTCTACAACACCTCCGAGAGCCACCAGCAGGTCGCCATCGTGGCCAGCCAGATGTGGAAGCAAAAGCTGGGTGTTGAGGTGACTCTGGAAAATCAGGAATGGAAGGTTTTCCTTGAAACCCGCGGCAACCAGAACTTTGAATTGGCGCGCGGTGCATGGTGCGGTGACTACAACGAAGCCTCGACCTTCCTCGATCTGCTGACCACGCAGTCGGGTTACAACGATGGCAAGTTCAGCAACGCTCGCGTGGATGAGTTGATGGCAGAGGCAAAATCCTCGCAGGACACTAATCCGCTGTATGCCGAAGTCGAGGCGATCCTTGCCGCCGAAATGCCGGTGATCCCGATCTACCACTATTCGACCAACATCATGTTGAGCGACTCAATCCAGGGCTGGCCGATCAACAACGTCGAACAGACGTGGTACGCAAAAGACCTCTATAAAGTCGCTGAATAGGCGCGGCAGCGCCAACTGGCGACCACCGCCCCGGACCTGATCCGGGGCCTCTGCCCTGTTGCCAATCCGGGGCCTTTTGCTGCTGGCAAAAGGTCCCGGGTCAGGCCCGGGACGGGGTTTCGCGCCCGACGCCCTTTGCACTGGACCCTTCATGTTCAACTATACCCTGCGCCGCATCCTGACGGTCGTTCCGACGTTGTTGGTTCTGATCATCTTTTCCTTTTACCTGATGCGACTGGCCCCCGGTGGTCCATTCACCTCTGAGAAGCCCCTGCCGCCCGCAGTGATGCAGAACGTGCTGGAACGCTACGGGATGGATCAGCCGCTGTATGTCCAGCTCTGGACCTACATAAAGAACATCGTCTTCCACTTCGATTTCGGTCCCAGCTTTGCCCAAAAGGACCGGACGGTGAACGACGTGATCGCCCAAGGGTTTCCGGTCACGCTGACCTATGGCTTTTGGTCGGCGATCTTTGTGCTGGTGCTGGGCATCCCGCTGGGGATCGTCGCGGCGCTGCGGCACAACAGTTTCTGGGATTACACGATGACGGGTCTCGCCATCTTTTCCCAGATCTTTCCCAACTTCGTCCTCGCGCCGATCCTCGTTCTGCTGTTCACCCTGTCATGGGGCTTGCTGCCGGGAGGCGGCTGGAACGGCGGGCAATGGGAATACATCGTCATGCCGGCGATTGCGCTGGGGACATCCTATATGGCCGGCGTCGCGCGCCTGACGCGGGGGTCCTTGCTAGAGGTGTTAAACGCGCCCTTTATCCTGACTGCGCGGTCCAAGGGCCTGCCCGAACGTACCATTATCTGGCGGCACGCACTGAAACCCGCGCTGCTGCCGACGCTGACCTACATGGGGCCGGTCTTTGTCTACATGATCACCGGATCGGTCTTTATCGACGTCTTCTTTTCGACCGGCGGGATCGGGCAAGACTTTATCGACGGGGCCTATAGCCGCGACTATGCGATGCTGCTGGGTCTTGCGGTGCTGTACAGCCTGCTGACCTTCACGCTGAACCTATTGCTAGACCTCATGTACGCCTGGATCGACCCCAAGGTGCGGAGCAACCTGTGACAGACGCCAAAAAACGCCTGAATTCCCAAGAGTTCGCTCAAACCGTCGCCGAAGAGATGATCGTTTCGCGGTCCTTCTGGGCTGACGCACGCCGCCGATTTTTCGGACACCGGTTGGCCGTGTTCTCAATCTTCATGTTGCTGGCACTGTTGCTGTTTGCCATCTTTGGCCATGCCTTTGCACAGTGGAGCTATGAAGAAATCGACTGGAACCTGTTGGGCCTGATCAAGACAGAAGGCGGGCCGAACTGGGAAAACGGCCACTACTTTGGCGTCGATGAATTGGGCCGAGACCTGTTTGCCCGCGTCGTCCAAGGCTCACGCACATCGTTGATGGTGGGCTTTGTTGCCGGGCCGCTGGCGGTGTTGCTGGGGGCCACGCTGGGCGCGCTGGCGGGCTACTTTGGCGGACGGCTGGATCAGTTCATCGTCGGTTTCTACACGATCTGGATCTCCATCCCCTACATCATCTTCTTTGTCGTCTGGCAGGCGTTCTTTGGCCGTTCACTGACGCAGATGATCATCGTGATCATCCTTGTGAACTGGACCGCCGGTCTGCTGATCGTGCGTGGTCAGGTCATGATGCTGAAGAACCGCGAATTCGTCGATGCTGCCCGGATGTTGGGGATGAGCGATTTTGCCATCATCTTCAAACACCTTGCCCCCAACATCCTCTGGGTGATCGTGATCTATACGTCGATCGTCATCCCAGAGGTCATCATGGCCGAAAGCCTTGTGTCCTTCCTTGGCGTAGGCATTCAGGAACCGAACACCAGCTGGGGTGCGCTGATTTCCGAGGGGGCCAAAACCATGACATTCGGCACGCTCTGGCAGTTGGGATATCCCGCCGCCTTCTTCGTGATCGCGCAGGTGTCTCTGTACTACATCGGCGACGGATTGCGCGACGCCCTCGACCCCAAGGATCGCCGATGACCCTGCTGTCCGTAAGAAACGTCAAGATCCGTTTCCGCTCCGGCGACGGAAAAATCCACGCGGTCAACGATGTCAGCTTTGACATGGCGCAGGGACAGAAACTGGCGCTGGTCGGCGAAAGCGGATCGGGCAAAAGCCAGATCGCAATGGCCATCATGGGCTTGCTGGCCCGCAACGCCGAGGTCGAGGGAGAAATCCTGTACAACGGGCGCAACCTGATCGGCCTGCCCACGGCAGAGCTGAACCGCCTGCGCGCCAAGGAAATCGCTCTGATCTTTCAGGATCCGATGAGTTCGCTCAACCCCTACATGACCATCGAACGCCAATTGGGCGAGGTCGTGGAACTGCATGAGGGGGCCAGCCGCAGCGACGCCCGCAAACGCGCGCTAGAGGTCATGGACGCAGTCAAAATCCCCGATGCCAAGAACCGGCTCAAGGCCTATCCGCATGAGTTTTCCGGCGGGATGCGGCAGCGGATCGTGATCGCCATGGCGCTGATCTGCAAACCGCGCCTGATCCTTGCGGATGAGCCGACTACTGCGCTGGACGTGACCGTTCAGGCGCAGATCATGGCGCTGCTGGACGACATCCAGCGCGACATGGGCACCGCCGTTCTGTTGATCACCCATGATCTGGGAGTGGTCGCCGGGTTCTGTGAGGACACGATGGTGCTATACGGTGGCCGCATGATGGAGGCTGCACCGACGCTGTCGATCTTTGACGCGCCCGGCCATCCCTATACCCGTGGTCTGCTGCGTGCTGTGCCCCGGATCACCGACGACGACGCCGAACTGTCGGCGATCCCCGGCAGCCCGCCGAACCAGACCGGCGCGCCCACCGCCTGCCCCTTTGCCCCGCGCTGCGTCGATGCGATCCCCGAATGCCACCGGACCTTGCCGACAATGCAGGACGGTCGCGCCTGTATCCGCCCGGTGGAGGAGTTGACATGACCACCCCGATCCTGTCCGTCCGCGATCTGCACGTCACTTTCCCACATCGTCAGGGGCAGCGGTTTCCGTGGTCGCCGCCCGGTCGCCTGCATGCGGTCAACGGCGTCAGCTTTGACCTGATGCCCGGCAAGGTGCTGGGCGTGGTCGGCGAATCCGGATGCGGCAAATCTACCCTGATCCGCGCAATTGCGGGGTTGGGGCCTCGCGACAGCGGCACCGTCACGCTGGAGGGCGAAGAGATCGACTATCGACGCCGCGCTGAGATGCAACGCCTGCGCCGTCGGATGCAGATGATCTTTCAGGACCCGATGGCCTCGCTCAACCCGCGCATGACCATCCGTGAGATCGTGGCCGAACCGCTGATCTACTTCTGCCCCGAGTTCTCGGCAAAGGAGCGGCGACAAAAAGTGGTCGAGATGCTGGACCGTGTCGGCATTCCGCAACGCAACATGAACCGGTTCCCGCACGAATTTTCCGGCGGTCAGTGCCAACGCATCGGCATCGCGCGGGCGCTGATTGCGCGTCCGCAGATCCTGCTGTGCGATGAACCGGTATCGGCATTGGATGTGTCGATTCAGGCGCAGGTGATCAACCTGCTCAAGGATTTGCAGGCTGAAATGGGTCTAACGCTGATCTTTGTCGCCCATGACCTTGGCGTGGTGCGCCATATCTCGGACGACATACTCGTCATGTATATGGGTGGGATGATGGAAATGGCCCCGGCGCGCGACCTCGTGCACGATCCGCGCCACCCCTACACGCAGGCATTGCTGTCAGCGGTGCCGGTGCCGGACCCGCGCGTCCGCACGCAGCCGCAGCTTTTGACCGGCGATCTGCCCAGCCCGATGAACCTGCCCCAAGGCTGCCTGTTTCAGTCCCGTTGCCAGAAACGCATTCCCGATTGCGCCAACATCCGCCCCCCCCTGTTGGTGCGCGACGGTCGCCAGGTGGCCTGCCTGTTGGAAACAGAGGCACAGCACTCTGCCTGACAAGGACGCCACGCTGTAAGAAATCCTCAATTCGCGCTATACTGCGCGGGTTGAGGAGAGCGCGATGGCAGATCTGTATCTGAGCATTTCCACGCAACCTGATTCCGTCCTTGAGGCGATTGCCGCCTCTATGGACGATCGGGCAAATGACCCGGCAATGCAGGCGATCTGCGCCAGCTACATGGGGCGCCTCCCCAAACCGGGCGCAAAGGTGCTTGAGATCGGCTGTGGCAATGGTGCCAGCACAGCCCTCCTTCTGCGGGCAATCGACCCATCAGAAATGACCGGAATCGACCCAGCCGAGGGCCTACTGGATCGTGCACGCAAACGGTTCGCCGGGCGGACGGCTGTAAATTTTACAGTCGGGACTGCGGTCAAGACCGACCAGCCAGATGCAGCCTTTGACGTCGTCGTCGCCCATACTGTCTATTCCCACCTCCCCGATCCGCGCGCGGCCTTGGCAGAAGCATTTCGCGTCCTCAAACCCGGCGGGACGCTGGCGGTCTTTGATGGGGATTATGCCACCAACACCGTCGCCCTGTTTGATGGCGATCCTCTGCAGGCCGCCATGATTGCGACCCAGCGCAACTTGATACATGACGGCTATATCATGCGTCGGTTGCCACGCATGATGGAAGACGCTGGCTTTGAAAGGTCCCGGACGGAGGCACATGGCTTTGTCCAAACCCAAAACCCTGCGTATATGAAATCGCTGATGGCACGCGGCGTCGCGGCAGCGGCCAAAGCGGGCGACTGCGGGCTCGATCTGTCAGAGGCGTTCATCACCGAAGCGGCGCGGCGGGCCGAAAATGGCAGCTTTTACGGGGCGATCCTGTTCATCAGTGCGACAACCCAAAAGCCGGGCTAGCAGGACTGTTCACCTACCAGGGACATCAGGATCCGAAACAGAAAAAAGGCCCGGCAACAGGCTGTCGAGCCCCTTTGACTATAGTCATTCCCCCCGTCTCACCTGAGATCAACGGGGAGCAGGTCGTCTGGGAGGTTTTGGTAGCAGACGGGTCTTAGGAACCTGC
>TARA_R100000789_G_scaffold57832_2_pt1 | contig 15808 bp, 16 predicted proteins | sample TARA_R100000789 | Tara Oceans TARA_R100000789 (sample SAMEA2623403) | marine metagenome | biome: marine biome (ENVO:00000447); feature: mesopelagic zone (ENVO:00000213); material: "saline water (ENVO:00002010), including plankton (ENVO:xxxxxxxx)" | depth 450 m
GGTCGATGCAGGACACAGCACGGGCCAGCCACGCGGCCTGATAGTCCTTTTTGACAGAACGCCTGCCGGGCAGGGTGCCCGCGCGTCTCTCAATCGCTGACCGATTGGCGCGGGCGGCCCGGACCCAGTCCATATCCAGCGCCATGCCGGGGTTACGCGCCTCGTGGACCTGCGGCAAATGCGCGGCCTTGTCTGTATGGACGGTGCCGGTGGTCATGTCGCCTCCAATGTCTTGTCGTATATACCTGCCCCCGCTGGCGGGCCATTTCAAGCGGAACGCTGAGGCAGGGCTGCCTCTGCCAGGGCCGCCTGCAGCTCTGTGTCCGGGACGGTGCCGCCACGAACCTGCGTGCGCTTCAGCGATTTCCAACCGTTGGAGATGTTGCGACAGTGGTAGAACCACGCGTTGTCCGCTTGAAACCGACCGGCAAAGGGCAGCCGTTCCAACCCGTGTGCGCGCCATTGATAGCCCCGGAGCGGTCCGTTGGGGACAACGCACCATTTCGACGGGCAGGTTTTGGGCGGGTCGTCGTGATGCGTATGCCGGGCGTGGGCGGGCCAGCCATCGTCGTCGGGCGCGGGATGGACCCAGCGGCCGGGAAAGCTGACAAAACCTTGTCGGCTGGCGACCGCTGCGTCGAAGACAGAGCGCCCCGGCGTCATGACCAGTTCGTCCACGTCGCAGTTCAGCACCGCGCGCGCGCCTTGCAGGAACCGGAATTGCAACGCGTTCAGTACGCCGGTTTGCAGAAACAATTCCGCGTTGAGAAAGGGGGGCAGCCCGCGCGGGCCGTAGCGCAGCGTGGTCGATAGCAGGACGATGTTCCGAAACCCGGCCCGTTCCAGCGCCGGGCGGATCTGGTCCGGCCCCCATGTCTGCGATCCGTTGTCGACAAACAACACCGCATCCGCGCCGTGCTGTGCGATGTGAAAGCGGCCCCAGTCCTCTATCCAGTCGGGGTGATTGTCCTTGGACAGAGTCATAAGGACGTTGCACCCGTCAAGCCGTGTGTCGGGACCATTAACGACCGTCTCTGCGCGCCAATCGCTGATCTGTACGGCGACGGATGCCGGGCGTGTTTCTGCGGCCAGGTGGATCAAGGTGTGGCGGTAATAGCGTGTGAAACGCGGGCGGACCGATGTGCCATCTACGCTGAATTTCGCGCTCGATACAGCCCGTTTGAGGTTGTTCAGGCGCGGGCAGATCAGCACCACCGCACCGTTATGCCAGACCGCGTCCAGCCAGAGCGTCGAGGCGTCGAAGCGGTCAAGATAGCCCTCGGCGCGTTTGGCGGGCCGCACGCGCGGCGTGCGGGTCAGGCCGCTGCCGTTCAGGCCAAGGGTGGCAAAATGGCTCATCATGTGGTCCCCGCGTTGCGGCAAGATCGCTAGACCACGAATGCCATCGGGTAAAGCACGGATCGTCCCGATGCGATGACGTGACGTAGATCGTGACAGCGTAACCGCCATGCTGTGAGGTGGCGACCAAGGAACCGGGAGGACACCATGACCGAATATCCGCATCTTTTGCGCCCGCTCGACCTCGGCTTTACCACGCTGAAAAACCGCGTGCTGATGGGGTCGATGCACACCAACCTCGAAGAGCGGGGGGATTGGAACCGGGTGGCCGAGTTCTACGCAACGCGGGCGCGCGGTGATGTGGGGCTGATGGTGACCGGCGGTATGGCCCCGAACCGTGAAGGCGGGGTGTTTCCAGGCGCGGCAGGGCTGTTCACGCCGCAGGATATTGCCAATCACCGGATGGTGACGGACCGCGTACATGCGGCGGACGGCAAGATCGCCATGCAGATCCTGCACGCAGGGCGCTATGCTTACGGGCCGGAATGTGTCGCGCCCTCGCCGGTCAAATCTCCGATCTCTCCTTTTCCGCCCAAGGAACTGGACGAAGAGGGTATCGAAAAGCAGATCGCCGACATGGCCACGGCCGCCGTGCGTGCGCGCGAGGCGGGCTATGACGGGGTCGAGGTGATGGGGTCCGAGGGGTATTTCCTCAACCAGTTCCTTGTGACCCACACCAACAAGCGCACCGATGACTGGGGCGGCAGCTATGAAAACCGGATGCGCCTGCCGGTCGAGGTGGTGCGCCGGGTGCGTGCCGCTGTGGGTGATGATTTCATCGTGATCTACCGGCTGTCGATGATCGATCTGATCCCAAATGGCTCGACGTTCGAAGAAGTTGTTCAACTGGCGCAGGCGGTCGAGGCAGCGGGGGCCACGATCCTCAACACTGGCATCGGCTGGCACGAGGCGCGCATTCCCACCATCGCCACCAGCGTGCCGCGCCGCGCCTTTGCCTGGGTGACGCAAAAGTTGATGGGGCAGGTGGGCATTCCGCTGATCACCTCGAACCGGATCAACACGCCCGAGGTGGCGGAACAGGTTCTGGCCGAGGGATGCGCCGACATGGTCAGCCTTGCGCGACCTTTCCTTGCTGACCCGGATTTTGTCGCCAAGGCCGCAAGCGGCAAGTCGCATCTGATCGCGCCCTGTATTGCCTGCAATCAGGCCTGCCTTGACCATACCTTTGCGGGCAAGGTTTCTACCTGCCTTGTGAATCCCAAGGCCGCGTTCGAAACCGAACTACTGGTCGAACAGGCCCAGACGCCGCGCCGGGTGGCGGTTGTGGGGGCGGGCCCTGCTGGTCTGTCGGCGGCGATCACGGCGGCGCAACGTGGCCATGAGGTGGTGCTGTTCGACAAGGCCGACACCATAGGCGGTCAGTTGAACATGGCAAAACAGGTGCCGGGCAAGGAAGAGTTTTTCGGCCTCGTCGACTGGTTCGCTGCCATGGTGAAAGAGACCGGCGTCACCCTGCGCCTTGGGACAGAGGCGACACCGGACGCGCTGGCGGGCTACGACTCCGTTGTCGTGGCGACCGGCGTCTTGCCGCGTGATCCGCAGATCCCCGGACAGGATCATCCATCGGTCAAAAGCTATGTCGATGTGCTGCGCGACCACGCAGAGGTGGGCAATCGGGTGGCCATCATCGGTGCGGGCGGCATCGGCTTTGACGTGGCCGAGTTCGTTGTGACCGGCGACAGTCCGACCGAAAGCCTGCCGGACTGGATGCGCGAATGGGGTGTCACCGACCCGTCAGAGGCACGCGCCGGTCTGGCGCCCGAAGGGCCGCAGCCCGACGCGGCGGAGCGCGCCGTGGTGCTGTTGCAGCGCAAGGCAGAGAGACCGGGCAAACGGCTGGGCAAGACAACTGGCTGGATTCACCGAGCCACGCTCAAGATGAAAGGCGTCGATATGCGCAGCGGCGTCAATTATGAGCGGATCGACGATGCCGGGCTGCATGTCAGCTATGGCGAGACGCGCGAACGGCCCGAGGTGATTGCCTGCGACACGGTGGTTCTGTGCGCGGGGCAGGTCAGTGAACGATCGCTGGCCGATGCGTTGATCGACAAGGGCGTTGAGACCCATGTGATCGGCGGGGCGGACGTGGCCTCGGAACTGGATGCCAAGCGGGCGATTGATCAGGGCACGCGCCTCGCCGCTGTGCTGTAATCTTGTCCGGGTGGGATCGTCCCCGCCCGGAAATCCCCGCGAAGATGGAACAGACACCAGGTCGGGACGTTGCTGTATCAGACACAGCAACGAAAGGAGGCATTCCATGCCGAATATCGCTGACTCGAAGGTACTGATTATCTCGACCGACGGTTTTGAACAGTCGGAGCTGGAATTTCCGCGTGATCAATTGCGCAGCAAGGGCGCTGAGGTTCATGTGGCCACGCTGGACGGCAAGTCCATCAAAGGTTGGGAAGGCTCTGACTGGGGTCGCGAGGCCGAGGCCGATCTGAAGATCGCCGATGCCGACCCCAACCAATATGATGCGCTGGTGATCCCCGGCGGCCAGATCAACCCGGACCTGTTGCGGGTAGAGGCGCCGGTGATCGCGCTGGTGCGGGCCTTTGCCAAGCAGGGCAAGGTGATCGCCGCCGTCTGTCACGCCCCTTGGGTGCTGATCGAGGCGGATATCGTGGCCGGTCGCGAAATGACCGCCTATCCGTCGATCCGCACAGATCTGAAAAATGCGGGCGCGCGGGTCATGGACCAATCGGTTGTGGCCGATAGTGGTATCGTCACCAGCCGCAATCCGGACGACCTCAAGGATTTTGTCTCGAAGATCGTCGAAGAGATCGAAGAGGGCCGTCACAATCAAAAAGCGGCCTGATCGTCGCTTGATCCCTGTGGTCCAACATACGGGGCGCGTCGCATCTGCGGCGCGCCCTCTTGTGTGGGTTTTCAGTATTTTGCGCCGGATTTATTCGGACACGGTGACGGTGATGTACTCTGACACGATCGCCGGATTGTGCGGGATGTGGTTCAAATCCCCCAACACCAGTTGCAGCGTGTGCGTGCCGGGATCTAGCTCCAGCTTGACCTCTGTCTGACCGCCACCGAAATGCCGGTGGTTGTCGTCGCCCGGAATGCCGTAGTCGGCAAACTCGGCATCCTCGTCGCCTTCGCCGTAAGGTGCGCGGTTGATTAAGATATGGTGATGGCCGGTAAATTCTTTTTCGGTGCCGGCCGGGGCGACACCCATTCCAGACAGGCCAAACTGGATCGTGACGGGGCTGGTCACGGTGTCCCCGTCCGCGATGTTGATGAAATACACGGATGCGTCATCCGGGGCCGGGGTGGCGTCTGCCCAAGCGGCAAGGGGGGCAATGACAAGGGCTGAGACGCAAGCAAAGGTTCTGAACATGGTTCGAGGTCTCCCTGAAAAATAAGTTCTGATGCTGCTTCAATCACGCTTATAGCCTACACCGTTCCGGCCCTGCGGTCAGGTGTTTTCCGTTTCTCGCTCGCTGACAGAGAACGGCAATACCCCTCAATTGTCTCCTCTGTGCCCCAATCGCGCCCCAGTTCAAAAGCATAGGTATAGCAGGAAATGTATGTTGAACGGAGACCTGGATGGATCGTCTGACCGAAATGGAGGCCTTTGCCACGGTCGTGGACCAGGGTGGTTTTACTGATGCCGCCAAGAAGATGGGGATTTCTAAATCCGCTGTCTCCAAACACGTCTCAAGCCTTGAGGCGCGACTGGGCGCGCGGTTGCTGAACCGCACAACGCGCCGCGTGTCGCCGACAGAGATCGGTCTGGCCTATTACGACCGCGCCCGCCGTGTTCTGAATGACGCGGGTGAGGCGGATGCGCTTGTGACCTCGATGCAATCGGCCCCCTCTGGCCTGTTGCGGATCAGCGTGGCCACAGATTTCGGCGTTAATCACCTCAGTCCGGTGCTGGGGGAGTTTCTGGCCGAATTTCCGGACATCACCGTCAACATGGTGCTGAACAACCGCTATGTAGAGCTGATCTCTGAAGGTTTTGACATGGCGGTGCGGATCGGAGAGCTGGAAGACAGCACCCTGCGCGCGCGCAAGCTGACCGAGACAACCAAACGGATGATCGCGTCGCCGTCCTATTTCCAGAAATTCGGACGCCCTCAGCGGATCGATGATCTGAACGAACACAAATTGCTGCACTATTCCAACCAGTCCTCTGGCAACGTGTGGAAACTGACCGCGCCGTCGGGCGAAAAGCGTCAGGTGCGCACGGCGGGCTGGCTGACGGTGAACGACGGTCAGTCGCTATTGAATGCCTGTATTGCGGGTCTGGGCATCGCCTATCTGCCCTCATACCTCTACAATGAGGCGATGGAGGCCGGGTTGGTCGAGGACGCGATCCCCGATCTGCCGATCGAGACCCAAGGCATCTATGCAGTCTATCCCCCGGGCCGGTTCACCCAGCCCAAAGTGCGCGCCTTCATTGATTTTCTGGTGCATTCCTTTGCCGAAAAGGGCCCGCAGACCTGGTGATCCGGCGGGTGTCGCCTGATTTATTCCGTCGAAATCAGCACCGCCTCGACACGGCGGTTCACCTCGCGCCCTTCGGGCGTGAGGTTTGACGCCACCGGGGCAAGGTATCCTGCCCCCTGCGCACCAATCTGGCGTGCAGGTGTGTTGTGCCGCTCTCGCAGATAGGTCACGGCTGCCTGCGCGCGGCGCAACGAAACGCTGCGGTTGGCCTCCAGCGATCCGGTTGCATCCGTGTGACCCACGAACAGAATGGTCCGCGAGGGGTTCTGCGCAAGATAGGCCGCGATGGCATCCAGCGAGGCAAAACGTCCATCGCCCAAGGCCGTCGATCCGGTCCGAAACACAAGATCGTCCAGAATGACATGGCCCAGGCTGTCCAACTGTTCGGCGATCCCCTGCACTTCGGCCGTTGGGGCCACCGTCGCGGGCTTGGCGCTGGGCCGAATGCCTGTGACGCTGCCGCCCGCACGGATGATCTGCACATATCCGGACCGCGCGTCGCGGCTGGTCAAGATAGAGACCGCCCCCTGATCGTCCGACATCGCCGAGACGAAATGGAAATCGGTCAGGTCGACAAACATTTCCGGTGCGGGCAGCACCAGCGTGGCAAAGCGGAAATCAAACCCGCCACAGGCCCGCGACCGACAATCCAGCAGGATCTCGAAACCATCGGCAACCAAGGCGTCGCGCATGGGTTTGGCCAGTTGGAACGGCGTGTCGACATTGCCCGGTATGTGCCAGGCGGCGACCTCGACCCGCCCCTCGACCCGCTCAACCGGCAGGGTGCCGTTCTGCCACGGCCCGGTTGGCAGCGCATAGGCCCCGGGCGACTGTACGGTGCTAAAACTCTGCTGAGCGCCGGGCGGTAACGACAGCTCCGCTGCGCCGGCCCCACTTGCGCCCTGCAACAGACAGAGCGTCAGACCAAGCGCCTCAGCGCGCTTGCGTGTGGTACTCGTCATTCGGACGCATATCTGTGGCGCTGGCGACGCGGTTCGTCATGTTGAAAAATCCAGTGACATTGGCGATGTCCCAGATGTCGCGTTCCGAGAACCCCGCATCGCGCAATGCCTCTCGGTCAAACTCGGCCACCTCGGACGAGGCCACGGTCATCTTTTCGGCGAATTTCAACATGGCGCGGTGCCGGTGGCTCAGATCCGCGACACGCCAGTTCATCACCAACATCTCCCCCAGCTTGGGGTCGCCGGACAATTCACGCACAGCGGCGCCATGTGCGGTCAGGCAATAGAAGCAACGGTTCACCGAGGAGACGACCACTGCGATCATCTCACGCTCCAGCTTGGACAAGCCGCTGTCGGCCAGCATCAGCTCATTGTACATCGCGGTAAAGCTGTCCAGCTTGGCGATATCAAAGGCGTAGGCCTTCAGCACGTTGGGCACCATGCCCAGTTTGTCCTGGCAGATGTCAAAGTATTTCTGCGTGGCGTCCGGCAACGGGTCTGCCATGGGCAGGTTCAGCGCGGTGGGAAGGGCGTCGGTCACAAGTCCTCGCTTTCGGCATTGAGTATCCGGTAATGGTAATGCCCCGCCACCTCCATCTTCAAGGTGGCATAAAGCGCGTTGGCCCCGGTATTTTCCGTGGTGGCGGCCACGGCGATGCGTGTTGCACCCTGATCGGCCGCCCAAAGCGCCGCACAGCGCATCATCCAGCCGCCCAATCCCTTTTGCCGATGTTCAGAGCCAATCTCCAGTGCGTGGACCATGGCGGTCTCACCATGGACTGCGCAAAAGGCCGCGCCTGCGGGCTTGTCCGACACTCGACCCAGGATGCCAGTCTTGGGGGCGGCTGCCCGCTCCATGATCCGCTGGCGCGCGGAGCCGATGCCGCCCGCAGCCCACAGTTCGCGCATGATGGCGAGCGGCTCCCAAATGGCAAAGGCGGTGACGCGCGGCAGTTTGAGATCGGTCAGACGGTCAATGGGGGCGGACCACAGCTGTACCGGATCGATCAGAGTGTAACCGCGTTCCGCCAGCGCGGCATCCAACGCGTTTTCGTCTGGGCGGATCATGAAAAGTGGCGTCTGCCCCATCAGTTTCATGGATTTTTCCGCCGCGGATAGATCGTCCTCCCGCCAGTCTCCGCGCGCGGTGGCCGCAGAGACACGTTTGCCTCCGCCGCGCCCCTCACGCAGCATCCACGGCCCGGCGGGCACCTTCGACGCTGCAGGCCAGGTGGAGTCAAGCGCCTCGAAAAGGGCAGTGAGGTCATCGGACATGACAAAGGCCAAAGATTAAAACAGGATCTGTCACGTTATGGCCGTTGCCGCCGGGGCTGTCCATGCGGCCTGCGTGCCGCACGGACGGCTCACGATGCGACGGCCTCGGGAAACAGGGCCGAAAGCGCGGTCATGGCATCGTCGATCCGGCCACCATCAGTTCCCCTGATCACGACATTGGCGCCATAGACACCATTGCGCTGGTACGGGTAAGAGCCGATGGACAGGTCGTCGAAACGTGTCGCAAGGTCGCTCAGGGGGCCGGCAATATCACCCTCGCCCCGTTCTATCCGCAGGGTTTGGGACAGCAATGGCTGACCGCCGGTCAAGCCGGGCAGCACGCTGGACACCATGGCCTGAAACACCGAAGGCACACCCGCCATGACGTGTACGTTTTCCAACGAGAACCCCGGCGCGGCAGAGACCGGATTTTCGATCAGGGTTGCCCCGTCAGGGATGCGGGCCATGCGCAGACGTGCCTCGTTCAATTCGGTTCCCTGCCGGTCATAGTGCGCCTGCAGAATAGCGCGCGCATCGTCGCGCACCGTGATGGCCACGCCAAAAGCGTCAGCCACGCAGGGCGCGGTAATGTCGTCATGCGTCGGCCCGATCCCGCCGGATGTCACGACATGGTCAAATCCCGCGCTCAGCGCCCGTACGGCAGCAACGATGGCGGATGCATCGTCTGACACGATGCGCACCTCGCGCAGGTCGATGCCATGTTTGGTAAATTCCTGGGCCAGATAGTGCATGTTTGCGTCGCGGGTCCGTCCTGACAGGATCTCGTCCCCGATGACCAGCATGGCGGCGGTGGGATTGGACATGATCAGAGCTCCTTGGCGCGTGCGTCACGCTACGGTATAGGCCCGGCCCATGCGCTTTCAAACCCCTCTCGTCCCCGCCACCCTGGTCCGTCGCTACAAACGCTTTCTCGCCGACTGCCTACTGGAGGACGGGCGTGAGGTGACGGCCCATGTGGCCAACCCCGGCAGCATGCTGGGAATGAAAGACGAAGGCCTGCGCATCTGGCTGGAACCGAACGACGATCCCAAACGGAAACTCAAATGGGCATGGCGGCTGGTCGACCACGGCAACGGCCACTTCACCGGCGTCGACACCGGCGTTCCGAACCGCGTGCTCAAGGCCGCGCTGATGGCGGGTCAGGTCGCGGGGTTGGACGGCTACGATCTTGTACGGCCAGAGGTGAAATACGGCACCAACAGCCGTATCGATTTCTTGCTCACCGGCGCGGGGCGGCCCGACACCTACGTCGAAGTGAAATCCGTCACTCTGTCGCGCACTCCCGGTCTTGCCGAATTCCCCGACAGCGTAACAGCGCGTGGCACGAAGCACCTCGTCGAACTGGCCGAGATGGCCCGACAGGGCCACCGCGCCGTCATGCTGTATCTCGTGCAGCGAACGGATTGCACGCGGGTCACATTGGCTTCGGACATCGACCCAGCTTACGGTGCAGCCTTTGAAGTGGCCCGCTCCGCCGGAGTCGAAGCGATGGCGCTCGGCTGTCAAATTTCGCCGGATGGGGTCAGTCTGGGCACGCCACTCCCCGTTTCTTCTGTCTGAAAATATCCTGGGGGAGTCGCCGGAGGCGACGGGGGCAACGCCCCCACCTACGAAAAAGAACGGGGGCCAAACGGCCCCCGTGCAATTGCATTACTCCCAAGGCCCGAATTGGGCCACCGCCTCACACCTTTAGGTTCGGGATGATCTGCTTTTTGCGGCTCATGATACCGGGCAGGACCACGGTGTCGCCTGTGACCGTTGCGCCAAAGCTCTTTTCGGCCACGCCCTTGACCAGGTCGTTGGGCACCAGCAACGTGGCCTCTTCTTTCAGGATGTCGACGACAAAAAGCAGTACCTCGTCCACGCCGTCCTCGGCCTGCACGGTCTTGTAGGTTTGCATCAGGCTGTCCTTGCGGCCCAGAGGGATTTCCGGCGCGGTGGTTTCAAGCACCGAGACACGGAATTTGGTGCCGTCGACTTCGTATTCCTTGCTGTCCATGCGGATCAGTTCGGCGTCGGAAAAGCTGGAGACGTCGGATTTGGCGGCAAACATCTGCCCGGCGAACTCGGCGATGTTCACGCCCAGATCAGCGGCCAGCTTCTCGGCCGCGGCCTTGTCGTGGTCGGTGGTGGTGGGCGAACGGAACTCCAGCGTGTCGGACAGGATGCAGGTCAGCGCTGCGCCCTTGATGGCGTCGGGCATCTTGGCGGCGTCGTCGCCCATCAGGTCGACCATGATGGTGGCGGTGCAGGCGAGCGGACGTACGGTGATGTCGATCGGGCCTTTGGTTTCCAGCCCGCCGACCAGCTTGTGGTGGTCGATAATGGCGCGGATGTCGGCCGAGTTGATCGAGGCGGGCAGCTCAGCCGGGTTATTGGTGTCGACGATGACAACCGGCGCGCCTTCGGCCACGTCTGCGATGATCTCTGGCTTGTCGAGGCCCCAGTGGGTCAGCATGAAGGCGGCTTCGGTGTTGGGCTCGCCCAGCAGGACGGGCTGCGCGGCCTCGCCTTTGATCTCGTTGAGATACCAGGCCCAGATGATCGGGCTGCCGGTGCTGTCGGTGTCGGGGGATTTGTGGCCGAAAACCTGAGTGGTCATGGGAATCCTCATTGGCTGGAGACGTCGAATTTTCGCGCCTCATATCCGCGCGGCATCCTCTTGTCACCCCGCACGAAGGGGGTGCGACCTTGGGGCCGGTGTGAACAGGGATAGGGGTGTCCACGCGTGGACAGCGGGGCGGGTGTGAAAAATCAATGGGTTACAGAGGCGAATTTACGATTGGTTAGGACTTTGGCGGACAGTCGGAGGCGCCGGGGCCCGCGGGGGATAGGGGGCGTCGTGACGTGGCGTGCCGGGCTGAAGCCCGGCCTACACCCGAATTGACGGGTTAAGGGCTATCACCGTGGCAGGGGTGTCTTGGCCTTGTTGTACGCCGACCAGTCCTTGATGTCCGGGTAATGTTGACGACGCCACGCCTGTACGCGGGGGTTCATCACCCGTTTCCACAACGGCGGCACCATCGCGGCCATGGTCATCACCGGATAGCCATAGGGCAATTGCGGCGCGTCCGCGTCCGCGTGGTTTTGCAACAGCGGAAAGCGGCGGTCGGGTTTGTAGTGGTGGTCCGAGTGCCGTTGCAGGTTGATCAGCAGCCAGTTTGACGCCTTGTGCGCCGCGTTCCACGAATGGCGCGGCAGGACGTGTTCGTATTTGCCGTCGCCTAGATGCCTGCGGGTCAGCCCGTAGTGTTCGACGTAGTTGACCAGCTCCAGCTGCCAGATCGCCACCCCGGCCTGTACCAGAAACAGCACCACGCCGCCCAATCCCCCCAAACCAAAGGCCAACGCCAGCATCGCCAATTGCAAACCCCAGTAGCGCCAGAACGGGTTCGCCGCGGCGTGCCACGGCAGCCGCTTGCGCGCCAGCATCGCCCGTTCTGCGGCAAAGCTGGACCGCAGGCTGTCGCGCAGAACGCGGGGGTAGAAGCGGTGAAAGCCCTCATTATACCGCGCTGTTACCGGGTCGCGCGGCGTGCCGACATAGCGGTGATGCACCAACAGATGCTCTGACCGGAAATGCGAATAAAGCACCATCGCCAGCAGCAGATCGCCCAGAAAGCGTTCCACGCGGTTTTTCTGGTGCATCAGCTCATGGCTGTAGTTGATGCCGATGGTGCCGGTCATCACGCCGACGCCGAAAAACACCATGAACTTTTCCAGCCCGTTCAGATGCGCGGCGCGGCTGACGTACCAGATCAGGGCAAAGACGCTGATGAATTGCAGCGGCACCCAAGCGGCGGTCAGGATCTTGTACCAGCGCAGATCCGCGTCGGAGGTATCGGGATCGGCGTTTTCCGTGTTTAAACCCAGAACCGCGTCCAGTGCCGTGAACAGATACCATGTGGCCAGAATGGGCAGCAGCACCCAATAGCCGCCCTGCGTCGCCGCGATCCAGACCAGCGGGATCAACAGGTAGGACATGTAAAACGGCAAGGCGGCGCTGGGTTTGGCGATCTGGGCGGCGGGGGGCATCGGGGTCTCTGATCCATAACGGGGCTATGATAGGGCAGGGTCCAGCCTGTCCCAAGAGGGGATCAGCCGCCTTGCGCGAGGTCAAACGCCTTGCGCATGACCGTTGGCAGATCACCGGGGCTGAATTCAGGCAATTCGATGAATTCTCCGCGATCTGGATTGCGTTCCATCGGGACCAGCGCGGTTTTGACCGTCAGGCGCAGGTGGAAATGGGTAAAGGTGTGGCGGGCCTCTGCGTCGACGGTTTTCCATTCGGCGCGGATGGGCGGGGCCTCGGCAGGTTGGTCTTCGGTCCAGTCGGAGCCGGGCCAGCCCAGCATACCGCCCAGCAATCCCTTGTCAGGGCGGGTTTCCAGCAGCCAGGCCCCATCGACGCGGCGGGCCAGATAAGCAATGCCCAGCCGGGTGGGTTTGCGTTTCTTGGGCGATTTCTTGGGCAGGTCAGCGGCGGTGCCGCGCACCCAAGCGGTGCAGGCGCTGCGCCACGGGCACAAGCCGCAGGCCGGGCGTTTGGGCGTGCAGATCGTGGCGCCAAGGTCCATCACCCCTTGGGCATAACAGCCGGGTCGGTCCTGCGGGGTCAGGCGGGCGGCGTGTTCCGTCAGGATCGGCTTGGCGGCGGGCAGGGGCGTGTGTTCGTCAAACAGCCGCGCCATGACCCGTTCCACATTGCCGTCCACAACGGTTTCGGGCGCGTCAAAGGCGATAGCGGCAATGGCGGCGGCGGTATAAGGCCCGACGCCGGGCAGGGTCAGCAGCGTGGCATGATCGCGCGGGAACTGGCCGTTATGATCAAGTGTCACGGCGCGGGCACATTTGAGCAGATTGCGGGCGCGGGCGTAATAGCCCAGCCCTGCCCACGCGGCCATGACATCGGCATCTTTGGCCCCGGCCAGATCCTGCACCGTGGGCCAACGGGTTGTGAAGGCCAGGAAATAGTCCTTGACCGCCGCGACGGTGGTTTGTTGCAACATGATTTCGGACAGCCAGATCCGGTAGGGATCGGGCAATTCGCCGCGCGCGCGCGCAGCCGGACCAATGCGCCACGGCAGGGCGCGGGCATGGCGGTCGTACCAGTCGAGCAGCGCCTGCGGGTCAGGGCTGTGCAGTGGCTCATCACGCAAGGGTGAAACTCCGTGTCGTAAGGGGGCTGGTGCCGCCCCGCATGGTCACTAGAATAGCCTCGCCGACAGGGAGTCAAACGTGGCGGATCGCAAACCAACAACATATGGGTTTTCCAGTGCGTCCAAGCTGTTGCAGGGACGTATTCGCAAGGCGGCGGAGGGGCGGGGATTCGCCCAGACGCGTGTTTTGACCCATTGGGACGAAATTGCCGGTGCCGATGTGGCGGCGATTTCGCGGCCCGTCGAGGTAAGCTATGCCAAAGGCGGCTTTGGCGGCACGCTGACGCTGCTGACCACGGGCGCGATGGCCCCCATGGTCGAGATGCGCCGCGAAGAGATTCGGGCGCGGATCAACGCGGTTTATGGCTACAACGCCATTTCGCGGGTGCGGGTGACACAGACCGCCCCAACCGGATTTGCCGAGGGGCAGGTGGATTTTCAGCACCGTCCCAAGGACACGGGCCCCAAGGCTGCCTCGCCAGAGGTACAGTCACGGGCGCGGATGGTGGCAGAGGGGGTGGGCGACGCGGATTTGCGCGCGGCGCTTGAACGACTGGCGGCAAACGTCATATCGAAAACGGGCCGGGAGTGATCCGGGCCCAAGGACCGACAGGAAAGAGGCAAACGACATGAAATGGATCCTCCCGGCGGGCGCGGTGGCGCTGACGCTTTTTGGTGGCGGCGCATGGTATCTGACGCAGGGCGCAGGCCAGACAGGGGCGGCCGACGTGCGTCTTCCCGGCGCGGCACAGGCGCAGGCAGCCGACATCGACATCTCGACCGTGACCGAAATGGTCAAAGGGGCCGAGGATGCGCCGATCGAAGTGATCGAATACGCGTCCTACACCTGCCCGCATTGCGCCTCGGCCCATGCGAACCTGATCCCCAAGCTGCAGCAGAACTATATCGACACCGGCAAGGTGAAATTCATCTACCGTGAGGTCTATTTCGACAAGGTCGGCGTCTGGGCGTCGTTGATTGCGCGCTGTGGCGGTGAGGAAAAGTTCTTTGGCATCACCGACCTGCTCTATGAGGGGCAGTCTGAATGGGCGCGTCAGGGCGAACAGGGCATTATTGCTGCGTTTCGCAAGATCGGCCTCAAGGCCGGCATGGAGAGCGACCAGATCGAGGCCTGCCTGAACGACGGCGACCAGATCGCGACGCTGGTGGGCTGGTTTCAGGCCAACGCAGCGGAACATGAGATCAACTCGACACCCAGCTTTGTGATCGACGGCAAGAAATACTCGAACATGAGCTATGAGGAATTCTCGGCGATTCTGGACGCCAAGCTGGATTGATGACATCGGCACCGCGCGGTCCCCTCGAAGGGGTCAAGGTCATCGAACTGGCGCGCATTCTGGCCGGCCCTTGGGCCGGTCAGACGCTGGCCGATCTGGGTGCCGAGGTTCTCAAGATCGAGGCACCGCAGGGCGATGACACCCGCCGGTGGGGCCCGCCGTTCATCGAACGGGAGGGCGATACATCGGCCTCCTATTTCCATTCGTGTAACCGGGGCAAGGCCTCTGAGGTGGTGGATTTGTCCAGTGCCGACGGGCAGGCGCGGATGCGCGAACTCGTCGCCGATGCCGATATCCTGATCGAGAACTTCAAGGTCGGTGGGCTGGCGAAATACGGCATGGACTACGCATCGCTCAGCGCGGTGAATCCCGGCCTGATCTACTGTTCCATCACCGGGTTCGGGCAGGACGGCCCCTATGCGCACCGCGCCGGGTACGACTACATCATTCAAGGCATGTCCGGCTTCATGTCGATCACCGGCGATCCCGACGGCCAGCCACAGCGCGCGGGTGTGGCGATCACCGACCTGTTCACCGGGCTCTATTCGGTCAGCGGCATCCTTGCGGCGCTGCATCAGCGGCACCGCACCGGCAAGGGCCAACATATCGACATGGCGCTGATGGATTGCGCAGTGTCGGCCATGGCCAATCAGGCGCTGAACTATCTCAGCACCGGCACACCGCCGGGGCGCACTGGCAATTACCACCCGAATCTAACGCCTTATCAGGTGTTTGACTGCTCGGACGGGCATATCATCATCGCCACCGGCAATGACGCCCAGTACCAGCGCCTGTGCCGCCTTCTGGGGCTGGATGACATGGCCACGGCCCCTGAATTCGCCACCAACGCCGATCGGATCGCCAATCGGGACGCGATGACCGCCCGGCTGACCGGGGCGACACAGACCCGGACCAAGGCCACGCTGCTGGCAGAGTGTGAGGCGGCGGGCGTGCCTGCCGGTCCGATCAACGACATGGCCGAGGTGTTTGCCGACCCGCACGTCATTGCGCGCGGACTGCAGATTGCGCCGGACGGCGTGCCGGGTGTGCGTGCGCCATTCAGGTTCTCGGACGCCGATCTGGTGCTGGAACGGCCCGCGCCGAAACTGGGCGAGGCTGGCAGTTAAAACACTCGGCACGGGCGTCCATGTAGCCCCTTGGGGGCAAGCCACACCCGCCATGTCACGCCAGTGCTTCTTCTTTGTCCAAATACCTCTGGGGGTCCGGGGGCAAAGCCCCCGGCGGA
>TARA_R100000789_G_scaffold34177_3_pt1 | contig 15790 bp, 16 predicted proteins | sample TARA_R100000789 | Tara Oceans TARA_R100000789 (sample SAMEA2623403) | marine metagenome | biome: marine biome (ENVO:00000447); feature: mesopelagic zone (ENVO:00000213); material: "saline water (ENVO:00002010), including plankton (ENVO:xxxxxxxx)" | depth 450 m
CCCGGGGCCAATGACGCGCTTATCACAATGTACCAGCTGGGGCGGTCCCTGCGGGAGTCGATGCTGCCGCATCGCGGCGGCTGGTCCGTGTCTGAGGCGATCCTGTCCACCGGGCAGGCCAGTGCCGACAATCTGCCCGCGCGGCAGGCCGATCTGCAATACATGATCCGCGTCCCCGATCTGGACATGGCCGAACAGATCTCTGCGCAACTGGACCGGCTGGCAGAGAATGTGGCCCAGATGACCGGCTGTACGGTCGAAAAGATATGGGTCAGCAAATCCCGCCCTGGACTGCCCAATCATGCGCTGGCCAACCTTGCGTGGGAATCTCTGCAGGAGGTCGGCGCGCCGGAGTATGGCGCTCAGGCGCTGGATCTGGCCCGGCAGGTGCAGGCGGCATGTGGGCAGGATCGTACGGACGATCCTCTGATCTCCGAATGCACCCGTCTGATCGCGCCGCAAGAGGCAGAGGCGATCCTGCGCCGCGATCTGCCGCCAGCCCAGCTTAACAGCACCTCGGATGACTATACCGACATGTGTTGGCATGCGCCCACGGCGCGGATTTACATCGCGCGCCCGGCGCTGCGTGGGGGGCCATATCCGCCTTGGGCAATGAACGCGCTGGGGGGAATCCCTGAACTGATTGACCCAACCGTTGTGACCGCCGGTCGCGTTCTGTCGCGTACTGCGTTGCGATTGCTCACCGATTCCGGCGCACGCGACACCGCAGCCGACGAGTTCACCCGCCGCCGCGCCGCCAATCCGATCCCGCCCTTGGCCGATTATCCACCCGCGGTAGATCTGCCATGGCCCGAATATGTTACCACCGCACGCGGGCGGCATTGGCACATTCCGGGCTGAACGCGCCTTATCTAGCGGCGGCAAATCACCTCTACCCAAATTCTGGCGGCTCCCCTATACTGACTGTGGATAAGTGGGGACCAACCCCATGACCAGAGGCAGGATCATCAAGAAAAACGAGGGGATGGGCCTATGCGCTGCCCGTTTTGCGGAAATATCGACACCCAGGTGAAGGACTCTCGCCCGGCCGAGGACCATGTATCGATCCGGAGGCGCCGGTTTTGTCCGGCGTGCGGCGGGCGGTTCACCACCTACGAACGCGTGCAGTTGCGCGACCTTGTCGTCATCAAGACGAGCGGTCGGCGCGAAGATTTTGACCGGGATAAGCTGGAACGCTCTATTCGCATGGCGTTGCAGAAACGCCCGCTGGACCCGGAACGCATTGACCAGATGATCTCTGGCATTGTGCGGCGACTGGAAAGTATGGGCGAGACGGACATTCCGTCCAAGATGATCGGTGAGATTGTCATGGAAACGTTGTCGCGGATCGACACTGTGGCCTATGTGCGCTTTGCCAGCGTCTATAAGAACTTTCAGGCGGCCGACGATTTCGACAAGTTTGTCAGCGAGTTGCGCCCCGAAGGTCAGGTCGAAAAGTGACATCGAACGACCGACGCCACATGGCCCACGCGCTTGGGTTGGGTCGGCGTGGCATGGGGCAATGTTGGCCGAACCCGGCGGTCGGCTGTGTCATCGTCCGTGATGGCCGTGTGGTTGGACGCGGGTGGACGCAGCCGGGCGGGCGACCACACGCGGAAACCGTGGCGCTGGAGCAGGCCGGAGAGGCCGCGCGCGGAGCCACCGCCTATGTCACGCTGGAGCCTTGTGCGCATCACGGTAAGACGCCGCCTTGTTGCGAGGCGCTGGTGGCAGCGGGGATCGCCTGCGTCGTCGCGCCTATTGCTGACAGCGATCCCAGGGTCGACGGCCAAGGCTTTGACTACCTTCGCAAACATGGGGTTGATGTCACAACCGGCATCGGCGCTGAACAGGCGCTGTTGGATCATGCCGGGTTCTTTTTGCGCCTCTCTCAGGGGCGGCCTTGGGTCACGCTTAAACTTGCCATGACGCTGGACGGGCGGATCGCCACGGCCACCGGCGAAAGCCAGTGGATCACCGGACCCGCTGCGCGGCGCGCAGTGCATGGTCTGCGCGCCACGCATGATGCGGTTATGGTCGGGGCAGGGACAGCGCGGGCCGATGATCCGCAGCTGACGGTGCGCGGTTTTGGCGACCGCCAGCAGCCTGTACGCATCGTCGTGTCGCGCCTGATCGACGTGCCTTTGATGAGTTATCTGGCGCAAAGCGCCAGAGATGTGCCGCTGTGGTTTTGTCACGGCCCCGAAGCGCGCAGCGAGTTGCGCTCTGCCTGGGACGGGATCGGTGCGCGCCTTCTGTCCTGCCAGATCGCTGGTGGGCGCATAGATCCCCATGCGATGCTGCGCACCCTCGGCGCCGAGGGGCTAACTCGGGTGTTCTGTGAAGGCGGCGGGCAATTGGCGGGATCGTTGCTGATGCATGATCTCGTGGATGAACTGCACGTCTTTTCCGCTGGTATGGCACTGGGCGCGGAGGGCCAACCGGGGATCGGAGCGCTTGGCGTGGCGCGCCTTGACGAAGCCCCCCGGTTTCAGCTTGTGGATGTAATGTCCGAGGGTGCGGACATCCATCACGTTTGGCGCCGGCGGCTGGACGGCTAAACCAGCACGTTAACAAATGGTTAACAGGGCCGTTTGCGTAGCTGACCATGCGTCTGCAACTTGTGGATATGTCTGGAAATAACTTATAGATCAGGTTGATGGACCAATGAACTGCTATGGGACGTTAACGGCGCCAAAGATGAGCCCGGCTGGCCAGCGCGCCTTGTAGCTTTGCCAGTCCCCGGTTGAGGGGGCCAGGCGACGGAATCCTGCCGGATTTCAAACGGCTGACGACCGTTTCGACCGAACAGGGCGAAGATGTCGTAGGGTCGAAATAGCGGGGATAGTCAATCAGAGTGGCGTGGGCCAATGCGTCCAGAGTAGGGCGCGGGCCATGCAACCTGCGGGCGGGCACCGGCCCCAGATCGCGCGTCAGACCCCACCCCGCGTAAAACGGTGCGCCCAGCGTCACCACACGACATCCGCGCATCAACGCCTCAAACCCGGTAAGTGAGGTCATGGTCCAGACCTCATCGACCTCTCGCAACAGCGGGCCGATATCGCAGTTTGACAGCACGGCATCGGCCCAATGGTCCGGATTGTCGACCTTGCCGCACCGCAATCCGGCTTCGACGTCGGGATGGGGTTTCCAAAGGATCACGGAGTCGGGGTTTTCGGCCCGGACACGGGCCAGAAGATCCGCGTTTCGACCCATAGTAGGGCTGCCTGTGAGGATCGAGGCGTCATCCTCGACCTGTCCGGGGACAAGAATGCGATGTCCGGGCGGGAGAGTTGGCAGATCTCCGGAAAGATTGTATTTGGATAAGCCATCAGCGACCAATGCCCGAATAAGGCTGTGGGTACGTTGGGTTTGGTCGGGTCTCATCTTTAGGGCTCGGCGCTGAATCCACGTCTCAAGCGCCGATGCGCGGGTCGGATCATAGTAAATTCCCGCATCATCCAGCACCAAAGAGAGCGGCGGCACCAAATCTGCGCCCAAACCACGCGATCTGAGGAATCCATCCTCTACCCGGACCGTTTCGCCCTGTGCCTTGCCCGCCCAACACATCTGTCGGCGAGCCTCGGCCCGTGCGATGTCCCCAGCTTTACCCACATCATCTTCAAAGCGCAGCCGCTTTTGCTGGCCAAAGAATTTCTGCAAGGGGGCTCTTTTCCACAGCCGCATCCCCGAGGCGACCCAACCGGCTCGATCCTCGCGCCATGCGCGCGCGCGGGCCTCCTTCGCGCCAAGAACCTGCTCAATGTCACAGAGGCTGTCGCTGTGCGGATCGTACCAACGCGGATAGAGGATCATCGCACCCGCGCACAGCTGCGCCCGGGTCAGGGGGCGGGTCCGGCGGGCGATGACGTCTTCGTCCTCTGTAAGCCCCCATCCGGCGTAGAAGGGTAAGCCAAACACCCGGGGACGGTGTCCGGCCATGATCGCCTCAAACCCCATCTGTGAGGACACGGTGTACACCGCCGTCGCGCCCTCCAATAGCAACCACGGTGAGGCTGGCCCGTCATAGAGCGACACGGTCTCGCCAGTGTCGGCATCGGTGAAATGGCCATCGCGATAGCCTGCGCCTGTTTCCGGGTGTGTTTTCAGTACGATGCGCGCGCCGGGGTTCTCTTCACGCGCGACAAACAGCATCTCCAGAAACCGCGACCGATCCGCGCCACTGGCCCGCACAGAGGCGTCGCCACGGGTCTGGTCTATGACCAGAACATAGCCGGGATCGGGCACATCGACGTCCAGCCGGGTGGCGGAATACTTGCTCAGATGCGCTTCTTGCATCCGGGCAGCAACACCGCGCGCCCTGTCCAGCAGCGCGGTATCGTCCAGCGGATGTGTGTTCAGAAGCGTCTCAAGGTCGGACGGCGCGCGCCCGTCGAAATGTACGCCCGTATGGTCGATCAACAGCCCCAGAGGCGGCTCTCCGGCGCGCCCCGGATGCAAAGAGCGCAGAAAGGCGTCCTCGACCCGCACCAGCCCCGCGCCAGTCTTTGCGGCCATAGCCTCACCCCGGTGCGCATAGGGGGACTGGCCCCAGACACCGATCAGGTCGCCAGCGCCGGGACGTCCCAAAGACACGCGGTAGCCCGCCAGCGACAGAATTCGCCGCAGCCTGCGCTGCCACACAAACCCGCCGTTGTAGACAAAAAAACGCCGGGGGTGGTGGCCCCCGGCGTTACCTGTCTTTTCACCCGATCCCTGCAAGGGAGGTCAGCCCCCGGTCAGCGTGTCGGCGGCGGAGGTGATTGTGGTCACCGCGCCCAAAGTGCCGGTAAACGAGGCGATTACCTTGTTCCACTGGGTAAAGGGTGCTTCGGTCACATACAGCGTGTCCTGATCGCGGATGACGAAATCGCGCGCCATAAACATGCCGTTGGGCTCTGTCAGGTCCAGCACATAGACCATCCGCTGTGCGCCGATCAGATCGTCGCGGCCCAGCACCTGATTGGCGATCTCTGCTGGTTCATTGCGCAGCACAAACACGCCGGTCGGATCGGCAGAGGCGGACAGCAATCCGCCGACCTGCGCGATGGCCTCAACCGCCGAGATAACCTGTGTTTCAAACGGCACGCGGGCCTGTGTGCCGGTCGCGCCCAAGGCGGTGAAAGAGCGGGTGTCTTCCTCGACCAGAACCCGGTCGCCGCCGCGCAGGGCGATGTCGAACTTGGGGTTCTCGTAGAGGTCCTGGAACCAGATCTTGCCCTTTTGGTCGCCGCGCAGGACTGTCACCTGCGCAATTTCCGGCTGGATCGTGATGCCACCTGCGCGCGCCAGCATGGCCGACAAGGTGCGGGTGGGGCGCTCGATCGCAAAGACGCCCTGACTGCCGACCGCGCCGACAAGGCTCACGGTGGATCCGTCACCGGCCAGACGCCGCACCTCGACCTGGGGGTCGGGTGTCTGGTCTTCTAGGCGTTCGGTGATGATCTGGCGAATGCGCTCTGGCGTGTTGCCCGCCGCGCGGATGCGGCCTGCGTAGGGGACAAAGACAAAGCCCGCGCCATCCACCTGAACCTCTTCGAGGATCGTGGCATTGGCGGTTTCTGCGGCCAGCAGCCCGTCGTCGACGTTTTCCCAGATCGTCAGGCCCAGCGTATCGCCGGGGCGGATCGTGTCCGATCCAAGCAGGCTGGCGTTTTTGAAAGTATCGGAAAAGCCAAGTGAGGGCACCACGGCGGTGGCGCGCGTCACCCGGTCATTGACGGAGACGATGAAGGCATCGCCTTCGCGTTGTACGGAACCGGCAAAGATTTCACGTTTGTTGGGACCAACGCGGGGCAGGCCGCAGGACGCCACAAGCGATACCGCGACCAGGAACGCGATTCCACGCGCCCACCGGGAAATGGGTTGTTTCACTGCTCGGTCTCCTCGACCTTGTTATTCTGCCTCAGTTTTTTTTTGTTTAACCTACGGGACTCCGGCATTAATTGCCAGTCCGGCGTTCCGCGTGGCCTAGTGCACCACGCGCAACTGTTGCCGTGGGGCCGCGGTGCCATGGCTGAGCGCATCATAGGGATCATCCGGCGACAGCATCATGTCGACCACCTGCCGCAGCAGTTGCCGCCGCCCTCGGGCAGAGTAAAAACCACCCGGAAGTTGCGAGGTTTCCAGCAGATAACGCCGGTAATCCTTGTAGGCGCGGTTGTCTGGCCGGGTCGGCATGTCAAAGAAGTCTGGCAGCGACTGGGTCGAGACAAATTCAGGTTTGGCATAAACCGCGTCGCCAAAAACCTTGAGCGGGATTCCGCGCCACAGCACCTGCTGCGCGGCGGTGGAATTGACCGTGACCGCACTGCGCGCGTCGTTCAAAAGCTGCGCCAGCTTGCCGCCACGGACATAGTGCACACGGTCAAGGACGCCGTGTTTGCGCGCCGATACGGCCACCGCTGCGCGCACGCGCGCCCGGCCGTCCTCCAGTGGATGTGCCTTGAACACCAGATGGTGATGCCCCGGCGCGCCCTCGGCAAAGCCTGCGATCACCAGATCGACAAAATCCGGCATCGTCTTGAATGGAGAGTGTTTTTGAAAACTGGAGTCATGTTCCAACTGCATCAGCGCCAAATGGTAGGGGAACCCGCCCAGTCGGATGCGCGCAGTCGAGATCACCCTGTCCAGCCAACTGACAGGCATCAGGAACAGCCTCCGCAGATACAACAGAAACTCTTGAAAGACACTGATGGACCGGTGGGGTTGAAAGTTGCGGTAGTCGCCGTTTCGGAACATCACGAACCAATGGTAGAGCGCGCCGTAAAAGATGTGCTGGCGCATGTCTCCCCAATGGGCCGGGGGCAGGGGGGCCTCCATATCGGACAGTTCCAGCGCGCGGCGCATGTCCTCCACGGTCATCTGCATCAACCGCGAATGGCCGTTGCTGCCGCCGCGTTCATAGGTGACCCAATAGGGCCGCATATAGCCCTCTTCGAAGACATGGACGGTCAAGCCGCGTGCGCGGGCCTGTTCCACCGCCTGCGCGTGGATGGGGCGGACATCACCGTACAAGACGATGTCGGTCACATTGCGCGTTTCGATCAGGTCGACAAACCAGGCGCACCAATCGTCGGGTGTGCCGCGATAGGGCAGATAGCTGCGAGGATGGAACCAGAATGCGCGGTCGCCGGCGTTGAACCCGACTCGCCAGACCTCTGCCCCCGTCTTGCGCAGCATTGTGCCAAGTCGGTGAAAGAACGGTCCGTGGGGGCCCTGCAGGAACAGAAAGACCCGTTTGTCGCCGGTTGCCTTGGTCATTGTGCCGCTTTATGTCGGGTGACTGAACACATCTTTACCGCCTGAGTTCGTCGAAAATAAGGCTCTGCGGCAGGGGAAAGGGCACATTCATGTTCACCGGCATCGTCACCGACCTTGGCACTGTCCGCACGCTGGACCATCGCGGCGACCTGCGGGCGCGGATCGCCACCTCTTATGACACGGCCGGCATCGACATGGGCGCATCAATTGCCTGTAGCGGGGTCTGTCTGACGGTTGTGGGTCTGGGCGACGATTGGTTCGACGTGGATATCTCGGCAGAGACGGTGTCCAAGACCAACGTCGGCGACTGGGTCGAAGGCAAGCGCATCAATCTTGAGCGCGCCTTGCGGGTCGGGGACGAATTGGGCGGGCACATCGTGTCCGGTCATGTGGACGGCGTCGCAGAAGTGGTGGGCATGGCGGATGAGGGCGACAGCACTCGCGTCACCTTTCGCGCGCCTGACGCGCTGGCGCGGTTCATCGCACCCAAGGGATCGGTGGCGTTGAACGGGACGTCGCTGACCGTGAATGAGGTCGACGGATGTGATTTCGGGATCAACTTCATCCCGCACACCAAGTCCGTCACCACTTGGGGAGAGGTCGCCTTGGGCGACCGGATCAACTTAGAGATCGATACGCTGGCGCGCTACGTTGCCCGTCTGCAAGAGTGGGGCTGACCGACGGGCAAATGCGCGTTTGACCACGTTTGGCGCGTGCGGATCACTCTGCCGGTTGAAACCCAACTATCAACTGCCGCAGGCCCAGCGCCGCCCCGGCAAAGATCGCTGCAAAGGTCACCGGGGCCGAGATTGCCAGCACCGAAAAGGCCGACAGGCCCTGACCGATGGAACAACCCAGCGCCACAACCGCGCCGCCGCCCATCAGTGCCGCACCAATGATCTGGCGGCGCAATTCGCGCGGATCTTCGCAGGCTTCCCAGCGGAAATGCCCCTTGATCAGTGAGCCGATAAAGGCCCCGCCCCAGACGCCCGCCACCGATCCGACAGCGAAACTCAGCGGTCGGGCACTGCCGGTCATCCACCAAAGGATCGTGTCGCCCAAAGGTGCTGCAAAGCTGTGTGAGACCACCGGCAGCGCCTCGAACCCGCCGCGCGCCACCCATGTGGTGCCCGCCCAGGCCCCGACCACGGCCAGACCCACCGCTGCGGCCCAACCTACCTGCGCCGGCTTTTTCCAGACCTCGCGGGACGCGGCTGCGCCCGCAAGGATCAACAGGCCAACAACGATTCCGATCACGTTCACTGACACGCCGCTGAGCGCGGACAGCTGGTGTGCAATCCCCGGCGGCACATCCGTTGTGACCTCGGTCTGTGGAAAGACCATCGCCCGCACGGGGGCCAGCGGACCGGACAGCACCACAAAGGTGGCCACCCCCATCACCAGCACAATCACAAAGCTGCGCAGATCGCCGCCGCCTAGCCGGGCAATCGCGCCGTAGCCACAGTTGCCCGACAGCGCCATGCCATAGCCAAACACCAATCCCCCCAGAATTGAGGCCATCGGTGCCCAGCGGATCGACAGATAGAAGGTGTCCGCGCCCGTCAACAGGCCTGTTGCCATCAGGGTAAAGCTACCGACCACGGCCAACCCGATCGCCATGCCCCACATCCGCAGCCGTACGGTCGATCCGCCATACAGCGCGTCCTCGATCGCCCCAAGCGTACAAAACCGGCCCAGCCGTGCGGCCAGACCCAGCGGAATCCCCGTCAGCAGCCCAATCAGGGCCACCAATTGGTGTTCGGACAAAAATGAGATCATGGCGGGGCCTCCTCCTGACACGCCGAAACTCAATTTATCAAGTATGCAGGGGCCACATGCCTGCGGCAAGCATCGCGCCTATGCGGACGGATCAGTCGTCGTCGCGGCAGAACAGATCGTAGACACATTCCAGCATCTTGCGCGGCCGGTCGTCGGCCAGCCGGTAGTAGATCGCCTTGCCGTCACGGCGCGGCACCACCAGCCCCTCCAGCCGCAAGCGCGACAGTTGCTGGCTCACGGCGGCCTGGCGCGCGGCTAGCAGTTCTTCAAGCTCGGTGACAGATTTCTCTCCGGTGACCAGATGGCACAGGATCATCAACCGCCCTTCGTGGCTGATGGCTTTCAGGAACGACGACGCGGCGGTCGCCTTTTCGACGATTGCGTCAAGCTCATCGTCGGTCATGTTGTCATGCAATACCGGAAGCGCCATCAGTCCTGTTTTTCCTCAGTCATTGCTGCCAGGTGCGAAGGTCGTGTGTTCGTCGAGAAGGCGGGCGTAAAGCGGCCAGAAGAAATCCTCGCCGACATAGCCCTCCATACGGGCAAGCTCTTGGCCGTCCTTCACAAGGATGAATGTCGGGGTAAAGTTGACCCGGCGGGCATAGGTCACGCCGTCAGGCGGTCCCATGTGCAGGTCCGCACGCTCCAGCGGGGCGAATTTACCCTCGTCCGTGTTGGGGTACGCAGGGGCGATCTGATCATTCCACGCAGCGCAATAGGCGCATCCCGGCTGTTCGACCATGATCAGTCTGACATCGCTTGCCAGCGCAGAGGTGCCAGTCAGCACAAGGCTGAACAGGGTCGCGAACAGGAAATTCAAGGTTCTCATGGTGCACCAATTGACGTCGGCCTGACAAACAACTTAATCTGAATATGTGAATTGATCAAGGAAAGGCGCGCCAGGTGCTCGACATTTCATTTGCGGGTGCAGCATTTGCTGGTTTGCTCAGCTTCTTTACCCCCTGCATCCTGCCGATGGTGCCATTTTACCTGTGCTACATGGCAGGCATTTCGATGTCTGAACTGCGCGACGATGCGGGCATCACCCCCGGCGCGCAGCGGCGGCTGATCCTGTCGTCGGTGTTCTTTGCCGCCGGTGTCACGACAATCTTTGTCTTGTTGGGGATGGGGGCCACGGCGGTTGGTCAGGCTTTTGCCGACTACATGGGCTATCTGAAATGGGTGGCGGTGGTCGTTCTGGCCATCTTCGGCCTGCATTTCCTTGGCGTTCTGCGCATTGGCCTGCTGTACCGAGAGGCCAAGATCGAAAGCAGCGCTGAGCCGACAACCATCTTTGGCGCGTATGCCATGGGCTTGGCCTTTGGCTTTGGTTGGACGCCTTGTGTGGGCCCGGCGCTGGCCTCGATCCTGATGATTGCCAGCGGCATGGGCGACATCGGGCGAGGGGGGCTGCTGTTGCTGGTCTACGGTGTCGGCATGACCGCGCCGTTTGTGATTGCGGCGCTGTTCTCGGGTCCGTTCCTGCGCTGGACCGCCCGCCACCGGGACAAGCTGCAATATGTCGAGAAACTCATGGGCGTGATGCTGATCCTGTTTGCGATCCTCATTGCGACCGATACTGTCAACCTGATCGCCCAGTGGATGATCGAGACGTTTCCGTCTTGGACATCGCTGAGCTGAACACGCTGCATTTGCGGTCGCGGGGCCGTCTGGCCCCCGCCGTGCCACTTGGGAGGACACCCTGATGAAACACTGGATCGGAGCGGCGCTGGCCGTGGTCATGGCGCTGCCCCTTGCGGCGCAGGAAATGGGCGACGACGGGCTGTATAAAAGCCCGTGGATGCGCGACACCTTCAAGGATCTGCGCGAGGATCTGGACGAAGCAAACGCCGAGGGCAAACGGCTGGTGCTGTTCTTTGAACAGCGCGGCTGCATCTACTGCAAGAAAATGCACGAAGAGGTGTTTTCCGATGCGCAGGTCTCGGAGTTCATCGACGAGAATTACTTTGTGGTGCAACTGAACCTGCATGGCGACATCGAGGTGACGGATTTCGACGGTGAGGTGCTGACCGAAAAGGACATGGCCCGCAAATGGCGCGTCCTGTTCACCCCCAACATCGTTTTCCTCCCCGAAGAGGTGCCAGAGGGGCAAAGCGCGCTGGACGCGGCAGTTGCCGTGATGCCGGGCGCTTTTGCCAAAGGCACCTCGTTGGACATGTTCACTTGGGTCGCGGAAAAGCGTTACGAGATGGCAGATGAGACTGGCGAGGACTTTCAGCGCTACCATGCCCGCCGCATTCAGGAACGCAACAACGGCAGTTTCGACTGAGCACCATAGGCCCCGAATCGCCCCCTGTGCCTGACAAACTGCCGGGGGCGGGCCGCGATTATCAGCGCGCGGCCCGTCGATGTGGGCATAGTCCGGCTTCGCGCCCGCGCGTTTGGTCGAGATTTCCAATTGTGGGATATGTCATGGCCTGAGAATTTCGCCTGATTGTCATGACCGGCGGCATGGATTGACGCATCCATGCGATGACAGTGAGCTGATTTTTAAGATGAAATTCAGGTGTTCGTTGCCGATCCGGCGTCCAAGGGGCGCAAGAACGGGCCTCGTGGCGTGCGGCGAAACGGAGTAAAAATTCACATCACTGAATTTGTTGTTGCGTGGAGGTCGCCCGGTAGCCTACGGTATACACCAACAGGTATAAGCGAGGGCCTCCTTTCGGGGGCCCAAAAGCCTAGGGAGGGAACATGAGGCTTACAGCAATCACGGCGGCGGCGGTCCTGGCGACCGGAGCGGCGTTCGCGGACACGGTCGCCCCCGGCGACGTCCAGTTTGGCGAATATGGCGAAGTTGCCACCTCACTCAGCGGCATGGACGGGGATGCGGACGCCGGACGCGTCATCTTTTCGTCGCGGTCCAAAGGGAACTGCGCGGCGTGCCACGCCGTTGCCCAATTGCCGGACGTTGCCTTTCAGGGCGAAGTTGGCCCCGAACTGACCTGGACCGGCGAGGCACGCACCGCCGAAGAACTGCGCGGCATCGTGTCCAACGCCAAGATGACCTTCCCGGACACGGTGATGCCCGCCTTCTACAAGACAACCGGCTTCACCCGTCCCGGCGACGGCTACACCGGCAAGGCCGCCACAGGTGAGTTGTCACCGATCCTGTCGGCTCAGGAAATCGAAGATGTGGTCGCATTCCTGCTGACGCTGCAGGAAAGCTGACCCCCGATCACATTAGGAGAAACATGATGATCTTCACGCGACGTGATACACTGGCGTTGGGTGCCGGCGCCACCGCACTGGCCTTGTTGCCGCTGCGCGCCATGGCCCAGGCCGACCCGAATGCCGAAATGGTCGGCACGCCCGACGACTTTCTGGCTGGCGCTGACGCCGGAACGGGTGATCTGACCCTGACCGCCCCGGAAATTGCCGAGAACGGCAACACCGTTCCGATCTCTGTCGATGCCCCCGGTGCCGTCGAGATCCGCGTTTATGCTTTGGGCAACCCGACCCCGGGCGTGGCCAGCTTCCGCTTTGGCCCATTGGCCGGCGCGCAGGCGGCATCGACCCGTCTTCGTCTTGCCGGAACGCAGGACGTGCAGGCAATCGCCAAGATGGCAGACGGCAGCTATGTGACCGCGATGAAGACCGTCAAGGTCACCATCGGCGGCTGCGGCGGCTGATCAGCGGAAACCTAGAGGAGTTCTGAGAAAATGGCATCTGGTGTCAAACCCCGCGTCAAGGCCCCCAAGAAGGCATCCGCCGGTGAGGTCGTGACCATCAAGACCCTGATTTCCCACAAGATGGAATCGGGTCAGCGCAAAGACGGATCGGGCAACGTGATCCCGCGTTCGATCATCAATCGCTTCACTTGCGAATTCAACGGTGAGAGCGTGATCGACATTGTCCTTGCTCCGGCGATCTCGACCAACCCCTACTTCGAATTCGACGCGATCATTCCGGAAGCGGGCGATCTGAAGTTTACCTGGTACGACGATGACGGCGACGTCTACGAAGATACCAAAACGGTCGCTGTCGGCTGACCTGGCAAGAAAAATCCTGTCCCGCACGACGCGGGGCAGGATCGCCAATTGGGAGGGATACCTATGAAATTCAAGGCATTGACGGCAGTAGCCGCACTGCTGCTCGCGCCTGCGGCCTTTGCCGGCGGCGCAGATGACGATACGTTGACCATCAACGGCGATCTGGACATGGTCACCAAGGCCGCCGCCCCGGATCACCTGTCGGACGTGTTGGACGAGGTCATCTCGGGCTGGCACTTTCGCTCGGACGAAACCCAGCAGCTGCAAACTGACGATTTCGAAAATCAGGGCATGATCTTTGTCGATCAAGCCATCGATCAGTGGAACACCGCCGAAGGCACTGAGGGCAAATCCTGCGCGGATTGCCACAGCGATCCGGCGGACAGCATGGTGGGCGTAACGACCACCTATCCGAAATGGAACGAAGACGCTGGTGAGATGCGCACCGTGCAGATGCAGGTCAATGACTGCCGGACCAACCGCATGGGCGCCGAGGCATGGAAATACGATGCCGGCGCTGCCGTGTCGATGGAGGCGCTGATTGCCTCCGTCTCGCGCGGAATGCCGGTAGACGTGGCCATCGACGGCCCGGCTGCCGAATACTGGGAGGCGGGCAAGGACATCTACTACACCCGCTATGGCCAGCTCGAACTGTCGTGTGCCAACTGCCATGAGCAGAATTATGGCAACTACATCCGCGCCGATCATCTCAGCCAGGGCCAGATCAACGGTTTCCCGACCTACCGTCTGAAGAACGCCCAGCTGAATGGCGCGCATTCGCGCTTTAAGGGCTGCATCCGCGACACCCGCGCAGAGACCTTCAGCGCCGGTTCGGATGAGTTCATCGCGCTGGAACTGTATGTGAAATCGCGTGGCAACGGCCTCTCGGTCGAAGGCCCCTCGGTCCGCAACTAAGATACACGAACCCCGCGTCAGGCGACTGGCGCGGGGGTTTCTTTTCCCTGATAAATTCACACATGCGCATGTGTGTCATGAGATAGAAAGTCCCTCCCATGATCTCAAGACGCGATTTCCTGCAGGTGTCCATGGCGGCCTCGGCGATGCTCGGGGCCTCTGGCTTTGGCAACTGGGCGCGGCTGGCGGCCCAGCAAAAGCTGACACAGGACCAGCTGCTGCAATTCGACACCTTCGGCAACGTCAGCCTGATCCACGTCACCGACATCCACGCGCAGCTAAAGCCGATCTATTTCCGCGAACCGTCGGTCAACATCGGCGTCGGCGGCAACAAGGGCGCGGTCCCGCATGTCACCGGCGCGGATTTCCGCAAACTGTACGGCATCGAAGACGGATCGCCCTCGCATTACGCGCTGTCCTCGGGTGACTTCAGCGCGCTGGCGCAGGGCTATGGCCGTGTTGGCGGCATGGACCGCGTTGCAACGGTTGTGAACTCGATCCGCGCTGACCGCCCCGATGCGCTGCTGCTGGATGGCGGCGACACATGGCACGGCTCTTACACCTGCTACCACACCGAAGGGCAGGACATGGTCAATGTCATGAACGGGCTGAAGCCCGACGCGATGACCTTCCACTGGGAATTCACGCTGGGCACCGACCGCGTCACAGAGCTGGTCGAAGGGCTGCCCTTCGCAGCCTTGGGCCAGAACATCTTTGACGCCGAATGGGACGAACCTTCGGAGCTGTTCAAACCCTACCAGTTCTTTGAACGTGGCGGCGTCAAGATCGCCGTTATCGGTCAGGCCTTCCCCTATATGCCCATCGCCAACCCGCGCTGGATGTTCCCCGAATTCTCTTTCGGCATCCGCGACGAGAACATGCAGGCCATGGTGGACGAGGTCCGCGCACAGGGGGCCGAACTGGTTGTCTGCCTGTCGCACAACGGCTTTGACGTCGACAAAAAGATGGCCTCCAAGGTCACCGGCATTGACGTGATCCTGACCGGCCACACCCATGACGCGCTGCCCGAACCCGTTCTGGTGGGGGAAACGATCCTTGTCGCCTCCGGGTCCAACGGCAAGTTTGTCAGCCGCGTCGATTTGGACGTGCAGAACGGTCGCATGATGGGGTTCCGGCACAAGCTGATCCCGATCTTCTCGGACGTGATCACGCCCGACCCGGAAATGGCCAGCCTGATCGACGAACAGCGCGCCCCCTACAAGGCCGACCTCGAAGAGGTTATCGGCCAGACGGATTCGCTGCTGTACCGCCGTGGCAATTTTAACGGCACATGGGACGACCTGATCTGTGACGCCCTGCTGTCCGAACGTGAGGCCGACATCGCCATGTCGCCCGGCGTTCGTTGGGGGCCCTCGCTGATCCCCGGCGACGACATCACCCGTGAGGACATCTGGAACGTCACCTCTATGAGCTATGGTGAGGCGTATCGCTCGGAAATGACCGGCGAATTCATCAAGGTGATCCTAGAGGACGTGGGCGACAACATCTTCAACCCCGATCCCTATTACCAGCAGGGCGGCGACATGGTTCGCATTGGCGGCATGGGCTATCGCTGCGACGTGACCAAACCGCAGGGTGAGCGGATCTCGAACATGACCTTGCTCAGCACCGGAGAGCCGATTGATCCGGCCAAGACCTATGTGGTCGCCGGTTGGGCCAGCGTGAACGAGGGCACCGAGGGGCCAAAGATCTGGGATGTGGTCGAAAACCACATCCGCAAGCAGGGCTCCGTCTCGATTGCGCCCCGCGACAATGTCGAGGTGGTGGGCATTTAATCCCCCCACAGCTTTCGGCGGGCCTCG
>TARA_R100000789_G_scaffold22558_1_pt1 | contig 15777 bp, 15 predicted proteins | sample TARA_R100000789 | Tara Oceans TARA_R100000789 (sample SAMEA2623403) | marine metagenome | biome: marine biome (ENVO:00000447); feature: mesopelagic zone (ENVO:00000213); material: "saline water (ENVO:00002010), including plankton (ENVO:xxxxxxxx)" | depth 450 m
TTTTGCGCGTCTCATTGAATTTGTAGCGCCCCCCTGCAGCCAGAGATGACCAAGAGGGGCAGTCCATTTTGTATCACCCCGGCGGGATACCCGAGGCAGATAAGGATCATACCAACAAGGAAACCATTTTCCGACTTTCCGACATTTCCGACGGTTTCCAGTCAAGGATACTCAGATGTACTTTGTATCCGCGCGACATGCCTGACCCGGCGGGCGCTTTTGCCATCATGTTTCGGCCGTCAATCCTACTCATGAGTTGGAGCCTCCGGCAAACACGGCGCGGTTCAGTCCGGATGGTCGCGTTCGATCATACCGCGCCTCACTTCCCGCCCCAGGGCTTGAGCTTTTTTTCCAAAAAAGAGTTAGCCACCGCCTGCTCCCCGATCTTGGCGTGCAGATCCCGGACCTGATCTTCATCGATCACCGGCGCTTTGCGGCTGCCCCGTTCAAAAACACCGGACGCGCCATCCAGCAGCGCCCGTTTCCATTGGTTGATCATCGTTGGATGCACCCCGAACCGGCTCGCCAACTCCGACACGGTCGCCTCGCCTTTCAGCGCTTCCAGCGCCACCTTCGCTTTGAACTCAGGGGCATGCTGCTTTCGTTTCGACATCTTCGATCTCCTTCGTGGTGAAGATCAGCAGACAGAAAATCCGAGCTTACGTCATTGTCCAGTTTTCGGGGGGCAGAGCACTACAATCATCAGCGCAATCACGAGAGCATCAACAACGTCACACCCGCTGATGTCTACTTCGGGCGTGACAAAGCCATTCTAAAGCAACGCGAGAGGATCAAACGAAATTCACTCGAAGCGCGACGCTTGCATCACCGACAGCACGCCGCATAATCAAACTAAACAGATGAGCCAAACTCTCTCTTAGTTTAGGCCACCTTTGGTTCCAAAAACCCTGACGACGGACAGTCCGCCTGAGATGACTCAGTCGTTATCACTATATCACTATTCACATGATGACTTGTTGAAGAGTCGCCGATTTTGATTGTCGAAGCGTAGGGGAAAGTGTCTCAAGGAAATGAAGGTGTGAATGATATTTCATCTCTCAACTTTGCTTCTAGATTTCAGGCGACTGAGAGGCCGTATGCCAAAACGGGGGTCTACAAACAGAGCATAGCGGCCATCAATGTTGTTGGTACTAACGGCTGCAAAGTCCCGCATCTGGATAGTCGGTTGTACATATCTACATACTTACCCTCAATCAATCGGGAAACCGAGTTCGCCAGGTTTCGATGTAGTGGTTTTTGGCCGGCGAAAGGTGGCCCGCGCAGGTCTCAACAAGGAGTTTTTTGTCCGCGTTTCGACATGCCTTAATCATGGTCCGGTGCTCGGATGCCGCCCATTCCAAATATTCCTGATTGCCCACAAATACCGAACGGTACGCATGGGATTTTTTGGCAAATATCTCGATCGCTTCGATCAGGGAATCGTTTTTGCAATGAGAAAAGAGTGCGCGGTGAAAGGCGATGTTCAAGCGAAACACGCTTTGAAAATCGCTTTCGGCGATGGCTTTCTCATGCAGTGATTGAATGCTTTCAAGTTCCTCAAGCGCGGCATCAGGAAGCGGAAGTTCCAACAGGGACGCAGCGTGGGTTTCAATCAACTCTCGCACTACATGAATATTCTCGACTTCACGCGCAGAATAAGCCCGAACAACTGCCCCGCGATTGGGAATCCTTTCCACCAAACCAAGATGCTCCAACTCGACCAAAGCCTGCCGCGCGATATGGCGTTTGACAGAAAATTGTACGCACAACTCGTCTTCGATGAGCCGCTCACGCGGGTGTAGCTGACCGAGCACGATCATATCTTCGAGCATTTGGGTAACTTCAAAGAGTCGGCCCTTGCTGCTTCCCTTGGTCGGGAACGAGCTCAACTCGGGTGCCGTGGAAGTATTACTCAATTCTTGATCGCCTTCTGCCAATTTCCCCTAATGGAACCTGTGCTCATCTTATTGTCCAAAAGGCTCACGGTCTTTTTTCCATATTTGCAACTTAATGTGCACAAAAGGAATTATACACTTTCAGACGTCGTGATCAATCACATAGCAGATGTATGCTTCAATGTCGGTCTTGGCGTCGAAATGCTACTGGTAGCGAGTAAACTAGGACCTCACCTTCTTCCATCCCACCTTCATCCATCTGAACACTGGTGTGGTCTGAAGCACTGAAACAAGTGCGATGATCAACAAGACGGCGGAGATCTTGCTCTCGAAGAAAATCATCCAACTGCCGCCACCAATCAACAAAGATTGCTGCAAGCTTGTATCCAGTACCGGCCCAAGAATTAGACCAATCACAAGCGGCGGGGTCGGCACTTTGCACGTGTCGAGTAAGAACCCGAGCATTCCAAAGGCAAGCATCAACCAGATATCAAAGACGGAGTTGTTGATAGCGAATGCGCCAATAATCGACAGCACAAGGATAACCGGCCCGACCACGCGGTTTGGGATCTTTGTCACAGCAATACATGCTCGTGTGAAACCCAGTCCGACTGCAAAAAGCGCGACGTTCGCAAAAAATACAGCCCACAATAGCGTATATGTGACGTCGCCGTAGTCCGTCATCAGGGTCGGGCCGGGCAAAATTCCGTGCACCATCAACCCACCCAGCAGCACTGCCGTTGCAGAAGATCCTGGAATGCCGAGTGCGATTGTCGGTATGAGAGAGCCTCCAACAACCGCGTTGTTCGCAGCTTCTGGCGCTACAATCCCCGGAACGTGACCAGTGCCGAATTTATCCTTAACCCGCGAGAACCGTTTGGCTTCATTATAGGCAAACCAAGACGCCGTATCGCCCCCCGTTCCCGGGATTAGACCGACGGCAACACCGATGACACCGGACCGCAGGCTGTTCGGCAGGATGCTAATGAACTCGCGGCCGGTGGGAAGCATTCTGTCCTTGATCTTCGAAATCGTTTTCAACGTCACGCCAGACTTATCTTCGTCCATCGTTCGGGCGTTGTCGCCGTCAACGATCAACCGGATCGCCTGAGGGACAGAGAACAAACCGATGAGAGCGACGGTAAATGGAATGCCTCCGAACAGGTTCAAGTTGCCAAACGCGAAACGTGGCGTCCCCGTGGTGGGGTCCATGCCGACGGTACCTAACAGCAGGCCGAGCGTTCCTGCCATCAGTCCCAAAACAGCCGACCCTGTTGAAAGGGACCCAATAATAGTCATCCCGAGCACGGCAATCGCAAAGATCTGGACTGGTCCGAAATTCAGGACCAGCGTGCCGAGCAATGGTGCGACCGTCAACAGTACGATAGAGGACAGTATGCCGCCGATCAGAGAAGCGGTGAGCGAAAAGCCAAGTGCCCTGCCTGCTTTGCCCTGCTGCGCCAGCGGAAATCCGTCGATGACGGTTGCTGCAGCGGCTGGTGTGCCGGGCGTTCGCAGCAGGATTGCTGCGATAGAGCCGCCATACATTGCTCCAAGGTAGAGCGCCGCCAGCATTGCCAGACCGGTCTCGGGGCGAAATGAAAACGTGAGAGGCAGCAGCAAGGCAATCGCCATGGTTGCCGACAGTCCTGGCATCGCGCCGATGAACATGCCGATCAACGTGCCGAGCAAAATGGCTCCGAGATTAATCGGTTCAAGTACGTTCAAAAATCCGATTAGGAGAAAGCTGTCTTCCATTGTCTTTTCCTTTAAGTGGCAGTGCCGGCAAATGACATTAGAGGGTCCGAAAAGCAGGCGAGTCGATGGTCAGGCGCCCGGCAAGAGTGGAATTGGCAAGCGGAGGAAATTAACGAAGATCACCCAGATGGCGAACGTCACTCCGGCAGAAGTCAACAGAATGATCCAGAGATTCGTCGCCCGGAAAATCAAAAGGGTTGATAGCAAAAACGCCGGTGTTGCGATCAAATACCCGATAGTCGTGATGGCCCAAGCGTAGGATGTCGTGAGGGCAATAAAAATCGCGCCGCTCAAGATCCGATCCCATTCCGGAAACTCGATTGCAAAGCGGTTTGCGTCCTCGGGCAGCCTGCGCCAAGCCACGACTTGTTGGGCAATTGCTATCAGTGCAAGCCCGATCATGAAATAGGATATCAGTGTTGGAAGTCTGGCTGCGACCCGTGGGTAGCTTGCCGCTTCGACCTGAAAGAAAACGGCGATAGTGATAGCTGCCAGTGCGACAAGGATGCGAGACATCAGAAGCTGTTCCTTGCTTCAAGAGGACGGATCTAAATGTTTGTCAAAAGCCGCCCATCGCACGTTATCGCGAGGGCGGCCCTTCAGATTGACGGTTCTACTACTGTTGTACGTCGTCCTTAATTTCTTCCCATATCCCTCCGAATTCGACCAACTGGTCTGCAAGGAACTTGGAATAATCATCGCCACCGATGAAATCGATGTTCATTGCCTGAGCGGCAGCAGCGGCTTGGAAGTCAGGGTTTTCGACGACACGTGCAAGACCCTCTACAAGCTGCGCTCTGATTTCCGGATCCATACCAGCGGGGGCACTATACCCACGCGAAGACCCTGCAACGACATCAAAGCCCAATTCACGTGCGGTCGGCACATCTGGCAGTTCCGCCAGTCGCTCATTGGCAAAGACGACCAATGCACGCAAGTTGCCGGCTTCGATTTGTGGAAAAGTAATGCCGACGTTGTTAAAGCTCACATCGATGCTTCTCCCCATCGCAGCCGTCATCGAGGGACCATCGCCCTGAAACGGAACTTTCTGGAATTGCAGATCAGCAGCGCGCTCAAACATAACGGAAGTGAAGAAGTCATCGCCCCCAACGCCCGAGTTTCCAACAGTCACTGTCTGCGGGTTTTCCCGTGCTGCAGCCAGCAAGTCCTCGAAGGTCTGAATCGGGCTGTCCGCCGCGACAACAGCAACACCCGGATCGGTCACGATATTGGCGAGCGGGGTCAACTCGTCAATTGTGTAGGTGATCGCAGGGTTCATCAGATAATTGGTCATAAGCATCGGCGTATTGGTAATGCTGATAACCGTTCCGTCATTGGGCTCCTGCTTGGCCAGTCGCGTCCACGCGATGGCGCCTGTCGCTCCGGGCAGATACTGATTTACAAAGTTCACACCCAGATCTTCGGCCAGATAAGGCTGCACCAACTGCGCAAGCGCATCTGATCCGCCACCCGCGTTGAACCCTTGCAGCACGGTGATTTCATCACTTGCGGTATATTGATTGTCCTGTGCGAACACGCTGCTGGCCGCAATCAACGCAAACGTCGAGATGCCGACAAATTTCGTAAAGGTCTTCATGTGTAGTTCCTCCCATTTCTCCTTCGAGCAAAGCTATGTAGTGTCAGAAACAATGTCAAACATATTATTGACAATCTGATTGATAATCCCTCTTATCGCCATTGGAATGTTTGGAGGACACAATGAACAGCGATGAAAACAAGACAAAAACGGGCACGCCAAGCGGTATGCGTAAGGGACTGACCAACTACGGTGACGCGGGTTTTTCACTGTTTCTTCGCAAAGCCTTCATTAAGGGTATGGGGTATACCGACGAGGCACTGGACCGCCCGATCGTCGGAATCATCGACACGGGCAGTGGCTTTAACGCTTGCCACGGAAATATGTCCGATTTGGTCGAAGCGACGAAGCGCGGCATCATGCTGTCAGGTGCACTGCCCGTCCCATTCCCGACGATCTCGGTCCACGAATCGTTTTCCAATCCAACCAGCATGTTCCTGCGGAACCTGATGTCGATGGATACAGAAGAGATGATTCGCGCGCAGCCGATGGACGCCGTTGTGATGATCGGCGGGTGCGACAAAACGGTTCCAGCGCAACTCATGGGGGCAGCCTCCGCCGGTCTGCCTGCGATCCAGCTCGTCACGGGCCCTATGTTAACGGGTAGCCACCGTGGGCAAAAAGTCGGCGCTTGTACAGATTGCCGCCGTTTCTGGGCCGCCTATCGCGCCGGAGAAGTCGACGATCAAGAAATTTCCGACGTAAATGACCAGCTCGTGCCCGGGACTGGCACCTGTGGCGTGATGGGGACTGCCTCTACAATGGCTATGGTTACAGAGGCTCTCGGCATGATGCTTCCGGGCGGCAGCACCGCCCCCGCAGTGTCCGCCGACCGTCGTCGCATCGCCGAAGAAACCGGCCGCATCGCTGTTCAGATGGCAAATTCCGGCCTGACACCAGATAAGATTATGACGAAAGCGGCGTTCCGCAACGCGCTGTCCGTCCTACTCGCCATTGGCGGGTCGACCAATGGATTGATCCACCTGACGGCCGTCGCCGGCCGCCTTGGCATCAAGATCGACCTTGAAGAATTCGACGCAATCGGGCGTGACGTTCCCGTCCTTGTCGATCTTAAACCATCCGGCCAGCACTATATGCAGGATCTGCACGCGGCCGGCGGTCTGATCACTGTGTTGCGCGAACTCAAACCGCACCTCGATCTGGATTGTCTGACTGTGACAGGGCGCACCTTGGGCGAAGAGATTGACGATGCACCGGCCAGCTTTGCGCAATACATCGTAACGCCACGCAGCAAGCCGATTTATCCGCAAGGCGGCATGGCGTTTCTGACGGGCAACCTTGCGCCTGGCGGGGCCATCATCAAACAATCTGCGGCATCGCCCGAATTGATGAAACACCGCGGACGGGCTGTCGTGTTCACATCCGTTGAGGATATGGCCGCACGCGTCGATTCCCCCGATCTTGATGTCACGAAAGATGACGTTCTGGTTCTGCAAAACACCGGCCCAAAGGGCGCACCCGGTATGCCGGAAGCAGGCTATATGCCAATCCCGCGTAAGCTTGCCGAGCAAGGCGTCAAGGATATGGTGCGCATGTCCGACGCCCGCATGAGCGGCACAGCCAGCGGCACGATTGTCCTGCACATTACCCCCGAAAGCGCAGTGGGCGGCGTTCATGGCCTCATTCGCGACGGTGATGAAATTGAACTTGATGTCGATGCGCGCAAGGTTACGCTTCACGTCTCGGATGAAGAGCTTGAAGCCCGGCGGCGCAATTTCGTGGCCCCCGTTCATGCAGGGTCAGACCGAGGCTACAAAAAGCTGTTCCTTGATAGCGTCTTACAGGCAGACGCAGGCTGCGATTTCGACTTCCTTCAACCTACTAACTTGCGTGGAACAACCGCGGCGGTTGGCCCGAAATGATGCGGGTCGACGCGGCCCCTCTAAGGGGCTTTGTCGCAGACCTTTTATCTGATGCGGGTTTGGACAAAGTGTATGCCACCACAGTGGCGGACGTCTTGGTCGAGGGAGACCTCATGGGGCACGAAACCCATGGCGTTGCTCTCGTGCCAAGCTACCTTGCCGAGATTGCGGCGGGCCGGACGACGTTGTCTGGCCAGCCGGATCGCAAGACCGGCGGCGTCAGTGCACAAAGCTGGGATGGCAAATGGTTGCCGGGGCCGGTCCTTGTGCGCATGGCCCTTGATCACGCCTCACAGATGGCGCAGGACACGGGCATTGGCTGCATCGCGATGTCACGCAGTCAGCACATCGCCTGCCTTGCCGCCTATCTGTTGCCTGTGACCGAGGCCGGTCTGGCCGCCATCATCACCTCGTCTTCGCCCACGACACAATCGGTGGCGCCCTTCGGCGCAACCGCGGGCACCTATTCACCCAATCCTATTGCCGCCGGATGGCCGACAACCGGTGATCCCGTGATCTTCGACATCTCGACCTCGATCACCACCAACGGTCTGGTCGCGGCCAAGAAAGCCGAGGCCGCGCCGATGCCCGGGCAATGGTTGTCCGACGCAGACGGTCACCCGACAGATGATCCAACTGTGATCGGACAGGGCGGTGCGCTTATGCCAACGGGCGGTACAGATCATGGCCACAAAGGGTTTGCCTTGGGTCTGTTGGTCGAAATGCTGACAAGCGGGCTTGCCGGATTTGGCCGCGCGGACACGCCGGATCGCTGGGGGGCTGTGGTCAACGTGCTTGTGTTTGACCCGTCCAAGTTCGGCGGTGCCGAACCCTTCCGCCGCCAGACCGAAGATATCCGGACGGCCTGTCGCACCGCATCGGTTCCCGATGGGGCCGCTCCTGTCCGCATTCCGGGTCAAAACGCCCTGCGCCGCCGTCAGGAGCAGATCCACGCGGGCGTGTCGTTGCCCCCTGCCCTTATCGCGCGGCTGACGGCGTTAAATCCGGACATCCCCTTTCCTGCAACGCACGATCAAAGCGACGGAGACAATCTGACTTCGACAACCAAAGCAAGGATACCAACATGACCGAGCAAACCCGTCACAAGGGCGTTCTATCCCCCGTTGTCACCCCATTTGACAGCGACCTGCTCCCCGATATTTCACGGCTCGCCGCGCAGTGCCGCTGGCTGTTGTCCAATGACGTCGGGCTGGCGTTGTTCGGCACAAATTCCGAAGCCACCTCTTTGGGTCTGACCGAGCGGGGCGAAATCCTCGACGGGTTGGTGCAAGCCGGACTGCCCGCATCGCGGATGATGCCGGGCACCGGAACCTGTTCGATCCCCGACACCGTCGAGTTGACAGGCCGCGCTGTGGATCATGGCTGCGCAGGCGTTCTGATGCTGCCGCCATTCTATTACAAAGGTGTCAGCGATGACGGGCTGTTCGCGTATTTCTCCGAAGTGATCGAACGCGTGGGTAACGCAAACCTGCGGGTCTATCTCTACCATATTCCGCCTGTGTCACAGACGCCGTTGTCATTGGCGCTGATCGAACGTCTGCTTAAGGCTTACCCGACCATCATCGCAGGCGTGAAAGATTCCGGCGGACAATGGGAGAACACCGAAGCCATGATAAAAGCCTTTGGCGACGACGGTTTTGATGTCTTTGCAGGCTCCGAGAGCTTTTTGCTGCAAACTATGCGGGCGGGCGGCAAAGGCTGCATCTCTGCTACGGCCAACGTCAATCCGGCGGCGATTTCCCACTTGTATGAAACATGGGCAGCACCGGATGCGGATGCGCAGCAAGCGGCCTTGACCGCCACGCGCGAGATTTTCCAATCCTATCCGATGATCCCCGCCCTGAAAGCCGCCGTTGCGCAGCACTCGGGCATGGACGATTGGGCGACGGTCCGCCCGCCCATGGTCGAACTGACGGCGGCACAGAAGCAAGACCTCGCCCGCGATTTGGAAGCGGCAGGGTTCACAATGCCCGGCCTAAAGGAAGCCACCCATGCCTGATCAAAGTGTCAAAACACGTCGCGGGCCAGCGATCCGGCTGCACGACGAGGACAATGTCGTCATCGCCCACGTCCCGATTGACCCCGGAACCGACATCCCCGGGGAAGGCGTCAGGACGAACACGCCAGTTCCGGCGGGTTACAAGATTGCGACACGCACGATTGCCGCGGGCGAGCCAATCCGCAAATACAACGTCACCATTGGCTTTGCGTCCAAAGACATCCGGCCCGGGGCCATGCTGCACAGCCACAATATGGAATTTCGCGAATTTGACCGCGCGCCGAACCATGCCACTGAATATGTCCCGACACAGGTTCTGCCCGTGGGAGAACAAGCCGTTTTCCAAGGGATCGTCCGTGCGGACGGTCGCGTGGGGACGCGAAACTTCATTGGGATTTGTAGCTCGGTAAACTGCTCGGCAACGGTCATCCGAAAGATCGCCGAACACTTTACGCCCGAAAGGCTGGCAGCCTACCCGAACGTTGACGGGGTTGTCGCGTTTGCCCATGGTCTGGGATGCGGCATGGAAATGTCCGGTGAGCCGATGCAGCTTCTGCGCCGCACGATTGCGGGTTTTGCCACCCATGCCAACCTCGCAGGTGCCATAATCGTCGGGCTTGGCTGTGAGCGAAACCAGATCGCGGGCATGATGCAACAAGAGGGTCTTTCGACCGGCCCGAAACTTATCAACATGACCATGCAGGAAACTGGTGGAACACGAGCAACGATCGCCATGGGTATCGCCGCCGTTGAAGAGCTTTTGCCAGAGGCGAACGATGTCATGCGCGAACCGGTGCCGGTCAGCCATCTCAAGATTGGATTGCAATGCGGTGGGTCTGACGGGTTCTCCCCAATCACGGCCAACCCTGCTTTGGGTCATGCGGTGGACATCCTAACCCGCCACGGAGGCACAGCTATCCTGTCAGAGACGCCGGAAATTTATGGTGTTGAACACACACTCACTCGACGCGCTCGCAGTGTTGAAGTGGGGGAAAAACTGATCAACCGGATCAGGTGGTGGAAAGATGAATACTCTCCCGGTCGGGATGTACAGATCAACGGCGCGGTCAGCCCGGGCAACCAGATCGGCGGCCTTGCGAATATCCTGGAGAAATCCCTCGGATCGGCGATGAAGGGCGGCACTGGGCCGTTGATGGAAGTCTACCGTTATGCAGAAAAAGTCACTCAACCAGGTCTTGTGTTCATGGACACGCCGGGGTTCGATCCGGTGTCGGCGACCGGCCAGATCGCCGGTGGCGCAAACTTAATTTGCTTTACAACGGGTCGCGGCTCCATGTTCGGCTCAAAGCCCGCTCCGGCTATCAAGATTGCAACCAACACTCCGATGTATGGCCGTCTAACGGAAGACATGGATCTGAACGCCGGAACAATCATCGACGGCGACGCAACGCTTGAAGAAGTTGGGATGCAGATCTTTGAAAAAATGATCGCTGTCGCGTCAGGAGAACGAACCAAGAGCGAGGAGTTGGGTCTTGGCGACAATGAATTTGTGCCATGGAGCATAGGAATCATGAGCTAAGCACCACAGACGTTAGGGAGGACTAAACGAATGAGCGACGTAATCGCAAAAGTACTCGACCCTGTTGAATTGCCGAAAATGGTGAAGGTCAGGCAGGTGTTCAAGGACGACGCGTTGCCGGACATCGCCGCCGCAGTAAGGGACGAAATCAATCGCCCCGAAATCGCCAGCACAATCCGCAAAGGCATGACGATCGCTGTGGGCGTCGGAAGTCGCGGTCTCGCCGACCTTCCCATAATCGTTAAAAGTGCGATCTCGGCGCTAAAGGATCTCGGCGCGTTGCCCTTCATTGTTCCAGCAATGGGCAGTCACGGTGGATCAAGCGCTGAAGGCCAGCAGGCTATGCTCGCCTCCCTTGGTGTGACAGAAGAGAGTGCCGGCTGCGAAATCCGGTCTGACATGGGAACGGTTGAGGTCGGTCGTCTGCCCAACGGTCTGCCTATTGCAATGGACCGCATCGCGATGGAAGCCGATGGCATTATCGTGATCAACCGGATCAAACCCCACACAAGCTTTAGTGGCACCATCGAAAGCGGTTTGGCAAAAATGATCACCATCGGTTTGGGCAAACAGACCGGTGCCGACGCCTGTCACTCCCTCGGCTTTGGAAAAATGGCGGAACAAGTGCTCGCCATGACCAAGGTAAAGATCGAAAAAACACCTATCCTGTTTGGCCTTGCGACGGTTGAAAATGCCTATGACCACATCAGGCTCGTCGAAGCCGTGCTGGCGAAAGATATCCTTCAACGGGAAGCCGAGCTTTTGGAAGACGCGCGAGCCTGCATGCCGCAGATTCTGTTTTCACCGCTTGATGTGTTGGTCGTGGACATAATGGGCAAGGATTATTCCGGTCTCGGCGCAGATCCAAACATCACAGGTCGCGGTGCCACGCCCTACGTCAAGCTCTCGCAAGAGGTTGGAAAGTTTGTCATGCTTGATCTGAGCGTCAAGAGCCATGGCAACGCGGCAGGCGTTGGGCTGGCTGATATCTGTACCCGACGGTTGGTCGATAAGATCGACTTTGAGGCGACCTACATGAACCATATTACGTCAACGGCGCTGGTCGGTGGTCGGTTGCCCGTCATCATGGAACACGATCGCCACGCCCTGCAACTTGCCGTAAAAACCTGCAACGCGCCGCCTGACGCAGGCCTGCGCATGGTCCGACTAACAGACACCCTGCACCTTGAGCACATCTGGATCTCCGAATCCATGCTTGAAGACGCGCGCGCCCACGAGTCCATCGAGATCATTGGCAAGCCCGTTGCATTCGAATTTGCAGCTGATGGATCATTGAACGGCCGAAAGATTTGACGTGCCACTCAAGGTTAAGGGAAACTCACGTGGCATTGTCGACAAAAACGCACGCCGAACCCACGCTTTTGATCGGGTTATGGATGATCATTCTGATCTGTGCCGAACTGTTGGCGCGTGTTAGCGGCAGTGAGCTGATCCAATCATCGGCGTGGATTGCCGCAGGGGGTGTTTTGTGGGTGGCGCGGCGATCGTTAGGCATGCGAGAGGCCTACCTCCTAGCGTTGTGTGGCGGTCTCACAGTGCTTTTGATACTGCAAGACGACCACCCTGTGCAGGACGTCGCTGCCGCGCTTGATCAGGCGACGTTCATGATGGTGTTTATCCTGCTGATGATGACCCTGCTTGCATTTTCAATCTCGTGTGACTGGGCGCTTTCTATGACGTTCTCGCCCTTCGTGACGGTCGTGTTTTTGATCGACAGATTGGCTGGAATCCGTCCAATTACAGCGACGTGGAGATGGAGTTTTACCCACGTTTGCCTGAGCGCGTTAATGTTGGTTCCAGCGTTCGTGCTGTTGACGCAATGGATGTAACGGGTTGCGTCGTCCCTACACGGGAACCGGGGTTGGATGTGTGAAATACGAAAGCGCACAGGCGGGAGCAGAGAACTTGGAGAAACATTTACATACATGTCTGGACTGGGCTCGCGAAGCGCGTACCGGCATCGGCGAAGCTGTTTTCGCCGAAAGCAAAACCGTCGATCAGATGACAGAGATCGTCGGCCAGACTCTTGAAGCTGAACGATGCCTCTTTGTGACCCGACTGGCACCGGACATTGCTACCGACATCACATCGCGTTTTCCAAACGATTTCCAGTATGATCCAGCCTCCCACACGGCGGTCATCGGGAAAAAACCACCGCAACAAGAAGAGCCTCAAAGCATTGTAATCGTGTCGGCGGGAACATCGGATATGCGCGTTGCCACTGAGACGCGCGAAACGTTAAGGTTCAACGGCTATCAACCGGTCATAATTTGCGACGTGGGTGTCGCCGGTCTGTGGCGGCTCTTGCACCGGATTGACGAGATACGTCAGGCCTCTGTTGTCATCGCCGTTGCAGGCATGGAAGGCGCGTTGTTCAGCGTGCTCGGCGGCCTGATCTCAGCCCCGATCATCGCCGTTCCAACTTCGGTCGGCTATGGTGTCAGCCGTGATGGCAATGCTGCGCTGACATCCGCTCTGGCAAGTTGCGCGCCCGGCATTGTCGCAGTCAACATCGACAACGGTTTCGGCGCCGCGGTGGCCGGGATCAAAATGCTACGCGCAGCTAAAAGGCAGGTCGAGTTGTGATGATTTCAGATGACACCCGAATTCAAATGGACGGTTCAACCATGGGCACACCAACTTCAATTCATCTCGACGCCGTAGGCGGAATTGCGGGTGATATGTTTGTCGCCTCGCTGCTCGATTGCTTTCCGAACCTGACGGACCGCGTCATGGCAGATCTTGTGGCCGTTCATCCAAAAGACGGAAGCACGGTAAGATTGGAAGAGGTGACTATTTCCGGTATACGTGCGCGTCGTTTTGGTGTTGTTGCATCATCAGAGGCCAAGAATCACTACGGCCATTCCCACGACCACGGCGAACATGCACACGGGTCATCCTATGCCGGTTTGGTTTCTCATATCACCGCATCGCCTCTGCCGCCCGCGACAGCGCACCACGCGCTAGCCATCCTCGCACTTCTCGCCGCAGCCGAGGCCCGTATGCATGCTGTGCCCATTAGCGAAGTCCACTTTCACGAAGTTGGCGACTGGGACTCAGTGCTTGATGTAGTCGCCGCAGGTAGCATAATCGCGGCCCTACCCGACATCGATTGGTCTGTATCACCGCTTCCTCTTGGTGGCGGCTTGGTCGACACGGCTCACGGGAAATTGCCGGTGCCGGCACCTGCGACAGCCGAGATATTGAAAGGCTTCAGTTGGCGCGACGATGGCGTCGGCGGAGAACGGGTTACTCCGACTGGGGCGGCCATCCTAAGATATCTATGCGAGCCGACTGATCACGGGCGTCAGGCGGGTGGCACGCAATTGAGTATCGGCACAGGTGCGGGAACACGGACCCTTGCAGGCATTCCGAACATTCTTCGCGCAACAGCGTTCCGGTCAGAAGCCGTTGGCACGACTCAAATGGTACATGTGATCTGTTTTGATGTGGACGATATGACCGGCGAAGAGATCGGCATTGCCGCCGACCGCCTGCGCGCATCGGACGGAGTGCTGGATGTGTCGTTCGGTAGTAGGATTGGCAAGAAGGGTCGCCCGATGACTGATTTTCGCGTCCTGACCGAAGTTACCGCAGGGGATGCCATCGCGGACCTCTGCTTTGTCGAGACATCCACAATTGGCCTTCGGCGGCGCGTCGAGGATCGCATGACCCTTCCCCGCAAACTCGACCCCGGGCCGCCGAGCCGAAAAATTGTCGAACGACCGGATGGAACCTTTACCGCCAAGGTCGAAAGCGACGATCTGGCCAATACCGAGACGCTGGCCGCACGTCGCAATCTTTCCAATCCGGAGTAAGATACATGACATCGGCAAAACATCACATCGATCAATTGCATCAAACCTTGAAACATCACGGCCGGTTGGCGATCGCCGTCAGCGGTGGCGTTGACAGCATGACCCTCGCGTTCGTGGCACATAGAGTGATCGACGTAGAGGTGATACACGCAGTATCGCCCGCCGTCCCCCATAGCGCCACAGACCTTGTCGAAGCCTATGCCAAGCGCGAGGGCTGGCAGTTGACAGTTGTCAAATCCGGCGAGTTTCAAGACGAGAAATACCTGAAGAACCCCGTAAATCGTTGTTATTTTTGTAAAGCAAACCTCTATGATCGGATTGATGGCATAACGACTCGCACAATCGCGTCCGGTGCGAACCTTGATGATCTTGGCGACTACCGACCGGGCCTCTTGGCCGCGGAACGCATGCAGGTGGTCCACCCCCTGATTGAAGCGAAGATTGGCAAGGCGGCCGTGCGGGCGATTGCAGCGGCGTATGAGTTGTCGGATCTTGCGTCCTTGCCCGCCCAGCCATGCTTATCTAGCCGGATCGAGACAGGCATAGCAATTGACGCGGATGATCTGGCATTCGTCAATCAGCTGGAAACCCAGACACGCGACATCGTCGGGCCAAGCACATTGGTTCGCTGCAGGATTACGCATCAGGGGGTCGCCCTCGAACTTGGCCCGCTCGACAATGAAACTCTAGTTGAGACCGCTAATACAAACGCACAGAAACTCACATTGAGCTGTGGCCGCGTTTGGGTTGGATCGCGCGAGTATCGGCGGGGGTCTGCCTTTCTACATGATTTCTCGATGGAATAGGGACTGTCGCATAATGCGTCATCCATCTTGGTTACCCACTTATTTTTACTCGTTAATTGAGATCCTGAACAATCCTGAAGCCGCGGATACTGCTTCGAGCGTCTTACTCCACCACTGTACCCTATTTTACCGTTTTGACGTCAAAGCCGGTTTTGCGCAGACCCGAGATCGTAGCCCTCACAGAATGGCGCTGAATACCGAATGTATCCGAAAGCGCTGCAATCGTCGGGGGCTCTAGCAGGCCGCTGAAAAACGCTTCTGGTTGGGACGGTTTCCCTCTACCCGGATGCTGGGTGATGCCGGATCATCGGCAGGCAGTTCTGGCGGCACCTTCGCTCGTCAAACCGCAAGCAGTTTCGGCGGGACTGTTGCATTGAGCTACTTGGAGCAAGGTTCTCCTCAATTGGTCTCTGGTCAGGCCGTCGCACGGAACAGTCTC
>TARA_R100000789_G_scaffold99745_1_pt1 | contig 15709 bp, 11 predicted proteins | sample TARA_R100000789 | Tara Oceans TARA_R100000789 (sample SAMEA2623403) | marine metagenome | biome: marine biome (ENVO:00000447); feature: mesopelagic zone (ENVO:00000213); material: "saline water (ENVO:00002010), including plankton (ENVO:xxxxxxxx)" | depth 450 m
GCGACCGCCTGGCGTCCATCGTAATTATAAGTGAGTCGTTCAGAAGGGAGTTCTTTCCCGACTGACTGGAAGATCGTATCGATCAACTGCTCAGCGGTCAGTTTTTTGCGAGTCGGCCCGGCAAACGCCTGCTGGATTTGATATTCCCCTGAGAGTGCTTCCCGTTGATACAACTTTGAGGAGACAATGATTTTTGTCAGTTCTTTAATATCGTATCCACTTCGCACAAATTCCTGAGCCAGCCAGGTCAGCAATTCAGGATGGCTCGCTTCACCGGTTTCCCAGTCTTCTGCAGGCTCGACAATGCCATAACCCATCAAGCGTTTCCACAAGCGGTTAACGATCACTTTGGTAAAGCGTTCGTTTTCCGGATGGGTCAACATGCCTGCCAGCACGGCTCGCGAGTTGGCAGAATCTCTCAGATAAAGTTCCTGGTCGAGTGACTGCGGTTTGATCAGTTCTTCAAAAGGCCAGGCGGGGGCAATTTGCTCACCCGGTTTAAGAGTGACTTTAACCGTCATCTTTTCAAGTTCTTCAGGAGTCACATTGATGCTACTGGACTTGGGAACTGACAATGGTTTGCCCTGCAGCATGGCGGCCATACTGAAGAGATCGCGTTGCAGTGACTCGTGATAGGGAGCATCGTGACAGCGTGCACATTTCATCTCGACACCCAGAAAAGCCGTTCCCAGAACATGAGCTTTGGCGGCCATAGGGACATCATTATTAGAGGCAACGCCGAAACCAGCAGTTCCTCCACCCCAGCGACTCCCTTCCATGAGAACCAGTTCTGTCACCATGCGATCAAAGGAACGATTGTCGGTGAAGGCGTCGTGCAGATACCAGCGGAATGGTCCCGAGTTATTCAAATTCGGCTTGGTTAAAGCCGGGTTCTCGGCCAGAACATCCTGCCAGTATCCCACCCAGTGATCGGCCCAGTTTTCATCGTTGAGAAAACGCTCGATGGCATATTCACGACGATGTTCAGCTGGATCGGCAAAGAACTGAGCAATCTGTTCAGAGGTCGGATTCGTTCCTGTCAGATCCAGAGAAATTCTTCTCAGGAAGGCCCAGTCGTCGATAATCGGTGTCGGCTCGTGACCTGCTTCCAGCAGAGCAGAAACGATGAAGCGATCTATCGGATGGACAATTTCGTTCCCGGTAACTTCCGGGATCACAGGCTGCTCCTGAGTATTGAGCCAGGCTCGATCATTCGCATGCCGCTGAGCCCAGTACTCTCGCTCCGCCGCACTAGATTCATCTCGCGATTGTCTATTCGTTGCTTCCCACTGGCGCCGTTCTTCTTGAACAAATGCAATCCAGTCAGGATCGGTGAAATTCCATTTTCTCTCTGGTCCAAGCAAAGAATATCCCTGCTCGGGCTGACCTACGGCTAAAGTCAATTCGCCAACAGTTAAAGGCAAACTGCCGTGTCCTGCGATTGTCATCATGGAAAAGACATGAGGCTTACCATCGGATTCAAATGTGAAGCGTCGTTCGGTATGAGCAGGTGGGCAACTTAGTTCCCCATGCTCAGGTTCGATCAACTTATGCATCGTTCCATGAGCAGAAGAGTTCAGGCCCATGAAAGGGGTTTCCTGCAGCAGTTTTCCATCGACATAGAGTCGTGCAGAATTCAATGATCGCAGGATGATTTCCTGAGGTCCACTCGGCAGCGTCACTTTGGAATACAGGTGGACCAGAAGAGGCCCCTGGCGATCCGTAATGATACCCCGCTCGTTATATTTCCGAGGAATGCGAGTGATCGCAAACGCATCACGATTCCAAATCTCTGGAGATTCAGTGGGCCGCACTTTCCAACTGCGGGATTCTCCTGCCCGTTCGTGAATTGCGATAACAACCCGATCTTCTGGAGCATTTTTGACGGTTTCCTCAACGAGTTGCTGAAGATAATCGACCGCTTTGTGATGATACCGTTCTGCAAAGACTTCCGGCTCAACAATTCGGCGATAGATAGCGACTTCATCGAGCGAGCCTTTAAACCCATTGGAACCTCCCATCGAGGCACCAATCCAGACATCGTCATCATCGACCATCGGAGGTTCTGTCGTTTCTCCAGCCAGATCCCAGGTTCCGGCTGTCGGTTTGCCGTCGATATATCCCTGAATCGATTTTGGATCGCCAAAGCGATAGCTCATGGCGACATGATGCCATTCGGAGTCAAGAGGTACGGCTGCCTTACTGGTCCAGCGATGTCCAGCATCGGCAACTGTTCCCCCCTTGAGCATTCCCTGGTCAAAAAACAGAAAACTCAGATTCGCCGATCCATTTCTGGAATCCAGGCGAAATGAGTAATTCTGATTGTTCGCATGAAAGGCGGGATTGTTTAATCGTCCCTTACCAACAATATAGGCATACGACTTGGGGATATTATTGTCCGGTCGAACCCAGGCTTCGATGGTTAATTCATCGCCATTTTTGAATTTGAGCGGGCTATCCCCCTTTTGATCGTCGACCTTCAGGTACTGCTTCCCGCTTTCAAAACGGACAGCCAGATTGCTGGTCGAAAAATCGGGATAGGAAGGCTGACGCGGTCCCGCTTCAATAGTGGCGCCACCGACAGTGCTGGCAGAAAACCCTGTGGATGAGCCTGTCGAAGGAACCTTGCCGTTTTTAGCAGAATCCATCTGCCAGTAGAACACAGGTTCTGAATTCAGAATCTGAGCCGGAAATGCGACTACGTTGTCGGCGGCCTGAGTATTTGTCTGCTGAGCAGAAAACAGGAAGGCCATTGCACAAATAGAATACAGGAGATCTCGGAAGACCATGGATTTGCTCCGAATCTTGTTTTTAGGAATGAAGTTAAGGAGGGATTCTGCGTTTTCTGGTAAAAGCCCCAGTTTCAAGTAACGCATCAATATAAGTCTAAGCGATTTAAGTTCAAATGTCACCTACTATTTCAATAAATTCCCCAGTGAAACCTACACTTTTTTGTGTGCAAAGACATTCCAATAATGACTACACAAAAGCTCCCTTCCCACAGTTTTAAATTCTAAAACCGGGAACTCTTCAGAATTATCCCTATTTCCACTGTAAATTAACTGATCGGAACAATGTGACCGAATTCAAAGCTTGAAATTCGTCTTCGTACAATCTGAGTACAGCGATCCTGCTATACAAACCGATCCCTACAACACGCTCATGTCGTAGAAATCAATTAACCCCTACAACTAACAGATTCGAGTTTTGTCGCATTCGTAACGGATACCTAGGGATGGGAAATCGACAGAACTGGCAAGAAGGAACTAACCAATGTCGCGCGGGACTATTACTTCCATGTTAATGCTCACATTCCTGCTGAGCATCGGTTGCCAGACGAATCAAAAATCGAGATCGGCTCAATATCGGTCCCCTGGAAATTATACTGCGAAAAATTATTCCCAGGGAAATACTTCTTCCCGGATGGTCACTAAAAAATCGGCACCGCGTCGGATGTCAGAAATCGCCAGTCAGGATGCCTCTGAAATCAAGCCAAAGCCACCCGCAGTGATTGCATCTCGAAAAGTAGATGAGGAGAAGCCTGTCAAGCGATCCGAAGCTCACGTGATTCCGCGCCATAGTGAAATCTTCCTGCCACCGTCGCCAGACACGCATTCTCACAGTAAACCAATCATGGAAAAGAAGGCCAGCGAAGATTATGTTCCGCCAGCCGCTCCAGGAATTCGCTCGCCAGTGATCAGAAAGCAATAAAGCTTTGAAGTGTTGCATTCATTAAAAAAGCAGCCGGTCACGTGTGTTGACCGACTGCTTTTTTCTTTGGAATCACGCACGATTAGAAGGAATAGTAAAATCCAATTCCTGGACGTGAATAACCGCGGTAATAATTCCTGTATGGAGATCCCCCGCGATAGTAGTTATATCCCCGGTAATATCGAGGAGAGTAATTGTATCGGTAACGGTAATTGTGCCCGCGGTTATAGCCACGATAGTGATTATAATAATGGCGACCGTGTCTCCAGGAGTTCGCTTCTGACGTCTGAATCTGCGGACCAACTAACAATAATCCCATCGCAATAAGTGCAGATGTTAAAAACTTAGCCATGATTCAATCCTCCAATTATTCATCTGGTTTCAGCAGGAGAGTATTCAGCCAATTGAACTTCTTTCCTGTTGAGGTAATTTTGAGTATTAGAAGAGAAGCAAGATTAATGCCATTCAGATGCAATAAGCCCTAAATGCCCGTAACCCCTTTTGCATCAGACGGTTACGGGGATAAGCAATGCTAATGCAACTGAACGATTCCACAGACTGGCCATTTCCATTATTGAAGACTCATCAATCATGCTGAGGGATGAACGTGCGGTATAGAGAATATGATTGGGAAAAATCCTCACAGATTTCTCTCCAGTAGCTGCGGGATCTAATGTGATTATTGAAGATCTGTGATCAGTAAGTTCAGGTTTTACTCATCCCTATTGATTGCTCAACTGTTAAGTCGAACGCTATTCGACCTGCCATATTCAGCAAAAGCTCGTTTTAAGTCCATTTGAATGGAATATGAGGAGTTCTTTCAACTGGCACGCAATCTGCTTTACATCAATCTCAACGAGTGAACCCAAAAGTTATGGCGTTCCGTCAACACAAGATTGTGTATTCAAATTTAGCGAACGCGATTGATATCGCGTTCACGACTTAAAAAGGGGATTGTTATGTTAGGTTGGGCATTGACATTTTTAGTAATCGCATTGATCGCTGGTGTACTTGGATTTGGTGGAATCGCAGGAGCCTCTATGGGAATTGCACAAATTCTCTTCTTTGTTTTCCTGGTACTGTTTGTCCTGGCATTGATTTTCGGTCGCGGGGTTCGAGCCTAAGAACTTGACCGAACTGAAAACTCATGAAAGGGCTAACCCATGGATACGATGACAACACGTGATTCAACATTAGGTGACGTACTGAAGATTCTACTTTCAGTCGTGCTGCCTCCCGTGGGAGTCTTTCTCGAGGTTGGATTGGGAAAGCATTTCTGGATTAACATCCTGCTCACGTTATTAGGATACTTTCCGGGAATTATTCACGCGGTGTATATTATCGCCAAACGCTAAATGTCAGAATTCTGATGCAATGACCCGCATGAATCTTTAATATTCGTGCGGGTTTTTTTCTGATCAGTTACACTCTTGATGTTTCACTCTCTCATTATCCTTGCAGGTTAAGGCTTCAAAATGAATCAACAACGGCTGGTCCTCTGGAATCCCTACGCCAGTCAAGCGGATGCAAATACGGATTTGAAAGCTGAGATTCAAAATACTCCTGATACCAGGATTCATGAACTGCATGAACAGGATGACCTCAAAGCGTTTCTGGACAATCAAACCGATCATCCACTGCTCGTGATTGCTGGCGGCGATGGCACAATTCACAGAACACTGAATCAGGTCAACGCTTCGAATGAGAATTTTGACTTTGCCGTGCTTCCGCTGGGAACGGGAAATGACCTGGCTCATGCCACCTTCGGTAAAATCAGTCCGTGGGATTGCTGGCAGGCCATCACCGAGAACAATTTGATCTCACGGAAACTCGATGTCGGTAAAGTTCGTGTGGATAGGGAAGAACTCTATTTTTTCAATTCGATCGGAGGAGGGATCTCTGCCGAGTTTTCCAAAAATGTTACCAAAGGAGAGAAGAAAACACTCGGCTCTCTGACCTACCTGAAGGGCTCGCTGGAAGTGATTACGAATCCGAAGCGATTTCATATCAAATATCGGCTGGATGATGGTGAATGGAATGAACGTGAGATTGCCAACTTTTTTGCATCAAGCAGCAGCATTTGCGGGGGAGGACTGGAAATCGCTCCTGGTGCCAAAAATAACGATGGCATGCTGCATTTTATCACCTATCGTGCGATGAACAGTATCGATCGTGTTTTACTGATGACCGACTACCTGGCTGGACGCTATGAAGAAAATGAAGCCGTGAAATCTGAAGTCTGCAATCGACTCGAATTGAACTCCGAAGAGATGCTCAAAGTCTCGATTGATGGCGAAATCAAATCCGGCCGTCATTTTCAGATCGAGCTATTCCCTCAGGCTCTGGAATTACAGATTCCTGATTTAGCTGGATAATTGACTGAAAATATAGGGCTCAAACCATCAAGAGACGCTGCCGTATTCTGCAAACTGCAGTTGCATAACAGACATGAACAACGATCACATCTACCTTTTCATGTGACCTCGATTGCAATGCCTCTGAGATCTCTGTGGCCAAATAAAATCACCACCTCTTTAAACAGGTGGTGATTTCATTTTATCCAATTACTAAGCAAAGATTGCGTTTCAATTAATTTGCAATCTTGTACTCTTTCTCAGATTTCACATCGGCTCCGAAACTTTTGCGGAAATCATCAACGACTCCATCAACAGTCTTCTTCGGACCGACCAGTTTCAGGAAGTAGTTTCCCTGATCTTTGATTTCCAGAATCACAGCCAGCATCCGATGATCGGGAGCATCGATGGTTTTACGCAAAAACGGAGGACCATCCGGCTTCTTATATAAACCTGCGATATTGGCCATATGATATTTGCCCTGCTCGGTTGTCCCTTGAGACAATTTCAGTTCCAAACCTTCAGAATCAAATTGATTGATCCAGCGGGTAATATTGTCATCCACGGAACCACCAAATGGTGGGAAGACAACCAACTCGGCTGAACCTTCTGCCCCCTCAGCAGCGGGGATAGAGAATTGAGCCAGACGCAAACGATTCTCAGGTGGCTGATTTTCCCAGGATTCCGGAATCGAAAGCGTCAATCCACCCAGGTTGACGTCATTCGTCTTGGTTTCTGTCTTGGCCTCTTCCGCCAGCATCACTGGAATCCCGGGAAGACCGGACTCAATAGCAGTCGTTTTCGCCAACTCTGGCCCCTGTTTGGGCAATGCAATGCCGGGAACTCCCAGTTCAATTTTGTACAACCCTGTGCGAGCAGTGATATAAAGTGTTTTGTTCTCAGGACCACCGAAGGTGCAGTTGGCAGGTTTTTCCGGTGTTGCAATTCGACCAATCAAATCACCTGTGGGATTCAACACAACGATACCATTATATGTCGCATACAGGTTTCCATGAATGTCGTGTGTCATTCCATCGGGACCGCCATTGCCATCAATTTCCGGATCGCCCTTGTAGATGAGATGACCAGCTGTTACCTGTCCGGGTGCCTGAATATTGTAGCGATAAACTTCCCCTCGATTCGGCTCAGCCACATACAGCATTTTCCCATCGGGAGAGATCGTGACTCCGTTTGGTCGTTCCAGATCTTCAATGATCCGCACCGTTTTTCCATCGGGATGAATATAATACACCGCCATCATTGGCTGAGGCAGTTCCATTTCGGGACCATAGTAAGGATCGGTAAAGTACATGCCCCCCTTGCTGTCGATCGCCAGATCATTCGGGCCGTTCATTCGGTTGTTTTCGAAAGTGTCGACCAGATAGCCAAGAACTTTTCCATTCTTATCCATTTTCATGACATGCCCGTCCCCCATTTGGCATGCATAAATGAATCCCTGCTGATCACACATCAAGCCGTTGCAGCGACCGACAGGAGTGGCAAAATCGGAAAGTTTGCCGTTTGCATCGAGTTTAACGATGCGATCGTTCGGAATATCCGTAAACAGCAGAAAACCTTCCGGATGCCAGGCAGGTCCTTCGGTAAACTTAAATCCTTCTGCCAGTTTCTCCACTTGGGAACTTGAGGGCAGAATCTCATCCCATTCCCCTGCAACCGCCGAGGTGGTTAACAGTGAGGTGAGAATGAACGGAACAGCAAGTGTTGATGTCAGACGGCTAAGCAGGCTCGATTTGAGCATTTCCATGGATCTCATGGCATTCCTCGCAATAATAGTTTACGAAAGGACAGTGACAGTAAACTCCAGTCACACTGGTGACCAAGTTTCAACCAGAAGATTTTGCGGGAGGCTATCTGATCGAACCTGTCAATTCCTGACGAATTGTATAAACTTAGCCCGCAATGAATGAACTTCATTAAGATTGTGAACGAAGCTACGCCGATTTTCAATGCGCGGGCTCATTCCTGCACAGATTTCTCCTCACGGACTCCAAAACGCGTGACAGATTTTTCGACCACTATCGCTCCATCCACCAATCATAAGACTGGTCTGACCTCGGGAAACAAATTTCTGGATCCCCGCGGCAAGAACCTGCTGTCTGTCCAGAATCTGCTGCATCAACTGGTCGACGGTCTAACCGAAGAACTCTCAAATGCGGTCGAGTTAGCTCCCGTTCCGACCGAGTGGATGAGCATTCCCAAATCACAACTCATCCCTGATCAACCGGTTTCCGATACTGAACTTCTGGAAACCTGTCGGCAGCTGGTGCGTGGTTCGATGAATCCTGCTCACCCACGTTATATGGGGCACATGGATCCCCTGCCCTCGATTAGTTCGGTGATGGGCTCGCTGGTGACAGCTGCGGTGAATAATAATGTTCTCAGCCGTGAAATGTCGCCGATCTTTTCCGAACTCGAACAACAGCTCATGCGGGAACTCGCCTTACTCTTCGGACTCCCCGAAACCGCAGGCGGGATGTTGCAAAGCGGAGGAACACTCTGCAATCTCCAGGCATTGACGGTTGCTCGCAACAGTCAACTCGGGTTGAAAGATGTCCACAAGAATGGATTGATCCAACTGACAAGTCAGCCCGTTATTTTTGCTTCTGAACTGTGTCACAGCTCGATTCAAAAATCTGCCATGATTCTCGGCCTGGGGACTGAAGCCGTCCTCCCGGTCAAAGTCGATGATCAATGCCGTATATGTCCCAAAGCTTTGCAGAACTCAATCACTCAGGCTCGACAGTCAGGACAACTCCCCTTTGCCGTGGTTGCGACTGCTGGCACAACCGTCACCGGAAATATCGATCCTCTCTCAGCTATTGCCAAAATCTGCCAAAACGAAAAACTCTGGTTTCATGTGGATGCCAGTTATGGCGGAGCCGCTATTTTCAGTGAGACACACAAGCCGTGCCTGCAGGGAATTGATCGAGCAGATTCGATCACGTTTAATCCACAGAAATGGTGCTATGTCACCAAAGCCTGTGCGTTGGTTTTATTCCGGGAAGAAAAAATTCTTGATCGCCACTTCCGCATCGCTCATCCTTATATGAGCCTGAACGAAGAAGATCACGAAATCAATCTCGGTGAATGGGGCATCCAGGGGACCCGCGCCCCTGAAATTGCCAAATGGTGGCTGACACTCCTGCAGTTCGGTAAAAGTGGCCTCGAAAAACTGATCGATCACAGCTACGACATGGCCAATCGTTTTAATCGATTGATCGATGAACGCGATTTCATCGAATGCGCCTCGGTTTCAGAAATGAATATCGTCTGTTTCCGGGATACCCGCGGCAGTCAGGATGAAACGGCCCGCGGCGAAAGAAATCAGCGCCTGCAACGCGGCTTGATGAAAGACCGCCAGACATTCGTCTCACTCCCCCGCTTCCGAAATTCCCGCTGGCTCAAAGCGGTCCTGCTCAATCCTTTCACCACAGAGAACGATCTGCAGGAAATATTTGATTATATTGATCACTTCGAGGTATAAACGACTCGTTCTGCAGTTCGCTAAAATAAAGTTTGGATGGCATGCTCAGAGCGACGTGATGGGCATGGTAGTCACAAACGACCACTACAGAAATTCCTGGTAATATAAAAAATAGTTTTCAATATTTATTGATCCTGCAGTCCAGAGTTCACGTTTCTCGTCTTCACAGTTTTAGGATATTTGTCAGGAATGAATCTCAGCCTGCGAAGATTGCTGGCTCATTCCGTTCAAATTCTTCTGGAATGATTCGCAATACGTGCAGGGCCAGTCAATAATGATTACACTGCGAACAATCCGACGATCCCGGCTCCTTCAGGATAAGTACGAGAATGCCCTATTTCAGTCGTTTAACCGATATTGTCACCTGTAGTTTGACCGCTCTGCTCAAGGATTCCGACGATCCGCAGGGGATGCTGCGGGATGTCATTCGTGAAATGGAAGAAGGTCTGGGAGGGGCTCAGCGTTCTGTGCACTCGGCTCAGCAGAATCGGCAACGGCTGGTGGCGGAGCTGGACGAATCGCGAGAACAAGCCGAGCATTTCGATCAGCAGGCGATTCAATCACTGCAGGCCAACGATGAAAATGGCGCGCGGATGGCCCTGTATCGCAAAAAAGAAGCCAGCGATTTGATGGCTGGTCTCGAACAGCAGGTTAGCGTCGCGAACTCGACTTACGAAGCCTTGATGACAACCTACCGCGCTCTCGAAGCACGGCTGGCAGAAGCACGACGGAAATTGAACGATTTGGGCGGAAGCGATTCGGCGGACTCCCAATATGGAGCCCTCAGCGAAACCGCGCAAAAAATGCGTCACAGTGAAGTGGAAGTCGAACTGGCCGCCATGAAAGAGCGACTCAATCAATCCTGAGGATCCGGCGTTACTGCGTCAATCTTGAGGATCAACAAGTATTCCTTCGTCCGTCACGCGAAATGGCAGACGAAACGGCCCGCAGATTTTCTCGAATAACTCCTGAGCATCGGCCTGAGTCGCTTCGAAGGTCACCAGACGATCGACCTCCACACCACGAGCTTTCATTGCTTCGAGATCATACACGACAGGCAACCCCGCTTCTTTAAGATAGGCCAGTACGACCGACAGTGATTTCCGTTCGACTTTCAGGGTGTACCGCTTATCCTTCCAGGCGATATTCCCCATCGACTCTTTCTCAGGCTTACCCGATTGCCAGGCGTTTATGGCATCGTGAAGTTCAGCAGAGCCTGTGATCTCGATATTCCCACTTCCACGAGCAGTATATGTGGCTGTTGGGAAATCTTTCTGAAATCGCTCTTCCACTGTCTTGATTTGAGCAGAAGGCAAGCGGTATTTTTTCGTCACTGCAATCTGATCAGGCAAGGGAATGATGGTCATGGAGCCATCCTCTTCCCACTGGAAACTCAAGTCATATTGAAACAGAAACAGAGATATCAGTTCGATTGGATTAGTAGCCGGGATTCGATTGGCTCGCCATATGTCGTGTGGAATCTCTTCAGGATTATTGATGGCAAACTCGGCTTCCTCAGACAGCGATTCAATCAACTGACATGGCTCACTCAATCGTCGCCACGAATACTCTTTACGACGCAGCAGGCGAGTCAACCACTGCGACCGCTCTTGTGAGGGAGCCTTTCGTACGAACTCTTTGAGATTCTCTTCGTGCATCGCCGCCAGAGTTCGCAGAATCTGCGCCCGATACTCCGGCACAATCACAAATGCATCTCCCAGCTGATTGACGACCGCCTGTTGATCGCTCGCCACTTTCTGCAAGACTTCTCGGAGTGAACCAGAAATGGGTAACGGCAGAGTTATTTGCCGTCCCGGATCGATCCGACGATCAAGCACGATGGAGATCGACTGGCTGGAACTGATCTGCTCGCAAAGCTCCGCAAACGTCTGATCCTCTTCCAGAAACGTCACCGAAGTCCACTCGTAAAGTTTCTTTTCGAGTTCAGCTCCCGTGAATAAGCCCATCGGTTGAGCATGAGACAGATCGACAAAACTGCTCTGAGAGCAAGCTAAGGCAATTAAGCATCTGTAGATGGTTTTTAAATTCATAATTTATTAACCGCCAAGTCGCCAAGGTAAGAGAGAGGAGTAGAGTTGAGTATTTGAAGGTAATCTGTGCTTTGTGGAATATGAGAATTGTATTGAATAATTATTTTGACCACGAAGACACAAAGGCACGAAGAGTTCTGTAACAACATCCCCTCAAATTCATAAGGTTGATTTTAAATTGATTTTCATGATTCAAAAATCTCTTTGTGTCTTCGTGCATTAGTGGTAAAAAATAAAAAATCTCTCTCTCGAAATCACCCGCTTTTAGTCTCTCATATATCTTGGTGTCTTGGCGGTTCATCATTTTCATCTACTCTCGACAGGTTATTTCCCTCCCAACTCCCAGTCGTCGTTGAACAGGTCGGCCCATTCGGTGGTTTCTTCGTAGCCTTTGTCGGTTTTCTTGAATTTGAGAACAGCGACATCGCCCAGTTTGGGGAACAGCCAAGAGTTGCTCGCTTTGAAGTCGGCTTCGTGAGTGGTCATGCCGGAGTTGATGACAATGTATTTATGAGGATTGAGGGGATTCGGAAAAATCATCGCCAGTCCATGCTGCGACATCGGCCAGGTTTTTCCGTTGATCGTAATCGAATCTTTCGTCCACTCGACCGGCAACTCTTTGAAAATACGATTGATCATCGAGTTGGAACCGGGATCTCCGAAGAGGATCAGATTTGATTGGAGCATGATGTCGAGCGTGACGGCATTGTCATCAATGACGCGAACTTCCCCACGCATCCATTTATCAAATTCATTGTCAAAGCGTTTCAAAGTCCAGTCCGCCCAGGCTTGATGCTCCTTCGACCAGGGCACCCCTGTGCCGCGAACGCAGACGAAGGAACTCATGAACGCATCGTCAATCGGGCCTTGAACATTGTGGCATTTACGTCCGCTGCCGTTCTCCTGATAGTCGCGTGATTCGTCGTAATCAAGAACTTCCCAGCCGGCATCGAGTTTTTCGTAATACACAGACGGCAGCAAGGCATCGGCTGCATCCCGTAAGGGCAGTGGAGGTTCGCCATCAATCGAAATCTGATCGGCAATATCCCGACTGATACTTATCACCCGTAAATTTTTTGTTTCCAGATTCAATGTTCCATCGGTGGCATCATATTCAGATTCGACCAGACTTTCCTGATAGGTTTCATCCAGTTCCTCAATTTCCAGCCAGTGACACTTATTGTACTTCGGAGTATAAGTAACGAAACGAATTTCCTTGGGGCCAGGATACGCCTGCAAGCCTTTCTGATTATGCTCGGCTAAAAATGCCTGGAACTCAGCCTCGGCTTCGGGAGTGAATTTATGGCCGATGTCATTGCCGACAATCAACTTGAGTGGAACATTGTGTTTCTCAGCTTGTTCGAGCATCAACTGACCAGATTTTAACTGTGTATCCTGATCGCCACCGTAGCCAACAAACGGGACTTCACCGAGATTGATGGCATAGTTAATCGCATCGTAAATCCGCAAAGGTTTGTCCTGATAGCTCGGCAGCTTTTCGTCTTTTTTCTGATAGATATAGAAATCGACAAACCCGGCACCGGCTCCGGCTGAGGCCCACTTGTCGGGATGATGCACGCCCAGATGCCAGGCCCCTGCTCCACCCATCGAGAATCCCCAGAGAGTGATGTGTTTATCATCGATGGGAAATCGTCGCGAGACATCGGCGATGGCTTCAAACACATCGGTCTCACCTGCCCAGCGGTAGGCGTTGTCGATGCGACCGAAGACATCGATTTGAATCCAGGTCTGTTTCTCACCGGGAGCTTTGCCCGCATTCTTTGCAATGAAGCCGACTTCATTCTGTCCCCCGCGGCCATGTAATACGACATACAGTGGCATCCGTTTCGCTCGTGAGCGTTCGGGATCAAAATCCTGCGGAAGCGTTAGCGCATAAGGTTGCACCGAGTGATCGACCTCCGAGATGTAACCACATATCTGCCGACCGGCTCGATATTGTCGCTCACTCTTTCCCTGAATCTCTCTTAATAATGCATCGGCCTGCTGCACGACAGCATTTGCCTGTTTGATGGTCGCCTTGTTGCTGAACTCATCATGCTTCACAATCCATTCGAGAGCTTTCACGTGCACTGAAAGGTCGGCATAGTCGCTCATGAATTGTTCGCCATCGATCACATAAGAGACTCCATGACGTCGCCCTCCTTTTTTCCAGACATCTGAAATTTCTTCCAGCTTCGTCCGCATGATTTTTGTTTGACTCTTTAAAGTCTCGAGTTCTTCAGCTGTAGGAGCCTGAGCAGAAAGCGGCTCAGAGGAAGCGAGAGTGATCACCAATATCAGAGAAAAACAGACGAGTGAGCGCATGATCGAAAATCCTGCAGAGGTGAAACTTGAAGACATTATCCAATTTCAGTTTAACGCAAAATGCAACGAAGTCGCGAGTCAATTCGTCGATCATTTCGATTCAGGATTTAAAAACCAACCTGTTTGAGTCATTAAGCAGGATGATGTTCTCATATGAATATGCCTGGAGTCAGGGAGTCTTCCTGATATTCTCGAAGTGACGTTCGGCGATAATCATCGCCGACAGCAGGATTGCAATCTATTTCAACAACCACGCAAAAACCGCTCGGGCGATATGCATACGGTTTTCAGCCTGGTCGAAGACGATGCTGTTTGAGGTTTCCATCACATCGTCGGTCACTTCCAGGCCTCGTTTGGCGGGGAGGCAGTGCATGAATTTGACGGATTTCGGAGCCGCTTCCAGAAGTTCGGCATTGATTTGATAGGGAGCAAAGGCAACTCGTCGTTTGGCGGTTTCCTTTTCCTGCCCCATACTGGCCCAGACGTCCGTGTAGAGCACATCCGCATTTTTGACGGCTTCTTGTGGATCTTCAATGACCTCGTAACTGGCTCCCGGAACTCGCTTTTCAATAAGTTGTGCAAATTCTGGTTCCAGTTTGTAACCTTCGGGAGAACAGAGGATGAACTTCACTCCCATATCGGCACAGCTAATCGCCAGTGAACGGGCGACGTTATTGCCGTCTCCGAGATAGACCATTGTCTTTCCTTCGATGTCGCCGCAATGTTCCTGCATGGTCAGGATATCAGTCAGAGCCTGGCAGGGGTGATAATCATCCGAAAGTCCGTTTACGACCGGGCAGCTAGAGACTCTGGCGAAATCCTCAATCATCTTCTGAGAAAATGTTCGCAGCACAACAACATCGGCAAAGCGACTGACGACTCGGGCGACATCCTCAAGCGACTCTCGTCCATCCAGTCCTGCATCCTTTTCCGACATGAACATGCCGGATCCACCCAGGTGAATCATGGCCGATTCGAAGCTGACCCGCGTTCGCAAGGACGGCTTTTCGTAAATCTGCACGAGCACTTTTCGATCGAGTAGCGGCTCGAGCTGCCCTTGTTTCCAGTCGGCTTTCAGCTTTGCAGCCAGATCGATCAGTTCCAGGGTTTGGACAGGAGATAAGTCCAGCAGAGAGAGGAGGTGCTTCATTTCAGGTCTCAGATCAAGTCATTTTCTTGGATTCAACAATGCAGACAGGCCGGCTTAAATCAGCCGGCCTGAACGGAAATATTGTCAGTTACTTAGTTCTCAATAGGAATGTCTCGGCGAAACGAGTCCGTTAAAAAACTCGCAAAGAGCCATTATGTCAACTCTGGTTCACTTTCTGCAAGAGTTTCTTACGATTCTGTGGCCAGAGATCGTAATTCTTCGATCAGAATTTCAGAACCGTGATCGACATCTTCAGCAGAAATATTGAGTGGAGGGAGCAAGCGAACGACCGTATCATGCGTCGCATTGACGAGCAAACCTCTTTCCAGACAACGCTTTACGATTGGCCCAGCAGGCACCGTCAGGTCGATCCCGATCATCATCCCTGCAATTCTCAGCTCTTTAAGAATCGGAAGATCTTCGAGTAAAGGCTCGAAATGAGAGCGGAACCGCTCGGACATCTGCTGGCTGTGTTCGAGCAGATTTTCTTCTTCAATCGTTTGCATCGTGGCAATTCCAGCCGTCATTGCCAGAGGATTTCCGCCAAACGTGCTAGCGTGCATCCCAGGTCGCAGGCTCGGGGAGAGCTCGTCTCGGGCGATGAAGGCGCCAC
>TARA_R100000789_G_scaffold100562_2_pt1 | contig 15697 bp, 12 predicted proteins | sample TARA_R100000789 | Tara Oceans TARA_R100000789 (sample SAMEA2623403) | marine metagenome | biome: marine biome (ENVO:00000447); feature: mesopelagic zone (ENVO:00000213); material: "saline water (ENVO:00002010), including plankton (ENVO:xxxxxxxx)" | depth 450 m
GGTCACAGAGTTTTCAGAAAGAGGTCCAATTGAATTCCTCTGAGAACTCTGTGCTACTAACGATACGGAATGCCCTGGCCCAAGATTGGTAACGTGAATCAGGATCTTGTAGATCAGTTTTTTTACCACGAAGGCACGAAGAGTTTTGTAACTACATTGCCTCAAATCCATCAGGCTATTTTTTATTGATTTTCAAGATTTCTGAATCTCTTTGTGGCTTCGTGTCTTCGTAGTTTCAAAATTATTCTTTTGAAAGATTTTCTTGTTTCCCTTGGCGCCTTGGCGGTTCATTTCTTCAGGAGTTGGTGATTGGTTGCGGCTACGCCGCGCTGGGCACTCTGTGGCATAAAATAAATTATTCAGTAGCTGATTGCATGATGACTTCTTTCCGACCATACAGAGCCGTTAGCAATAACGGCAACAGAACAAGATTGCCGATCAATCCTCCCAGCATGGCGATGCTGACGAGAACACCGAAGTAGATCAGCGGGACAAATTCGGAGAGCATCAGGACGGAAAACCCGCAGATCAGTGCGACATTCGAAAATACGAGTGACAATCCAATCTGCGACTGAGTCAACTCCAGCGCCTTGGCATGAGAGTGTCCTGTCTTTTTTTCGCGGAAATAGGACGAGAGATAGTGGATACTCGAATCGACGGTCAGCCCAATCGAAACACTGGCGATCATAGCCGTGCCAATGTTGACGAGTGAGCCGATCCAGCCGAGTGTGCCGATGAGAATGACAATGGGAAACAGATTCGGCACCAGCGAAATCAATCCCACTTTCCAGCTGCGAAAGGCAATCGTCATACTAAGAAAGATGCCGCAGGCTGCCAGGGTAAAGCTGACAACCTGATCACTCAGCAGGCTCAAAATAATATTCGCCAGCAGAACATACAGTCCCGTGCATTTCGCTTCCGGGAAATATTTTTGAGCGGTCCGCGTCACTTCGTCGATCATCTGCAATTTGAGTTCGGCTGGCTGACGTTCCAACGCACGAAGTAGAATTCGCATCCGCTGTTCTTCCGGATTGAACAGACTCGGCTCAAACTCCGGCTGCATTTTCTGGAGTGTTTCACGCTTTGCCTCCAGCGTCCGGCCAGCTACCGAAGGAATGAAATCGATGCCATCGGTGTAAGCGATCACTTTCGTCAATGCAGGATGACCCTCAATTTCAATTGCTTTGAGTTCCTCGGAGAGTTCACGCAGCTTGTCGATCGCTTCGGGGTCGGTCACATCTGCAAACGGAAAATTGATCTCATAATTTCCTGCTCCACCGAGATTCGCTTCGACAAAATTGAGCGCCTGCACAATCGGGCTGTTGTCTCGAAAGTTTTTACTGAAGTCGGTTTCAATCCGCAGGAAACTCAATCCGAAAAACCCAAAGACGATCAGCAGAAACGCGACACTGGCAATGGTTTTGGGAATTCGAAAGACCAGTTTGAGCAAGTTCAGCAATCCGCCCGTGACCCATTTTTCCCAGCCATATTTACGGGGATCGACACTGAAATTCCCGAGCAGAACGCCGCCTGGAATAATTGTGAAAGCAGCCAGCAAAGTGAATGAAACGCCAAGCACCATCATGATTCCGAAGCTGCGAATAGGCACGATATCGCTGGAGAGCAGCGCTCCAAATCCGATGGCAGTTGTCGCACAGGCCCAGCAGATGGCCGGGAGCAGTGTGGACAGTGTCATCCGCAAAGCCGGGATTCGTTCCTGATCCCGCCTCAATTCGCGGAAATAAATTGTGATGTGCATCACAGTCGCGATGCCGATAATCGTGACCAGAGAATTGAGCATCGAACTGACCATGCTCAGTCGCATCCCGGAAATCACCAAAAACGCTTTCGTCCAGATGAGAGCGGCCTGCACCATAACCAGGGGCAAAATCATCCATCGCAGACTACGAAAGAAAAAGAAAATGACGATCAGAAGAATGACGGAAGATACGATTCCCAGCGTCGCTCCATCTTTTTCTACAACTTCGAACATATCATGAACTTGAACTGGTTCGCCCACGACATAAGCCGGTGGATTATGGCTGGCCGCCAGATCGCGAATACTGGCCAGGGTTTCCGCTCGTGAAACCACACTTTCTTCTTCCGGTTTTAAACGGACAACAACAGCTGTTGTGACACGATCTTCCCCAACCAGTGCTCCTTCCGCAAAGTTGAGAGCCGATTCCCGAACCGTCGGGATTCTCATAAATAGATTGCCGATGAAACCAATCTGCTTTGGTCGTAACACGGCTGAAAGTGTTTGCGTACTTTCAGGATTCACCCCCGGCAACTCTCCCAGAGTTTTCCCGAACGCTTCAATCTCGATCAATGATTCCGAAGTCAGTAGATCATCCTGTTTCCAGGCGAGCATCACAAATTCATCGCCACCGAACAGCGATTTACTTTCCTGATAACTCAACAATAGCGGATGATCGAGGGCAAATAACGATTCAATCGATCGATCCAACTGCAGCCGTTGTGAGTATGGATAAGCAATTGCCGTGAGCACGACTGCGAAAATCAGCAGACTGATCCGCCACTGAATTAGAAAAGAAGCGGACCGCTTCCAGAATCCGGTATCCAAAATTGTGACCGACGGACTCTTTGCCGGGAGATCATTTGAAATAGATTCCGGCTGTGATGTCATAAAAATTGGCTCTGAGATAATATTAAATCGAGTTCAGCTGATCACTTCAGTATCGAGCTTTCAGGGAATGATAGCATTCAAGCGACAGAATAAGAGTGATAAACTCATTACATTCAGGTGGTTTCCCAACCCCGTGATCGTTCTACGGCTCGGGTCCAGCCATGATAGAGTTTATCAACCTCTTCGGAAGACATCGCTGACTCAAACGCCTGATCGATCGCCCATTTTCTGGTCAATTCTTCTTGACTTTCCCAGAAACCAACTCCCAGTCCCGCCAGATAAGCGGCTCCTAACGCCGTCGTTTCCTGTACGACTGGACGAAGCACTGACGTTTGCAGAAGATCAGCCTGAAACTGCATCAGGAAATTATTGCTGGTCGCTCCGCCATCGACTCGAAGTTCTGCTAATCGAATTCCCGAATCCCGATTCATCGCATCGAGCACATCCCGCGTCTGATAGGCTATCGACTCCAGAGCAGCTCGAACCAGGTGAGCTTTCGTTGTGCCTCGGGTTAATCCAATTGCTAATCCACGTGCTTCGGCATCCCAGTAAGGAGCCCCCAGTCCCACAAACGCGGGTACAAAATAGACGCCGTGCGTATTGGCGACAGAGGTGGCGATCGCTTCCGACTCGCTCGCATGGGCGATAATTTCCAGGCCATCCCGCAACCATTGAATCGCGGCTCCGGCTATGAAAATCGCTCCTTCCAGACAATACGTTGTTTGCCCATTGATTCGCCAGCCGATTGTGGTAAGCAAACCATTTTCAGAGAGTCGCGGCTTCGAGCCGATGTTCATCAGCATGAAACAGCCGGTGCCGTAAGTGTTCTTTGCCATGCCGGGTTCATAGCAGATTTGTCCAAAAGTAGCCGCCTGCTGATCTCCTGCCGCTCCGGCGATTGGAATCGACTTCCCGAAAATCTCGGGATCGGTATCGGCAATCAAACCACTTGAATCGACAACCTCCGGTAAGATGGCAGCCGGGATGTTGAGCATCCCCAGCATTTCGGGACTCCACTCCTGTTGATGGATATCAAACAGCAGAGTTCGCGACGCATTCGAGATGTCGGTCACATGTTTCTGACCGCCGGTTAGTTTCCAGATCAGATAGGAGTCGACCGTTCCGAACAGAATTTCTCCGCGTTCTGCCCGTGAACGCAAGCCTTCAACATTCTCGAACAACCAGGTCAGTTTTGTGCCTGAAAAATAAGGGTCAATCAACAGTCCCGTAATTTCACGCAGCCGATCTCCAACGCCTGCATCTTTAAGTCGCTGGCAAATCCCCGAAGAAACTCGACTTTGCCAGACAATCGCATTTCCGACCGGTTTGCCGGTTTCCTTCTCCCACAACAACGTGGTTTCGCGTTGATTGGTAATTCCGATCGCAGCAACTTGCTCGGCTGAAATCCTTGAACGACGCAGCACTCTTTTTGCGACCGTCAACTGAGATTCCCAAATGTCATCTGGATTGTGCTCGACCTGACCGGGAGCCGGGTAACTCTGCCGATACTCCTGCTGCTCAGTCCCAACCGCACGCCCATCATGATCGAACAAAATCGCCCGGCTCGAAGTCGTCCCCTGATCGAGTGCAAGAATATATTGGGACATTGAGTCACCTTTTCAGGGCATACAGTAATGTAGGTCAGGCACTGCCTGACGAAATGTGTGAGCCAATTTACTAATTGTCAGACAATAACTGACCTGCAACAGTTCGCTGATTGATTTTCAATTCCCACGTGCCAGAATCCGGTCGATGAGCATCTGTCGAACGGTTTTCGGATCCGCTCCCTTGAGTTCTTTCATCACCTGACCAATCAGCGGCCCGACGGCCTGCTGTTTGCCACCCTGCACGTCAGCCACCACCTTTTCATTTTTGTCGATAATGGCATCGACAATCCCTTCGAGTGCTCCGGTGTCGGTAACAAGTTTCAGGCCTTTTTCGTCGATGAGTCGATCGACATCAGCCGGGCTGGATCGCTCGCCTTCATTTTCAAGTAAAGCCGCAAAAACATCCCGTGCGCCTTTGTTTGCCAGATCCCCTGCCACAATTCGTTGCAGCAGTGTTCCCAAAGTTTCTGCGTCGATTGGGAATTCACTGAGAGTGCAGCCGCGGTCGTTCAACTCGCGTTGAACATCCTGGGTGACCCAGTTGGCGGCTTGCTTGCCATCGCCACTGGTTTTGGCAACCTGTTCAAAGTACTCGGCGAATTCGACACCCTGATCAACAATCACGCCGGCATCGTATTCAGAAAGTCCGAATTCGGATTGAAATCGTTTCTTGCGAGCCTGCGGGAACTCGAGCAGATCGGCGCGAATTTGTGCCAGGAATTCATCGCTGACGGTGACCGGCACAAGATCGGGATCGGGAAAATAGCGATAGTCGGAAGCTTCCTCTTTGCCGCGTTGGGCAAACGTCACCGATTTATCCGCATCCCAGCCCCGAGTCTGCTTGTCGACATCGCCTAACGTCTCACCAGTTTTCTGCCAATGCTTGTACTGTCGTGTCGCCTCGTATTGAATGGCTGCCTCGACTCCGCGAATGCTGTTCATATTCTTGACTTCCACAATCGGAGTGGCAATCACCGAACCATCTTCCTGTGGAATATGCAGGTTGACGTTCGCATCGCAGCGCAAACTTCCTTCCTGCATGTTGCAGTCGGAAACGCCGAGATAGGTCAGCAGCAATCGGAGTTCCTCCAGATAGCGACGAGCTTCAAAGGCAGAGTTCATATCTGGCTCAGAAACAATCTCGAGCAGGGGTGTGCCAGCTCGATTCAAATCGACCAGACTATCTCCCCCGCGGCCGGATTCATCGTGCATATTCTTCCCGGCATCTTCTTCGAGATGCACCCGGTTAATGCGAACCCGTTTCAGGTCGTCGGTTAAATCCGATTCGACCTCCAGGTAGCCATTATTGCTGAATGGCAAATCGTACTGGCTGATCTGATATCCCTTGGGAAGATCGGGATAAAAGTATTGTTTACGATCCCACTTGGTGTGCCGGGCAATTTCACAATTGAGCGCCATTGCCGTCCTAACGGCCAGATGAAAGGCCTTGCGATTCATCACTGGCAACGTCCCCGGTAGGCCAATCGTCACGGGATCGGTCTGAGTATTGGGGGCATCGGGATTGAAGCGGTTGATGCAGCCGCTGAACAGTTTGGTTTGTGTGAGCAGTTGCGAGTGGACTTCAAGTCCGATCACGAGTTTGTAAGCCGTCATACTTCTATCATTCATTGAGAAATCGACGTGCAATGTCCCAATATCCGGAAGTTGCACGTTTCATAGATTACGTTGAGAATGAATAGTTTATCGGCCTATGTGAGTGTGTAGCAACCAAGGGGGGAAGTAAGTCTCACTCATGTTAATTCTGCTTAAAATTCCGCAGCAGACCCTGTTGATCAAAAGCCGTTTCTGGGAAGCAGTTCAGCATTTTACGGACAAGAACCTGCAGCGGATTGAGCGATTCGCCTTTGCGAATTTCGGCAATCAGATTCCAGTTCAAATCGGCGCTGGCGGGGGATTGATCGTACAGCTTCAGTTCCGGAAACACCTCTGACAACGGCTGTTCGCCCCAGGTATGTGCCCGCTGGCTATCAAAGAGAACATCATCGATCTGATATTTGCTGGCCAGATGACCGCAGAGGAAATCGGACCACATCTCCGAGTTTTTTCGCATTTCATTGAGTGTCCGCATTCGAGCAGCATCAATTTGATGGCCTGCCAGAATCAATTTCAGGCAACGGATTCGAACCTGCAATTGAGCGGCCAGCACGCTGCGGGCAATTGGTTCGGCATGCCGTGCATTCTGCTCGACATCAGCGGCTTTGAGGATCGTAAACCAGACCCGATGCAGAATATCGGCCCGAAAAACATCCCGCAAATCCGGCTCATACTCGAGCCAGCATTGTCGTTGGCGAACCTGGGTTCCCGTCTGAAGGACTTTCTGACAAACCGCCAGATTCTGCATCCAGCTATTCGTCATATCACGAGAGTAAACCCAATAGCTGTGCAGGGAGCCATCTTCGAGAAGCTGAGGCTGCTTGATGATATGGTCCGCATGCGCGATCAGTTGAGCAGCTGCATCGACAGTTTGAGATAAATTCAAAGGACTATTCCAATCGCAGTATCAAAATCGATCTGTCAAAATAGCAACCAGACTACTTCAAATCGATTTGTTGTGAGCATTGAGCAGCAGAATCTTGCTGACTGGAAATGAATAGAGCAGATTCAATGCCAGAGAATCCCCGGAGCACAATTAATCGAATTAGGAAAATATTTCTGTTCAATCTCAACCCGAAGCGTCAGCGAGAGGACAGTGCCTCAAACAATCCAAGCGTGCCCCTCTCTGACGCTCCAGATCAGGATGATTGAAGTAACAGCCTACCCGTCATGGAGTTAGAGAAATACTAGAATCAGATGCCCTAAACGTACTGAATCATGATTTGGATAATTATTGGATAAGGAATCATTTACCCGCTGAGAGAACTTCTCAGATTACAGCAGAAATTCCGTGATGCAATTTTGCAACATGTGGACGCCAAAGTCGCAACGCTTCATCATTTTTTCACGAAGCATATTGCCTAACGATTACCCCGGCGAATCGGTCGCAGTGGCGGCGAAATCGAGCCGGGTGCAGGTTTGCCCGTCGACGACAATTTTCCCGGTCATATAAAAGGTGTCTTTGAGTCGTTCTGTCACTTCCACATACACATTAGCAGTATCGCCAGGCCGAACCATGTGTTTAAACTTCACATTGTTGATGCGTGTCGCGACGGGAACCTTATCGGCTTCGAGTGCATGTTTTCGGGAAATCAGAATCGCACCAGCCTGCAGAGCCATTTCACACTGCAGAACGCCCGGCAAGATCGGAAAATCGGGATAATGTCCCTGAAAAACCGGCAGGTCGGGGTTTATGTAAGTCGTTGCGTGTATCGTGTTTTCGCTCAATTCGAGCACTTCATCGATCCACAAAAAGGGGTCACGATGAGGAATACATTCTTTAATCTGTTCTTGGTCCATCCCGAAGGCCTTTACTGATACCGGCGCTGTCAATATCGAACGTCAATGCTTAACTGATATTACGATGCTTGGAAATTCGCTTCTACTGGTATTATGAGACTTCAGACTCAGGTTGCAAGAATGCACAATTTCCGATTGGCAAAAGTTCATGCTTTGAGTTCAAAACAGGCCCGAAGGCTCATCGCTGAAAGGATGCAGTGTTTTCGGCAGCGAATCCTTAGGCAGATGATCGACAAGTGCTTCAGCCATGCGAAAATCATCGGCGGTCGTGACCTTGAGGTTCATTGCCGAGCCCTCGACGATATGCACGGGAACTCCCAGGCGTTCGACGAGTTGAGCTTCATCCGTCGGCTGGAATTCGCCTCGTTTATCGTAGGCTTCCTGCAAAAGTTCCTTGCGAAATACCTGTGGGGTTTGAGCGAGCCACATTTGATCTCGTGAGACCGTTTCCTCAATCCTGCCTTTGTTCACCCGTTTCATGGTGCTGGTGACGGGGATTCCGAGAATCGCTGCCTCATGTTCGATGGCGGCTGCGAAAACTCGATCGACCCATTTTTTTGTCAACAGGGGACGAGCCGCATCGTGCACGGCGACAAAGTCGATGTCATTTCCCAAATGAGCCAGGCCATTCAAAACAGAATCGGCACGCTCGGCTCCCCCATCGACGACTTCAATATCCATGAAGGCCAGGTTTGGTTGAAATTTGGTCGTGAAGTACTCGCGATCTTCTGGTGAAATCACCACAATCGTTTTGGCGACATCGCTGCGATTCACAAAGTGCTCCACCGCTCGCAACCAGATCGCACGACCTTTCAGGTCGACGAAAGGTTTTTTACGCTGGTTTTTAGAAAATCGGCTGCTTTTCCCGGCTGCGGGAAGAATGACTCCAAATTTGCTGGACATGCTACTCACTCCTGTTGTCAGAGACCTCAAGTTGGCTTGATTATTTCAAGCCAGCCGAAATCTCTCAATGCAGTGACGCCTGTGCAGGTTTTTGAGTGGGATTGAGAAGCAATTAAATCAGACACCAATCGTAGGGTCCGCTGAGCGGACCATAAGGACCGATTTTCGGTCCGCACAGCGGACCCTACGGTTTGGAAGCGAGTCAAGAATGGAGAAGAAGTCGCGGATGATGAATTCCACGCTGGCTCCTCGCTGACGTGTCGGGTTATGATTACCTTCAGGTTTTGCAATCTTCTCTCGGACTGATTAAACGGTGGGCAGACCGTTAATCCGAGGATTTTTTCACTTGCTCAGCCAACGCCGATTGAGAACCCAGGATCGGGAATCGATGTTTCATGAACTTGGGCTGAGGGACTTTCCAGCCATTCAAATTTCGACCAGAAGTGACTGGATCTGCAATCTCTTCGGTCGATTGGAATCGGATTTCCAAAACTTGCCGCAGGCTGGTGAAGCATTGTGCATCCCAGCGATTTTGATTGACTTCCTGTTCCAACGTTTCATCACAAACTCGTAAGTCTTCTGTCCACTGATCGGTGTTCAGCATGGAATTTCGGGTTTTGAGCTGATGTTGATACAGTTCCGTCCAGCGAGTGATCAATCCGAGAATGCGATCTTCATAATGCAATGCCGAAGCATTGACACCGAATGGAATGCCGGTTCCGTCAAGACATTCATGATGCTGACGAATGATTCTCGCAAAGCCGGGACCATAGCGTTTGATGTTTCCCGTTAACGCTGCAGACCATTCGGAGTGATGACCTTGTCGGGAAAGGAGATCAGAAAGTTTCGGGTGCCAGAACGCGGTATCTTTCAGGAGAGCCGCTGCAATCAGCGGTTCGATTTTAGTTTGAGAATTTACTTTGCGAACCAACTTCGCACACAGATAGGAAGACTGCAGGGCATTCGCCAGTGGTAGTCGATGCACGGCAGCCATCTTATTCAATTCATAGTCTGCGATCGAACTGCAAATTGTCAGCCAGTGTTGCTGATCAATTGTCGAATCGGCAGCAGCATTGATGACCGTCTGGACGAGTGTCTGCACCCGGGCAAACTCAACATCTTTACCAGAAGCCAGATCGGTTAGAAGTTCATCAGTGGCGGTGAACAGTTTATCCAGGCGATTGTGCATCTTCAGTAATGTCTCAACATCACTGAGTAAAGTGTCGAGCGATTGATGCAGATGGGCGGCTGCCAGAAAGACTTCGATGGATTGCCATGCTTGTGACCCATCGGGAATGAGCCGACGACGAAGTTGAATCAGATCAAGTGTCTGCCGTTGCAAGCGATGAGCCTGTGGGGAAATGGCTGACTTTTCCAGCATGATTTTTGCTGTGCTGGAAAGTCGCTTCAGAAAAGCCTGTTCTCTGGCTTGAGGCGTTTGCCCCAGCTTGGTTTCCCGCACCCGGCAACCGGATTTTGCCAGAAGTGAATTCTGCAGGAATTTTTCCCAACTGGGAATTCCCGCAAGCGGCTCGGGCAGAGATCCACTTCGGGCGAATTTTGTGAATTCATCTTGCATTGTTGAATAAATGCCCGTGTCATGAAAAGAGGTGTCACCGTAATGCATGGATTCACGCATTATTGTTATCGGCGAACTGAACGGCTGGTATCGCGATAAACTCTGCAAGTTCGAACGATCCTGCATAATCTTTAAGACATTCCTCAGAATTTTACTGAACAGCCGATTCCCTGATGACTACAATGAGAATGTTTTGCAGGGATAACTCTGGTCAGTTGAGATAGATAAACTTTAGCGACTGCGGAGATTTACCCGTCGGGTTGATCGATAAGAATAAACCTGACGGTTCAGCAGAAATTTCAGGATGCCGATAAATCAGGAAAGATTGTGCAATTTCACGCACCCGGTTTAATTGTTAAAAAGAGGCTCATCATGGCGAGCGATTTTCGTCGAAAAGAAATCCTGCCCGAAATCACCGAGCAGATTGTGGCCAGCTATCACGAGATCGGTTCGATCAATCATCTCGGGCATTGCCCACTTCCGAGTTATAATGAGATCACCTCTTTATTGATGGATTTGTCAGAAATCCTCTATCCGGGCTATCGTCGTCGGCAGAATCTTCACTTCGGGAATGTGCCGTATCACGTGGGAGATTTGATTGACACTTTGCATGACACGCTGACCCAGCAGATCTGCCGAGCCTTGCGCCACGATTTCACCACGCGTAACGATGCCGATTGCGAATCAATTATCGAGAAAGATTTCGAAGCCGAAGCTCAGGATATTACCATCAGCTTTTTGAAGACGATTCCTGAACTCCGTTCGATTCTCTCCAAGGATGTTCAAGCCGCTTACGATGGCGACCCGGCTGCGAAGAGTCTCGATGAAATCATCTTCTCGTACCCCGGCTTGGAAGCGATTACGACGCATCGACTGGCGCACGAACTGTATCGTCGCAATGTTCCCTTCATTCCACGCATGATGTCGGAGTGGTCTCACTCGAAAACAGGGATCGACTTGCATCCCGGTGCCAACATCGGTCATTCGTTCTTTATCGATCATGGAACCGGTGTGGTTATCGGAGAAACCTGCGAGATTCATCCGCATGTGAAAATCTATCAGGGCGTGACATTGGGAGCTCTCAGTTTTCCCAAAGATGGTGACGGAAAAATCATCCGCGGCACTAAACGACATCCCACCATCGGCGAAGGCGTTGTGATTTACGCCAACGCGACAGTCTTGGGAGGAGATACCGTCGTCGGGGCTAATTCTGTAATCGGAGCTAGTGTTTCCCTGATGAAAAGCGTGCCACCAAATACGATTGTGACTATTGAGAAACCATCTCTTAAATTCCGTGAAGCTTCGTAGTTAAACTTTTTGAATCTGAGTGGGACAATGTTATTCACTCTTCAGTTCGAAGTTCTGCACAAAGGGTGAAGTATGATCGACTTCAACGAGGAGTTCGGTCTTGTCTGAATCACTATATTTCGCTGGAATTGCTTCCCGAGCGTCCATCGCCATTGCCATCGCATCGTCAGTTCCTTCTGGAACAGGACTTCCATCGGGCATCTGTAATTTAGTAATGGTGACTTTATAATTACCAGGAACGATCCCTTTTGGCTGGCTCTCCAAGCTTCCCGGTTGAGGCGTGGTCAAATCGTAATCACCGCTGATCACAGTGACCCCGGTCCCGATTCCACCAGATTGACTCATATCTGCTGGAATAAAGGTGATCGTAGCGCCGGAAACGGGATTCCCATCGAGCGTAACTTTCCCGTAGACGATCACCAGATCTGCAAAATAAGCTGGTTCCGTTTTACTTTGGACGCAGCCAATCGAAATCCCACTTAGAGTCAATAATGCGAATACCAGGTTTTTTCTTACAAACATTAGACCCTCAAGCATTATTAACACTCACCATTTGTCTGTCAGATGTAAGTGCGATTATTTGGAGATAGAGTCCACAAACAATATTGCAGGAAATTAAGTAATATTGTCTGAACTTAAAATCGAGAGCATGATCAATAATGAGCACTACAGGTAATTTATGAATATGCACTAGACCATTTTCAAATGGTTTCTGCAGTCGCTTGGACACCAAATGTCCTGAAAACGCTGTATTTGCTCCTGCTGAACGCTGCAGGTAATTTTTGAATTTGCACTAGAATTCATTTAATACCTGACCGTCGTTGATTCTTTCGAGATTAAATCGAATACTGTAATCCGTATTTTCACTCAAAAAGCGAACACCTCCGTCAGCGAGTACCATTTGTATTCCGCCTTGATGGTAACTTCCGGTCCAACCCCAATCGCCTAACCTTGGCTTATGGTCTGTGCCGGAACGTACCGTTGTATTGGGAGCTTGTGCAGAAAGACTCAAGCCAACCTGGACCCAACCTCGAGCGGCCCAGTGTGCATTTTGTCCGTTTCCACAACAGGCCTGCCTGGTTTCGAGAAGCATCGCGGTATTCGTCGTCCCGTCGGTAATATCGCGTACTTTGCATTTACTACCATCTTCAAACATAGTCCGTGAAGCTCGCTTGACCCAATAGTTACACACATCGTGATCTCGAAGAGCCGTGAAATCGTAGTTCGTTCGATGGACCGCAGTTTGCCCCGGAGGGTCGTAAAATGTTGGACTGAGAGATTGCGATACTGGACCAGGATCAGAAGGACACAAAAAGATATCCAGGTCACGGTCAATCAGTGTTCCATTGAAGGTTGCATCTCCACCTGCAAGTGGAATCGAACTTTGTGTTTTAACGTTGAAAGCTCTGTTGAAATCCAATTGATCATACAAAGCTCCCTGCTCCAGTCCCGGCAATAACATGACCAGCCCATTCATGTTCATCGCAACTGCTCCTGCAGTTCCGTTCGCATCATCACAATCTCCACCAGCCACTTGTCCCGGAGGGAAGACGGAATGGGTGTCATGATAATTGTGTAGAGCTAATCCAATTTGCTTCATTTTGTTTTTACAGGCACTGCGTCTGGCCGCTTCCCGCGCTTGCTGCACTGCAGGTAACAGCAGGGCTACTAATATCGCAATGATGGCTATAACAACGAGTAACTCGATTAGCGTAAAGCCTGTTCGCGAATTGATTCTCTGGCTCATATTCCCCTCCTGTTACTGAATAATTTAAGTACAGGTTGATATACAGCAGATTTGGGGCCAAGAATTTTAAATTCGGTACATTTTCATTAATGTATTGTATTTACAGCCAAACTGAGATATCGCGATGTATCATGACATGTTAGTCTCTTGATCCCATCTTCATATCTGCCTTACGCCTCAGCAATGATGCAAATCGGAAAGGCAAATTAAAGATGATGAAACCAATCACTGACTTCACCTGAATTCAATACCAGCAATTTGTTCACGTCATCGGAATATAGCGGGAAAGGATGATTCCGGGGATCATCATTAGGGCGGCTGCGATGGCCATCGGCATTGAATGCGGGCCGCCGTGAGCAATGATGACGATGGCTTCGAGCATTGGAATCGTAAGTAACATGGCACGAACGGTTTGCTGGACTTGTGCCGGTTCACGCGATCGAATTGCGGGCAAGGCTCTGCGTAGCACCTGAAATGCGATTAATATCAGCATGACCACGACCAGCATGACAGCAGAACCAGTCGAAAGCACAGCGGCTATCACTCCCCAGGCGAGTAGTGCTAATACAGAAAGTATTAAGCCAACGGTTAATGGCCAGGCTGCACTTTTTTGGGCTTCGCTGCGGGCGAACAGGGTGATACCGCAGACATACAATGTCATGACGACTGCGACAATCAGCGCAGGATAATCGCCCCATTGGTTGAATGAAGTTACGCAAGCTGCTCCCAGCAGGACATTAAAGCCCCGGCACAATCCCATCAGCAAAGGTCCCGCTGAAGTTTTTTTCCCGCCTGCGTCATAAGCCATAATTGCCCCCGCAAGAGCCAGACTGACAAAAAACGCAGGCATCGAAACGAGCAAAGCAGCACAAACTCCTGCCAACATCAAGACAGAAGCCAGCAGTCGTGCAAATTTGGGTCTGATTTCCCGAGCCGGCAGGGGGCGATTCGGACGTTCGACAAGATCCTGTTTAATGTCGAATAGATCATTCCAGACCATCCCGGAAAGATACAGACAACCTGAAGCAGCCAGGAGTCCCGTTAATTCCAGAGGAGCAATTTCTCCTTGTTGCACAATTGCGTAGCCGGCCAACACATCCGGAAATGTGGTGAAGACAGCCGGGATTCGCAATAAACGCAACAACGGCATCAAAGACATTGTACTAATTGGCCCTCATATTCTTCTAGATGTCTCTGTCAGGCTTTCCAGAATTAATCAGTTCAGTGAGATCCGCAGCCACCTGCTCCCATGTTATTCGATTGTGCCAATGCGTCTTCGGCTTCGGTAATCATGCCGCAACGCTGGGAAATAACAGAGAGTTGAGCGTGAGAGAACGGGTCATCGGGTTCGATCTCGACAACTTTTTTCGCATGAGCCAGTGCCTGCTCGTTGTGTCCCAGTTTCTGCAAATGCACGGCCAGAGCCGTGTGAGCCAGCACATATTGATCGTCCTGAACCAGAATTTCGCGAAGCTTGGCGACTGCTCCTTCGAGATCGCCCACATTTTTAAGCTTGGTGGCTTCATCGTAAAGTGTATTTAAATCTGACATGCATATCTCCTTAGATGGGAAGCGGATGAGATTTCCAGTGGATTTCAATGACCGCAATTTCATTATTAGACACTATCCTCATTGTACTCAGTCATGTGATGGAATCCAATTCTTAATAGACATTTAGAACCGCAGATAAACGCGGATGCACGCAGATCAGTTTTATCCGCGTTTACCTGCTTGCATCCGAGGTTCAAATTATTACTCAAAACGCTCTCAATTTCGGAACAGAAAAATTCTCCGACTCTCTTTCCGCTTGAAAACCCGTCGAATATCTTTCATTCTTGATACACTCTCTTGATCACCAATAACAATCAGTATTCACAGGAGCAGAAAATGATTCTTCGCCTCGCCATCATTACGGCCGTTTTGCTTGGAACGATTTCTCAAGTCCATGCTCAGTACGATGAGGTCAAAAAAAAGGGAGGTCGCGTTTTACCTTTGTCTCAGGCTGATGATCGTGTCGAGATTTCCTACCATCTTTCGAGCGATGAGATCACCGATGCTAATCTCCAGCCGCTGGTCGGTCTCGAAAAAGTCTATGCGATCAATCTCCGCGGCACGAAAGTCACAAATGCGGGTCTGGCTTCCATCTCAAAGCTGGAGTCCCTGACACGTCTTCATCTTGAAAAAACAGAGATTGGCGATGAAGGCCTAACACATCTCTCCGGCTTGAAAAACCTGGAGTATCTCAATCTGTATGCCACGAAAGTGACCGATGCAGGGCTCTCATCTCTTGAAGGTCTGACGAAGTTAAAAAAACTCTACCTCTGGGAGTCGGGAGTGACAAAAGCCGGAGTTGAAAAACTGCAGGCTGCGTTGCCTGAACTGGAAATCATTGCAGGATTCGAAGAACCAAAACCAGCAGCAGAGGAGCCGAAACCAGAAGAAAAGCCAGCCGAAGAGAAGAAACCCGAAGAGAAGAAACCCGAAGAGAAGAA
>TARA_R100000789_G_scaffold86940_6_pt1 | contig 15667 bp, 10 predicted proteins | sample TARA_R100000789 | Tara Oceans TARA_R100000789 (sample SAMEA2623403) | marine metagenome | biome: marine biome (ENVO:00000447); feature: mesopelagic zone (ENVO:00000213); material: "saline water (ENVO:00002010), including plankton (ENVO:xxxxxxxx)" | depth 450 m
TGAACAACGCGGGGGTCTTCAACATGGCCTCTATCGACCGAGTGACGCCCGAAGATTTCCGCCGGCAGTTCGACGTGAATGTCGGTGGCACGCTGTTTGCGATCCAGGCGGTTGTGCCGGGAATGAAGGCGCGCGGCGGCGGTGCAATCATCAACTTTTCGTCGCAGGCCGGACGCCGCGGCGAGCCGAATATTTCGATCTACTGCGCCTCCAAGGCGGCCGTGATTTCGGTCACGCAGAGCCTTGCCTTGGAACTGGCGGGCGACAACATCCGGGTGAATGCCATCGCACCGGGTGTGATCGATACGCCAATGTGGGAGGTCGTGGACGGGCTGTTCGCCGAGTATGAGAACAAGCCCAGAGGCCAGAAAAAACGCGAAGTGGGCGAGGCGGTGCCGCTGGGGCACATGGGGACACCGGACGAGGTTGCCGATCCCTGTGTGTTCCTGGCCTCAGACGACGCCCGCTATATCACGGCGCAATGCCTGAACGTCGATGGCGGGAACTGGATGAGCTGATGACCGGGACACTTGTGAAACTGTCGAACGCGACGCTGCGGGATCTACCCGAAGGTGTCGAGGGACCGACCTATGACCGCACCGCGCTGACGCCGGGGATCGTGCATATCGGTCTGGGGAACTTCCATCGCGGGCATCAGGCATGGTATCTGCACCGATTGATGCAGCAGGGGCTGGCGCTGGACTGGGCCATTGTCGGCGCAGGTGTGCGCCCCTTTGATGAGGCGCAGCGCCTCAAGATGGCGGCGCAGGACTATCTGACCACGTTGATCGAACTGGACCCGGCGGGCAGTTCCGCCGAGGTGGTCGGCTCGATGATCGATTATGTGCCGATCGTCGAGGGCAACGGCCCCCTGATCGACCGCATGACCGATCCGGCAATCCGGATCGTGGCGCTGACCGTGACAGAGGGTGGCTATTACATCGACCCGGTCACCAAGGGCTTTGATGCGCAACACCCGGATATTGTGCACGACGCCGCCAACCCGGCGACGCCACGCACCGCCTTTGGGGCGATGGTGGCGGCGCTGCGGCTGCGCCGCGACGCGGGCACCGGGCCGTTCACGGGGCAAAGCTGCGACAACCTGCAAGGCAACGGCGCGATCCTGCGCCAGACGGTTGTGTCGCTGGCGCGGATGTCGGACCCGGCGTTGGCCGATTGGATCGACGCCAACTGCACCTTCCCGAACGCTATGGTCGACTGCATCGTGCCCGCCACCGGACCGAACGAACTGGCGCTGGTCCAGAGGCTGGGCATCGACGACGCGGTTCCGGTCACGCACGAGAACTTTCGCCAGTGGGTGATCGAGGACGCGTTTTGCGCCGGGCGGCCGGATTGGGACAAGGCGGGGGCGACCTTTTCCAACGATGTCCACGCCTATGAAACCATGAAGATCCGCATCCTGAACGGCGGCCATCAGGTCATTTCCAATGCGGGTGAGATCCTAGGGGTCGAGTCCATCGCAGGCTGCATGGCGCATCCGCTGATTGGACGCCTGTTCCACAAGTTGGCCAGCGAAGAGATCGTGCCGCATGTCCATGCGGTGCCGGGAATGGCGCCTGCCGATTATGTTGATCTGATCCACAAACGGTTTTCCAACCCGCTGATCGTGGACACGACGCGGCGCGTGGCCTTTGACGGATCATCGCGGCACACCGGATTTTTGTTGCCGACCCTGCGCGAGGCGCTGGCGGCGGGAACCCCGTATGAAGGGCTCGCGCTGGTCGAGGCTCTCTGGGCCCGCATGTGTGCGGGCACCCGTGAGGATGGGTCGGACATTGCCCCCAACGACCCGTTCTGGAGCGATCTGAACGCTGCGGCGCTTGCGGCCAAAGAGACGCCGCAGGTTTGGCTGAATCAGCGCCAGATCTATGGTGAGCTGGCCGATCATGCGGGATTCGCCGGGGCCTTTGCTGAGTCACTCCAGAGAATTTGGCGCGATGGGGCAGAGGCGGCGCTCCGTGCCTATCTGGACTGAGGCGGGTGGCGCTTGCGCCGTGTCGACATCCTGTTTTTGGGACGTGACACTGTGGGTACCTAAATAAAGTCAAAGGGTTACATGAGGTTTTCTCATGGCCATGTTGAAAACCCCCGGCAGATCCCTGCCGGGGGTTTGTCGTTTTGGGCCGTCGCTTTTGACCGTCAGGTCAGGGGTGGCGGCGTGACAGGTCAGGTTTCAGACAAATTCTATGCAAGCACGATGCGGGTTTTAGGCTTCTGTTCATTTGGAACGGTGAGGTTGGCGGCGCACCTAAAGCGGTGGCGCGGGCCGGAACCAAGGCCCGCATCCGTCAGAACGACGTCAGCAAAGCCGCACGCGGCAAATGAAACCGGCGCGAAACGCGCATACGAACAGCAAGGACAAGAATATGTCTAGCATCCTGACGAACAACGGCGCCATGGTGGCGCTGCAAACCCTTAAAACCATCAACTCCAGTTTGTCCGACACCCAGTCGCAAATTTCGACCGGCAAACGTGTCGCAACCGCCAAAGACAACTCTGCCGTCTGGGCAATTTCCAAAGTTATGGAGGCCGATGTTAAAGGCTTCAAAGGCATTTCAGACAGTCTCAATCTGGGCCAATCGACCGTTTCCGTGGCGCGTCAGGCGGCGGAAACCACGACAGAGCTGCTGACCGAGATCAAATCCCGGATCGTCGCGGCGCAAGAAGAAAACGTCGACCGGGCAAAGATCCAGGATGACATCAACGCCCTGCGCGACCAGATTTCCGCTGTGGTGGGCGCGGCGCAGTTCAACGGTCTCAACCTGCTGTCGAATACCGAAACGACCGCCGGGACCGGCCAGGTCAATATCCTTGCCTCGCTGGATCGGTCGGGCACCGGGGTGACTGCCTCTGACATCACCGTCAGCAAGCAGGATCTGGGCACCTCCGCTGGGTCGATCAACGTGGCGTCTGCCTCGGCCACCGCGATTGGCACGGACGCCGCGTCGGGTGCGGCCAACGCCGCTGCGATTGCCCTGACTGGGAACGCAACGCAGCCGACCACCCTTGCGGTCATTGGCCAGACGGCGGGCGCTGGTACCGCAACCGTGGCCGCAGGCACCGGTTTTTCGATCGAGATTTCCGCTGGTGCGGCGGGTCTTGCCACCTTCAACACCACCACTACCGCCGGCGGGCAGGAGATCACCTATGTCGCCCGCGATGGCGACACAGAGGCGGATGTGGCCCGCGGTCTTGCCGCCGCGTTCAACAAATATGTCGCGGACAACTCGGATATCACCGAGGGTCTGGGCATCGAGGCGGCCGTGAACGGCACAAATGCCAACCAGTTGGATTTCACCGGCGCCAATAACGCCGGCGACAACTTCTCTGTGCAGGTGCGCAGCTATGGCGTGGCCGACACCACAATCGGCGGTCGGCTGGCGGAACTGGCAAATATCGACGTGACCACTCAGGCCGGGGCCGATTCCGCGCTGACCGAGGTGGAGAACCTGATCGATATCGCCATCGACGCAGCGGCGGCCTTTGGCTCGGCACAGGGCCGGATCGAGACGCAGTCCGATTTCGTGTCACAGCTGACCGACGCGTTGAAATCCGGCATTGGCGCGCTGGTTGATGCCGATATGGAAGAGGCCTCGGCCCGGTTGCAGGCGCTGCAGGTCCAGCAACAGTTGGGTGTTCAGGCGCTGTCGATCGCCAACCAGGCACCGCAGTCGCTGTTGTCGCTGTTCCAAGGCTGATCTGGCTCGTTGGGTCGGAGATTTCTCCGGTCAACTGGCACTGAATGGGGCGGCGCGTTGGCGTCGCCCTTTTCGTTTGTGCGCCGTCTTGGCGTGGCTGCGGTCATTCTTGCGGTGTTGCCTAATTTTTGGGCAAGTGGTCGGTTGGGCGCAGTCCATTGAGGCGGTCTGGCTTGTCCGGCCCGTCGCAAGCTGTGACAAACCAGCATGAGTGACCGGATCACCATTGTTGTCGTCGAAGAAGACCGCGAACGCGCTATCGCGATTGTGGATGCCTTGCAGGCGTCTGGTCCCTATGAGGTGCATGTGATCGGCAATGTCTCCAGCCTTGCGCGGCGGATTGCGGCCCTGTCGCCGGACGTGGTGCTGATCGACATCGACAATCCCACGCGTGACATGCTGGAGGAACTCACGCTGGCCTCTGGCCCGATGGAGCGTCCAGTGGCGATGTTCGTCTCCAGTGCTGCGGGCAATCTTGCGCGTGAGGCCGTAGAGGCGGGACTGTCGGCCTATGTGGTCGACGGGATGAAGCCGGAACGGGTTAAGCCGGTGCTGGACGCGGCCATCGCGCGGTTCCAGATGGTGCGCAAGATGCGCCGCGAACTGGCAGAGACGCGCCGCGCCTTGGAAGAACGCAAAGTTATCGACCGCGCCAAGGGCCTGCTGATGAAGGCGCGCGGCATCGAAGAGGAAGAGGCCTATGCCATGTTGCGCAAGGCGGCGATGGATCAGGGCCGCCGCGTGGCCGAGGTGGCAGAGGCTTTGGTGACCGCATCGGGGCTATTGTCATGAAGACGGTGACGTTGCCGATTGCCTTTGTGCCGCTGGTGGATGCGGCGCCGTTGATTGTGGCGCATGAGATGGGCTTTGCGCGTGAAGAGGGGATTGAGCTGGATCTCATTTCCGCTCCGTCGTGGTCGTCTGTGCGCGATATGTTGGCCTTTGGCCGGGTTGATGCGGCGCATCTGCTGTCGCCGGTGCCGGTGGCCATGGCCATGGGGTTGGGCGGTGTGACGCAGCCAATTTCGGCGGTGTCTGTTCTGTCGGTGAATGGCAATGTCATCGGTGTCAGCCGCGCGTTGGAACAGCGCCTGCGTCAGGCGGGCTTTGCCTTTGATTTCCGCGATGCCGGGGCAGCGGCGCGCGCGTTGGCCGCGGCTGCTGAACGCCCGTTGGTCTTTGGCGTGCCGTTTCCGTTCTCGATGCATGTGGAACTGCTGCACTATTGGCTAGAGGCATCGGATATGGCGCGCGTCGGCTATGAGGTGCGCACCGTGCCGCCGCCGCTGATGGCGCAGGCCTTGGCCGAGGGCGACGTCGATGCCTTTTGCGTCGGTGAGCCTTGGGGGTCCGAAGCGGTGGAAAGTGCGGCAGGAGCCTTGTTATTGCCGGGCAAGGCGATCTGGTCGCTGGCACCGGAAAAGGTACTGGCCGTGCGCACTGACTGGGCAGAGACGGAGCCGCATTTGCTGGGCAAGCTGATGCGCGCGGTCTGGCGGGCGGGCAGATGGCTGGATTCCCCCGATAGCCGGACCTCTGCGGCAGAGATCCTTGCCCACAAGGCCTATCTGGATCTGCCGTCAGAGATGATCGACCGTGCGCTGACCGGCCAATTCACGATCTCCGGCCATGCGGAGCAGCGCGAGGTGCCGGGCTTTGTCGGGTTTCATGACGGTGTCGCCAACTTTCCTTGGCGCAGTCAGGCCAAGTGGATTGCCAGCCGACTTGCCCGCCGTTTCGGGCTGGACGAGGGGCAGGCGCGTGCCAAGGCGGCGCAGGTCTTTCGGTCGGATATTTACCGCCAGCAACTGATCAACACGAGCGCGGATTTGCCCGGCGCATCCGAGAAACTAGAGGGCGCGATTCGGGAAGCTACGGCGGTTGCCTCGCAGAAAGGGCAGATCCTGTTGCCGCCAGATGTGTTCTTTGATGGCCGCATTTTTGATCCCGACGCCACCTGACGCCTAAGAATGCGGCGATGCAGCGTAACTGGCTCCCGAAATCCGGTTTTTTCGCGGCGGCGCAGCAAAAGGGCTTGATCGAAATGGGGCTTTCGCAAATCCTGAGACCACCGGAGCACAACGATGTGCTCCGCGCGACATACCTCCCACCGAATGGGATTATCCCGAGCAACGCCGCTCACTCTCTGTCCTCATAGACAGGGCGTGTTTGCGGCTTTTTGTTTTGCCCGGTGTTTCGCGACGGACCCGGGCGCCCCCTAGAAAAGGAACCGACCGAATGAAGTCTTTCCTCCTCTCCCTCGCGGCGACCACCGCCCTGGTCAGCCCTGCTTTTGCCCAGATGCTTGAGCTTGAAAAAGATGAGCTGACCTTTGGGTTCATCAAACTGACTGACATGGCACCGCTCGCCGTGGCCTATGAAAATGGCTATTTTCTGGACGAGGGCCTGTTTGTCACGCTTGAGGCGCAGGCCAACTGGAAGGTGCTGCTGGACGGGGTGATCGGCGGACAGCTGGACGGCGCGCATATGCTGGCGGGTCAGCCGCTGGCCGCCACCATCGGTTTCGGCACCGAGGCACATATCATCACCCCCTTTTCGATGGACCTGAACGGCAATGGCATCACCGTGTCGAATGAGGTCTGGGAAATGATGAAGCCGAATATCCCGCAGGAAGACGGCAAGCCGGTGCATCCGATTTCGGCAACTGCGCTGGCCCCGGTGGTCGAACAGTTCAAATCCGAAGGCAAGCCGTTCAACATGGGCATGGTTTTCCCGGTGTCCACCCACAACTATGAACTGCGCTACTGGCTGGCCGCCGGTGGCCTGCACCCCGGCTTCTATTCGCCCGACAACATCACCGGACAGATCAACGCCGATGTGCTGTTGTCCGTGACGCCGCCGCCGCAGATGCCCGCCACGTTGGAGGCGGGTACAATCCACGGCTATTGCGTGGGTGAGCCGTGGAACCAGCAGGCGGTGTTCAAGGGTATCGGCGTGCCGGTGATCACCGACTATGAACTGTGGAAGAACAACCCGGAAAAGGTGTTTGGCATCTCCGCGGAATTCGCCGAGGCCAACCCCAACACCACCATCGCAGTGACCAAGGCGTTGATCCGCGCGGCCATCTGGCTGGACGAGAACGACAACGCCAACCGCCCCGAGGCGGTCGAGATCCTGAGCCGCGCGGAATACGTTGGTGCGGACTATGACGTGATCGCCAACTCGATGACCGGCACATTCGAATACGAAAAGGGCGACAAGCGCGAGGTGCCCGACTTCAACGTCTTCTTCCGCTACAACGCCACCTATCCCTTCTACTCTGACGCGGTCTGGTACCTGACGCAGATGCGCCGCTGGGGCCAGATCGCAGAGCCTAAGTCGGATGACTGGTTCGATGAGGTCGCCAAGTCGGTCTACCGCCCGGACATCTATCTGGAAGCGGCGCGGATGCTGGTCGACGAAGGTCTGGCGAATGAGGCCGACTTCCCCTGGGACAGCGATGGCTACAAGGCACCGACCCCGGCGGCCGATATCATCGACGGTATCGAATACGACGGCCGCGCGCCCAACGCCTATCTCGAAAGCCTGCCGATCGGCCTGAAGGGCGGTCAGACCGTCGTCGGCGCCGAGGTCAAAGGCTGACACCGGCCGATCCCTGAGGCCCCGGATCAGGTCCGGGGCGCGTTCCACCAAGTACATCGCGCCCCGGGTGTAGACCCGGGGCCTCCTCCCTCAGATCGAGGACCGCAAGACATGACGACCGTAGATCCCGAATTCACCGCTGCCGAGGCCAAAGAGGCCCGCCGCGCCCGACTTTTCACCCGTATCAACACGGCTGACAAATGGTTGCAGGCCTTTGGTCTGAACTGGATCACGCCGATCCTGCGGGTGGCCGCGGGGGACAATCCCGCCGCCCAGATGAAAGAGATCTGGCGTCTGCTGGCGGTGCCGCTGATCGCCATCATGGTCTTTCTGATGCTCTGGGGCACGCTGGCCCCCAAGGTGCAGACATCGCTGGGCGCGGTGCCCGGCCCGGCGCAGGTCTGGGAAGAGGCGCTGAACCTGCATGACGATGCGCTCGCCAAGGCTGCCAAGCAGGCCAAGTTTGAGGCGATGGTTGAAAAGCGCAACCAGAAGTTCATCGACGCCGGTCAGCCGGACAAGGTCAAATCCGTCGCCTATACTGGCGCGCCCAGCTATTACCAACAGATCTGGACCTCTATCAAAACGGTCTTCTTCGGCTTTTTGCTGGCGACGATTGTGGCGGTGCCACTGGGTATCATGGCCGGTCTGTCGGCCACTGCAAATGCCGCGATCAACCCGCTGGTGCAGATTTTCAAACCCGTTTCTCCGCTGGCCTGGCTGCCCATCGTCACGATGATCGTGTCGGCCATGTACACCAGCAATGACGGGCTGTTTGCCAAGTCGTTCCTGATCTCGGCCATCACCGTCACGCTGTGTTCGCTTTGGCCGACGCTGATCAACACGGCGTTGGGCGTGGCGAGCATCGACAAGGATCTGGTGAACGTCTCGAAGGTGCTCAAGATGAACACCTACACCAAGATCACCAAGCTGGTGCTGCCCTCGGCATTGCCGCTGATCTTTACCGGGCTGCGGCTGTCGCTGGGTGTGGGTTGGATGGTGCTTATTGCGGCAGAAATGCTGGCGCAGAACCCTGGCCTTGGCAAATTCGTCTGGGATGAGTTCCAGAACGGCTCCAGCCAGTCGCTGGCCAAGATCATGGTCGCCGTCCTGACCATCGGCATCATCGGCTTCCTGCTGGATCGCGTGATGTTCGCGCTGCAGTCCTTCTTCACCTTCTCGAACAATCGGTGAGCGACATGGCTGTGATCGAATTCAAGAACGTCTCGAAAAGTTTTGGCACCGGCACCCATGCCAGCCATGTGCTGAAAGATATCGACCTGAGCGTCGAAGAGGGGGAGTTTCTGGTGCTGCTGGGCTTTTCCGGCACCGGAAAGACCACGCTGATCAACCTGATGGCCGGGCTGGAACAGCCCACCAAGGGCAGCGTGACGTTTCGCGGTCAGCCCATCACCGGGCCGGGACGCGAACGCGGGGTGATCTTTCAGAACTATTCGCTGATGCCGTGGCTGACGGTTGAGGGGAACGTGCGCCTGGCGGTGGACACGGTGTTCCCGAAGATGCCCAAGGCGGAAAAGGCCGAAAAGGTCGCGCAATATGTGCAGATGGTGGGCCTGTCCCATGCCGCCACGCGCCGCCCGGCGGAACTGTCCGGCGGGATGCGCCAACGGGTGAACGTGGCGCGGGCACTGGCGATGTCGCCCGAGGTCTTGTTGCTGGATGAGCCGCTGTCGGCGCTGGACGCGCTGACCCGCGGCAACCTTGCCGAAGAGATCGAGCACATCTGGGAGGCGGACAAGAAGACCTGTGTGCTGATCACCAACGATGTAGATGAGGCGATCCTGCTGGCGGACCGCATCATCGCGCTGAACCCGGACGGCACGCTGGGCGAAGAGTTCAAGGTGCGCATAGACCGTCCGCGCGACCGCACGGCGATGAACCATGACGATCAGTTCAAGGCACTGCGCGCCGCTGTCACCACCTACCTGATGGATGTGGGCATCAAGGCGCGCGCCGAAGGCAGCAAAGTGCTGCCCGACGTGACGCCCATCCACGGCGTCCCGAAGGTGATAAAAGACGCGCAAGAAGGGCTGATCGAGGAACGCTTTCTCGACTTCAGCCAGTTGCACAAGGTCTACGCGACGCCCAAGGGCCCGCTGACCGTGGTCGAGGATTTCAACCTCAAGATGGACCGGGGAGAGTTCATCTCGCTGATCGGGCATTCGGGCTGTGGCAAGTCGACGGTACTGACGATGGCCGCCGGCCTGAACGCGATCTCCAAGGGCGCGATCAAGCTGGACGGTCGCCACGTCGAAGGCGCTGACCCCGAACGCGCGGTGGTGTTCCAGTCGCCCTCGCTGTTCCCGTGGCTGACTGCGCGCGAGAACTGCGCCATCGGCGTCGACAAGGTTTACCCCCGCGCCAGCCGGGCCGAGCGGCAGGATGTGGTGGATTACTATCTGGAACGCGTCGGTCTGGCGGACTCGATGGATAAACCCGCCGTCGATCTGTCGAACGGCATGAAACAGCGTGTCGGCATCGCGCGGGCCTTTGCCCTGTCGCCAAAGCTGCTGCTGCTGGATGAACCGTTCGGGATGCTGGACAGCCTGACTCGTTGGGAACTGCAAGAGGTCCTGATGGAGGTCTGGTCGCGGACCAAGGTCACGGCCGTCTGCGTGACCCATGATGTCGATGAGGCGATCCTGCTGGCCGACCGCGTGGTCATGATGACCAACGGCCCGCAGGCCACGATTGGCAAGATCGTCAACGTCGATCTGCCGCGCCCGCGCACGCGCAAGGCGCTACTCGAACATCCCGACTACTACCACTACCGCGAGCAGGTGCTGAGCTTTCTTGAGGAATACGAACACGGGGCCAAGCCCAAGACAGCGACCGCTGCCGTGAAATCTGACGACAAGGAGGCCGCATGATGGACGTGGTTATCGACACACCCACCCGCACATTCATTCAGGTCTCCGAGGTCTGGGTGCCCGAGGGCGGCATGCTGAAGCTGGTCGAGGGCAGCTATGGCGATCTGACGGCGTTTGAGGAAACCTCACGCGGGACCGAATTCGCCAAAGGTGAGGGCCTGCCGGGCAAGGCATGGGCCGAAGAACGCCCCGTGGTGCTCAAGGGGTTTGACGGCTCTTACTTTAAGCGGACAGAGGCGGCGGCAGAGGCGGGCCTGACCAGCGCGGTGGCGATGCCGATCTTTGACGAAGATGAGTTGAAGGCGGTTCTGGTGGTGTTGTGCGGCGACGATGACGCCCGCACCGGCGCAATCGAGGTCTGGGAAGAAAAGGACGGGCTGCTGTTGCTGGATGACGGCTATTACGGCGCGGCCAAGCATTTCGAATGGGTCAGCCAGCACACCAGTTTCCCCAAGGGGCAGGGCCTGCCCGGGGGCGTCTGGGTGTCGGGTCATCCGATGCTGATGCGTGATCTTGGGTCCGGGTATCGGTTTATCCGTGCGGAAAGCGCGGGAGAGGCGGGGCTGACCACGGGTCTGGGGCTGCCGGTGCCGGTGCCGCACGACAAGACCTATGTCATGACGCTTTTGTCGGCGCGCGGCACACCCATCGCCCGCCGGTTTGAGTTGTGGGACGCACGCAAGGCCCGCGCCGGGGACAATGCGGCGCTGCTGGTGGATGGAATCTGCGCGCGCGAAGGCACGTTGGGTGATCCCGACAACGCGGGCAACGAGCGCCGCGTGACCGCCTTTCAGGGGGCCATCGGGCGGGTGATCGGCACCGGGTTGCCGGTGGTGCAATCCGGTCAGGCCGGGCTGAGCGCGGGCTACACCACCATGGTTGCCGTGCCGATCCACAAGGGCGGTGAGCTGGCGCATATCGTCGCCTGGTACATTTGAGAGGTCACATGACATGAAACAGAAACTTGTCGTCATCGGGGCCGGAATGGCCTCTGGCCGGGTGCTGGAGCATCTGACCGACGCAGAGCCGGACAAATGGGACATCACCCTGTTCAATGCCGAGCCGCGTGGAAACTATAACCGCATCATGCTGTCTCCCGTCCTGTCAGGCGAAAAGACCTATGAGGAAATCATCACCCATGACGCCGAATGGTACGCTGCGCGCGGAGTGACCTGCCGGTTTGGCGAGGCGGTGACTGCCATCAATCGCGACACAAAAACGGTACATGGCGCCGGGGGCGAGGTGCCCTATGACAAGCTGGTGATTGCCACCGGCTCTGCGCCGTTCATCATTCCGGTGTCGGGCAAGGATCTGCCGGGGGTGATCACTTACCGCGATCTGGACGATACCAACGCGATGGTCGAGGCGGCAGGCAAGGGCGGCAGCGCCGTTGTCATCGGTGGTGGCCTGTTGGGGCTAGAGGCGGCGGCCGGACTGTCCCTGCGCGGGATGGATGTTACGGTCTTGCACCTGAACGGTCACCTGATGGAACGCCAACTGGACGAATCCGCGGGCTATCTGTTGCGCCGCGATCTGGAAAAGCGCGGCATCACGATTAAGACCCAGGCCTCGACCAAGGCGATTTTGGGAGAGGATCGCGCCGAGGCGGTGCTGCTGGAAAGCGGCGAGACCTTGCCCGCCGATCTGGTGGTCATGGCCGTGGGCATCCGTCCGGAGATCCGGCTGGCCACGGATGCGGGTCTGAGCGTGGCGCGCGGCATCGAGATCGACGCGCAGATGATGACGTCGGACCCGGATATTTTCGCGGTTGGCGAATGCGTCGACTTTAACGGTCATCTCTTTGGTTTGGTCGCGCCGCTGTACGATCAGGCCAAGGTGCTGGCGCAGACGCTGATGGGCGACCCTGCGGCTTTTGTCGTCAAGGACATCGCGACCAAGCTGAAAGTCACCGGTTGTGACCTGTTCAGCGCCGGTGACTTTGCCGAGGGCGAGGGGCGAGAAGACATTGTGTTCCGCGACCCGGCGCGCGGCATCTACAAGCGGCTGGTGCTAAAGGACGACCGCCTGATCGGTGCGGTGATGTATGGCGATACCGCCGATGGCAACTGGTTCTTCGGGCTGATCAAGGACGGCACCGACATCGAAGAGATGCGCGAGACGCTGATCTTTGGACCCGCCTATCAGGGGGGTGGCCAAACGGACCCTCTCTCAGCCGTTGCAGCCTTGCCGCCTGAGGCGGAAATCTGCGGTTGCAACGGCATTTGCAAAGGACAGATCGTTGAGGCGATCGCCGGGGGCGCCACCGATCTTGGCGCGATCAAGGCCACGACCAAGGCCAGCGCGTCCTGCGGGACATGCACCGGGCTGGTCGAGCAGGTGTTGCAGGTCACTCTGGGCGATGCGTTCAAGATGCCGACAGCGCAGCCGATCTGCACCTGTTGCGATCTGACCCATGAAGACGTGCGCCGGTTGATCAAATCGCAGGAACTGAAATCGCAGGAGGCGGTCTGGCAGGAACTGGGCTGGAAGACGCGCAACGGCTGCCATGTCTGCCGCCCGGCGGTGAATTTCTACCTGTTGGCGGATTGGCCGGTGGAATACCTTGATGATCCGCAGTCGCGGTTCGTCAATGAGCGCAAGCACGCCAACATCCAGAAGGACGGCACATTCAGTGTGGTGCCGCGTATGTGGGGCGGGATCACCACCGCCAATGAGTTGCGCGCCATTGCCGATGCTGCGGACAAATACAACGTCCCGACCGTAAAGGTGACGGGGGGCCAGCGGATCGACCTGTTGGGCGTCAAGGGTGCGGATTTGCCGTTCATCTGGGACGATCTGAACAAGGCCGGGATGGTCAGCGGGCACGCCTATTCCAAGGGGCTGCGCACGGTCAAAACCTGTGTCGGCACCGATCACTGTCGCTTTGGCACGCAGGATTCCACCGGTTTGGGGATCAAACTGGAAAAGCTGCTGTGGGGGTCGTGGACACCGCACAAGGTCAAGCTCGCGGTCTCTGGCTGTCCGCGCAACTGCGCCGAGGCAACGTGTAAGGACGTGGGCATCATCTGCGTCGACAGCGGCTATCAGGTCAGCGTCGCGGGCGCCGCCGGCATGGACCTGAAGGAAACCGAAGGGCTGGCCGTCGTCGCAACGGAACAAGAGGCGATCGACCTGACCGTGGCCTTTGTCCAGCTTTACCGCGAGAACGCCAAGTATCTGGACCGGGCGTATAAATGGGTCGCCAAGGTCGGTCTGGACTGGGTCAAAGAGCGCGTCGTTGATGACCTTGAGGAACGCAAGCGTCTGATCGCGGCGTTTGAGCTATCGCAGCAGATCTACCGCAAGGACCCGTGGGCAGAGCACGCACAACAGGCAGAGCGGTATCAGCCGCTTGCCGATCTGACACTGGAGGCGGCGGAATGAGCTGGATCGACATTGGCGCGATTGATGAGGTGCCGCTGCGCGGCGCACGCGTGTTGAAAACCAACGTCGGCTGTATTGCCGTCTTTCGGACGGCTGCGGATGAGGTCTTTGCCGTCTCCGACACCTGCCCGCACAAGGGGGGGCCGCTGTCCGACGGGATCGTGCACGGGCAGTCGGTGACTTGTCCGCTGCATAACTGGGTCTTTGATCTGAACACCGGTCAGGCGCAGGGCGCGGATGAGGGGCGCATCGCCACCTATCCGGTGCGCGTCGACGCCGGGCGCATCCAGATCGACGGCTCTGTGCTGCGTCAGCGGAGCGTCGCGTGATGGACGAGGCCGGGTGTGAGGCCGTCCGCTCGACCTGCCCCTATTGCGGTGTCGGGTGCGGTGTTCTGCTGACGCCGGACGGTGCGGGCGGGCTGGACGTGCGCGGCGACCCGGATCGCCCCGCCAACCGCGGGCGGCTGTGTTCCAAAGGCTCGGCGCTGGGCGAAACGGTGGGGCTGGGGCAGCGGCTGCTGGCCCCGCAGATCGGCGGGCAGGAGGTCGGTTGGGATACGGCGCTGGACACGGTGGCAGAGCGGTTTCGTGACACGATCGTCCGGCACGGCCCTGACAGCGTGGCCTTCTACGTTTCCGGCCAGTTGCTGACCGAGGATTACTACGTCGCCAACAAGCTGATGAAAGGGTTCATCGGCTCGGCCAATATCGACACCAACTCGCGGCTTTGCATGGCCTCGACCGTGGCGGGACACAAGCGCGCCTTTGGCACGGACACGGTTCCCGGCACCTATGAGGATCTCGAAGAGGCGGACCTTGTGGTGCTGGTGGGGTCGAACCTCGCATGGTGCCATCCGGTACTGTATCAGCGTGTACTGGCGGAACGGAAAAAGCGCGGCACCAAGATCGTGGTGATCGACCCGCGCCGAACGGCAAGTTGTGACGGGGCCGACATGCATCTGGCGTTGCAGCCGGGATCGGACGTGGCGCTGTTCAATCGCTTGCTGGTTGAGATCGACAGGGCTGGCGCACTGGATCACAGCTATCTGACACACACGCAGGGGTTCGAGGCCGCGCTGGAAACTGCAGCGCTGGATGACGATGCGGTCACCGGCCTGGATGCCGCACAGATCGCCGAGTTCTGCCGCCTGTGGATCGGCACCGAAAAGGTTGTCACCATCTTCAGTCAGGGCGTGAACCAGTCCAGCAGTGGCAGCGACAAGGTCAACGCGATCCTGAACTGTCACCTTGCCACTGGCCGCGTTGGAAAGCCGGGCTCTGGCCCGCTATCGGTTACCGGCCAGCCCAACGCCATGGGGGGGCGCGAGGTGGGCGGGCTGTCGAATATGCTGGCCTGTCATCTGGATCTGGAAAACGCTGATCACCGCGCCGCCGTGCGCGATTTCTGGCAAGCCCCCTTTGTACCGGACCGTCCGGGCCTCAAGGCCGTGGATATGTTTCGCGCGGTGGGAGATGGGCGGATCAAGGCGCTGTGGATCATCCACACCAACCCCGCCGTGTCGATGCCCGATGCCGATGCGGTGCGTGATGCCATCGCGGCCTGCCCCTTTACGGTCGTCAGCGACATCACAGCCGCCACGGACACCGCGCGATTGGCGGATGTGTTGCTGCCCGCCAGTGCGTGGGCGGAGAAGGACGGCACCGTCACCAATTCCGACCGTACCATCAGCCGCCAGCGCGCGATCCTGCCTGCACCCGGTGCGACGCGACCTGACTGGGAGATCCTGGCAGAGGTTGGTTGCCGCATGGGGTGGCGAGAGGCGTTTGACTATCAGTCGGCGGTCGAGATTTTTCGCGAATACGCCGCGCTGTCGGGTATCGCCGGACGGTTCGGGAGGGATTTCGACATTTCCGGCCTGCAAGACCTTGGGGCAGAGGGCTATGCCGCGCTGGCCCCCACCCGATGGCCGGTGTCTGCGTCCCGTCAGGGCGGGCGCTTTTTCGCGGATGGTGGCTTTTATCATGCCGATGGCAAGGCGCGTATCCTGCCCGTTTCGTGGCGTGCCCCGGCGGCGCGGACCGCGCCGCGCTTTCCATTTGTGCTGAA
>TARA_R100000789_G_scaffold35_1_pt1 | contig 15655 bp, 12 predicted proteins | sample TARA_R100000789 | Tara Oceans TARA_R100000789 (sample SAMEA2623403) | marine metagenome | biome: marine biome (ENVO:00000447); feature: mesopelagic zone (ENVO:00000213); material: "saline water (ENVO:00002010), including plankton (ENVO:xxxxxxxx)" | depth 450 m
AGGACAGTGTCGATATGTGCAAGATTCTCTTTGGCGAGGATTTCGTGCCCGAGAACACGGTGATGACCTCGCTCATCAACATCAACTCGCCGATGACCTTCGACGATGTGATGATGGGCGCGATGGAGGTCTATGCCGAGAACAACCAGGCCTGCATCATTTCGCCCTTTATCGTGGGCGGTGCGATGGCGCCGGTGAGCGTCGCGGGCACGCTGACGCAGGTTCTGGCCGAGGTTCTGGCGGGCGTGGCCTATAATCAGCTCGTGCGTCCCGGCGCGCCGGCGATCTTTGGCGCCTTTGTGAGCTCGATCGACATGAATTCGGGCGCGCCGACCTTTGGCACGCCGGAGGCCGCGCTCATCACCTATGGGGCGGGGCAGCTCGCCCGGCGTCTGGGTCTGCCCTATCGCTCGGCAGGATCGTTCTGTGGCTCGAAACTGCCCGATGCGCAGGCGGCCTATGAGACGGCGAACAGTCTCAACATGGGTCTCTTGTCCGGGGTGAACTTTATGCTCCATTCCTGTGGCTGGCTCGAAGGCGGGCTGGTGGCGGATTTCGAGAAATTCGTCATGGATGCCGATCAGCTCGGCGTGCTGCACGGGCTGGCCAAGGGCGTGCCGGTGGATGAAAACTCGCAGGCGATGGACGCGATCCGCGAGGTCGGCCCGGGCGGGCATTACCTCGGCTGTGCGCACACGCAGGCGAATTTCAAATCGGCCTTCTGGAAGACCGAACTGTTCGACTACAAGCCCTTCGAGACCTGGGACGAGGAAGGCGCGCGGGATACGCGGGCGCTGGCGACGTCGCGGGTGGATCACCTGATCGCGAATTACCAGCAGCCCGAGATGGACCCGGCGATTGCCGAGGCGCTGGCGGGTTATGTGGCGCGCAAGAAAGAATCGATGCCCGACGCGTTTTCCTGATCGGGGGCAGGCGCGGGCGCGCGGTTCGGGTCGGGGGCAGTTTCCTCGGTCAGGCCGATGCGGCTTGCCTCGTCGATCATGGCGATCAACAGGTCGAGATGATCGGCCACGCGATAGCCAATCGCACCGAGACGGCGCTGAGCATTCAGCGCCGTTTCCTTTTCCATCAACCGGCGCAGTACGAGGCTGTTCTGGGCGGGCAGGGCCTGCCCCAGCAGGCGCGGCAGATGCGTGGCGCGGTGATAATCCCGCAGTCCCAGACGGGCGGCGCGCAGCAACAGGCGCGGGCGGCTCAGGGCGGTGAATTCTTTTAATGTTTCGCACATCGTCGGTCCCTTTCTTTTGGGTGAGCCGCCAGTAAGGCACAGCCAAAAGTTGTGTTGCGCGAGGCGCTTGGGGAGCGAACGGTGGTCCTTCTGGTTGTTAACTGATCATCAACAATAGTTTCCCGACGGGAGACAATTAACGAACCGGTAAGAAATTCCTCTTTAGGTTGAGAAGGCGTGATTGTGGAGAAGTCTGTGGACAACAAGGCTGCAGCGATGATGCAGGGGACGGGACATGGAGGTTCAGCGATGGGCGAGGCGATCTGCGGCGGTGACATGGTTGCAAGCCTGCCCAACTGGGTTCCTGAGCCGGCCAAGCTCTATCTTCGGCATATAGAAACAGGTGCTCCGATCCGTGCGCTGGCCCGGGAAACGGGCTGTCACGCGTCGACAGTGCTGCGTCGTATTCGATCTTATGAGGCCCTTCGGGACGATCTTCTGGTGGATCAGGCGTTGCGACGTCTGGGCGCCGGGTTGGTCAAGTCAGGAGGCACCGGTTCTCCAGCCAAGGAGAGCGTGATGATACGGCCAACCCATCCCCCTGAACGGAACCTGAGCGATGAACGGCTGCAGGGCGAGGCGCTGCGGCTGTTGCGCAGGCTCTGCGAGCGTGGCGCGTTGATGGCGGTCGCGATGAGCATGGAAAAGGCCGTGGTGGTGCGTGAGACCGAGGCCGGGACGCAGACCCGCACGGCGGTCACGGATCGCGATGTGGCGGAGGCGATGGCGCTCAAGGGCTGGATCAGCTGTGACGCGCCGGGGCCGGTGTCGCGCTATTATATCACCGGGGCGGGGCGTGCGGCGCTGGGCGCGATGCTGGCGCATCTCGAGAGCAGTGCGATGGTCGAGACCGACGCGGCGGAGGCGCGGCGCGATCCGGCGCTGGCCCCGAGCGAGACGCCGCTCGCCGCGCTGTCGCGGCGGCGCGACAAGGAGGGCGGGCAGTTTCTCGCGCCCGAGCTGGTCCGGGTGGGCGAGCGGCTGCGCGAGGATTTCGAGCTGGCCCAGATGGGGGCGGGCGGGGCGGTGCCCGATTGGGGGCAATGCCTTGAGAGCGCCGAGACCGGGCCGGTGGGGATCAAGGGGCCGCGCGGAAGGGTCGAGGCGGCGCTGCGTGATCTCGGGCCGGGGCTTGGCGATATTGCGCTGCGCTGTTGCTGTCATCTCGAGGGGCTCGAGAGTGCCGAGCGGCGCATGGGCTGGTCGGCGCGGTCGGGCAAGATCGTGCTGCGCATCGCGCTGCAACGGCTCAAGCGGTTCTATGACGGGCTTGGCGATGAGGCGGCGATGATCGGCTAGCCGGCGACTACGAGCCCCACGCCATAGGCCACCACGGCACAGACCGCGCCGACGAGGATGGTTTCGCCGACGCTGCGGGCGATGGGTTCGCCCGTGGCGTTCCAGCGCAAGAGGCCGAGCGCGGAAAGCGCGCCAAAGGTCGTGGCGACGGACCACCAGAAGGCCTGTGGCGTGGGTTCCATCACGAAATAGGGCAAGAGCGGCACCGCGCCGAAAACCACGAAGGCGAGGAAGGTGAACAGCCCGCTGAGCGCCGGGCTGTCATCCTCGGGGTGGCTCATGCCGAATTCATAGGTCATCATCAGATCGGCCATGATCGAAGGATGCCGCGACAGCAGTTCGGCGGCGGTGTCGGCCTCGCCGGGGGGCACGCCGCGCTGGCGCAGGATCTCGAAGAGCTCCATCCTCTCGTGATCGGGGTTCTCGGCGATCTCGCGCAGCTCGCTCTCGCGGCGTTTGCGGTAGAGGTCATGCTGGGACCGGAGCGAGAGAAATTCGCCAAGCCCCATCGAGACCGCATCGGCAAAGAGATTGGCGAGGCCGAAAACCAGCACCGCCAGACCGCCGATCTGCAGCACGCCTTCGGCCGAGGCCCCGGCAAAGCCCGCGACGATGGCAAAGGTGGTGACGATCCCGTCATTGCCGCCGTAGATGATCTGTTTGAGAAATTCCTGCGTCCGGCCCAATGCGTGGGCGTCGCGCCGATGTGCCTGCCAGTCCATGATCGTGCTCTTGTCCTTGCCGCGCGGGGATCGCGCGCGGTGTAGCGGCCTCGCCGCTCCGCGTCCAACGAAAAAGGGCGCCCCGGATGGGACGCCCCTGTGTTTTTTGTCCCTTGGGGATCAGGCCAGATCGAAGCGATCGGCGTTCATCACCTTGATCCATGCGGCGACGAAATCGCGCACGAAGCGGGGCGCGGCATCGTCCTGACCATAGAGTTCGGCCACGGCGCGGAGCTGCGCGTTGGAGCCGAAGACGAGGTCGTTGCGGGTGCCGGTCCAGACGGTCTTGCCGGATTTGCGATCCACCGCTTCGAATTCGGACTGTTTCTCATCCGTCGATTTCCACTCGATCCCCATATCCAGCAGGTTCACGAAGAAATCATTGGTGAGCTGACCCTCGCGGGTGGTGAGCACGCCATGTTTGCTGTCGCCATGGTTGGCGCCGAGCACCCGCAGACCGGCCACGAGTACAGCCATTTCCGGCGCGGTGAGCGTCAGAAGCTGGGCGCGGTCGATGAGCAGTTTCTCTGCCGGCACGTCGAACTTGCCATAGCCGTAGTTGCGGAAGCCATCGGCCACCGGCTCGAGATAGGCGAAGCTGTCGGTGTCGGTCTGCTCTTGGGTGGCATCGACGCGGCCCGGCGCGAAGGGCACCTCGACCGAGTGACCGGCGTCCGCCGCGGCCTTTTCGACACCCACCACACCGGCGAGCACGATCAGATCGGCGAGCGAGACGGCCTTGCCCGACTGGGCGCTGTTGAAGGCGGTCTGAACGCCTTCGAGCGTGTCCAGAACCTTGGTCAGCTTGGCCGGTTCATTGGCCTCCCAGTCCTTTTGCGGCGCGAGACGGATGCGCGCGCCATTGGCACCGCCGCGATGGTCCGAGCCGCGATAGGTCGAGGCCGAAACCCAGGCCGTCGACACCATGTCGGCGACCGAAAGACCGGTGGCCGCGATGTCCTTTTTGAGCTGGGCGATGTCGGAGGCATCGATCAGATCATAGTCGCGGGCGGGCAGGGGGTCCTGCCAGATCAGGTCTTCGGCGGGGACGTCCGACCCGAGGTAGCGCGATTTCGGCCCCATGTCGCGGTGGGTCAGCTTGAACCAGGCACGGGCGAAAGCATCGGCGAATTTGTCGGGGTTGGCATGGAAGTCGCGCGAGATTTTCTCGAAGCCTTCATCCATGCGCAGCGACATATCGGCGGTGGTCATCATCGGCGCGTGCTTTTTGCTCGGGTCATGGGCGTCTTCGACCATATGCTCGGGCTTGACGTCCTTGGCGATCCACTGATGCGCGCCTGCGGGGCTCTTGGTGAGCTCCCATTCATAGCCGAAGAGCACGTCGAAATAGCCCATGTCCCAAGTGGTGGGGTTGGGTTTCCAGGCGCCTTCGATGCCCGAGGTGGTGGTGTGCACGGCGAGGCCGCTCTCATAGCTGTTTTTCCAGCCAAGGCCCATGTCGGCCATGTCGGAGGCTTCGGGTTCAGGGCCGACATAGATCGGATCGCCCGCGCCATGCGCCTTGCCGAAGGTGTGGCCGCCGGCGACCAGCGCGACGGTTTCCTCGTCGGTCATGCCCATGCGGGTAAAGGTGTCGCGCACGTCGCGGCCCGAGGCCACGGGATCGGGGTTGCCGTCGGGACCTTCGGGGTTGACGTAGATCAGGCCCATCTGCACGGCGGCCAGCGGGTTGTCGAGCTGACGCTCGCCCGAGTAGCGGCTGTTGGGCTTGTCCGAGGTGGCGAGCCATTCGGTTTCGGCGCCCCAGTAGATGTCTTCTTCGGGCTCATAGATGTCTTCGCGGCCGCCGGCGAAGCCAAAGACCTTGCCGCCCATGGATTCGATGGCGCAGTTGCCGGCGAGGATCATCAGGTCGGCCCAGGACAGGCGGTTGCCGTATTTCTTTTTGACCGGCCAGAGCAGGCGGCGGGCCTTGTCGAGGTTGCCGTTGTCGGGCCAGGAGTTGAGCGGCGCGAAACGCTGGTTGCCGGTGTTGCCACCGCCGCGACCATCGGCGGCGCGGTAGGTCCCGGCCGAGTGCCAGGCCATGCGGATGAAGAGCGGGCCGTAATGGCCATAGTCGGCGGGCCACCAGTCCTGGCTGTCCTTCATCAGGGCAAAGATGTCCTGTTTGACGGCGTCGAGATCGAGTTTCTTGAACTCTTCGGCATAGTTGAATTCGCCGCTCATCGGGCTCGGCGATTTGCCGTGCTGATGCAGGATCTTGACGTTGAGCTGGTCAGGCCACCAATCCTTGTTCGTGACCTGTTTCTTGGTTGCGAAAGGGCATTTGATATCGCCGTCCATGGGACCTCCGGTAGGTACTGCGTGGGTTGGACCGCGTCTGACATGGGGCGCAGCGCCCCGCGGTCAGATCTGGCCTTGGAATCGTTCTAAGCGGAGTTTCCGCGAGTGGGGCCATAAAATCCAATTGCAGTTTCTTCTTTTTTCGATAATCAAAAACTATGAACATTACATATCGACAAGTGACCTATTTTCGCGCCCTGGCGGCGCAGCGGCATTTTGGCCGGGCGGCGGAAATGGTGAATGTTTCGCAGCCGGCGCTGTCGGTGCAGATCCGCGAGATGGAGGCGCAGCTTGGCAAGCCTTTGGTGGAGCGGCAATCGCGGGATGTGGTGCTGACCCCGTTCGGGCGGCGCATTCTGGAACATGCCGAGCGGGTGCATCAGGAGATGCAGGCGCTCGAAGAGGCGGCGCGTTGGGAGGGGGGGCTGTCGGGGCGGTTGCGGCTCGGGATCATTCCGACGCTGGCACCCTATCTGTTGCCCGACACACTCGAGATGTTGCGGAGCCGAGATATTTCACTGGATGTTCAGGTGCTTGAGGGCAAGACCGCGCGGCTCTTGGCGGACCTTCAGGCCGGGCATCTCGATGCGGCGGTGGTGGCGTTGCCGGTGGAGGAGACCGGGCTTCATGCCGAGGATCTCTTTGAGGATCGGTTTCTCTTGGCGGGCAGTCCGGCGCGGATTGCAGCGCTTGGGGCACGGGTCGAGAGCCTGCGCCCGGATGCTTTGGTGACCTCGCCTTTGCTGCTGTTGGAGGATGGGCATTGCCTGACCGAGCAGGCGCTGGAGCTCTGCCATCTGGGGCGCGGGCAGTCTGGTCAGTCTGGTCGTGCCTCGGGAGGCTCGGCCGGGCGGATCGATATGGGCGCGTCGTCGCTGGCGACGCTGACACGGCTGGTGGCGGCGGGGTTTGGGCTCACCCTCATGCCCGAGCTGGCGGCGCCGACCGAATGCCGCGCCGCGCCGGGGGTGGAGCTTTGCCGCTTTGCCGTGCCCGAGCCGGGGCGGCGGATCGCGCTGGTGCGCCGCAAGGGCACGCAGGGCGGGGACTGGTTTGCCGAGCTGGCGCAGGTGCTGCGCGATGTGGGCGAGCGGCTGGTGATGGCGACGCGGGAGCCGCCACATGCGATTGGCTAGGTCCGATGTGACCCCCTAAAGGCAAGACGCCCCGACAACCCAAGAGAGCCGCCGGGGCGCGCCACATAACGCGCACAACTTATGAGGACTTGAACGGTGGGTACTCGTTAAAAACATGCCCGTCATGCAGCGAATGCAATCCAAGCGAGCGCGACTGGCACTTCCCACCGCCCATCACTATACTTAGAGATAGTTATCAAATGATTGGCGGGGAAATTCCTGTGCGCGACCTCAAATTGCCGGATCAGCGGCACCCGGAAAAAGCCCATAGGCCTGACAACGCGCAGCCCAAGAAACCCAAGTGGATCAGGGTCAAAGCGCCGGTCGGCAAGGGCTATATGGAGACCCGGAAGATCATGCGCGATCACAAACTTGTGACCGTGTGCGAAGAGGCCGGATGCCCGAATGTCGGCGAATGTTGGAATCAGGGCCACGCCACGATGATGATCATGGGCGAGGTCTGTACCCGCGCCTGTACCTTCTGCAACATCGCCACCGGCAAGCCGCCTGAGGACCTCGATCCGTTCGAGCCGGGGCGCGTGGCCGATGCGGTGCAAAAGCTCGGGCTTAATCATGTGGTGGTGACCAGCGTCGACCGCGATGACGTCAAGGATGGCGGGGCCGAGCATTTCGCCCAGACGATCCGGGCGATCCGGCATCGCAGCCCGGGCACCACAATCGAGATCCTGACGCCGGATTTCATCAATTGCGATCCTGCGGTGCTCGAACTGGTGGTCGAGGCCAAGCCGGATGTGTTCAACCACAATCTCGAAACGGTGCCGGGGCTCTATCCCGAGGTGCGGCCGGGGGCGCGGTATTTCCATTCGCTGCGGCTCTTGCAGCGGGTCAGGGAGATGGATCCGTCGATCTTTACCAAGTCGGGAATCATGGTGGGTCTCGGGGAGACGCGCCAACAGGTGCATCAGGTGATGGATGACATGCGCGCGGCGCAGATTGATTTCCTGACCATCGGGCAATATCTGCAGCCGACGCCCAAGCATCACACGCTCGATCGCTTCGTGACGCCCGAGGAATTCGCGGCCTATGAGAAGGCGGCGAAGGGCAAGGGGTTCTTGATGGTGTCGGCGACGCCGCTGACCCGGTCGAGCTATCACGCGGGCGATGATTTCGCGCGGCTGCGCGAGGCGCGGGAACGGGCGCTGGCGGCGGCCTCCTGAGCCGCCCCCCTGTCCATCGAATTTTACGGAAAGAATTGGCGCCGTCCCCTGAGGGACGGCGTTTTTTTAGTTCGCATTTGAGGGATCAGCGCATAAAAAAACCGGCCCCGAGGGGCCGGCGCTTTCCTTGGAGGGAAAATCTTGGATCAGCCGTTCCAGCTGCGCAGGTCGCCGCAATCCATGTGGACGAAGTTCGACCGGTAGTAGCGGCCAACGCCACCGGCACGGCAAGATTGCGCGGCTTGGCTCAGCTGTGCGACCGAGCGCGAGCTGAGACGGAGATCAGCGGCCTGGCCTGTGATGTGGAGGGATTGGCGCGCCACGTTGCGCGAGCGCGAGCGGAGCATCGCGTTGGTCTTCGAGCTGCGGTAGCCCGAGAGCATTTTGTAAGGTTCGGTGGTGTCGACCAGCGCGTGCGCGGCGGCCATGATGTCGATCGTGCGGGTGTCGATGGGTTTGACCGCATCGAGACGCCAGTCGCGCATGAAGTAGGAGATTTCCTGCACCGCGTCTTTGATATACTCGCCTTCGATCCAGTAGATCGTGTCGATCTGTTCGCCTGTCCGGCTCGAGACCATCTTGAGGCGGCGAATGTCGCCCGCGCCCCGAAGAAAGCCTGCTGCGTTGGAGTATGTAGGAGCCGCTGCCAGGGTGGTTGCTGCAAAAGCTCCCAAGAGGGCGCGCCGTGTCACGCCGGTCTTTGTAAATTCTGTCATATGTACTGCGCCTGTCCGTCGCTTGCCTGTGCTCCGCTGTACCGCGGAGGCGTTCATCTCATCCCCAGATGCGAGACTAGCTATGACATATAAAGAATCGGTAACCAACCCAGTTTTCTTTTGTTCCCGGCATTCAAGGGGATTTGGGCATATTTCCGCGCATTTTCCGATCTGCGTGGCGGAATTGCCCAGGGGCGATGCAGCGGTGCCGCAGCCTGTCGGCAAATTGCGGGCGGGGGCAATTTGACGTGGACTTTCGCCCTAGTGTTTAGATGATGGACAATCGAGTGTCGCCCAAAAGTTAACGCGACAACGAAGACGGGGATATGATGTTTAAGACTGCTGCTGCATTCCAATTTACGCGTTTTTTCTACATGATTGCTTTTGTCGCGGCGGGGCTGGTTTTGACCAGCGACCGGGCCGCGGCGCAGGTCACGGCCTATAAGCAGGCGGTGGCAGAGGCGGCCGCCCGCGACGATGATCTCTCGGCCTTTTACCGGGCGAATGATTACCGGGGCATCTGGACCAATGACAGCGAGGCGGACCGCACGCGGCGTCGGGCGCTCTTTGAGGCGTTCGATCTGGCCCAAGCGCATGGGCTGCCCCGCGAGCGGTATCGCGAGCAGGAGCTGATGACGATGATCCGGTCGGCGCGATCGCCGCGCGAGATCGGCATGCTCGAGGTGGAGCTCAGCCGCACCATGCTGTTGCTGGCGCGGGATCTGCAGACCGGGATGCTGGTGCCCGCCAAGGTCGACCGCGAGATCGTCCGGCAGGTGCCTTATCGCAGCCGTATCGCCCATTTGACCAATTTCACCACCAGCAATCCGCGCGGATTTTTCCGGAGCCTGCCGCCGAAGAACGCCGAATACAGCCGTCTGCTGCGCGAGAAGCTGCGGCTTGAGGTGTTGATGCTGCAGGGGGGCTTTGGTCCGGAAGTACCGGTCAAGTCGCTCAAGCGCGGTCAGTCAGGCCCGGCTGTGGTGGCGATGCGCAACCGTCTTGTGATCATGGGGTTCATGCCGCGCAGCGCGTCGCAGGAGTATGATGCCAAGCTCGCCGAGGCCGTGCAGGCGTTTCAGGCGGCGCATGGTCTCGTGGCGGATGGTGATGCGGGGGCGGCCACGGTGGCCGAGATCAACACATCCGTCGAGGCGCGGCTCAAGTCGATCCTCGTGGCGATGGAGCGCGAGCGCTGGATCAACCAGCCGCGCGGCGACCGGCATGTTCTGGTGAATCTCACGGATTTCAGCGCCCGGATCGTCGATCATGACGAGGTGACCTTTCAGACGCGCGCGGTGATCGGGCTCAATGACAGCGACCGGCGCAGCCCGGAATTCTCGGATGTGATGGAATATATGGAGATCAATCCGACGTGGAATGTGCCGCGCTCCATCACCGTCAAGGAATACCTGCCGCAGATGCAGCGCAATCCGAATGCGGCCGGGCATCTCAAGCTTTATAACAATCGCGGCCAGCAGGTGAGCCGGGCCAATGTGAACTTTAACGCTTATACAGCGCGGACCTTTCCCTTTGCGCTGAAGCAGCCGCCGTCGAACCGCAATGCGCTCGGTCTGGTCAAGTTCATGTTCCCGAACAAATACAACATCTACCTGCATGACACGCCCGCCAAGAGCCTGTTCCAGCGCAACAAGCGGGATTTCAGCCATGGCTGTATCCGCCTGCAGGATCCGTTCGATTTCGCCTATGCGCTTCTGGCGCGGCAGGAAGAGGACCCCAAGGGGTTTTTCCACCGGGTGCTGAACACCGGGCAGCAGACGCAGGTGCGGCTCAAGAAACAGGTGCCGGTGCATATTATCTACCGCACCGCGTTCACCCAGGCCAAAGGGCCGATGCAGTACCGCAACGATGTCTATGGCCGTGACGCAAGGATATGGTCGGCGCTGCAACAGGCAGGGGTTTCACTGGCGGCGGTTCGCGGGTAAACCGGGCCCCGAATGACGGGGGTACGCATGTCCTATACGATAGCCGAAATTGCTGCATCACTTGGGGCCGAGGCCTTTGGCGATACGAGTCTTCGCATCGCCCGGCTGGCCGAACCTGCGGATGCGGGGCCGGATGATCTGGCCCTGGCCACCAAGCCCGCCTATGCCGAGGCGCTGCCGCGGGGCAAGGCGCGGGCGGCGATGCTCTGGGATGGGGCGGATTGGCAGGCGCTGGGCCTCAAGGCCGCGCTGATTGCGCCGCGTCCGCGGTTTGCGATGGCGGGGCTCACCGCGATGATGGATCCGGGCGAAGGCTGGGGCGAGGGGGTGCACCCGTCGGCGGTGGTCGATGCCACGGCCGAGCTCGGCGACGGCGTCTCTGTCGGACCGCTGAGCGTGATCGGCGCGCGGGCGCGGATCGGGGCGGGCACGCGGATCGGGCCAAATGTCACCATCGGGGCGGAGGCGCAGATCGGCGACAGCGGGGTGATCCGCGAGGGCGTCAAGATCGCCGCGCGGGTGTGGATCGGGGCGCGGGTGTTCATCCAACCCGGCGCGGCCATTGGTGGTGACGGGTTCTCTTTTGTCACGCCCGAGGTCTCGGGGGTCGAGCAGGCGCGGGCGTCGCTTGGCGATCAGGGCGAGGCCACGGCACAGAGCTATGTGCGCATTCATTCGCTGGGCTCGGTGCGGATCGGCGATGATGTCGAGATCGGCGCCAATGCCACCATCGACCGGGGCACCATTCGCGATACCGAAGTGGGCGACCGCACCAAGATCGATAATCTGGTGATGGTGGCCCATAACGTGATCGTCGGCAGCGACACGTTGCTCTGCGGTCAGGTGGGGATTGCCGGGTCGACCCGGATCGGCAGCAATGTGGTTCTGGCCGGTCAGGTGGGCGTCAGCGACAATATCACCGTGGGGGATCGGGTGATCGCCGGGGGTGGCACCAAGATCCTCAGCAAGGTGCCCGCAGGGCGGGTGATCCTGGGCTATCCGGCCGTCAAAATGGACACCCATATCGAGATGTATAAGCATATGCGCCGCCTTGGCCGCCTGTTTCAGGACGTGGCCGGGCTCAAGAAAGCTGTTTCCAAGACAGCTCAGACCGACTAAATCAGCGCAAACAGGCGCGCCGGAGGGCAGTTGATATGACCAAGAACATTCAAGACCGTGTGATCGAGATCATCGCTGAGCAGGCTGTGCTGGAGCCATCGGATGTGACGATGGAGAGCACGCTCGAAGATCTGGGGATCGACAGTCTCGGGCTGGTGGAGAGCATCTTTGCCATTGAAGAGGCCTTTGATATCACCGTGCCCTTCAATGCGAATGAGCCCACCGAGAGCGATTTCGATATTTCCAGCGTGGCGACCATCGTGGCCGGGATCGAGAAACTGGTCGCGGAACAGCATTCGTGAAGCGGGTCGTCATCACAGGCGCGGGCACGATCAACGCGCTTGCGCATGACGTGCCCGGCACGCTCGAAGCGATGCGCGAGGGGCGCTGTGGCATTGGCGAGCTTGAGCTGCGCGATGTCGAGCGGCTCGGCATTCGGATCGGCGGGCAGGTCAAGGATTTCGAGCCGGAAGAGATGTTCAACCGCCAGCAGATGGCGCTGTTTGACCGGTTCACCCAGTTTACCCTTGTGGCGGCGCACGAGGCGATTGCGCAATCGGGGCTCACCTTTGATGGCGAGCTGGCGACCCGGTCGGGCGTTGTGCTCGGCAATTCGGGCGGCGGGATGACCACGCTCGATGAGAATTACCGCTCGGTCTATGAAGAGGGCAAGAACCGCATTCACCCCTTCGTGGTGCCGAAGCTCATGAACAATGCCGCCGCGAGCCATGTGGCGATGCAGTACAATCTCATGGGGCCAAGCTTTACCGTCTCGACCGCCTGTTCCTCGTCCAACCACGCGATGGCACAGGCGTTTCAGATGGTGCATGGCGGGGCCTGCCCGGTGATGGTCACTGGCGGCTCTGAATCGATCCTCTGCTTTGGCGGGGTGAAGGCCTGGGAAGGGCTGCGCGTCATGTCGCGCGATGCCTGTCGGCCGTTTTCGGCCAATCGCAACGGCATGGTGCAGGGCGAGGGGGCCGGCATCTTTGTCTTTGAGGAATATGAGCATGCGCGTGCGCGCGGGGCGGAGATCCTCGCCGAAGTCATCGGCTATGCGATGACATCGGATGCCTCGGATATCGTCATGCCCTCCAAGCAAGGCGCGGCGCGGGCGATTTCCGGCGCGATGCGCGATGCCAAGGTCAATGCGGAAGAGGTGGGCTATATCAACGCCCATGGCACCGGCACGGCGGCGAATGACAAGACGGAATGCGCGGCGGTGGCGGATGTTTTCGGCCATCATGCCGACAATCTGCTCATGTCCTCGACCAAGTCGATGCATGGTCATGTGATCGGCGGGACCGGTGCGATCGAGCTTTTGGCCTGTATCATGGCGCTGCGCGACGGGATCGTGGCACCCACCATCGGCTATCAAGAGCCGGACCCGGAATGTGCGCTCGATGTCGTGCCGAATGAGGCGCGCGAGGCCAAGATCGATGTGGCGCTGAGCAATGCCTTTGCCTTTGGCGGGTTGAACGCGGTTCTGGCGCTGCGCCGGGTGGCGTGAGGCAGGTCCCGCAGGCCTCCCATCCGAGCCTTTGACGTGAAAAAACCCCCGAGCCGGATGGCGCGGGGGTTTCTTGTTTGTCGGGATCTGCGAGAGATCAGTTCTGGATCACGCTGACCGCGTCAAAGGCTTTGGTAAAGCCCGAGAGGGAGGCGTCGATCGCCACTTTCTGATCGGGGGCCTGCGCCGGGGTGATGGTCACCACGGCCTTGGCACCGCGTTTGTACGCGTCGATATCCGCCTGGGTGAGGCCGATCTGCGCGGTACAGCCGGTCTGGCTGCAGAAGCGGAACGGGTAGCTCTTGGCCTTGGCACCATCGACACCGATCTTGAGCTCGGCGGTGAGCAGGGTGAAGAGCGGCACGGTCACGGTCGCACCGGCCACGGCAGGGCCGCCGTCCTTGATGCGGAAGATCGCAAATTCGGCAATCGGGTTGCCCTGCTGTTCCTTGAGAAGCTGGAACATCTGGCAGGGGTCTTCGTCGGCCTCAGAGCGGAAGCAGCGCATTTGCCAGTCGCCGATGGTTTCCTTGATATAGGTCGGCTCTTCCTGGGTTTCGCGGCCCATGTCGAGGTTGGAGGGCTTTTCGCCGGCCTCGGCCGTGTCCTGATCGGTGGCGGCGTCCGACGTATCGGTTCCTGCTTCCTGACCTTGCGTTTCGGCTGCGGTGGCTTCGGCGGCGGTGGTGTCGGTGGTCGTCTCTTGGGCGAACACAGGCGCAGTGCCGATCAGCAATGCGCTCAGCGTTGTCATCGAAAGCGTCTTCAGCATATTTTCCCCATTAAATCAGGTTCGGGTTGGTCTTGGGCGCTCTATCATGCCGCGCCATTCTTGTCAGGAGTTAATGCCAGCCTCGCCAGCACTTCAAGGCAGAAATCCGCCGCTGTCCCGGCGCGGCACCCCTCTGCGCAAGGGGTTTGGCCGGGGCCGGATACCGGTTGCATGTGCTACAACAGCTTTGGGTTGTAACCCGCCAAAAAGAAAAAGGAACCTTGCGGCTCCTTTCTCGATTCTCTCCCTGCCGGACTGGCCGACTTAGTTTGTGATGCCGACGCTAGGACAGATGCGACAAATCGTCAACAGGCAAAAATGTGTCTTTTTGCGGCGCGATAGTCACAGCCTGGTCCGGCGATGGCTCTGGCGAAAAAAGGCCGCATCCGAAGATGCGGCCAGTCTGACAGGGAGGAAGTCAGTCCGATCCCAAGAGGACATGTGGCATCGGACGCATTTCATACTGGCAGGGAAAGGTTAAGTTAGTATGTTTGGACCGTCGCAACAGGGAACGCAGGGGTATCACGTGGCAGATCAGGTCTTTATCGGCGGGGGCGGGCCCGACTATGGCACCGCGCAGGGGCTGCGGCTCGATTATGCCAACCGGCACGGGTTGATCGCGGGGGCCACGGGAACCGGTAAGACGGTGACCTTGCAGATCCTGGCCGAAGGGTTTTCGGCCGCCGGGGTGCCGGTGTTCCTGTCGGATGTGAAGGGCGATCTGTCGGGGCTGGCGGCCTCGGGCAGCGTCGATCACAAGCTGCATCAGGCCTTTACCAAACGGGCGGCGACGATCGGCTTTGACACGTTCAGCTATAGCGCCTTTCCGGTCACCTTCTGGGATCTCTATGGCGCGTCCGGCCATCCGGTGCGCACCACGGTGGCCGAGATGGGACCGCTTCTGCTCAGCCGGTTGATGGAGCTCAGCGAGGCGCAGGAAGGCATCATGAATATCGCCTTTCGGATCGCCGATGAGGAGGGGATGCCGCTTCTGGATCTCAAGGATCTGCAGGCGCTTTTGGTCTGGGTCGGTGAGAACCGCGAGGCGATTTCGCTGCGCTATGGCAATGTCTCGACCCAGTCTGTGGGGGCCATTCAGCGACAGCTCTTGGTGCTCGAAAATCAGGGCGGCAACGCGTTCTTCGGTGAGCCGGCGCTGGAGCTTGCGGATCTGATGCAGGTGACGCCCGAGGGGCAGGGGCGGATCAATATCCTCGCCGCAGACAAGCTCATGGGCGCGCCGCGGCTCTATGCGACCTTCCTGCTGTGGCTCTTGTCCGAGCTCTTTGAGACGCTGCCCGAGGTGGGCGATCCGGACAAGCCCAAGCTCGTGTTCTTCTTTGACGAGGCGCATCTTCTCTTTGATGACGCGCCCAAGGCGTTGGTGGAAAAAGTCGAGCAAGTTGCGCGGCTTATCCGGTCCAAAGGGGTGGGTGTCTATTTCATCACGCAGAACCCCGATGATGTGCCCGAGGATATTCTCGGCCAACTTGGCAACCGGGTGCAGCATGCGCTGCGCGCCTTTACCGCGCGGGATCGCAAGGCGCTCAAACGGGCGGCAGAGACCTATCGCCCCAACGCGCGGTTCGACACTGCGGATGCCATTCGCGATGTCGGTGTCGGCGAGGCGGTGACCTCGATGCTGGCCGAAAAGGGCGTGCCGGGGGTGGTCGAGCGGACGCTGATCCGGCCGCCGTCGTC
>TARA_R100000789_G_scaffold100383_3_pt1 | contig 15622 bp, 8 predicted proteins | sample TARA_R100000789 | Tara Oceans TARA_R100000789 (sample SAMEA2623403) | marine metagenome | biome: marine biome (ENVO:00000447); feature: mesopelagic zone (ENVO:00000213); material: "saline water (ENVO:00002010), including plankton (ENVO:xxxxxxxx)" | depth 450 m
GCCAACCAGCGTTCGGCATCCAGTGCTGCCTGGCATCCACTGCCGGCTGCGGTGATGGCCTGTTTGTAGTAATCGTCGGCCACATCCCCGGCTGCAAATACACCTTCGACACTCGTGTTCGTTCGGAACGGAACTGTCCATTTCACATACCCGTTTTCGTGGGTTTCGATTTGACCACCCAGGAAATCGGTATTCGGTGTATGACCGATCGCGGCAAAATATCCGGTCACTTCGAGTTCTTCCATTTTGCCTTCTTCAATCGAACTTTCGATGCGAACACCAGTCACGCCTTTTTTCTCGTCGCCGAGAACTTCATTGATAACCGAATTCCACTTCACTTCAATTTTCTCGCTGGCCAATGCCCGTTCAGCCATGATCTTACTGGCACGGAATTCATCGCGGCGATGGACGATATAAACTTTGGAAGCGAACTTCGTTAGAAATGTCGCTTCTTCCATCGCGGAATCTCCACCACCAACTACAACCAGCGGCTGATTGCGGAATCGAGGCAAGGCTCCATCGCAAACCGCACAAGCTGAGACACCCATATTTTTGTAACGCTCTTCGGAATCGAGACCGAGATAATTGGCACGGGCTCCTGTCGCAATAATCACGGCATGAGCGAGAAACTCTTTTCCCTGAAGCGACTTCAACTTGAAGGGACGTTCAGAAAGATCGCAGCTGACGATATCGTCGGTAATCACTTCGGTCCCGAAGTTCGTCGCCTGCTTTCGCATCAGTTCCATCAGTTCCGGACCGCTCACGCCCTTCTTATGATGCGTCGACTTCAATTCCTCGGCTTTACGTTCATCGAAAGCGGTTTCGAAATAACTGGTCAGATCTCCAGCAGGAAAACCTGCATAGTTCTCGACTTCGGTCGTCAATGCCAACTGACCGAGCGGAAGCGTTCCTTTGAGGCGGTTGTCTTCCGTGAAAGCCCCTTCGAAAACGAGTGGCTCAAGATTGGCACGTGCAGTGTAAATGGCAGCTGACCAGGCAGCTGGGCCAGAACCAATGATAATGATATTCCGTGGTGTATTTTCAGCCATGAGGGCGATCCTTGGGACTCAATGAGATAATTATGGTTTGTAGAATGAACCATAATACTTACGCTTCTCAGCGGCAACTGTGAGCAAGTTCGCAATTGAGCACGAGTTCTTCCAAACTGCTCTTTTCAAAATTCGCCAAATCCACAAGATTATGTCATTCAACAATGGCATTTTGAACTTTTAGCTCACTCAGGGACTCAGGAATCGATGGCTATTCGCTTTTATAACTCACTCACAAACCAGACCGAAGACTTTCAGCCCCTCGAAGCAGGTGTTGTTCGGATGTATTCCTGCGGTCCGACCGTTTACGACTTTGCACACATCGGGAACTTCCGATCTTTCCTGTTTGCCGACTTGATTCGTCGGTTTCTGGAAGTGATGGGGAATGATGTTACGCACATTATGAACATTACTGATGTCGGCCACATGACCGACGATCATCTCGCCGATGGTGGTGGTGAAGACAAAATGGAAGCAGCCGCCAAGAGGCTCAAGGAAGATAAGAAATCAGGCAAGGTGCCGGATGGGGCGATCGAGAATCCCGATGATCCTTATCAGGTCGCCCAGTTCTTTACCGATGCCTTCCTTGAAGATTCCCGCAAACTTGGCCTGAAAATCGCTTTCGAATATCCACAGAATATTCCGCATGCGACAAATCATATCCAGGACATGCAGGAGATGATCGACGAGTTGATAAAAAGTGGTCATGCGTATGTCGGGCCGGATGGAGCCGTGTATTATAGTGTCGAAAGCTTTCCCAAATACGGCTCGCTGAGTGGAAACACACTCGATCAACTGCGGGAAGGTTCAGGCGGTCGGGTTCAGCAAAACGATCAGGCCAGTAAGAAACACCCGGCTGACTTCCTGCTCTGGAAGCCCGATCAATCGCACATTATGAAATGGGACTCCCCCTGGGGGATGGGCTATCCCGGCTGGCACATTGAGTGTTCTGTCATGGCTCGCAAGCTTCTGGGACGCGATGTCATCGATATTCATACAGGCGGAGAAGATCTGATATTCCCGCATCACGAGTGCGAAATTGCTCAGAGTTGCGGAGCCTCCGGGGAGGATCATTTCGCCCGCTTCTGGATGCACGCTCGCTTTTTGATGGTCGAAGGCGAGAAAATGTCAAAGAGTAAGGGCAACTTCTACACGGTTCGCGATGTCCTCGGCGGCAAAGTGACCGGCCGTGAAGTTCATCCGGCTGTTTTGCGGTATGAACTGATTCGCTCTCACTACGGCAGCAATATGAATTTCACCGAAAAAGGCTTGAAGGATTCCGCAGCTGCTGTCCGTAAGCTGAACGAGTTCAACGCGATGCTCGAAGCAAAAACAGGTGGCGAAGCGGCTGAAGTCGATAATTCTCATCCTGTACTTGCGGGATTTCTCGGAGCACTCTCCGATAATCTTAATATTTCCGGAGCCCTGGGAGTGCTCTTCCCCTGGATGTCTGGCCCTCATGAAAATCCTCAGGAATCTTTAGCAGTGCTGCGAACGATCAATCGCATTCTCGATGTCGCCCCCATGGAACATGCAGAAGAATTGCAGTCGGAATCGAGTGATGCAGGCGGATTTGATCCTGCCGAATTGTGCAAAGGCATCGATGATGCTCGTGCCAATAAGGATTACGGCCGGGCAGACGAATTGCGAAATCAACTCCAGGATGCCGGTTATGAAGTGAGAAATTCCCCTGAGGGTACAATCGCTACGAAACAGTTGGCATAACGACTGAAAACTCAACGTTTGCCAGGAAAGATTCTTTCCATACCATCATGAAGAACTCTCAAGATTCTTGCTAATCAGGACTTGAGAGTTTTTGTTTTATGACACACATCTTGAACGACATCTGATCGTCAATACTTCATTATCCAAACTGGACAGATTCTTAAAAAAGTTTATTCGAGCAAACGCTCGTACTGGATAAATGTCTTACGGGATGAGACACTGAATGTAGAATATTGAAATGCAATATCTGAAAGCTTCAATAATCCATCATCCGGAATGAACTCCCGAAGAGGCGAATTATGTCTAAAATTATCATCATGAGTCTGTGTGTAGTCTGTGCAGGAATGTTTTCAATGGTCTTGGGACAACCCAAAACAGAAGCAGAGCGGGTCTATCGTCATATTGTCCTGTTCAAATTCAAAGAGGATGCGACCAAAGAACAAATTGACGAAATTGTCACCGCATTCGGTCAGCTTAAAAATGAAGTGGATACGATCATTGGCTATGAACATGGAACCGATGTCAGTCCGGAAAAACTGGCAAAAGGATTCACCCATTGTTTTCTGGTTACGTTCAAAAGCAAAGCCGATCTGGAAGCGTATTTGCCGCATCCCGCGCACATTGCATTTACCGAAAAATTGAAGCCGATTCTCTCAGATGTCCTCGTTGTTGATTACTGGACGGAGAAGTGAGTTCGTGTTGTTTGCAAACGATTTATGGTAAATCAACTTTGCCAATCCGTTGGAGCCTCGTTCTTTTGCATGAATTGAGCGGGAAGTTGTTCAATCAATTCCACCCAGGCGGCTCGATGTTTTTCGAGGACTTGAATCGCTTTGTCGATGTGCTCGGGCTGATGATCGATATCGGCCAGTGCCAGTTCGCGATAAATATAGGCGAATAACTGCTTGAGCGAGCCAACCATTTCCGGGGCCACTTCAGGGTTCAGGCCGGAAATCATCTCAGAGAGAAATTCACGGGAACGGTTCAGGCATTCGTGCGAGAGTTCAAAATCTTTTTCCTGTAACGCCAGTTTGCCTTGTCGGGCGAAGCGGATCGAGCCGTCGACAACCATCAAATGCAATTGAGGACCGGGAGCGGTCATGACTTGTGTTTCCAGGTATTCATTCTCGTACATAGTTCCCGCTTTCCCGTTGAGCTAATTAGTAAATCTTAAGATTGAAAAGTGTTATCGTGATGGCACACTGATTGATTTAATTCCGGCCAGAGCCGTCTGCTGCGTTTCCAGGCTACCCAGAATGCTTTCGGTTTGAATGAACTCGTTGAGCAATCGAGCTTTCTTGCTTTCCAGCAGAATTTTCAGTTCCTCAATCCGTTCATTGGTCGTATCGATTGAAGATGTCAGCGAATTTCTCTCATTGGTGAATGATCCGTCGACAATGTCGGTCAATGAGGTCAGTGTGCTGTTAATTTTATCACCAAAGCCGGTGTCTTTTTGGGTAAAGAATTCTTTGACGCCGTTAAAGTCATTCCGGAGATGTTCCTGCAGCCGATCTTCATTCAATTCAAGGATTCCGCCGGCTCCGACTCGAACTCCCAACGCACTTAACGATTGGATCGTTTCATTCCCAATACCGAATCGTTTTCCGAGTGCATTACTCATCCGATTTGTGACTCGCAGAACGAACGTATCCCCTTGCAGAATTCCTCGTTGATTCGATTCTGTATCGAATTTTGTCAGTTCGCTCCCGATATCAATAAACTGATTGTAAGTCGAGATGAAGTTCTTCAGGTTGTTGACAATACTTTCCGTATTGGCTTCGATTTCGACTTTTGCAGCGGAGAATCCGACGTTGGTAATGTCCAGATCGATTCCCTGCACGACTCCATCGAACCGATTGGTTTTTGATGAAATCAAGAACGCGGAGGCTGGATCTGCTCCAACCCGCAGAATGGCATTCTGGCCTTTAGCGATCGTGGCAAAATTGAGATCGAGATCCCCATCATCAAAGACAAGACGACTTTTCTTTCCGGTTTGAGTCGCGGTCACGCTGAGACGTTTCGAATTAAAGCTCGATCCATCGTCAAACACACTCGCTTTGACGGCTGAGCCCGCGGCATTCATTTTCGAGACGACATCAGTCAGTGTATCGTCATCATCAATATCGACGATGGTTGCCTTTCGGCTTGAAATCCGCTGAGCACCATCGCCACTCGTGTAGGGTTCACGTAACAATCGTAAATCGGCTGCAGTTGTCGTTTGGCCAAACTCTTCGACAGCCAGCGTCCCGGCACCACCCGCTTCATCGATCAGCACAAAACCATCGCCTGTTTCATTCAGTTCTGCTCTTACCGAAACCGACGAATTCGCATTGATACGGGTAATCACATCACCAATATTCTTAACCGCTGAGGTGATATTAATGACGCCAACATTGCCATCAGAATCAGTAATTTGAAACAGACCGACTTCGACTGCCCCGCCATCAGGCGCATAATCCGAAAGTAATGTTGCTTTATTGACATACTGCTGATGCAGCGACTTCGAATCGATTTCGGTGACTGCGTCATCAATGGTGAGTCCGAGATCAGCAATTGCGGTTCCGGTATCGACGTCGGCGATAATCAGGTTACTGTCTGTAGCTCCGGAAGTGTCTTTAATGATCAGGCCATTGCCGAGATCATTAATCGATACCTTAACGAGCAGTTTGTCACCCGTACCATCTTCGGTGGCCGCGTTAATTGCCTCGATGATATCGGTCAATGTTTCAGCAGAAGACAGATCGATCGTTGCCGTTTGTCCTGATCGATCTGTAATGGAAATCTCACCCAGAGTTTCGATACCCTGGCCACCACGGATGTTCCTCAACAGAACAGAATTCAAACCTCCCGAAAGCCGATTCCCTGTTAACGTGTTTCCGGACGATGTCGCATTCAGTCCCAGATGTTTGACGACTGAGGAATTATTAATGTCCTCGACACTGAGAGTGTCTACTCCCGATGTGTTGTCCGTCAATACAATACGCCCACTGACAATCTCTGCGGAGACGCGGTCGGCGTTGTCATCATGATCGTTAATTTTGGTGAGGACATCTTTAAGTGACTTTACGCCATCGAGATTGACTTCCAGGTTCGTGCCATCGGACAGATTGATTTTGATATCCGCTGCTCCCGTCAGGAGCGTAACGCCGTTGCCATCATTGATTTGCTTCAGGGAGAAGTTCTCTGTCACTTTGAAGACGTCATCTCCATCAAGTGTGGCACTGGAAACTGATTTATCGATGCCGAGATTTGCAGCTGTTGACCCACCATTCAAATCGACCACGGCTAGATTTGTACTTGTACTCCCGGAAGTATCTTCCAAGACAAAACGACCATCGACAACACGAGCCGAGACGGAGATATCGACATTGGAATTGATTTCATTGAGGACATCATCGACATTCAGCGCTTCGGTCAGACTGATGACAGTTGAGGAACCCGAGCGGTCGGTGATCCGAATCTGGCCGCGACGAATTCCAGATCCATCATTTAACGATTCGAGCAGAGTCGGTTCATCCAGGAAACCTCCCTGTGAAATGACAATTGTTCCTTCGCCAACTTTCTGCTCAGTTGCATCGGCAAAACCTCGCGAAAGCGACTGATGAGCGGAGGCCTGCTGGACCGACTGGAAAGTGTAACTTCCATTGATCGCAGTTTTGCCCACAGAAACTTTGAACTGATCAGCGCCGGCATTTGTCACTTTCTGTTGTTCGAAAGTGATTTTATTCTTCAGCGAAGAGACCGAAGTCGAGAGCGTGAGTACGTTCGCTTCAAGGACCCCAATCGCCGTTTTCTGAGCATCAAATTCTTTGACACGAGCATCCAGCCGATCAATGGCACGCTGCTGGTTCGTCGCCAATGCTTCCACAAGACCGGCGATATCCAGTCCGCTGATCAATCCGGTTGTTAATGACAGATTTGACATTGAAAGAACCTGAAGCGCCCGATGGAGCCAATAAACTCAGAGACACGAAAAGCATGCTTATTTGAGTGATCATGGCGCTTTACTATTAATCGACATCTCAGTGCACAGAATCATCGAAGACTTTGTGGCTTCAATCGAATGCGGAGAAATTGCCATTTTTATCACCGACTTGGGGAGTTGTAACGGTTGAAACGAATACAGATCCTGTAGATTTTCATTATCGATCAGGCCACATTCCTCTTTGCGGCAGCAAGTGTTCGCTTGCGGATGAACAACTGATTATTGCTCAAGTGCAGCAAATGCAGATTGGAAACTTCCTTTTCCAGAAAACGATCGATAGGAGGCGAAGCCAGTTTCTCTCGTCCCGCGAAGTAATCGTCAAATCCGAGCAATCCTCCCGGAGCCAGCCGTGGCCAGGCCCATTCGAGAGCCTGTTCTGTTGGATCGTGATGATCCAGATCAATGTAAATGAACGCGAACTGATTGATCGGACAAGCTTCCAGACACCCGGGAACAAAACCTTCCCAGAGTTCAAAGCAGTCATCGCGAATCTCGCCGGGTAGAACACCAACATTCTGTTGAGCGGCCTGTGCCAGATCGCGATGTTTTTTGATCGACTCCAGAATGATCTTTCGAAAATTCTCGACTCCACCAGAACTGAGTTCTCCTTTTTTATACAATCCATGATCGTTCTCAGTTGGTTCAGCCATGCCAACAAAACTGTCGAACGCATGGACTTTCCTTTTGAGTACTTGCGCAACAGCCACCAGTCGCTTGAACAACGCACCCCGAAACACACCGACTTCGGCGAAATCTCCAGGCACATTGATCAATTCATTCATCATGTCGCCCAGTACATTATCCGGCAAAAAACCTGTTCCCATGATTTGTCCTTTTTGTTGATTTCGTGCTTCTATAATACGTGAGTTTGTTTCCAAACAACCTGCACTGCCGTGAGATTATTTTCCGGGCATCCGCTGGAATTTTAGAAAACTGATATTAGTCTCTGGATAATGCTCGTAGGGTTTTTCGATGCAGGAACTTAGGTAATAACCCTGTTGCATCATTAACTGGATGTAGTCCTGAAAATCGCGATTAAAGACTGGTGGATTCCCAGTTCGACGCCAGCGTTCTTTGCCGAGTATTTCTGCTATCAAAATGACATCGCTGGATCGGCAAATTCTTTCGAGCATCGGTTTGATCGTTTCATCATCGATATGCAGCAAAACCGTGTAGAGCAGTGCGGCATTAGTTTTGGGATACTCGTCGCAAAAGCCAATCGTCTGGAATTCATAACCGGGATGCGTTTGCTCAGCCGTCTGAATCGCCTGTGGATTCACATCGAGGCCGAGATAATAATCAGTCGGAAAAGCCTGGCAGAGTCGTCCATATCCACAGCCGATTTCGAGCACACTCCGTTTGATATGCTCTTTCAACTGCTCCCACAAAACCGGTCGCACATCCCAGCCTTCGGGGAAGGCTCCGAGATCCGCATTCTGTGGAATGATATTGGCGAGTTGATCGTTCTTCCAGAATTCATCGAGTTGAGCGGCATTCGATTTCAGGGGTTTTTCTTCGATAACACCCGGCACGGCAAAACTTGTCACGCTGGTTGCCAAATTATCCTCTGTGTAACCAAAAGCTTCGTTGTATTCCTTGCAAATCCGAAAGACTCTTTCCGCCAATTCTTTGGTTGGACCATTGGGTTCTCGTAGATAACGGTTCACAGAATTTGTGGTGACTGTGCCAGCGTGTTTGTCGTCTTCATATTTGCGATGCGGCACCGCTTCCAGGCTCATTCGATGATTACCAAGTCCTGGTAAGCCAAGTTGTTCTGCCAGTTTATCAATCAGTTCTGGCTGCTGACACATGTCATCGTAACGCACAAGGGTATGTGGTCGCTTAGCCATTTCTACAAGCGATTTCGCGGTTTGAATGGCGCGTTTTTCGATCCAGTTATCATCGACAAACAGATCCAGTTTCGGTGCAAGATCCAGAGCCGAGAGGATGACATCCCGCAGATCGCGGACACACAGAATCAAATGTTCTGGCGGATACATCTCCAAAAAGGATTGCCAATTGGCGAAGTTCACCATTTTGACGCCCCAGTAGTCCAGCGACTGCAATTTCGGCAACAACCTTCGATTGAAATACGACTGGAACGACTCGGGAGATTCGTCTGCCTTTTTCCAGGCTTCCTCCGAAACATCCAGGCCGAATTCCTGCATCTGCTTAAGAACCTGATCGGGCCAGTTATTCAGATGAATGTTTGGCTCGAGCAGAATCAGTCCATGGTCGGGAACCGTCAGTTTATCGCAGAGTAATGTCGTACCGCTGCGCATCATGCCATAAATGGCGAGCTTCATCGGAGCCACAACTTGCTGGGCAGGCGAAGTTGCAGGCTGATTCCGATACTGATTCAACATCTGATTAACACGAACCGTCCACTCATGACCGGTACCAGAACGAGGTCCGATCGAATGTCGTCCGCGACGATTGGCAAACAGCGGCTCGTTGATTTTAATGCAACGATGTTTGGCCCAGATCCGCATGTAGTAGTGAAAATCTTCACCCACATCGAGCGATTCATCGAATGGATTTGCAGCTGCGATTTCTGTTCGAACAAAGTGCCCCATCTGCAGCGAATGGAATGGATCCGCATTCAGGACATCTTCAAATCGATTCGTCGGTCCCAGTTGACCCTCGCGTCGCTCTGCCTGTTTGCTGCCATCCTGAAAACTGAAAATCTGGCCCCAAATCGCATCGTAATCGTCCAGCAGAGGCTCGACATTAGCAAATGTATCCGGCACGAGTACATCGTCGGCATCCAAAAAGAAGACCCATTCAATTCCCTGAGCGGCTGCTTGTTCGACGGCAAAATTGCGGGCCCGGGAACGGCCGATCTTGCCCTGCTGATCATCGATTCTGAAAGGGATCACTTTGCAGAAGGGGCCGGGCGAACGGACGCAGGCATCGCGGATCGATCGTTCTGCCTCTTTGTATATTTCCGCATGTCCCGGTCCGACAGGTGTAATGATCGCGCATTGTGGCCGTAATGCATTCTTCGGCGATGATTTCACAATGACTTGCGGTGGTGATTTCTGTGAAATCAACTCACGCTGAGGGATCTTGTGACTGGTCTCTTTGACTTGAGTTTTTAATTCCTCTGCAACCTGATCCACCACAGTAGACCAGTCTCCGGGAGAGAGTTGTCGAAAGAGTTTCAGCGAGTTGTACCAGGGAGTCGATGTCTCCCCTTTAAACCAACGCCAATCCGGTAGTGAATTCAGTAGACACCAGGTCGGTGTACCCAATCCGCCCGCAAAATGCACAGTCGCATTATCAATGGAAATAACGAGATCCAGTTCTGCGATTTTGGCAGAGAAATCGTCGAGGTCTTTCATGGGATCACTGTCTGACCAGTCATTGATTTTCACTCCGGTACGATGATGAATCTCAAGTAATTCCTGCTGATGATCACCGTATTGCAGATTCACGAAGTGCACATCAGGAGTTTTCAGAATCTGTTCCCAGTGCCCTAGCGGAAGTGAACGACGAGTTTGTAAATCGAGATTCTTGCCACCAAACCAGGAAATTCCAATCTTCAGGCCCTCACCCAGTTTGTTTAAGCGAGACTTCCATTTCTGGCGACGTTCAGGATCAGCAGTCAGTATTTTTTCCTGACGAGGAAATTGACTGAAGTGATTACGATATCGACCGGGCAAATCGGCCAGACAAATTTGGAAGTCGATTCCAGGAAGAGTCACCGGGATTATTGGATCAAGATCCTCTCGTGGAATGACTTTGGTCCCTGGGAAGGAACGCTCGAACAGAGAGACCATTCGGCCATCAACCTCAAGCGTGACCTGTCCCGCTTGAGCCAGTAAATCGGGTAGGCAGGTCGCGAACATCACGACATCTCCAATCCCCTGCTCCGAGAAGACCAGCAGATTTTTATTCGTCAACGATTCCCCATTCCAGGTGGGATGCCGAAACGGGCGATGATCGTGGTCCTGTTTGCGGTAGCGCCAGTTGTATAACTTCCAGCCGGTTTCAAATTCCCGATTTCGCAAATGGACCTGCGAAAGAGAATGATGAGCCTCGGCATAGTCGGGACGAAGTTGAATCGCCCGTTCATACAATTCCTGGCAACGATCCGGCTCTCCGATCGCTTCGAGAATATTTGCCAGATTGTTATGGGCATCGGGCAAGTTCGGATTGGCTTCAATCGCCTGATTCAGCGAGTTCAGTCCTTTCAGGTACTCCGCTCTTCCCTGATAGATCACTCCCAGATTATTCCAGGCGGAAGAACACGCTCGATCAATCTCCAAAGCTTTCATATAGTAAGCTTCTGCTTCCGACATTCGATTTGCAAATTGCAGTTCCCGAGCCAGATTATGATTTGCCACCAGGCTTTTAGGATGATCGCTCAATGCGTATCGAAAGCATTGCAGCGATTGTTCACGGTCATTCAAGCGGGAATAGCAATCGCCAGCGTGAATCAGAATGTCGAACTTGTCATCAGGCGTCGGATTGCTGTTCAAGGCTGTGCGATAGCAATGAACGGCTGCCGCATAATCGTTTTGTTGTTCGTGAATTCGGCCCAGCATATTGAGTACTACAGAATCGTTGGGCTCGCTGGTGAGGACTTCTTCACAGAGCCGTTTTGCTTTCTCAAGATCTCCTGCTGATCGGCAGGCTGAGGCGAGGTTTTTCAGGAACAGCAATGCGTTAGGCTTGAGTTGCAGGGCTCGTTCAATTCGCTTGATGGCTGCCCGGTGATCTCCCTGCTGATGGAGAATGACGCCTGACAGATGCAACGCGTCTGCATGATCTGGCTCACGCTGTAACAGCCGTTCATACTCTGCCATTGCCTGGGCAAGATCGCCCTGCTGATGCTTTTGCATTGCGGTCTTGATTTCATTTTCCGGGAAGGAAATATGAGGCTGCGCAGTGATGCCGGTTTTCGAGGAGATTTCGTGATGAGTTGTCGGTAGATTTTGAGTCAACGTCCCTGTCCTTTTTCCCGGATTGTCAGATGATGTCTGACGAAATAGGTTCTCTATTTGATTGAGTTGTGTCGTTTCATTTTGCACTCATCAGTTTTCATTGGGAGATGCGGCGAAACGTTGATGATCTGCTGGAAGTGTTTCCAGAAGCGGTCCGATAAACTCTTTGTATTGTTTCCACTTCTGGACGGACTGCTGATAAAGCGGTTGGCGAACCTGCCAGAGCGAAGCCGTATGGACGGCTCGTTCGTTGTGATGAAACTGAAGACAGGCATCTTCCCAAGGCAGTCCGCAAATCTCTTCCACAAGTCGATGTGTCTCCGCTTTCTGATTCGAAACGAGATCTTCGTAAACAACATCGTGAATGGTGATCGGCAGTACGTTTCGCCAGTGCTCCATCAGTCGCAAATGCTCGCGATAGAAGATGCCGATATTCTTCAGGTCAAAGCTGAAATCATGGTGGGCCGTGAAGTTCTGGAAATAGCAGGATAGCCCGATATCACGGGGATCTCGCTGTGTATAAATGATGGTCGCATTGGGGAAGAGGATGGAGATCAACCCGAGTTGAAATGCATTGTTGGGCATTTTATCGGTAATTCGTTCCGCCTTACCTGCTGTTGCCACAAGGCGCTGCAGATACACCTGAGCCATTTCTTCCAGATAAGCCTGACTGAGTTCTGTCAAACACCCGGGATAGGCTTTCTCGTTCTGATGACCCTTTCGGAATGGGCGTTCGAGAAAGCTTTGGATCAGATGCCGAATTCCGTCGAATTCACCTGCTCCCTGAACTTGAGAATGACTGGTCAGAATCTGATCGATTAATGTCGAACCTGATCGTGGCATTCCAAGTATGAAAATGGGTTGCTTAGTATTTGAGCCACGAAGAGGAGTCTCAGTATTAGTGTGAGCCGGGAACGCGGCTATCATTTGGTCCACGAGTGATGTGAGCCGTCCTTCCTCAAAATTCAAACGACGAGGTGTCAGCTGATTTGCTTTTTCAAAATGAGCAAACGCTTCGGAATATCGACCCAGTCGATCACTCCGCTTGCCCAGACTGAAATAGGCATTGGCCCGCGCAATCTCGTCAAGATCCTCGTTGTGGAGCAAACGTTCCAACTCCGCTACTTCCTGTTCGGTGACATGGTCGGAATTGAACGTGAACAGGTTGTAGTAGGCTGGTGCGAAGTTGGGGTCAATCCGGATCAGTTCCCGACATTGAACCGCAGACTCTTCAAATCGTCCGACAGTGTTGAGCATTGAAACATAGTTCAGGCGAAAATCGGTACTGCCAGGCGCCCCTTCGACCGCTATCTGGTAGTGCTCAATAGCCAGATCGTTGCGATGACAATCTCGATAAAGATTCCCGAGATTGTAATGAGCTCCGGCAAATTGAGGCTGAAGTCGGACGGCTTGTTTCAGGGCTTTCTCTGCTTCCGACAAGCGTTTTAATTCATGTAGTGTTGCCCCATAATTGCACCATAAACCGGGCTGACGAATATCAAGTTGCGTGGCTCGCTCGAAGAGATCGACAGCTTCGTTGAGTCTTCCCATGACCCGATACAGACTGCCCAGTTCATTCAGGACAGCGGGCGTTTCTGCACCCGATTTGATAACTCGTAGATAGGAGTTCTCTGCCGCATCCAGTTGACCTGTTTTGGCAAAGAGTTTTCCAGACAGGCGATGACAGTTCACTTCGCCGGGATCAATTTGCAATGCTTTTTGTAATGATTCAAGTGCTAATGATTCTTTGTTTAATCCTGCTTGAGTTTCAGCCAGACATTTCCAGGTTTCGCAAAGTGCAGGATTGATTTCAGTCGCTTGAAGATAATGCTTTTCAGCCTGCTGAAGATTGCCAAGGGCTTTATAAACATTTCCGGTATTCAAATGCAGTTTGGCAGTCGAGTTAGGTTGTCGGAGAGCTTCCTTCAAAAATGGAAGAGCCTCCTGATGATTTCCGCGATGATGCTCCGCCAGTCCTCTTAACTGCAGCGTTATGACATCCCGTCGTGAATGCAACAGTTGATCGTACAACAGAATCGCTGTCGAAAAATCACCCTGTTGATGCAGTTCAAGAGCGTGTTGTAATTCGGGAGTGGTCGACATATGAGAACCGTTTGGCGAATTCCTGGCGTAGAACGAATGGACGTACGAAGACCTATGAAATAAGAATTCACTTCAGTCTGTAATCGTTTGATCGGTAAGTGGCCCAATCGATATGAACCCGATTTTCGTTACAATCGTTATTTCTTAACAAATGACGTCGCCTCAGCTAGCTGGCTTCTCCATTCTCTCCATGCTGCCTGATCATTCTGGAGTTGAGAGGATCTAATCAGACCGATTAAGATTTCAGACATCACTCGTGAATTGAATTGAAAGCGCCGATAAACAGAGAGTACGTGTGATCAGAAAATTTCGATGCCACTTCATCGAACAATTTAACGCACACAGCCGGCATGACGCTCGAGCTCAATTCAAGTCAGCAGGATGCTCATCATGAAGATTACTCTGAAAAAGCCAGTCCTCCGTATCGTTCGTGGAAAAACACAGTATCCACTGCGAGCGATTGACATTGATGAATATCTGATTGGTGGAGGGAGTTCCTGCCAGCTGCAACTTTCTGCCGACGGCGTACCGATGATTTTTGCGATCATCAAGCCGGATGCAGATGCTCATTGCATCGAAGCGATGTTTCCCTATCCCGAACTGATCGTCAATGGAGCCGTTACACGCCGCAGCCGACTGCAACCGGGAGATGAATTCAGTATCGGGAATTATCGGTTCGAATATCTGATCGCCGAAGTCGAACATGAGTTGCGAACAACCGATGGAGAGTCCGCACCTGCCAAGGCTCCAAAGCTGGAGGACTCCGTGTTTCCCAATCGGGTCACCAAAACGGAGACGAAAACTCTTTCAGCTGCCCAACTCGTCGAAAAACTGGAGCAGGAATTGAACCTGCTCGATGATCTTGGACATTACGACGACATCATCGATGAATATTATTCCGATGAACTTCCAGGATCGGAACGACGGATCGCTTGAGGCATGCGTATTTCTTCTGACTTAAATCATCGATGAGGAATCGAATTTACAAGCACGAAGCGCAAGCGAGTGAGTGAGTCTGCCGTAAACAATACACACTCGCTTGCGCTTCGAGCTTGTAACGGATAATTATCAAGCGGCGTAGTGATCTTTTTCGGGAATTGCCAGCACTCTCTGCTGGAAGGCTGCGAATTCTCGATAGACCTGATCGACTCCCAGGTCTTTCATACAGCGATGATGTTTGAGCGGGCAGGTTCTTTGCTGGCAGGGGCCGCATTCGAGATCCAGTTGGGTCGCTTCTGCTTTTTCAAAAAACGTATCACTCCAGGCGATGTTTGTTGGTCCGTAAATCGTGAAGACTGGCACATCGAACGCGTGGGCGAAATGTCGTGGCCCGGAATCGGTCGAAATCATCCAGCCTGCGTGCTTCACCATCGCTTTGGAAAAGCCGATACTCGGAGATTCTTCTGCCAGGGAATGAATCATCGGATGATTGGTCAACTTCATGAATTCTCGTGCCGTTTCCCGCTCGGCTGGGCCGCAGATCATGACGACAGGAACTTCCTGTTCTCTCACAATTCGCAAGGCCAGTTTCGCAAACGAGGCAACCGGCCAATGTTTGGCGGCTCCGAAGGCTCCACCCGAGTTGAAGCAGATGTAGTGTCCGACATCCAGGCAATTCAAGCTCGCGAAATCTTCCCAGAGAGTTTCATCGTCCCGAGTTGTCTTCAGAGACAAACGATACTGTCGTGAGACATCCAGCTCCTTGGCCAATGCGTGGCTTGCCAGACGATTGTATTCATCAATCACCGGATTCGGTTCGGTCAAGGAAAGAGGTTCGAGTTTGTCGGTCAGCATCCAGCCCCGCCAATCGC
>TARA_R100000789_G_scaffold80847_1_pt1 | contig 15575 bp, 15 predicted proteins | sample TARA_R100000789 | Tara Oceans TARA_R100000789 (sample SAMEA2623403) | marine metagenome | biome: marine biome (ENVO:00000447); feature: mesopelagic zone (ENVO:00000213); material: "saline water (ENVO:00002010), including plankton (ENVO:xxxxxxxx)" | depth 450 m
GACGGGTGGTCCTGCGGGTGGCCAAGGCGCGCGATGCCGCCTTGGCAGAAGGTCAGGGGGTGGGGGTGGATTGACCGTAGAACAGCCCCAGCCCAAGGTAGATTGCCAGCGTCCCGCCAAGGGCCAGCCCCATCGGGAATCTGGAGCCCGCCTCCCAGCTGTGCCAGTCCGGCGCGAGTTGCCGCAGTGGCGTCCGTTTGGCCAGCCGGTGCGAGACGAAGGCCGCCAGCAGGTTGGCCGCAAACAGCGCCATGAGAAAGCGCAGATCGGCAAGGTGGATAAACGGCGCAGCAGCAGCGGCGAATTTGGCGTCGCCGGCCCCCATGGCACCGCCTGCGTTCAGCGCAATCCCTGCCACCAGAACCACCACCAGATGCAGGTAGCGCCACAGGTAGGCATCCAACGGCAGCACAATGGCGCCGACAATGAGATAGACAACAAACAGCGCTACAACCGCATGGTTGGGAATGCGCATTCCCTTCATGTCGGTATAGCAGATGTAGACGCAGATCGGCAGCACGAACGGCAGGAACCACGCAGCCGCAAAGACGCTCAGCGACACCGGATCAAGCCTCTTCGAGGGCGGCCAGCGCGCGAGCGGCGGCGTCAAAGTGTTGGGGATGCGTTTCCAGCGCCTCGCGCAACAGCGCCTTGCCGGTCTTGACGTCACCGCTCTTGATGGCGGCCAGACCAAGGGTGTGCAGCAGTTCGGCGCGTTCAACCTGCGTCATCGGAATCACGGGCAGTTCGTATTTGCCCTGCGCGCCGCGCGCCATCACCAGATTGTTCTTGGCGGTGAACAGCTTTTCGTCGTGGCGGATCGCCTCGACAAACAGCTTTTCGGCGGCGGGCAGGTCGCCGCGCGCCAGTTTGGAATAGCCCCAGTTGTTCAGCACAGAGGCGGGTTTGGTCGTCAGGCCAACAGCCACCTCATAGAAACTGTCAGCCTTTTTCCACTCTTCGTTGCCGTCGGCGATCATCGCCTCCAGCCGGTAGCGTTTGAAGGTTTCGAACGTCGGCGGAATGGCGTCGAGCACCTTTTCGGCCTGTTCCCAGTCCCCGGCGCGGATCAGCGTATCGGCCAGTTGGACCTTGTCCCCATCGTTGCTGTCCTCGTGGGCGACCACCTTGGCCCAGGCCACTTTGCCCTCTTGAACGCGCTTGGCGCGCACCAAAGAGATTGCCAGACCGCGCAGGACGTCAATTCGGTCGGGGTTTTCGGATGCGGTGCGCTGGAAATAGGCGACCGCCTCATTCGGATCGCCTACGGTCAGCATGACCTCGTTCAGATCGCTTTCGTCGACGACGTTCACGCCCTGAAACTTGCGGTCCATTTCGGCGCTGTTGATGTCTTTTTCACAGGCCGAAAGCGCGACCACGCCGGCCGCGCAAATGGAAACGAGAATAGGATGGCGCATTTTGCCTGCGTCCTTGTGCTGCTCTGCCTCTGTCCCGCCTTTTTTGGCGGTTGTTTTTTGTGCCCCGATGTTACGAGGCGGGTGATCGTCAACTGCCGGTGTTACGGATAAGATAGTCTCCGTGCCCGCGGCGAACGATCTTGTATTCTTGCTCTACCTCCGGACCATAAACGGAATTATCCAATTTTGCGAGCGCCAAGCGCAGATTGTCGCGAATTGAGTCACTTTGGCCATTGTCCAGCGCATAGGCGCGGCGGAACACCTCTGTCGCCTCTGCCGTCTCACCCTTTTCGATCAGCACAATGCCCAGATTGTTCCACGCCTCGGCCCACTCGGGCTCTGCCTTGACGGCGCGGCGCAACATCGGTTCGGATTGATGCAGCCGTCCCAGCCCGAGATTTGCGGACCCCAGCGCCATCAGGACCTCTCCGTTCAGACCCTGTTCCGCTGCGGCGCGGGTAAAAGCCTCTAGCGCCAGTTCGAATTGTCCGGCAGCCATCAACCGGTGGCCGACCGTCAGCCCGTCGACCGCGTCGCCGTGCGGGTCGAGGCCCGGCGCATAGGGCGAGGAGTCCGGGTCCGGCCCAACCGCAGACGGGCCGCCTGCGGTGCAGGCGGCCAGTTGCGTCAGGATCAGTATGGCCCAAAGAGCCTGTTTCATTCGGTCATTGACCCACGGCAAGCGAACCCATTTGCGTGATGCCAACCGCGGACGGGCCCACGAGGATGATCAACAGCGGCGGCACTGTCAGCATCATAGTGACCAGCGTCATCTTTGTCGGCAGTTTGTTGGCCGCTTCTTCGGCGCGCATGACTCTTTTGTCACGCATTTCGTCAGAATAGACGCGCAAAGCGTCGGAAATCGAGGTGCCGAAGGACGTCGCCTGGTTCAACACGGTCACAAAGGACGAAATGTCGGGCAGGCCGCAGCGATCAGACATGTCGTTGAGAACCTGTCCCCGGTCCTTGCCCGCCTTCATTTCGTGGCTGATGATTTCGTATTCGTCGGCGAGATCGGGAAACGAGGTCCGCAGTTCCTTGGCCACGCGCACGATGGATTGATCCATCGATTGCCCGGCCTCGACACAAACCAGCATCATGTCGAGACTGTCGGGAAACCCCTGCTGGATCTGTTCCTGACGTTTCTTGACCCGCTTGTTGACCCAGTACTTGGGGCCCATGTAGCCAAAAGCACCGGGGCCGAGGATGTACATGATCTTGTTCTGCATTGTCGCCGTTTCAGGATCGACGAACATCAGATAATAAAAGACGCCAGCGCAGAGCAGGGCAATCCCCAGCGCGAATTGCAAGAAGTAGTAGATCTGCACCGCGTCCTTGGAGCGATAGCCTGCCTGCATCAGCTTTGTGCGGATCTCTGACAGTTCCTTGGCGTCCTGCGGTTCCAGGAACTGGGCATATTTGTTGAGCTTGTCGTTCTTGCTCTTTTCGCGCAGGACGGCGCGCGTTTCGGCGTCGATCCTCCGCTGACCGCTTTCTTTCAGCTTGTCGAGCGGATCAGGCTTGGCGTTCAGGAACATCGGGATGGTGGCGACGATCAGCAGCGCGGCCAGCCCGGCGACGACGATCAGCGGCCCGGCAGGGCCCAGCAGATCGGTGATCGCAGTATTGAGACTATCGAACATTGGCAGCGTCCCTCAGACCTTGATGTTCACCAGCCAGCGCATGACAAGCATGTTCGCGACCAGCATGATGCCCACGATAAAGCAGGCAGGAATAAACCAGGGGTGATCCAGCACCTCGTCGTAGTAATCGGGCTTGGCGACCTGGATGAAGATCAGCGCGCCGATCGGGAAACCCGACAGGAACTTGCCCGACCATTGCGCCTCGGCGGTGATGGCCTTGACCCGGCGGAACAGACGGAACCGGGCGCGGATCACCTTGGACAGGCCTTCGAGGATTTCGGCAAGGTTGCCGCCGGCCTGCTGCTGGATCGCCACAGCAACGGCCAGAAAGCGCAAATCCTGCATGTCCAACCGTTCGGCCATGTGTTTGAGCGCCTCACCAACATCGCGGCCATAGGTGGATTCGTCCGCGATGATGCCAAATTCGGTGGCCAGTGGGTCTTTCAACTCTTTGGCGACGATGGAAATGGCCGATGAGAACGGATGGCCGACGCGCAGGGAGCGGACCATCAGTTCCACGGCGTCGGGCAGTTGTTCCTCGATCATGCCAAGGCGTTTCTTGGCGCGGTGGTTGACCCAGAAATAGACCCCACCGACCCCCATGAAGACCGACATGACCGCGCGCACGGCCACGCCCGCCTCTGTGCCGACGCTGAGACCAACGAAGGCAAAGACCGAGGCCGCCGCCATGACCATGATCAATTGTTGAGGCGTGAAGGCGAGCGCCGCTTTTTGCGCCTGACTTGCCAGCATCGAATAGATGGGCAGCGAGCGGCTTTGCATGTGCTGGTCCATCTCCTTGCGGAGTTTGGCCAGAACGTCCTCGCGGCGTTCGCCTTTGTCGAGCATCTCAAGGCGGCGGTTGACCCGGCTTGTCAGGCTGATCGATTTGCCGAAGGCGACAAGATAGACGCCGTTGACCAGGATCAGGACCCCGAGAAAGATCCCCCCGTAAATGATCGGTTCTGCGCTGAGCATCTGCCTTACTCCGGTCTGAAGGGTTCGTAGATCGAGGCGGGCACGTCATAGCCCCACATGCGGAAGCGCTCCGCATAGGCGCTGCGCACGCCGGTGGCGGTGAAATGGCCAAGGATCTTGTTGTCGGGGGTCAGGCCGACGCGCTGAAAGCGGAACAATTCTTGCATGGAAATTACGTCGCCCTCCATGCCGGTGATCTCGGTGATTGAGGTCATCCGGCGAGAGCCGTCCTGCAGGCGGCTGGCCTGTACGATCAGGTTCACAGCCGAGGAAATCTGGCTGCGCATCGCCTTGAGCGGCATTTCGATGCCCGCCATGGCGATCATGTTTTCCAGACGCGCGACACCGTCGCGGGCGCTGTTGGCGTGGATCGTGGTCATGGACCCGTCGTGGCCGGTGTTCATGGCCTGCAACATGTCGATGACTTCCTCGCCGCGCGTCTCGCCGACAATGATCCGGTCGGGACGCATCCGCAGGGCGTTCTTCAGGCAGTCGCGCGGGGTGACGGCGCCTTTGCCCTCGACGTTGGGTGGGCGGCTTTCCATCCGGCCCACATGGGACTGTTGTAGCTGAAGTTCGGCAGTGTCCTCGATGGTCAGGATGCGTTCGGCATCGTCGATGAAGGACGACAGCGCGTTGAGCGTGGTGGTCTTGCCCGAACCTGTACCGCCGGAGACGATGATGTTGAGGCGGGTGGCGACGGCGGCCTGTAGGTAGACGGCCATTTCCTCAGTGAAGGCGCCGAAGTTCACCAGATCGTCGATGCCCAGCTTGTCCTTTTTGAACTTACGAATGGACACCAGAGATCCGTCGATGGCCACGGGGGGCACCATGGCGTTGAAACGAGATCCGTCCTGCAGACGGGCGTCGACATAGGGGTTTGATTCATCGACGCGGCGCCCGACGGCGGACACAATCTTGTCGATGATCCGCATCAGGTGGCGTTCATCTTTGAACGTCACATCCGACAGTGTCAGTTTGCCGTTTTGTTCGATAAAGATCTGGTGTGGACCGTTGACCAGAATATCCGAGATATTCTCATCCTTGAGCAGTGGTTCGAGCGGGCCAAGTCCCTTCACCTCATCGTAGAGGTCGGCCATCATGGCGCGCCGCTCATCGCGGTTCAGCACCACGCCTTTGTCCTGCAGCGTTTCCTGCGCGATTGAGCTGATTTCCTCGCGCAGATCGCCCTCGGATGCCTTGTCCAGCGCAGCAAGATTGAGATTTTCCAGCAGGGCGCGGTGTAGCTCCAGCTTGATTTCGCCCAACCGCTCCTTGCGCTTTTTCTCTTTGTCGACTGGCCCTGCCTGAGCGGCGGCCGTGGGTGCCACCTTGCGTCGTGACGCGGCGGGTTTGGCGGCGGTCGCCGTTGGGGTCGGGGCGGGGGCCGCGGGTTTGACAGGTGTCGCGTCTGGCGCGGCAGGTTTTTTATAGCGCGAAAACATCACGGTCCTCGTTATCAGGCGGCCTCGGCATCACTGGCGCCGATGGCATTAAGCTGTTGTGCAAGCTTGACGATCTCGCGGCGGAGCGGGTTCTTGGCGGCATGGGTGGCCAGCGGCATGCCATGGTCGCAGGCCTGCATCACGGTGCGACCGCCGTCCGGCAGCTGCACATCCAGCGCGATGGCCAGACTGTCGGCGAGGCGTTTGACCCGGCTCTTGCCTTGCAGATCGGTGAACTTCGGTGCGCGGTTGAGTGCAAACCGGATCTTTTCGAACGGCAGTTCTTCGGATTGCAGTGCGCGTTTCAGGCGCAGCGTGTTTTGCGCCGACCGCATGTCGAGTTCGATCAGCGCAAAATACAGCTGGGATTCCGTCAGGACGGTTTCGGTCCACTGCACCAACGTCGACGGCATGTCGACAATGACATAGTCGAAATGCTCTCGCGTTATGTTCAGTAGTTTCTTGATTTCAGGTGGGCCGATGATGTCCAGCGGAAGGATATCGGTGGGCGCGGTAAACACCTGCATCTTGTCTTCAAAGCTGACCAGCGCCTGGGCAAAGGCGTCACCGTCCATCGATTCGATGTCCGACAAGGTTTCAAAGACCGCCTCGCGGCGCGGCAGGTCAAGATAGGTGGCGACCGATCCGAATTGCAGACCAAGGTCGATCAAGCAAACTTTGGGCTGTTTGTCTTTGCCGCTGATGGCCAGTTCATACGCTAGATTAACCGCCAGCGTGGTCGCCCCGACACCGCCCGCCAATCCGTGTATGCCAATCAGAACACCGTCGCCGCCGCCCGAAAGTTTGACCGCTTCGGACCCGGCACCGGGCGCAGGCGCGGCGGGTGCGGCCGCAGGAGCAGGTTGGCGCAGACGTTCCAGCGCCCCCGCAAGTTCGCCCTCGGGCAGGGGGTAGGGCACAAATTCATCCGCTCCGTCACGCAACAGATGATGCAGCGAGGCGGGGGTGACGTCCTCTGCGATCAGGATCACCTTGACGCCGTTCTCCTTGGCCGCGCGGATCACATTGGTCAGCATGGGCAGGTCAGGTTCGTCTATGGCGTCGATCGCCATGGCGACAAACTCCAGCGACTGGGCATCGGGCTGGCGCAGAAACGCAGCGGCCTCGTCAAAGCCAAGGTCGCCCCAGCCTTCGCCCAGCAGGGCCTCCATGTCGTCGATCAGCAGGTCGAAGTTCTGGACATCGCGGCTGATCGTGCAGGCCACGATCGGCGCTGGCTCCATTTGCTGTGATGTCGCGTTCGTCATGCCTGTCGTCCTCTAAGTTTGCCGGATCGGGTGGACGTGGCGCAGCGGTGTCCCCCGGTCCCGCGGTGCGCGACTCGGGTCGCGGCACGCACTGGTTCTCCAAGGGGACATTCCCCCACAAACGAGGCAACATTTGGGCCAAAAAACCGAAATTGTGCGGTGAACGAGGACCGAAGCGGGGTCTTGCGGGGCCATCGCGCCCGCCTGGCGGTCAACCGAAAATCGCGAACAATTTATAGGTGTGTTGCTGCGGGCTGCGCAAAAACCCTATCCGTCCTTGGCCGTTGGCCGAAAAAACGGCAGGTGCACGCGGCGCAAACCGGACAGCAAAAAGGGGCCAAATGGCCCCTTGTCGCGGTGTCGTCTGCTTGGCCGTCTTACTGGGTGACAGCCAGATCCTGTCCCTGAAGTCCGGTCAATCCGGATACAGGTTCCGCACTGCGGATATATTCGCGGTAAATGACTTCGGCATATTTGCCGTCCATCACCGTTGGGTGACGCGCGACAAAGCCTGAAACCTCTGTCACCGTGCGCCGGTTGCGCCGCTCGCGCCCCTCGGTCACGATTAGGGGTTGGGTTTCGCCGTATGAAACAACCGCCTCCAGCCGCGACTTGCTGATGCCCTGGCTGGCAAGATAGTTCACAACCGCATGCGCCCGGCGCAATCCCAGCCGCTTGTTGAACGCATCGCCGCCAACCTTGTCGGTGTGACCGTAGACGCGAAAGCGAATCTCGGGGAATTGGCGAATCCACTGTGCCTGTTCGCGCAGGGTATCGCGTGCGCCGTGGTCAAGCTCGGCGCTGTTGAAGGCAAAGTTGACCGTTGTCATGACCTCGGAGGCAAACCGCTGCGACATATCGTAGATGATCTGCTTTTCGCCGGTCATCAGCTGGTGGTTGTTCATCGTCGCATTGCCAAAATGGCCCGTGTCGATCAGCGCGCCCGCAGGACGGTCGAACCCTTCCGGTGTCTTGCTGCACCCGGCGATCACAAGGCCCATTGCGAGGGCGGCGGTTATCGGAAACCTGGTCATTTTGCGCCTCTGCATCAGTCCATCACATATCCATAAGACCCGGTGAAGTCCTGCTTGGCCACTTCGCCCGCCGCCCCGGTTTTCGGAACCTTGCCGCCGGGTTTGCCGGCCACTTTGCCGCGCAGGAACAGGTCACGTTCGGTCGGTGGGACAACGCGGTCGGTGGGCAGGGCAAAGTATTCGCCCCGCGTCGGGGTCACCAGATGCGGTGTCACGATGATCACCAGTTCGGATTGTGAGCGTTCAAATTCAGCACTGCGGAACAGCGCGCCCAGAACCGGCACATCGCCCAGCCAAGGAAGCTGGGAATTGCTGTCTGTGAAGTCATCCATCAACAGACCGGCAATGGCAAAACTCTCGCCATCGCGCAGTTCCACCGTGGTCGAGGTCTCGCGTCGCTTGAAGGCGTTGACGGAAATGTCCGACAGAACAATGGCGTTACCGGTGTCGATGGACGAAACCGCTGCCTCAAGTTCAAGATTGATCAGATCGCCGTCGATCACCCGGGGAATAAAGTTCAGCTCAACACCAAAGGGTTTGTATTCGATGGTGATCGTGTTGTTTTGCTGGCTGACCGGGATCGGGTACTCGCCACCCGCCAGGAATTTCGCTTCTTGCCCGGAGAGGGCGGTTAGGTTCGGCTCCGCCAGTGTGCGGACGACGCCTTTGCGTTCCAGCGATTCGAGCATGATGCCCACTTCGAGACCGCCAGCGTTGAAGCCGAACAGCACTGCGCCCTCGACGTCGATGCCTTTGGGCGCCAGCTTGTTGGCCACCGCGTCCACATCGGCCAGCGAGGCGGCGTTTCCGGTGCCCAGTTCAAGTCCCAGATCGCCGTTCAGAACCGATCCGCCCGTGGCCAGAGAAGTGCGCAGCATCTTGGCCGCCGTGCGTTCCATTTCGGCAAAGCGCACCTTCAGCATAACCTGCTGTACGCCACCGACTGACATCAGGTTCGATACCCGCTCAGGAGCGTACCGTTCGGCAAGATCCAGCGCCCGCTGCATGCGTCCGGTTGAGGTGACAGTGCCCGACAGGACGATGCCGTCGTTTGCAGTGCGCACTTCGATTTTTTCCTGCGGCAGGATTTGCCGCAGACGTTCCTTGAACTCGGACACATCGGGCGAGACCCGGATATCGACGTTGGTGATCAACTCACCCGCCGCATCCAGAATGGTCAGCGTCGTTGTCCCCGGCGATTTGCCCAGAACATAGATGTTTCGGTCGTTCAGCGACGAAATGTCGGCGATGGCGGGATTGGCGATGGAAAGCTCTGCAAAGGGCAGGTCGCTTTCGACGACCAGCGCCCGGTTCATCGGAACATTCAACACCGGTTGCGAACCGTTGCGCAGGATGCGCAGCGTGTCTGCCTGCACCTCACCCGCAAACGGCGCAGCCGTCAACGACAGGCCCAATAGGGCCGCCTTAAGGAATCTGTCAATTTTCATGTGACCTGCCTCTCGATCACGCCTCGGTCGCAGGTCTAGCGCCTGCCTTTTCCCAAACATGCGGCAATTCTTGTTTTTATGCAAGAATCAATGGGTTCAGGGCGGGCACTTATGTGGATAACCCGCAACAGACTGGTTTTTGGCACACACAAAAGGCCCCCGCGATAGCAGGGGCCTGTGTGAGGCAAGCGGTTGAATTCGCCCACTGAAACGGCGTTCAGTTGGTGCAGGGGATCGCGATCTCGACCACGTCGGCGCCGCGGCGCACCCGGGTGGTGCAGGTCTTGGATATCGCTTTTTCAACCCGTTCTTCAGTCGTGATGCCCAGCAAGGATAGCTGATCGACCTCAATGGCCTCGGCGACTGTATCGTCCAGCTGGGACATCAGCGACAGGGACAGTTTTCCGGTCGATTGGGCCTGTGCCAGCGCGGCAACCTGCTGCGGGCTGGCCGCGACAGTCACGGTGCGCGCGATGGTGGCGGTGTTGTATTCGGTGTCGGATGTCTGGTCGATGGCGATCAGATTGATACCCGTTTGGATCAGTTTGGTCACTTCGCCAGAGGACCGTTCGCCGATTTCACCCGGCAGGCGGCCTGTCCAGTAGACGTCAACCCGGTCACCCGGGCGCAAAAAGCCGGACACGCCTGAGGCCACATCGACCTTGATGGCAAAGGCACGCTGTCCGCGCGCCAAACGTGAGGTCAGACCGGCATCTCCGCCGGGCTCTGAAACCTTGACGGCCATCAGGACTTCGGCCTTTTCGATTGGCCGCATGGCAAGGCGCGCCCCCTCTCCGACTACGAAGAACGGGTTTTCCGCGTCGAAGAACGTTTCTGGCAGGGCCTGTTTCGGCCAGGGTGTCAGGACCACATCCTCTTTGGTGATCTCCTCGCCGTAACTAATGGCGCGAGTTGTGACGTAGACCTCTTTGACGGGCACAGAGGTGCCGGATTTGGCGCGTTCCTGCGCCAGCGCACTTTCATATGCACCGATGTAATTCTGCGCCATGTAGACGGCAAAGCCCGCCAGGGCGAGGCCGGCGATGAGCACAAGTCCGAATACGAGTCGCATGGGTTACCTCACTTGGAATGTCACTGCATTGTCCGGCGGACCGGCTTTGGATCAGATTGCCCCCCAATTGCGGCAAGAACGGGACAGGGGCAGGGCGCTTTGGCGACCTGCCCCTGTCCCGACAAGCGGCCGTTGCACAGCGATAGGCGGCCCGAATACCGGGCCGCCCAAAGGTTGCGTGGCAGCAGGGGTCAGAAATCGTTCTGGCGCACCAGTTCGGCGGACACGCCGTCGCGCAGGCCAAGCGTGGCGGTTTCCGCAGCAGTATAGGCAGCGATGCAGAGACCCACGATGGCCGCGGTCAGAACGACCCAATCCACGGTCACGGCACCATCTTCCTTTTTTAGAAAGGCACTGAGCAGAACGCGCATGGTGTAACTCCGGGGCTGGGGGGCCGCACGTCGAGACATGCGGGTGTGAAAAAGGCGCGCACCGCAGCGCGCGCCTGGACTTCAGGTGATCGTCAAGCGATCAGAAGACTTAGAAGTCGTTTTCGAGAGCCACACGAGCAGCGGCTGCGTCGATCAGGGCCTGCGAGTTGGTTTCGATGGTCGAGTAGGCGGCCACGGCCAGGCCCACGACGGCTGCGGTCAGGACGACCCAGTCAACTGTAACTGCGCCGTCTTCGTCTTTGCGGAAGTTTTTGATGAAGTTGATCATGTGGTTTTCTCCGGTTCGACCTGTCGGTCGCTATGTAAAGCGACCGTTGTGGTCGCGGGTTTGGGTAGGTGGCGCGCCGCCTGAGGGGCGCGCCTTGTGGTGCGAGGCGGTTACGCCGCCGCCGACTTAGAAGTCGTTTTCGAGAGCCACACGAGCGGCGGCTGCATCGATCAGCGCCTGCGAGTTGGTTTCGATGGTCGAGTAGGCAGCCACGGCCAGGCCCACGACAGCTGCGGTCAGGACGACCCAGTCAACCGTAACTGCGCCGTCTTCGTCCTTGCGGAAGTTCTTGATGAAGTTGATCATTGTTCTCTCTCCGTAGATCTGTGCGTTTTCACATTCACCGTCTCGGGATCGTCGCGGGCCTCTCTCAACTTGCCCTGTCCGTCGTCGGTATGACTGTAAATTGCCGGTGGTTTGGGGCGAGAGTGTGGCTTGAATGGTTTGATTTTGGAGCGTCGCACTTTTTTGACTGATAATTCGTTAAGCGACTGCTTTGTAATAAGAAAAATTATTCCGAGGTGGGCCGGCGGGCAAAGGTGCGGCCTAGAGACCCCTGCTAATGCCCGTTATGGTTTTCCAAAGCGCAACACTGATAGATAATTCAGTCGGATTGTGCGAGAATGAGAATAACAAGGACCGAAAAACAGGGATCGAGCAGGCCCATGGTCGTCAGAACGCTATTGAGCGCCGCAATTGCGGCCAATTTGATCTGTGCGTCGGGTGTACAGGCGCAGGAGGCGGCCAGTCCTCCCCCGGCATTCAAGGACTTCACCTTCAAACGGGTCAAACCGCCCGAATCCGGAACCAAGAAGCGGATCACCGTACAGATTGCGCCGCGCGCGAATCCTGCGGTTGCTCCGCCGTTGCCATCCGCGCCTGCGCCCACCCCCGCGCCGCAGTCCGGCGTGGTGACAGGTGCCATTGCCGGTGCGCCCGCTGTCCCGCTGGGCAGTTATGCATGGTTCTGGAACACGGTCTCGCCCGAAGTCACGTCGACCGGGCCGGGCCGACTGTCGCCAGCGCTGGCCACATTGACCAAAGGCCCCGAGGGGCAAAGCGTTGGTGCGCCACGCCTGCAGGGGTTGCAGGAGATCGCGCAGGCGCATGGTGTCGATCTGCTAAGAGAGACTGTTGGGACGCGGGTGTCGCCCGCGCTGGCGCTTGCGGTGATTGCCGTCGAATCAGCCGGAGAGTCGCGTGCCAAAAGCAAGGCAGGTGCACAGGGGCTGATGCAGTTGATGCCCGCCACGGCAGAGCGTTTCGGCGTCAAGGACGCATATGACGCGACGCAGAACATCCGGGGCGGTGTCGCGTTCCTCGATTTCCTGATGGAAAAGTTCGATGGCGATCCGATCTTGGTGCTGGCAGGGTACAACGCCGGAGAGAACTCTATAGGAAAGCACAGCGGCGTCCCGCCCTATGCCGAGACCCGCGACTATGTTCCCAAGGTGCTGGCCGCCTTCAGCGTGGCGCGGGGCCTGTGCATAACACCGCCGGAATTGATCTCTGACGGTTGCGTCTTTCGGGTGATGTCGCCGTAGAACGCGACCGTCCCGGACGTGATCCGGGACCTCGCCCTAACTCAGGCCCGCAAGACCGCGCCGGGGTTCATGATACCCTTGGGGTCCAGCGCCGCCTTGATCGCCCGCATCGCTGCCAGTTTGGCCGGGTCGCCGTAGCGTTCCAGATCGTCGACCTTGAGCCGACCGATGCCGTGTTCGGCGCTGATCGACCCGCCAAGCTCATGCACAAGGTCGTGTACGCAGGCCTTGATCGCGTCGCGCTGATTGATGTGATCCTCGGGGGTGCGCCCCGCCGCAGGAAAGACATTATAGTGCAGGTTGCCGTCCCCCACATGACCGAAGCAGTTGATCCGCCAGTCGCCCAAGGAAGCCAGCACGGCCCCGGCGCGGGTGATGAATTCGGGGATCAAGCCCAGCGGGACGGAAATGTCATGGCTCGACACCGCCCCAATACGCCGGTTTGCCTCGGGGATGTGTTCGCGCAGGGTCCAGAGATCTTGGGACTGCCCAACCGACTGCGCGACGACCCCGTCCGAAACCAGACCGGCCTCAAAGGCCTCGGCAAAGACGTCTTCCAGGGCTGAGGCAGGGTCAGAGCCCGCACTTTGCCCGATCTCGATCAACACCGACCAGTCCGGCGCAGTGGTCCACGGCTGGCGCAGGTCGGGCAATGTTTCGGCCAGAAAGTCAAACCCGGTACGGTTCAGCAACTCAAACGCACTTATCGTCTCGCCCAGTTGTCCACGTGCCAAGGCCAACAACGCCAGCGCCGCCTCGGGGGAGGGCACGGTCATCAGCGCCGTCCCAATGTTCGTGGGACGCGGGACGAGTTTCAGGCTGGCGGCCGTGATGATCCCCAGAGTGCCTTCGGCGCCGATCAGCAGGTGACGCAGGTCGTAGCCGGTGTTGTCCTTGCGCAGACGTTTTAGGCCGTGCCAGATCGACCCGTCGGGCAGGACGGCCTCCAACCCCAGCACCAGATCGCGTGCATTGCCATAGCGTAACGTGTTGACGCCGCCCGCGTTGGTGCCGAGCAGCCCACCGATCTGCGCCGATCCTTCGGAGGCCAGCGACAGAGGGAAAAGCCGGTCTGCCTCTTCGGCGGCGCGTTGCACGTCGGCCAAAATCGCCCCTGCCTCGACCACGGCGACGCTTTCTTGTGGATGGACGGCGCGGATTGCGGACATCCGTTCCAGCGACATCACCAGAGGCGCCGGGCCATCGGGGTGTAACTGCCCGCCCACAAGGCCGGTGCCGCCGCCAAAGGGGACGAGGCCGACCCCCTCGGTGGCGCAGGAGGTCACGATTGCCGCCACCTCATCGACGTTGCGTGGCAGGGCGACCCAAGTTGCGGTACTGGTCCAGCGTCCACGCGGTTCTTCGAGGAAGCGCGGCTCTGCCGGGCGCAGCGTCTCGGCGGGCAAGATCTTTCCCAATCGGTTGGCAAAGGCGTCATCGGCGGGGGCGAGTGGCATGGAGGTCTCCGGGCAATGTTGGCTGCGTTTGTGGCATGGCCGGACGTGAGGGGCCAGCCCCACACACTCCCCGGAGAATTTGCATCAAAAAGAAATGCAAAGAAGCGCGTGGGTCGTCAGTCCGGGTCTCTTAGGTAGGCGGGTTGCAAGACAATAACCGTTGGCCGCGAAGGTAGATCGCGCAAAGAGATTTCCAGCGCGGCACCATCGCGCCTGTCGATGGCAAAGGTGTCGTCGACGCTGGTGAGGAACTGTTCCAGCGCATAGCCCGAAAACCAGTGCATCGGGATCACGACTGAGCTTTTCAGCCGGTCCACGATCCGTTCCACCGTTGCAAGCGGAATTGTCATCCCACCGTCCACCGGCACCATCAGGATGTCCGCGCGCCCAAGGGCTGCGTATTGCCGCGAGGTGGGTTCATGATGGAGATGGCCCAGATGTGCGATGCACAGGCCTTCGACCTCGAAGATAAAGATCGAGTTGCCGTTTGGCTCATCGCCACCATAGGCCGAGCGGATGTCGGTCGAGACGTTGCGGATCAGCATTTCGCCCAGATCGAGATGGTGGTCGATCCCACTGCCGAACTCCTCCCCCCAGCCGCGCAGCACATGCGGAATCGCCGGGTCCAAAGCATTGGTCCAGTGGGTGCTGTGGGCGTGGTTCATGGTCACGACGTCGGGAATCAGCCGCGTGTTGCCAATGAAGCCGTTGAAATCGGTCACCGCCTCCAGTCCGCCGCGGGTCTGGATCATAAAGGACGCGTGGGCGATGTAGTGGATGCGCACGCTGTAGTCGGGGATTGGATCAGTCCAACTGGCCTTGTGCAGATATTTCACTCCGGGTGCTGCGTCGGCGATGGCGATGCAGTGGCTGGGGCGGCGCTGTTCCTGCGCGCTGAGGGCGCTGGCAAGAAGGCAGAGCATGGCGGCGGCGAGGCGGATCATCGGACACTCCTACGGCTGGCACTATGGATGCCGGGAGGGTAACGCGCGGACGCGATTTGCCAAATGCATAACTGCGTGGATCGGAGATGGGGCAGAGGGGCTGCCGGTAAATCATGCACGCGGCGCGTATCAGCCGATGTCGGTGCGTCCGCGTCTGTCAATCCGGAGTGCAGCGTACAGAACATGGGTTCGCCAGCGCCCGTTGATCTGCAAATAGCTTTGTGCGACGCCTTCGTATTTGAAACCCGACTGTTCCAGCAACCCGCGCGAGGCGACGTTTTCGGGAAGACAGGCGGCCTCAAGCCGGCTCAGCCCCATGTGTTCAAAGGCGTAGTGGACCATGGCGGCGATGGCCTCGGACATGTAACCTTGCCGCGTGTAACGTTCGCCAACCCAATAGCCCAGCGTTCCCGCCTGTGCCGGGCCACGACGGATATTGTCCAGCGTGATCGCGCCCATCAAGGCCTGATCGTCGCGGCGGATCACAAACATCGGCAGAGCGGTGCCAGAGCCGATAGACCGTGACGCCCAGTAGACGCGGTTCGTAAAGGCTTTGCGCGTCAGGTGATCCGGGGCCCAGGACGGTTCCCACGGGGTCAGGAACTCCTGGCTCTCGCGGCGCAGAAGCGACCAGGGCGTATAGTCAGAGTGGATCGGCGGGCGC
>TARA_R100000789_G_scaffold16555_1_pt1 | contig 15574 bp, 13 predicted proteins | sample TARA_R100000789 | Tara Oceans TARA_R100000789 (sample SAMEA2623403) | marine metagenome | biome: marine biome (ENVO:00000447); feature: mesopelagic zone (ENVO:00000213); material: "saline water (ENVO:00002010), including plankton (ENVO:xxxxxxxx)" | depth 450 m
CCGCACCGTTGGCTCCGGCGTCGTGTCGAAAATCATCGACTGACGGTTACTGCGGTTTTGTCGGCCACGGGTATCCCAGGGCCGACAGCCCGATAAGCCGAATCGAAATTGGAAAAGCCGCCCGTGAGGGCGGCTTTTTCGTTGTTGTCCAACGCCGACAGGGCGCAGGAGCGATCCTTAGTCTCTGGCCGGGGCCGTCATGATCGTGGCGTACTGGCTGGCCGTGACACTGATCCGTGTCGTAACGTGGCCACGCCCGAGGGTCGAAAAATCCGAGCCGGGCAGGGAGTAGACCGCAACAGGCAGTGGGTTTTCAGGCAGCGATGCCTGCACCGCGCCAGACAGCGCGACAGTTCCGAACAGAGCTGATGAAAACAGGGTCTTCATGTCCATTTCCTTGGTCTTGCCGAAGCGCCCGACGCATGGTCTGCCGCAACGGGACGATATGGGGCATGGCTCTGCCGCGCGCTACATGGAAGGGCGTCGACAGAGCCGTTGTCCGCATTACTGCAGGAACGATTTGATCTGGGCGCGTTTCTCGCCGTTGCTGCCATTGCCGTGAACGATGTTGTTGATGAAGTGCACATCGGCGGTCGAGAGATTTGAGAAATCAGCGCCGGGGACGATGTACTGGGCATCGCGATCAACGGAGGGCGATGTGGTCGCATAGGCGGTGCCGGTGAGAGCTGCGGTTGCGATCAGGGCGGAAGCGATGAGGGTTTTCATGATGAAGTCCTTTATTGATCTGATTGGATGGCGGTCATTGCCGCGAAGGGAAAAGTGAGCGTCGCGGATCAGGGAGTGAATTCGCGACGCTCAGGAAGCCCGCATTACTGCAGGATCGATTTGATCTGGGCGCGCTTCTCGCCGTTGCTGCCATTGCCGTGAACGATGTTGTTGATGAAGTGCACATCGGCGGTCGAGAGATTTGAGAAGTCAGCGCCGGGAACGATGTATTGGGCATCGCGATCAACGGAGGGCGACGTGGTTGCATAGGCGGTGCCGGTGAAAGCGGCGGTTGCGATCAGGGCGGAAGCGATGAGGGTTTTCATGATGGAGTCCTTTTGGATTTGAATGGATTGCGGTCATTGCCGCGAGGGGAAGAGCGGGCGTCGCGGATCAGGGAGTGAAACTCGCGACGCCTAGAAAACTCGAGTTATTGCAGGATCGATTTGATCTGGGCGCGTTTCTCGCCGTTGCTGCCATTGCCGTGAACGATGTTGTTGATGAAGTGCACATCGGCGGTCGAGAGGTTCGAGAAATCAGCGCCGGGAACGATGTACTGGGCATCGCGGTCGACGGAGGGCGATGTGGTCGCATAGGCGGTGCCGGTGAAAGCTGCGGTTGCGATCAGGGCGGAAGCGATGAGGGTTTTCATGATGAAGTCCTTTTGGTCTGGTTTCTGGGGACGACGGCGCCCCGGCTTGTTTGTGCCGGGCTGTTCGTCCGACACCAGACAAACTGGGGTCGTTCTGGGAAAAAGAAAATCACAGGATGATCGCATTGAGTAACGCCGATTTGTCATTGAAATTCAGGGCAGTGGACATGTCTGTGTGCGCCGTTGCACAGCAATGGTTCGGCCCAATACAGACTGCCGCTGGCGCGTTACAGACGGGTCTTCGTGCTCGCAGATTCCGTGATTTAACGGCGCAGTTTTTTCGGATCACAAGGAATTGCACCAAGGCTTCTGGAGCGCAAACCGCCGGTTTGTTTCAGTGCGCGCCCGGCGCCGTGAGGTGGCGTGCGAAAATCCGTGAATAAGCGTGCGCAAACCGATGAGGTTTTGGCGCGACCGGCCCGAGGAACACTTGGCAAAAACCCTCGTTTTGACCTCTTGATTTCGCCTTCGTGTTGGCGTACCCCACGACACGGCCTTAGGGGTATAGCTCAGCTGGTAGAGCGACGGTCTCCAAAACCGTAGGTCGAGGGTTCGAACCCTTCTGCCCCTGCCAACATCCAGACACACCTAAAGCCCGCAGTGCGGGCAACACGATGCGGACCGAAAGGCCGGCCACGAAAAAAGGGCCGCCCGAAGGCAGCCCTTTGTGCAGGATGTGCAGCGAAGATGTCAGTTGGCCATCAGGTCGCGCACTACAGTTTCAATTTCCGTGTTGTCGCCGTTGTCGATCGCATTCTGCAGGCGCTGAACGTCGATGTCGCTCAGCATTGCAATGTCCAGCTCAGGGGCATAGCGGCCGATTTCCGCGCGCTCGGCTTCGGTCAGTTCAGTTTGGACCTCGATCTCGACCGTGTCGATCGCTTCAAGGTTGGCTTCAGTCACCAGGCCGCGCATCTTAAGGCCCTTCTCCGATTCCGAGTCGCCGCCTTGAGCGATGACCATCAGTCCTTGAATCTGCTGGTCGGTCAGGGTTTCAACCTTGACGCGGGGCAGGAAGCTTTCGATCGTGCTGGTCTCCAACTGGGTTTGTGCCAGTGCACCAGTGCCCAACAGGGCGGCGATTGCGGTAGCGGTAAGAAAGCGAGTCATGAGATGGCTCCTTTGCTTCTGGTTTCTTTGTGCCGGGGCTCTGTTCCCCGGCGGCTCTGAGTAGACAACGAGGCGAGGCACTAGTCGTTCCAAAGAAAAAATATTTTGTGCCAGTGGCTTACGTAGACAAAAGAAACGGGGGCGCGTAACCCGTAGGGGGAGTGACCGGTTCCATCACGCTTTTGGTATTTCGGTCGCGTTTTCGTGAGAAACCGGCGTCATGGACGGGGGTGGGGTGCGGGACTTGTATTTGCAGGCGTCTGCGCGTATTTCCGCACAAACGTCGATACGCACGGGAATACGCAGCATGGCAACCACCAATCCGCTTCAGTTCATCCAGCAGGTCCGGGCCGAAGTGGCCAAGATCGTCTGGCCGACACGGCGAGAGGTTTTCTTGACCACCATTATGGTGTTCATCATGGCCACGCTGACGGCGATCTTCTTTGCCCTTGTCGATTTGGGTATCCGCTCTGGCCTGCAGGCCTTGCTGGCGGCCATCGGCAACGGCTGACACGGCGCGGTCCTGTCCGGTTTCCGCCGCAGAAGCGCTTGCAATGCGGAACGAGGGCCGATAAGGACCACCGACACAGTTGGCGCGCGATCTCGCGCGCCGATTTTCGTTTTGGGCAGGCCCGTAGCGGCCTGAAAGATCGAAGGTAAGACATGGCAAAGCGGTGGTATTCGGTAAGCGTTCTCTCGAACTTTGAGAAGAAGATTGCCGAACAGATCCGGACAGCGGTCGAGGAACAAAGCCTCGAGGACCAGATCGACGAAGTTCTGGTGCCGACCGAAGAAGTGATCGAGGTGCGCCGCGGCAAGAAAGTGACGACAGAGCGTCGTTTCATGCCGGGTTACGTTCTGGTTCACATGGAAATGTCGGACCGGGGGTATCACCTCGTGAACTCGATCAACCGAGTCACCGGCTTTCTGGGTCCGCAGGGGCGTCCGATGCCGATGCGCGACGCCGAGGTCGAGGCAATCCTTGGCCGGGTTCAGGAAAACGAGGATGCACCGCGCACGCTGATCCACTTTGAGATCGGCGAAAAGGTCAAGGTCACCGACGGTCCGTTCGAAGGCTTTGACGGCATGGTCGAAGGGGTCGATGAGGACAACTCGCGCCTGCGCGTGTCGGTGTCGATCTTTGGCCGCGAAACCCCGGTTGAGTTGGAGTTCACGCAGGTCACAAAAGAGATCTGACGCGACCGCAGCTTGGTGTGAGATGCAATTCGGGAGCGTGTGGCGTAAGCTGCGCGCTCTTTTCATATCGGCTGGCCGTGAGCGGTTGATCTTTTTCCGCAACTGGTCTAACAGCCGAACCTTCATCGGATCGCGTGAGTCGCGGTCCGTTTGATTGTGGGAGGCGAGGTGCGCGCGCGCATCGGACCTGACCACGCCACAACTCTGCCCCCGCGACGCGTCAACGGGGTGATGGAACAGGAGATAGCCGATGGCAAAGAAGCTCGCCGGCAAGATGAAACTGCAGATCCCTGCAGGCAAAGCCAACCCTTCGCCGCCCGTGGGCCCCGCCCTGGGTCAGCGCGGCATCAACATCATGGAATTCTGTAAGGCGTTCAACGCCAAGACGCAGGACATGGAGCCGGGCGCACCTTGCCCGACAGAGATTGTCTATTACCAAGACAAATCCTTTACCATGAACATCAAGACGCCGCCCGCGTCTTATTACCTGAAAAAGGCCGCTGGTCTGAAGCCCGTCGGCAAGCGGAACCGCCCCAAGGGCGCGGTGACCCCCGGCCGTGAAACCGTGGCAACGGTGACCGTGGCGCAAGTGCGCGAGATCGCTCAGGCCAAGATGAAAGACCTCTCGGCCAATGACGTCGAAGCGGCGATGCAGATCATCCTGGGCTCTGCCCGGTCGATGGGTATCGAGGTGAAAGGGTAAAATCATGGCAAAGCTCGGAAAACGCGCCAAGTCGGCCCGCGAAGCCTTCGCTGGCAAAGAAGGCCTGACGGTCGAGGAGGCGGTCAGCCTCATCAAGTCGAACTCGAAGACCAAGTTCGATGAGACCATTGAAATCGCTATGAACCTGGGTGTTGACCCACGCCACGCGGACCAGATGGTCCGTGGCGTGGTCGGCCTGCCCAACGGCACCGGCAAGACCACCCGCGTGGCGGTTTTCGCCCGTGGCCCCAAGGCGGACGAAGCGCAGGCAGCCGGGGCCGACATCGTCGGTGCCGAGGATCTCATGGAAGCCATCCAAGGCGGCACCATTGATTTCGACCGTTGCATCGCAACGCCGGACATGATGCCGATCGTCGGTCGTCTGGGTAAGATCCTGGGTCCGCGCAACCTGATGCCGAACCCCAAGGTCGGGACGGTGACCATGGACGTCGCACAGGCCGTTACGGACGCCAAGGGTGGTCAGGTTCAGTTCAAGGCAGAGAAAGCTGGTGTGGTCCATGCCGGTGTCGGCAAGGTTTCGTTCGACGAAGCCAAGCTGGTTGAGAACATCCGCGCCTTTGTCGGTGCGGTGAGCGCGGCCAAGCCTGCAGGCGCCAAAGGCACCTACATGAAGAAGATCGCGCTCAGCTCGACCATGGGTCCGGGCGTGACGATCGATGTCGTGAGCGCCACTGGCAACTGAGCCAACAGACACAATATGTGACAAAGGCGGGCCAATGGTCCGCCTTTTTCGTTTCTGCAAACATCTCATTAACAGCCGTGCCGTAGGACCGTAGGGAGATCTTTCGTCAATCGGATGGAGGCCCCCGATGCCCTGTTTGCGTGCTTTGCTGATTTGCCTTTTTTCCGCCATGGCCAGCTTGCCATCTGTTGCCCTGGACCTTCCGGACGGCCCCCCGATCCTGACTGTAAGCGGCGAAATAGGCGCGGCCAACATGGGGGCTGTCGCCGTGTTCGATCGTGCAATGCTCGAAGCGCTCGATTGGCGGGAAATCGAGACATACACACCGTTCACCGATGGGCCGCAAAAGTTTGCAGGTCCGACTCTGGCATCGTTGCTGGAAACGATTGACGTCGACAGCGGCACGCTCATGGCGACCGCGTTGAATGACTTCTCGATCGGCATTCCGGTGGCGGACGCAGACGCGCATGACGTTTTGCTTGCGCTCGATCACAATGGACGGGCGATGCGAATGCGCGAGAAGGGCCCGATCTGGGTCATCTACCCCTCTGACAGTGCCGACGTGATCGACGATGAATTGGGCTCACGTATGATCTGGCAATTGAACCGGATCCAGGTGCAGCGTTAAGGCGCGGCTGTGGTGCGGTGGCTGCAGGACAACGCGCGCGCGCTACGAGCACTGACGGCGCTTTGCGTCGCGGTGGCGCTGGCCGTGCTCCTGTTTGTCTTCGAGCAGGCGCATGTCAAAAACCGCGCAAATACGGTGCATTTGGTGACCGCCGGCCTTTGGTCGATGAGCGAGCTGCACTTCGAAAGCCAGCGGACAGTTTCCTCAATCGAAGCCCATTGGGCTGGGCGGACAGACCTCGCTGACGTCAGGCTTCGGTTTGATATCCTGTGGAGCAGGGTCGATGTCGCTGGTCGGGATGCTGCCCGGCTCGGGGCTGTGTTTGGCACGGTCTTGACAGAGTATGCAGTGTTGCTGGAGGCCAACGATCTGGTGATCAACGGGGCAGGCCCACCGGACCGCATTCAACTCGAAAAATTCGTCGAGGCGTTGTCCGGGCTCGCTTTGGAGTCTCGCCGGGTTTGGTCGATCACCTTCGGCGTTCGTGACCCGGTAGAGCGGTTCGCTAGCACCACGTCCGAAAGAATCGCCCAAATGCGTATCCAGTGGGGGGCCTTTTCGCTGATTGCGATCCTGCTGACCTACGTCCTGGCCGAGGTATACTTTGCCAATCGTGGTCAAAGAAGGGAGGCGGTGTTGCGGCGTGAGGCAGCGGACGCGAATGCCGCCAAGACCCGGTTTCTTGCCAATGTCAGCCATGAAATCCGAACGCCCCTGAACGGGATTCTGGGAATGGCATCGGAATTGTCTGAAACCACCATGACAGAGGATCAGACAAGCTGCCTACGAGTGATAGAACAATCGGGCGCGGTGCTGTTAGGAACAATCAACGATGTGCTCGACCTGTCACGCATCGAGGCCGGACAGCTTGGCGTTGATGAACGTGCTTTTGTTCTGAAAGATCTCGTCACTGCTGCCTGCGCTTTGTACAGTGCGCGGGCACGCGAGAAGGGGCTCTATCTGACGCTGGATATTCAGGATAATCTGCCGCCCGTTCTGATGGGGGACGAAATTCGCATTCGGCAGGTGCTGCACAATCTGATTGCAAATGCGGTGAAGTTCACCCGCGAGGGGGGCGTAAAGGTGCGGGTGCGGCCCGATCTTGAGGGCCGCCGCCTGGTGATTGCGGTGTTGGACAGCGGCCTTGGAATAGATAGGGCAGCGCAGTCGCGCATCTTTGAGCCGTTCATGCAGGCGGATTCGAGCATCACCCGTCAGCACGGCGGCAGCGGGCTGGGGCTGACGATTTCTCGTCAACTTTGTCAGGCTATGGGCGGTGACCTTATGGTCGTGAGCAGGCCAGGCCATGGCGCGACATTCTTTTGCGATTTGCCGTTGCGCGCGGCCAGCACCGATGAGGCCAGTCAGGTCCGTTCCGAACCGGCCGCCGTGCCGGATCTGGATGGGATGCGGATCCTAGTGGCGGACGACAATGCCACCAACAGGCTGATCCTGTCGCGCTTCCTGGCCAAGACGCAGGCGCAGACGTTGTTTGCGGATACAGGCCAGGAGGCGGTGGACACGCTCTGTGAAACCTCTTGCGAGGTTATTCTTATGGATGTTCAGATGCCGGTAATGGACGGCGTCGCTGCCACCAGGATCATTCGCGACAAAGAGGCGGCAGAGGGGGCGACGCCTGCGTTCATCGTCGGGGTCACGGCCAATGTCCTGAGTCATCAGGTTTCAAGCTATCGTGCGGCAGGCATGGACGAGGTGTTGAGCAAGCCGGTGTCGAAACGCGATTTGCTGTCGCTGCTTGGGCGGCAATTCCCCCATTGGACTGGTCGGCCGGACATTGATGCGCCCGACACCGCCGTGCGAAGTGCGTCTTCCTGATGGCACGGCGATAGGCTAGAGCGTCCTTATGAAACGCTTCTTGATATTGTTGCCCCTGCTTTTGATTGGCGGGCTTTACCTGAACTGGCAGTTGACGACGGCCTCGCATGATCGCGATTGGCGCGACGACTACAGCCGCCTGCCGCGGGTGACAGAGCAGGATGGCCGTTTCCGTGTCGAAGACATCCGCAATTGGAACTACGGAATGGATGGCACAATCGCGCGGCAGGAATGGATCACGCGGGACATTGATCCCGACACGTTGGAACAAGCCTATTTTTTGCTTGAACCTTTTGGCGCGGTGGATGCCATCGCCCATACGATGCTGGCCTTTTCATTTGCCGACGGCACAGCCTACGTCGCCTCAATCGAGGCGCGCCGGGAAAAGGGGGAGGCCTACAGCGCCGCCAAGGCGGCGGTGTTGCCGATCTTTGAGTACATGTTTGTCTGGACAACAGAGCGCGACATGTACGGCAACAGCGAATTCTACGCCGGCGATCAGCTGTATCTCTACCCTCTGGCGATCCCGCTGGCCCAGCAGAAAGCGGTTCTGACGGCGATGCTGGAGGAGACTGCCGAAATCGCCGAGACGCCGCGCTGGTACAATACGTTGTTTTCGAACTGTACAAACGTACTGGCCCGAACTGTCAATAAGCTGGATGCCGGGGCCGTGCCGTTTGACATTGCTTGGTTTCTGCCGGGCTATTCGGATGAATTCCTGTACGACGAAGGGTTCCTTGCGCAAGCTGACAGTTTTGAGGCGGCACACCAGATTGCGCATATCTCACCTTTGATACGCGAGCTTTACCGGATCATGGATCCAGCGGACTTTTCCCGCGCGCTGCGTGCGGCGCGCGGTGGCATATGAAAGATTTCCGCCTCTCCGGCGGCATGCCCCCTTGGCATCCCTCGCAAGAGTGATAAGTGAGAGGCCTGCGTGAAACGTGCGATTCGTCGTGCGGGACATGTATTCGTCCGAGACGGTGGGTTGGCTAGATGCCTGTAATTCCTGCCTGAGGCGGGAAGAGACATCTTCGCGGAACGGCAACCCCGTTCCCAACGGATCGGCCTAGGCCCCTCCGTGATGCGTCGACCCAAATCGGACATTCCGTCCGGGGCCATCCCCCGGGCAAAATGAGCCGGAGGGTCCGCCCTCCAACAACTGGAGTGAAACTGTGGATAGAGCTCAGAAAGAAAAGGTGGTCGAGGAACTCGGCCAGATCTTCGAAAGCTCTGGCGTCGTGGTGGTTGCCCGCTACGAAGGTCTCACGGTTGCCGAGATGACGGACCTGCGGGGGCGCGCAAGCGCTGCCGAAACTTCGGTCCGCGTCGCCAAGAACAGGCTCGCCAAGATCGCCCTTCAGGGCACGCCATGCGAAAGCATCGGTGACCTGCTGGGCGGCATGACCGTTCTCGCCTTCTCCGAAGATCCAGTGGCTGCGGCCAAGGTCGTCGAAGACTACGCCAAGGAAAACAAGAAGTTCGAAATCCTTGGCGGGAACATGGGTGGAACGGCTCTGGATCGGGCCGGTGTCGAGGCCGTGTCGAAAATGCCGTCGCGTGATGAGCTTATTGCTTCGATCGTTGGCTGCATCGGCGCACCTGCTTCGAACATCGCCGGCGCAATTGGCGCACCTGCTTCGAACATCGCCTCCATTCTCTCGACCATCGAAGAGAAAGCGGAAGCGGCGTAAGGCACACCGAAACGACCCTCGTAGGGATATCTCCCTGACGTTGGAAAACACATCTAAACGGAAAGAGTCTCAAAATGGCTGATCTTAAAGCACTTGCAGAGCAAATCGTCGGTCTGACCCTGCTCGAAGCACAAGAACTGAAAACCATCCTCAAGGACGAGTACGGCATCGAGCCGGCAGCCGGTGGCGCCGTCATGATGGCGGGCCCGGCCGGCGACGCCGGTGGCGCAGCCGAGGAAGAAAAGACCGAGTTTGACGTGATCCTCAAAGCCGCTGGCGACAAGAAGATCAACGTCATCAAAGAAGTCCGCGGCATCACCGGCCTGGGCCTGAAAGAAGCCAAAGAGCTGGTCGAAGCCGGCGGTAAGGCTGTCAAAGAAGGCGTTTCCAAGGACGAAGCCGAGGAAATCAAGAAAAAGCTCGAAGCGGCTGGTGCCGAAGTCGAAGTCAAGTGATTGCCGGGAGGCGCTGCCTCCCAGCCTCATTGCAACGCCTCCGGGATCTCCGGGGGCGTTTTGCATTTGGCACGCGTGGCCACAACTACGCAGTTCGCCCCCTGTGCGGTGGGCCAAATGCATCCCGGCTTGACGATCGGATCAACTTTTGTCATTCTCGCGGGGTGTGGAAAACGCGAAACCCTAGCGTGGGTCTTGCGTTCGCGTGCTTAACCGAATATTCGGAAGTCTCCTGCGGGGTCGAGCGATTCGAGTCCGCTTTCGCTTTTGGTTTGACGAGGTGTCGACACGCAGCATTGAAATGTCAGCGCATCGTTCCCATCTCGCACGGCTCCCCCGGAAAACACGGAAAAGCGCCGCGCTTACGCCGACCGGGCGACATGATCTGACATAACGGAAAGCCGATAGTACCGGTCTTGGCAAGCCCCTCGGGTCTGAGGGGTTTTCCAAGGCAGGGCACACTGGATCGAGAGGCGCGTGGTGGGACGCGCGCCGAGAATGGATCCGATTGTCTGTCATCACTGACGCACGCGATACCGTGGCCCCCGACGGTATGGACGTGCGGACAGAGAACATTGAAAGGGTGGCTCCACTCATGGCGCAAAGCTTCCTCGGTCAGAAACGCCTCCGTCGTTATTACGGCAAAATCCGCGAAGTTCTTGAAATGCCGAACCTCATCGAGGTTCAGAAGTCCAGCTACGAGCTGTTCCTGAAGTCCGGCGATCAGCCTCAGCCGCTGGACGGCGAAGGCATCAAGGGCGTGTTCCAGTCGGTCTTCCCGATCAAGGATTTCAATGAAACGGCAGTCCTGGAGTTCGTGAACTACGAACTGGAAAAGCCCAAGTACGACGTCGAAGAGTGCATGCAGCGCGACATGACCTACAGCGCCCCGCTGAAGGTCACACTGCGCCTTATCGTGTTCGATATCGATGAGGACACCGGCGCGAAGTCCGTCAAGGACATCAAGGAGCAGGACGTGTTCATGGGCGACATGCCCCTGATGACGCCCAACGGCACCTTTGTCGTGAACGGCACGGAGCGGGTCATCGTCTCCCAGATGCACCGCAGTCCCGGCGTGTTCTTTGACCATGACAAGGGCAAGACGCATTCCTCGGGCAAGCTGCTGTTCGCCTGCCGGATCATTCCCTACCGCGGGTCGTGGCTCGATTTCGAATTTGACGCCAAGGACATCGTTTTTGCGCGCATCGACCGCCGCCGCAAGCTGCCTGTGACGACCCTGCTCTACGCCCTCGGGCTGGATCAGGAAGCGATCATGGACGCTTACTATAACACCGTGAATTTCGAGTATCGCCGGGGCGAAGGCTGGGCGACCAAGTTCTTCCCCGAGCGTGTGCGTGGCACCCGCCCGACCTTTGATCTGGTCGACGCGGACAGCGGCGAAGTGATCGGCGAAGCGAGCAAGAAAGTCACCCCGCGCGCGGTCAAGAAACTGATCGACGAAGGCAAGGTGAAGAACCTGCTGGTGCCGTTCGAGCATATCGTCGGCAAATACGTCTCCAAGGACATGATCAACGAAGAAACCGGTGCGATTTATGTCGAGGCCGGGGATGAGTTGACATGGACCGTTGACAAGGACGGCGAAGTCACCGGCGGCACGCTGAAAGAGCTGCTGGATGCGGGCGTGACCGAGATCCCAGTTCTGGACATCGACAACATCAATGTCGGTCCCTACATGCGCAACACTATGGCGGCCGATAAGAACCTTGGCCGCGACACCGCGCTGATGGACATCTACCGGGTCATGCGCCCGGGTGAGCCGCCCACCGTCGAGGCCGCCTCGGCCCTGTTCGATACGCTGTTCTTTGATGGCGAGCGGTACGACCTGTCAGCTGTTGGTCGCGTGAAAATGAACATGCGTTTGGCCCTTGAAAAGCCGGACACACAGCGCACGCTGGACCGCGAAGACATCGTCAAATGCATCAAGGCGCTGGTCGAACTGCGCGACGGCAAAGGCGACATCGACGACATCGACCACCTTGGCAACCGTCGTGTGCGGTCCGTCGGCGAGTTGATGGAAAACCAGTACCGCGTCGGTCTGTTGCGGATGGAGCGTGCGATCAAAGAGCGGATGTCCTCTGTCGAAATCGACACGGTGATGCCGCAGGATCTGATCAACGCCAAACCGGCTGCTGCCGCTGTGCGCGAATTCTTTGGCTCCAGCCAGTTGTCGCAGTTCATGGACCAAACCAACCCGCTGTCCGAAGTGACGCACAAGCGTCGTCTTTCGGCACTTGGGCCGGGCGGTCTGACGCGGGAACGCGCAGGCTTTGAGGTGCGCGACGTGCACCCGACCCACTATGGCCGGATGTGCCCGATTGAAACGCCGGAAGGTCCGAACATCGGTCTGATCAACTCGCTGGCCACGTTTGCCCGCGTGAACAAATACGGCTTTATCGAAACGCCTTATCGTGTGGTCAAGGATCGCGTGGTCACGGACGAAGTGCACTATATGTCCGCGACCGAGGAAATGCGTCACACGGTGGCGCAGGCCAACGCGAAGCTGGACGAAAATGGCCGGTTCGAGAATGATCTGGTGTCGACACGGAAATCGGGTGACTACACCCTGTCGCCGTCCGACAATGTTGATCTGATCGACGTGTCGCCGAAACAGCTGGTGTCTGTTGCGGCCTCGCTGATCCCGTTCCTTGAAAACGACGACGCCAACCGCGCCTTGATGGGCTCGAACATGCAACGTCAAGCCGTTCCGACCCTGCGGGCCGAAGCGCCGCTGATTGGTACCGGCATTGAAGAGGTTGTTGCACGCGACTCCGGCGCGGCTGTTATGGCCAAGCGGGCGGGCATCATCGACCAAGTCGACGCGCAACGGATCGTGATCCGGGCTACCGAAGACCTGGAACTGGGTGACGCGGGCGTTGACATCTATCGGATGCGCAAGTTCCAGCGGTCGAACCAGAACACCTGTATCAACCAGAAACCTCTGGTGAAGGTGGGCGACACGGTTCTCAAGGGCGAGGTTATTGCTGACGGTCCGTCGACCGATATCGGTGAACTGGCGCTGGGTAAAAACGTGATCGTCGCGTTCATGCCTTGGAACGGCTACAACTACGAAGACAGTATCCTGATCTCTGAACGGATCGCCAAGGATGACGTGTTCACCTCTGTCCACATCGAAGAATTCGAAGTGGCAGCGCGCGACACCAAACTCGGGCCAGAAGAGATCACGCGCGACATCCCGAACGTCGGCGAAGAAGCCCTGCGCAATCTCGACGAAGCGGGCATCGTTTACATCGGTGCAGACGTGGAACCGGGCGATATTCTGGTGGGCAAGATCACGCCCAAGGGCGAAAGCCCGATGACACCGGAAGAAAAGCTGCTGCGCGCCATCTTTGGCGAAAAAGCATCTGACGTGCGCGACACCTCGCTGCGGGTCAAGCCGGGCGACTACGGTACTGTCGTCGAAGTACGTGTCTTCAACCGTCATGGCGTCGAAAAAGACGAACGTGCCCTGCAGATCGAGCGTGAAGAGATCGAGGCGCTGGCGCGTGACCGGGACGACGAACTCGCGATCCTCGACCGCAACATCTATGCGCGTCTGAATGGCATGATCCTTGGCAAGACCGCGGTGAAGGGTCCGAAAGGCGTCAAGTCGAATTCGGAAGTAACTGAGGACCTGCTGAGCACTCTGACCCGTGGTCAGTGGTGGCAGCTTGCCCTTGCAGAGGAAGAAGACGCCAAACACGTCGAAGCCCTGCACGAGCAGTACGAGATCCAGAAGCGCGCGCTTGATGCGCGGTTCGAGGACAAGGTCGAAAAGGTCCGCCGTGGCGACGATCTGCCCCCGGGCGTTATGAAGATGGTCAAGGTGTTCATCGCGGTGAAGCGCAAGCTGCAGCCGGGTGACAAGATGGCCGGTCGTCACGGGAACAAAGGTGTGGTCAGCCGCGTGGTGCCGATGGAGGACATGCCGTTCCTTCGCGATGGTACGCCGGTCGACTTCTGCCTCAACCCGCTGGGTGTTCCGTCACGCATGAACGTCGGTCAGATCCTTGAAACCCACATGGGTTGGGCCGCGCGTATGCTGGGCATTAAAGTCGATGAGGCGTTGCAGGAATATCGTCGCTCTGGCGACCTTACCCCGGTGCGCGAAGCGATGCGTATTGCCTACGGCGATGAGGTCTATGACGAAGGTCTGGCGCCGATGGGCGAAGGCGATCTGCTTGAGGCCGCTGGCAATGTGATCACCGGTGTTCCGATCGCAACGCCGGTCTTCGACGGTGCAAAAGAGGCGGATGTGAACGACGCGCTTGTGCGTGCCGGCTTTGACGACAGCGGCCAGTCCGACCTGTTTGATGGTCGCACGGGTGAGCAGTTCTCGCGTCAGGTGACGGTGGGTGTCAAATACCTGCTCAAGCTGCACCACCTTGTCGACGACAAGATCCACGCGCGTTCCACTGGTCCCTACTCGCTTGTCACGCAGCAGCCGCTGGGTGGTAAGGCGCAGTTCGGCGGTCAGCGTTTCGGGGAGATGGAGGTCTGGGCTCTGGAAGCTTACGGCGCCGCCTACACCCTGCAGGAAATGCTGACGGTGAAATCGGACGACGTGGCAGGCCGGACCAAGGTCTACGAAAGCATCGTCAAAGGCGAAGACAACTTCGAGGCCGGCGTACCGGAATCGTTCAACGTTCTCGTCAAAGAGGTCCGGGGTCTGGGCCTCAACATGGAACTCCTGGATGCGGAGGAGGACGAGTAAAGCCGCCGCGCCTTGCTCAGAGGGGCGGTTCGCCGCCCCGCCTTCCCCGCTTCCCTCTGAATTTGTGAGGACTACATGAACCAGGAACTGACCAACAACCCGTTCAACCCCGTTGCACCGGTTAAAACCTTCGACGAGATCAAAGTCTCGCTGGCCTCCCCCGAACGGATCCTTTCGTGGTCCTTCGGTGAGATCAAGAAGCCGGAAACCATCAACTACCGCACGTTCAAGCCCGAGCGTGACGGCCTGTTCTGCGCGCGTATCTTTGGCCCGATCAAAGATTACGAATGCCTCTGCGGCAAATACAAGCGCATGAAATATCGCGGCGTCGTCTGCGAAAAATGCGGCGTCGAAGTTACGCTTCAAAAGGTCCGTCGCGAACGCATGGGCCACATCGAACTGGCCGCGCCCTGCGCCCACATCTGGTTCCTCAAGTCGCTGCCCTCGCGCATTGGCCTGATGCTGGACATGACGCTGCGCGATTTGGAACGCGTTCTGTACTTTGAAAATTACGTTGTCATCGAGCCGGGTCTGACCGACCTCGCCTACGGCCAGATGATGAACGAAGAAGAGTTCAACGACGCGCAGGACCAGTTCGGCGCGGACGCGTTTTCCGCCAATATCGGTGCGGAAGCAATCCGTGAGATGCTGGCCGCCATCGACCTTGAAGCCGAGGCAGAGAACCTGCGCGCGGACCTTAAGGAAGCGACCGGTGAGCTGAAGCCCAAGAAGATCATCAAGCGTCTGAAGGTTGTGGAATCCTTCCTCGAGTCCGGCAACCGGCCCGAGTGGATGATCATGACCGTGATCCCGGTTATTCCGCCCGAACTGCGCCCGCTGGTGCCGTTGGACGGTGGCCGCTTTGCGACCTCTGACCTGAACGACCTGTATCGCCGCGTGATCAACCGGAACAACCGCCTCAAGCGGCTGATCGAGTTGCGCGCGCCTGACATCATCGTCCGCAACGAAAAGCGGATGCTGCAGGAATCCGTTGACGCCCTGTTCGACAACGGTCGGCGCGGGCGCGTCATCACGGGTGCCAACAAGCGTCCGCTGAAATCGCTGTCCGACATGCTGAAGGGCAAGCAGGGCCGTTTCCGTCAGAACCTTTTGGGTAAGCGCGTCGACTTCTCCGGTC
>TARA_R100000789_G_scaffold64588_2_pt1 | contig 15554 bp, 14 predicted proteins | sample TARA_R100000789 | Tara Oceans TARA_R100000789 (sample SAMEA2623403) | marine metagenome | biome: marine biome (ENVO:00000447); feature: mesopelagic zone (ENVO:00000213); material: "saline water (ENVO:00002010), including plankton (ENVO:xxxxxxxx)" | depth 450 m
GCCGTGTCATCGTCGGCCCCAAGGACCTGCTGGCCACCCGCACGGTTCCTGTGCGGGAAATCAACTGGCTGGGCGACGTTCCCTTTACTTCGCAAGAGGAATGGCACCTGAACGTCAGGGTCCGCTCCACCCGCCCCCCGCGTGAGGCCATCGTGCGCCCGATCTCGGACACAGAGGCCGAGGTCGAACTGGTGGTGGCAGAAGAAGGCGTCAGCCCGGGTCAGGCCTGCGTCTTCTACGCGCCAGAAAGCTCACGCATCTTTGGCGGCGGCTGGATCTGGCGCGGGTACTAAGCGCACCCCCGGCTTCTTCTTTGTAAAAATACTCCGGGGGAGCGTAGCGACGGGGCAGCGCCCCGCCTCCGAGACGGTGGCCAAAGGCCCCCGTCGAGGCATCCAGCGCGCCGCTAGGCGCACAATTGGATCACCGAAAGATCAGGCGCGCCCCAGCACCAGCACCGCGTTCAACCCGCCAAAGGCAAAGGCGTTCGACAACACCACATCCACGTCTGCCTCACGCGCCACATTCGGCACCACGTCCAGCGCGCATTCCGGATCCGGTTCCTCATAGCCGATGGTTGGGGCAATCACCCCGTCCTTCAACGCCATCAGGCAGGCCAGCAGTTCCACGGCTCCCGTGCCGCCGATCAGATGGCCGTGCATCGATTTGGTCGATGAGATCATCAGATCGTCCGCATGGGTGCCGAACACATCCGCCACAGCGGCGCATTCGGTCTTATCGTTGGCGGCCGTCCCGGTGCCGTGGGCGTTGATGTACCCCACCCGCGTCTTGTCGACCCGCGCGTCGCGCAAAGCGCCCGATATGGCCCGCGCCGCGCCATGTTTCGACGGCATAACAATGTCCGACGCGTCCGAGGTCATGGCAAAGCCCAGCACCTCGCCCAGGATCTCGGCACCGCGGGCGCGCGCGTGGTCATACTCCTCAAAGACAAAGACCCCCGCGCCCTCGCCCTGCACCATGCCGTTGCGGGTGGCCGAAAACGGACGGCAGGCATCCTTGGACATGACGCGAAGCCCTTCCCAGGCCTTCACGCCGCCAAAGCACAACATGGATTCAGACCCGCCAGTGATCATCGCGGTGCACATCCCCGACCGGATCATGTTGAATGCCTGCCCCATCGCGTGGTTGGAACTGGCACAGGCGGTCGCCACGGTGAAACTCGGTCCCTTGACGTTGAACTCCATGCTCACATGGCTGGTGGCGGCGTTGTTCATCAGCTTCGGCACGATGAAAGGATGAACCCGGTTCTTACCCTCTTCGTAGACCGCGCGGTAATTGTCATCCAGCGTGGTCATTCCGCCGCCCGACGTGCCAAGAACCACACCAGAGCAATCGGCAAGATCGCCTTTGAACTCCAACCCGGACTGCGCCACCGCCTCGCGCGCCGCCAGCAGGGTGAACTGGGTGAACCGATCGTACAGCGCCAACTGCTGACGGTTGAAAACCGTCTCCGGCTCAAACCCCTTGACCTGACCGCCGATGCGGATGGCCAGACGCTCGACGTCGCGAAATTCCAGTTCCCCGATGCCGCACCGCCCCTCGCGCATCGCCTCGAACGTGGCGGGGACGTCCTGGCCAAGCGCGTTGATCGTGCCCGCGCCGGTAATGACGACGCGTTTCACGATGTCTGCTCGGCGATCAGCTTTTCGATGCCTTCAACGATCTTTGCCACGGACGAAATGTCGAAATCCGATTCGGACGGATCGTTGGCATTGAACGGCACCGAGATGTCGAACTGCTCTTCGATGGAAAAGATCGCCTCGACCAGACCCAGTGAGTCGATGCCCAGATCCTCGGGCGTGCTCTCCATTGACACATCCGCGACATCCAGCATCGCCTGATCCGCAATAATCTGAAGAACCTGTTTCCTGACGTCCATGATCATGGCCTCACGCTTGTCCAGAATTGCCGGACACTTAGTCATTTCCCATGAGCTTTGAAACCGATTTCTTGATCTCCGCCACGTCGCGGAACAGCCGTGGAAGGCGGCGCAGCCCTTTGTACGCCTCGACATGAGTCTCCATCTTCATGGCCGGATAGCCCAGCATCACCCGTCCGGCGGGTACGTTGGACAGTGCCACCGTGGCCCCGCCCAGAATCGCGCCATCGCCGATGCGCAGGTTGTCCGACACCCCGACCTTGCCGCCCAGCACCACGTTATTGCCGATCACGGTTGACCCGGCCACAGCCGCATTGGCACAGAGCAGACAGTTTCGCCCGATCACCACGTTGTGGCCAACCTGCACAAGGTTATCCAGCTTGGAGCCGTCGCCGATCCGCGTATCGCGGATGGTGCCCTTGTCCACCGTTGATCCGGCGCCGATCTCGACATCGTTGCCGATGGTCACCGCGCCAAGGCTGGCAATCCGCGCCCATGTCTGTTCGGTGTCGCTGTTGTCCTCTCCCAAGGAGGCGCGCGCCTTTTCCACGCCCGAGACCTCTGGCGTGACAAAGGAAAACCCGTCGCCGCCGATGACCACACTGGGCTGGGCCACAAACCGGTCCCCGACATGGACCCGCGCCATAATCCGCACGCCGCTGTGCAACAGCGCGCCTGCACCGATCACCACGTCGCGCCCGATATAAGCTTGCGGGCCAATGACGGACCCGGCCCCGATCCTTGCGCCTGCCTCGATCACCGTGAACGGCCCGACAGACACACCCTCGCCCAGCTCTGCCGAAGGGTCGATCACCGTGTTGGGATGGATGCCGGGGACATAGCCCGCACCGGGGTCCATCATCGCGGTCAGCCCCGACATGGCATAACGCGGGCGGTCGGCCAGAATCGCCGCCTCCAGCCCCAGCGCCCGCCAATCGGTGCCCGCCGCCAGCAGCGCAGCGCGCGCGCGACCCTGTCCTAGAGCGGTGGTGTATTCGGGCCGCGAGGCCAGCGCCAGTTGCTCTGGCCCGGCATCCGCCGGTTCGGCCAGACCGCTGACGGTCAACAAAAGATCGCCCTCGGCAGTCATGCCGAGGGCGTTTGCGATATCTTTGATCGTGTAAGGCATGTGGTCTCCCGGACAAAGCGCGGCTCAGTCCGGGGCAGGTTTAGCTGCGACCCGAGCGCAGGGCCACCCCTACGTCGTTCAAGGCGCGCCACAGGACTTGATCGCGGCCATAGACATCGTCGCGATAGTTCATCTGGCCCTTCGCCTTGGTAAAGGCGGTGCGATAGATCAGATGCACCGGCACAGGCGTTTCCAGCGGCACCTTGGTGTTCTGACCAGACCGCAGCGTGGTCTGGAAATAGGTTTCGGGATCATCCACCTGCTTGGCCAGCAGCGCATAGGCAAAGTCATGCGGATCGTCGAGCCGGATGCAGCCGTGGCTGAAGGTGCGCACCTCGCGCGAGAAAAGATGCTGCGACGGCGTGTCGTGCAGATAGATGGCATAGGCGTTCGGGAACATGAATTTGACCGTTCCCAGCGCGTTGCTCGGCCCCGGCGGCTGACGCACCGTGTAGGGGAATGCCCCACCCGACGCCGCGTAAGAGGCTGCGGCGGCCCGGCTGACCACCCGTCCGCGATAATCCACGAATTCCAGATGCCCAAGCGCGTAAGGGTTGCTGCGCAGCGCCGGCAGGTACTCGCCGCGGATGATGGATTGCGGCACATACCAGTACGGGTTGATGACCATATGCTCCATCACGTCCGAAAACTCGGGCGTGCGCCGGTCGCGGGCCTGATGGCCGATGACCGACTTTGTCTCAAAGGTCAGCTTGTCGTCGTCGATGATCTGGGCATGATAATCCACCAGATTGACCAGAACGTGCCGTTTGCCGCGACCTTCGGGCAGGTTCAGCCAGCGTTCCCGCTCCATCGCGACCATGATGGACTTCAGTCGCTCTTCCGGGGCCACATTGATGGCGCGCATCGTGCCACCACCCGCGACGCCATCCTGCGGCAGCGCGTGGTCTGCCTGGAATTCGCGAATCGCGGCCTCCATCTCGCTGTCATAGGTCATGCTGAGCGACGGCTTCATATAGCCCATCAGGGCCAGACGATTGCGCAGGGCCACAACCGTGTTGCCGGTATTGCCCGGACGCAGGCTGCCTGCAGAAACCGTTGGCCCCCAGCCGCCTTGCTGGATCTTGTGTTCCAGACGCAGCTTGGCGCGCATCAGGCGCGTGTATTCGGGGCTGCTGGGCACAAGGCTCAGGAAAACGGCGGTCGGGTCTTCGTTGGTCAACCGGGTCAAAAGCATCTGCGGATCGCGGCGCGGCAAGTCCCGCTTGATATCGTCGATGATCTCGCCGGGATTCAGAACGCCAGACTGCAGGTCGTTGGCAAACTGGATAAAGGTGCGGGTCAGTTCGACCTCCAGCAAGCCCCGCGACCGTCCGTCACCCGCCTGCGCCATACGGCTCAGCAGACTTTGGGCATTATACCGGTCGGCGGGCAGGCCGTGCACATCAGCCAGCGAGAATGCCTCGATCAGGGCCAGCCTGCGGGCGCGGTCCGCATCCCCGGCCCCGGTCCAGATCGGCTCAAAATTTCGGGTGCGATAAAACGCGGCCACACTGTCATTGTCGGCGATGCTTTCCGCGACCGCCTGTTTGAACGCCGTGACCTTGAGTGTCAGGCCATCCTGCGCCGCCAGTGGCAGCGCCGCGCCAAACCAGACGGCACCAGCCACCACAACGGACCGTAATACGGCCCGCTTGCTGCTCATTTGCATTCCCAAATCCTTCCCCAAATCCTTCATAGACCAACCATTTCCCGAACATTTCCCGAATACTACAGTGCAGACAGCGCCGTGCATCTGTCTATTCACATTTATGCCAGCATGTCGACCGTGGCGAAACCGCGACGACAGTGCGCAAACGCGCCACAGTTGGGCAGCGGTGGGCAGAATCCCGCCAATTCCCCCTTGATCATTACAAATCATAACAAATCGCCCTTTTTGAGGGAGTCGATTCGTGCCATAAACTTCTGGACATCTGGGGATAGATGGCAGGAGGCGCACAACGATGCGCCCACAGGTAACACGGCGACTACGGGACAGGCGCTCACATGACAGAGATGACTTCTGGCGGCATGACACGCCGCGCACTTCTTGGCGCATTTGCAGCCACCGCTGTTGCGGCAGCGCCCACCTACTCGAACGCAGCTGGTTTTCTGCGCGGTGCAGGCGACGTTCGCCGCATCCGCATGTATTCTGGCCGCACTGGGGAACGGGTGGACATGATCTATTGGATCGAAGGCGACTACATCGCCGACGCGGTCAAAGAGGTTAACTATTTTATGCGCGACTGGCGCAACGATGAAATCAAACCGATCGACCTGCGGACAGTCGATATCATGACCGCAGCGCACAACCTGCTGGATGTGTCTGAGCCTTACATGCTTATTTCGGGCTACCGCAGCCCGTCGACGAACGCGATGCTGCGGGCCCGCTCCTCGGGCGTAGCAAAAAATTCGCGCCACCTCTACGGTCAAGCGGCGGATCTTCGGCTGGCCTCCCGCTCGGTTGGCCAAGTGTACAGTGCCGCCAAGGCCTGTGGCGGCGGCGGCGTTGGCCGCTACACGCGTTCGGACTTTGTCCATATGGACTGTGGCCCGGTGCGCAGCTGGGGCAGCTGACCCCCTCCATCACCCGTTTTTGTCGAGGCGTCCCATTTGGGGCGTCTTTTTGCCTTGGTCTCTTCTTTTCGCTCATCGGCCGGGGACGGGACAGTCAGGTATTCCATACGCTTTCCGTCCCGCACGCCCCGGTGTGTGAATAGACAACACGCAGAACCCTGTCAGGTTCCGCGCCGTGTCGCATTTTTTTTGAAAAGATCTCTCCGAAGAGAAAGTGGCGCGGTTGACGGGGCTCGAACCCGCGACCCCCGGCGTGACAGGCCGGTACTCTAACCAACTGAGCTACAACCGCTTGACTGCCGCCGTGACCTCTTGGCCGTGGCGTGAGCGGCTTTCTATGCGCAGGCCCCTGCCCCGTCAAGCGCTTTCGGACCGGTTTTTGGCGCATTTTTTCAAAGGTTCTCGTGCCACAGTTCGTTGCCGATAAGACACGGCTGCGCGTCGGCGATTTCCCGCCATCGGGAAACGCCTTGCCATTTATTAACAGCCCGGCTTGTGTCGTAGGGTCTGCCCGCCCACCAATGCCAAGGTCGTATCATGTCACTTTTTTCGCGACGGACATTTCTGTCCGCCGGCACTGCCGCTCTTGCCCTGTCCCGGCCCGATACGCTCTGGGCTGCACCACAGATCGCCCTGCCGCAGGACATGGTGTCCAGGGACTGGGTGACCGTGACGGCGGTCAATACAGCGTCGCCGGTGGTGGCAATGACTTTTGATGATGGGCCGCATCCGACCCTGACTCCTCGACTCCTTGATATGCTCAAAGCCCGTGGTCTGCGCGCCACGTTTTATCTCATTGGTCGCAGAGTCGTCACCTGGCCGGATATTGTCAAGCGGATTGCAGACGAAGGTCACGAGATTGGCAACCACAGTTGGTCACACCCCAATCTGGCCGGTTATTCGGACAGCTATGTCCTGAACCAGATCGACCGCACCTCTGACGCGATTTTCAAGGTGACGGGCCGTCCACCAGTCACCTTCCGCCCGCCTTATGGGGCCTTTACCCATCGCCAGCGGCAAATGCTGTATCGCGCGCGCAGCCTGCCGACGATCCTGTGGTCGGTCGATCCGCAAGACTGGCGCCGCCCCGGTGCCAGCGTCGTAGCAAGCCGTATCCTGTCGCACTCACGGCCCGGATCGGTGATCCTGACTCACGACATCCAGAGCGGGACCGTCCGCGCCATGCCCCAGACCTTTGACGGCCTGACGGCGCGCGGCCTGAAATTCGGCACCATGAGCCAGATGATGGGATGGCCGCTCTGGCAAAAGCGTAATTTTGTCAGCACGGTCGCCTCGGCGGGGTGACACATCCGGCCTGAACGCGAACAGGCCGCCTCTGCCACCCAAATCTACGCCCCTTGTGCGCCCCTCGCCCCGCGATGCGAGTGCGATGCGAATGATGGAACCGCGCTCGGGGCCTTGTTGCCACGCGGGCGGCTTGGTACGGCTGTAATGGCTCTGAGAGGAGGGCCACATGGACGACCAACACGATCCGCTCCCCGACATGATCCGCTTTGGGTGGGAAGAATGGGTCTCGCTCCCCGATCTCGGCCTTCCGGCATTGCGCGCCAAGGTGGACACAGGGGCCCGAACTTCGGCGCTGCACGCCTTTGACATCGAAACATTCGGCCCGGTCGCGTCGCCCAAGGTCCGCTTTACCGTGCATCCGGTGCCGGGGCGTGAGGATCTGGTGATTCCCTGCTCCGCCCGCATTGTTGACCGCCGCAACGTCACCTCCTCGAACGGGGAAACGGAATCGCGCTATGTCATCGCCTCGACCATCCGGGTCGGCGAAGAAAGCTGGCGCATCGAAATGACGCTGACAGACCGGTCGACCATGGCCTCACGCATGTTGCTGGGCCGCGAGGCGCTGAAGGATCATATCACCATTGTCGCCACGGATCGCTTTCAGCAGCCCAAACTGTCCTATGACGTCTATTCCACAGCACGGGTGCGTCAGGCCGCGCCCAACCGCAGCTTGCGTGTCGCCGTGCTCAGCCGTGAGGACAATTACTCTACCCGCCGCATGGTCGAAGAAGGTGAGGCGCGTGGCCATACAGTCGAGGTGATCGACACCACCCGCTGTTACATGGCCATCAACGCCCTGTCGCCAGAGGTGCACTACGATGGCAAGCGGCTGCCGCGCTACGATGCGGTGATCCCGCGCATCGGGGCCACTGTCACGGCCTACGGCACGGCCGTCATTCGCCAGTTTGAGACCATCGGCACCTTTTGCGTCAACGGCTCCGAAGGGATCTCGGCTTCCCGTGATAAGCTCTACGCGCATCAGTTGATGGCGCGGCACAAGATCGGCATGCCCAACACCGCCTTTGCCGCCTCGCCCAAGGACACGCAGTCGCTGATGCGGCTGGTGGGCACCGCGCCGATGATCGTCAAGCTGCTGGAATCCACCCAAGGCAAGGGCGTCGTGCTGGCCGAAACCAAGAAGGCAGCCGAATCCGTCATCGACGCTTTTCGCGGCCTCAAGGCAAACTTCCTTGTGCAGGATTTCGTCAAGGAAGCCGCGGGTGAAGACATCCGTTGTCTGGTGATCGGCGGCAAGGTCATCGCGGCCATGAAACGTACCGGGGCCGACGGGGACTTTCGCTCCAACCTGCACCGCGGCGGTTCGGCCAAGGTGGTCCGGATCACCAAGGAAGAGCGCGATGCAGCGGTGCGCGCGGCGCGGGCGTTCAAGCTCAATCTGGCGGGCGTAGACCTGCTGCGCTCGGACACCGGCGCCAAGGTACTAGAGGTCAACTCCAGCCCCGGCCTCGAAGGAATCGAAACCGCGACCAAGAAGAATATCGCCGAAATGCTGTATGAACATATCGAGGCCAAGGTCCGCCCTGCGCCGGTACGCTCGATCAAAAGCATGAACGAAGAGTAGGCCAGACCGCTCATGGCATCGGCGGTCGTCATCGCCGCGCATCTGGGCGCAGAGCGCGCCTTTGCCAGCTTGGCCGCCGCAACCGGCGGGACATTTACCCGGCATGAGAGACTTGAATGGAGCTATCTAAACAGGTTCCCCCGGGCAAGGTGGCCTATTCAACCGGCTCCACCTTGGCCGCCGCGACCCAGTGACACCCACCCTGCCAGAGGCCTTTACCCGGCCTCGGGCAATCCCTATATAAAACGTCAACCTTTCGGAGACGAGGACGGCAATGACGCAGCAGAACCCGCAGATGGAAGGCGCTCCTTTGATCGCCCCATCCAGCACTGATCATCCGCTCTACGACACGGTCGTCGAGGCGTGCCGGTCTGTCTATGACCCGGAAATACCGGTCAACATCTATGACCTTGGACTGGTCTACACCGTCGACATCAACGACCAGAGCGAGGTCCGCATCATCATGACGCTGACCGCACCGGGCTGCCCCGTCGCGGGTGAGATGCCCGGCTGGGTCGCCGAAGCAGTCGAGCCGCTGCCGGGCGTGAAACAGGTCGACGTCGATCTGACGTGGGAGCCGCCCTGGGGCATGGAAATGATGTCCGACGAGGCACGGCTGGAACTCGGCTTTATGTGATTGTCTGCGGGCCTGTTTTCCGGCCCGCAAACCATGTATCGCATGGGCATCCTTCGAAAAAGATTCCATGCACCCCATTCCCACACACCCTCCCCGCCTGAGCACACTTGTCCTGATCACCATTCTGGGCATCGTGTCGGTCAACATGTTCCTGCCGTCGCTGCCGAACATGGCAAAGGCCTATGAGATCACCTACGCGCAGGCCAGCCTGTCGATCTCCGTGTTCATGCTGGTCACGGCGGTTCTGCAGGTGGTCATCGGCCCGCTGTCGGATCTGTACGGACGGCGTCCGGTGCTGCTGTGGTCGCTGGCGATTTTCACGCTGGCCTCACTTGGCACCGTACTGGCACCCGATTTCACAACCTTCATGGTGTTCCGCGTCCTGCAATCCTCTGTCATTGCAGGCAATGTGCTGTCGCGCGCCATCGTGCGCGACACCTCTCCTCCGTCCGAGGCCACCTCGCGACTTGGAACCATCGGCATGGCCATTGCGCTGGGGCCGATGCTGGCCCCGGTGGTCGGCGGCACGCTGGATCAAGTGCTGGGCTGGCGCTCGACGCTCTGGGTGTTCTTCGTCGCCGGGGCGGCGCTGGTCTGGCTGTGTTGGCACGACCTTGGAGAGACCAATTCCACCCGCGGTCGGGGCTTTGCGGCACATTTCCGGGCCTATCCGGCATTGCTGAGCAATGTTGGTTTTTGGTCCTACACCTTTTCCGTTGGATTTGGCATGGGCGTCTTCTTTGCCTATCTGGCCGCCACGCCCATTCTGGCGGTCGCGGTCTTTGACCTGCCCGAAAGCGTGGTTGGCGCGCTGATCGGCCTGCCGCCAATCGGATTCGTCTGTGGCAGCTATCTGTCGCGGCGTTTCGGTGGGCGGTTCGAGACGGCGCATATGGTCCTGATCGGGCGTTTGATCTCTCTGGTCGGGCTGGGTGCCGCCCTGCCGATCTGGTGGCTTGGGTCGGGGTCTGCGCTCAGCCTGTTTGTGACGATCCCCGTCATTGGCCTCGCCAATGGCATCAGCACACCTGCGGGGATGGCGGGGGCCATGTCAGTGCGCCCGGATCTGGCGGGCAGCGCCGCCGGCCTGTCCGGTGCGGTCACGGTCGGATGCGCCGCGGCCATGACAGCGGTCTCGGGTGCGCTGATCGGCGCGTCGGCAGATCCCGCGCGGATGCTGTGGCTGCTCTTGGGGCTGGCACTGCTGTCGGTTCTGGCCGCCCTGCCCGCGCTGCAGGCCCGTCCCGACCCGGCACCGCAAACCTGACAGCCGCACCTGTATGTCATTCAGGCTTCACTGAGCGGTCACTGACACGTCATAATCTCTGTGGCACACTGGGTTCCTCAACTGGAGGTTTCCCAATGTCATCCTTTCGCATCCTGTCGCTGGCCGCGCTTGTCGCCTCGCCGGCCCTCGCAGAGAGCCACGCCACCCCCCACGACGCTGGCCTGACCTATGGTGTCCGCCCTGCCTACCTGATCTCTCAGATGGAAGATGGCGCGCTGAAGGACAAGTTGCAGTCCTGCGTTGCCCAAGCGCCCAAGGTGAGCAAATTCTCGATCGGGCACCGCGGCGCGCCGCTGATGTTTCCCGAACATACAGAAGAATCGAACCGCGCCGCCGCCGCCATGGGCGCCGGTATCCTTGAATGTGACGTGACCTTTACCGCGGACAAGGAACTGGTCTGCCGTCACGCCCAGAACGATCTGCACACCACGACCGACATCGTCGCAACCGATCTGGGACAGAAGTGCACCACACCCTTCGCCCCGGCATCGGGCGACCAGACCGCCACCGCAGAGTGCCGCACATCGGACCTAACGCTGGCCGAGTTCATGACGCTGAAGCCCAAGATGGACGCCGCCGACCGCAGCGCGACCACACCTGAGGCCTATCTGGGTGGCACAGCCGACTGGCGCACCGATCTGTATGTCGACAATGCCACTCTGATGACCCACGCCCGGTCCATCGAGCTGTTCGACAGCCTTGGCGCGGACTTCACGCCGGAACTCAAAAGCCCCTCGGTCGAGATGCCGTTTGACGGGTTCAGCCAGCAGGACTACGCGCAAAAGCTGATCGACGCCTACAAGGACGCCGGGATCGACGCCAGCCGCGTCTGGCCGCAGTCCTTCAACCTTGACGATGTGCTGTACTGGATCGAAGCAGAGCCGGATTTCGGCGCGCAGGCGGTCTATCTGGTCGAGTGGACGGATGGTTTTGACGAACAGTCCGCCGACACTTGGCTACAGGATTTTGCCGCGCTCAAGGAACAGGGCGTCAACTATCTTGCCCCGTCGATGAACATGCTGCTGACCGTTGAGGAAAACGGCGACATCGGCGCAAGCGCCTATGCCCTGGCCGCCAAAGAGGCCGGTTTGGACCTGATCGCCTGGACGCTGGAACGCTCCGGCCCACTGAAGACGGGCGGCGGCTGGTACTACCAGTCGGTGACCGAAGCCATCGACCGCGACGGCGACTATTTCGAAGTGCTGGACGTGGTGGCGCAGGACGTGGGCGTGATCGGCGTCTTCTCTGACTGGCCCGCCACGGTGACCTACTACGCCAACTGCATGGGTCTCTGACCCCAACGGGGCCGCCCCTGCCGGGCGGCCCCGATCCTTTGCCGACGGGGAACAGGGAACCACCCGGACCCGCGCCGCGTTCCCTTGCTGATGCGATGTAATTCCGGCCCCTGCCTGCGCCCACGCGCGCGACCGCTTGTGACGCTGTCAGTGTCACACCTTTTGTCGCAGGGTCTCTTATCCCTCTTTTTGTCTCTGTGGCTGCTCCTGCCAGCCACCCTTGCGTCTGCACAATCCGACGACCCGTGGTTTGAGGTCGACGCCCTCAACCCCGGTTTGGCAGCAGCCCCCGACTGGCTGGATCGCAGCACCCCCCGCGCCACAATGGAATCGCTCCTGCGCAGCGCCCGCACCGATCCCGAGGCGCTGTCGCGTGCGCACCTGCTGGACCTGTCAGACCTCGACCCGCAGGAACAGCCCGCCAGCGGCCCGCGTCTGGCCCGCGAACTGGTGACGGTGATCGAACGCCGCGCCGTGCTGGACTGGGGCCAGATCCTTGACCGACCCGATGCGCTGAACGCCCGCCAGACCTCCAGTTCCGCAACAGCCGGGATGAAACGCCGGTCGCTGCTGGTCTGGGAGATCGAACTGGACGGCATCCCGGTTGCGATCCGCCTTGACAGGATCAAACCGGCGGACGGCGATCCGGTCTGGGTAATCTCACGCCAGACCGTGCAAAAGATCCCCGCGCTTTATGAGGCTTATGGCCCTTCGCACTATGAACGGTTGCTGCCCGACTCGCTACGCGAACACGCCTTCTGGCGGCTGATGTGGTGGGAGGTGTTTGGCTTGCCGCTGCTGGCGCTGCTGGCAGCGCTGGCCGGTCAGGGCACCGCCGTTACCCTGCGCCGCGTGGGGCGTCACGCCACCCGCCGCATCACCACCGCCGCCTTTCGCGCGGCGCGCACGCCGATGGTACTGGCCGCCGTGGCCCTTGTGCTGGCCATCGGGACCCAGACCGTCTTCGTCTTTTCCGGCCGTCTGAACACCGTCCTGACACCGCTGATCGCCGCCTGCTTCGTCACCGCCGCCCTGATGCTGATCGTCAATGTGGTCGAGGTCATCCTCGACCAGATCACCGGCTTTGACGAAATGGACCTGACCCGCCAGCAATTCGATGAGGCCCGCACCCGTGCCACCCGCATCGCCGCCGTGCGCCGCATCCTTGTGATCATTGTCTTTCTGTTTGGCTTTGGCATCGTGCTGGCCTCGGCCAACTTGTTTCGCACCTATGGGTTTTCGCTGCTGGCCTCGGCGGGCGCTCTGACCCTGATCCTTGGCTATGCCGCGCGCACCATCCTGACCAATATTCTGGCCTCGCTGCAGATTGCCCTCAACCAATCCGCCCGCATCGGTGACCGAGTCGTCTACCGCGATGCACTGTGCCACGTCGAACGGATCAACTTCACCTACGTCCAACTGCGCGACTGGGACGGCACGCGGCTGGTGGTGCCGGTCAGCGAATTCGCCTCCACCACCTTTGAAAACTGGACGCTCAAAGAGCCGGAGATGCTGCGCGTGCTGAAATTCAAACTGGCGCCAGAGGTCGACATCGACCGCCTGCGCGCCTGTTTCGAAGAGGTGCTCGATACACTTGATCAGGCCGATCTTGACGACCTCGACAAATCCGCCGTGCGCGTCACCGGACAGGACGCTTATGGCATCGACGTCTGGTTCATGGTGCCGTGCCGCGACCCCAACAGTTCATGGGACACCGCCTGCCTTGCGCGCGAGGCACTGATCGCGCATCTCGCCCGGATCGAGAAAGAGGACCGCGTCGCCATCTTTCCCGATGTGGCCCCACCCGTCGATCCCAACCCGCCAAAATCCGCCGCCGCCTGACCAATTCGTGTTCCGGCCCGCGTTCCGGCCTTGGGTCAGGCCCTTGTTCTAGGCCACCGCATACCCTAGGTTTGCAGTCAGAATAGGAGTATCCGATGTTCGGCATTCCCGGCCAATCCCCAGTGACCATCACCCCCGCCGCCGTGCGCCAGATCCGCAAGCTGATGGAGCGTGACAATCGCTTCGGGCTTAAGATCGGCATCAAAAAGGGCGGCTGCGCGGGCATGGAATACACCATGGACTATGTCGACGCGGCAGAGACCAACGACGAGGTCGTCGAACAGGACGGCGCGCGGGTGCTGATCGCGCCCATGGCGCAGATGTTCCTGTTCGGCACGGAAATCGACTATGAAACCGCGCTGCTGGAATCGGCGTTCAAGTTCCGCAACCCGAACGTGACAGACGCCTGCGGCTGCGGCGAGTCGATCAAGTTCAAGGATGTCGAAGAGCTGACCGCCGGACAGGACGCTCAGGGGTGAGCGTCTCGCCCGAAGAGATTGCCTTTGCAAAGGATCTCTTTTCGGGCTTGGGGAACATCACCACCCGCAAGATGATGGGCGGCCTCTGCCTCTATCATGAGGGCACCATCTTTGCGATTGTGCACTCTGATGGCGGCATTCTTCTCAAGGGGGCCGGCCCTTTCATCGACCGGCTCGAATCCATGGGCTGCACCCGCTGGACCTATACCCGCAAGACCGGGAAAAGCGGCAACATGCCCTACTGGACCCTGCCCGGCACGGCCCTCGACGATCCCGAAGAGGCGGTCGCCCTTGCCCGCGAGGCGCTGCGCCACCTCTGACCTGTCCCGCGCGGTCTTGAGAGTCCCGAAGCAATAGTCGCGCCTTGTGCGCCTGACGCCGCCCTACCCTTTGTTCAAATGTAGATAGGTCTCATTGAACCGCCGCGACAGATGATCCCCGGCCCGCACAACTTCGCCCGAACCCATCGGCGCCACATTGGTCTCAAACCCCGGGTTGAAAAACAGCGGCACCGAAATCCGCTCCTGCGCAGAGCCGCGCACCCGGTGCGGCGTCGCCTTGACCCGACCCTTGGTCCAGATCTCCAGCATCTCACCAAAGTTGATGATAAACTCGCCGGGCTGCGCCGCAACCGCCACCCACTTGCCGTCCGGCGTCAGCACCTCCAGCCCCGGCACCCCGTCCGTTCCCAGCAGCGTCAGACAGCCATAATCCGTATGCGCCGCGATGCCAAAATCCATCTCCCCGGCCCAATCAGGTCGCGGCGGATAGTAATTTCCGCGCAACAGCGCCATGGGCTGTGCGAACTTGTCGTCAAAGAACCCGCGCTCCTCGCCAATCGCCTCGGCAATTCCGCGCAGCAAATCCATCGCCACACCCAAGGCATCGCGGTAATAGGCCGCGATCACCTCGTGGAACCCCTCAGGGCGTGCCGGCCACAGGTTCGGCGCATAGACCGACAAATCCGACCCCGGCACTTCGAACCCGCAATCGAACACCTGCTTGTAATCGGGGTTGGCGTTTGGATCGACCCGTTCGCTTTGCGGCGCGCCCCAGCCCCGGTTCGACCCCGTCGCCGCCATGTCCACCACACGCTTTTCCGCCTCTGGCAGGTCGAAAAACGCGCCATAAGCCGCCAGCACAAGACGCATCCGCGCAGGTGTGATCGCCGTGTTCCGCACGGTCAAAAAGCCGCTCTCTTCCGCGCCCTGCCGCAACGCCGCCAGCGTTTCGTCATCCCGCGCCGCAATCTTGCGCGCATCCAGTCTGGGGATCATCCGCACACTCCTCCTGTGCCCGCCGTGCGCCTGTCCTGCACCTGTGCCGCCCCGGCTTGTCACGTCGTCGCGCGCGCCGCAAGCGGGCTTGACGCCGCGCCCTGCCCGGTGACACTGAACAGCAAAACAGGGAGACGCAGATGCGACGCAAACTGGCCGCAGGCAACTGGAAAATGAACGGGACAAAAGCGTCTTTGACGGAACTGTCGGCAATGGCCGCTGCCGCCGATGGCGCGGCAGAGG
>TARA_R100000789_G_scaffold71989_1_pt1 | contig 15551 bp, 17 predicted proteins | sample TARA_R100000789 | Tara Oceans TARA_R100000789 (sample SAMEA2623403) | marine metagenome | biome: marine biome (ENVO:00000447); feature: mesopelagic zone (ENVO:00000213); material: "saline water (ENVO:00002010), including plankton (ENVO:xxxxxxxx)" | depth 450 m
CCCGCCAGCCGCCCGGACGTCGCTATGCCGCTCTGTCGGGAGGGACGGCATTTCTTGCCATTCTGTTCAATATCGGTGTTGTCAGCTTTCTGGTGCCCCTGATCCAGCGCGGCATTCAGCGCGCCGCGCCGGGCGACCCTTTGAACCCCATCCGCGAACAGCGTCAGATTTCGGCCCTGTTGCGCGGGTTCGCGTGGAGCGTGACGTGGTCCCCCACCGCCATTGCGCCTTTGATCGTCATGGACCTCATCCCCAGTGTCGATCGCGTGGTCTGGATGGGGTATGCCTTTCCGCTGTTCGCGGTCCTGATGGTCGCTGGCTGGCTGGAAGACCGTGTGCGGTTTCGCGCTTTCAAGCCTCGGGGCGTGTTGCCCGTCATGGTTTGGCCTCGCACCGCAGCGCTGCGCTTTGCTGCGACAACGATCTGGTTCCTGTTGCTCGTTCTCTGCTTTGTCTGGCTGTTTGACGAAAGCATCGTCTTTGGCGTGCTTGCTGCCTGCCCGCTCATGGTGATTGGCTGGCTTGTGGCGCAACAGGGTGCTGCGCACTTGCCTGCTCGGTTACGCCAAATGGTGGGGACCGATCTTACCGGATCCATCAATGTGGCCGTCACGCTGGCCACATCGGGATATATCGGGCGCGCCGCCGCAGGTCTGACCCCCGCCAACGCCGTGGCCGAGGCATTGGGACTGGCCGCCATGCCTGACTGGATGATGCTGGCGCTGATCCCGTCTTTCACCGCCTTGATCAGTCTGTTTGCCTTGTCGCCAACAATGATGGCGGTGTTTCTGGGCTCTTTCTTTGCCGCGCTGCCGGTGTTGCCTGCCGACGCGACCCTGATCGCGTTTTCGATTTCCTGCGGCTGGGCCCTGTCTATGACGTTTTCGCCCTTTGCGACGCTGATCCTGATCGTCTCGCGGGCGTCTGGCATTCCCATTTCCACGCTCACATGGCGCTGGAACCTCCTTTTCACAACCTTTGCTGCAACCCTGCTTTTCCCGGTCTTTTTCTTGCTGACCGGTGGGCACTAAACCGAGGAAACTCTCATGATTGCTCCTACTGACCTGCGCACCATCATCCGCTCCGGCCTGCTATCCTTTCCAGTGACGCCTTTCGATGGGGACGATAAATTCAACGCAAACGCCTTTGCTGCACATCTGGAGTGGCTCAGCCCGCACAAGATCGCGGGGTTGATCGTCGCGGGCGGCACAGGTGAGCTGTTTTCCCTGACCCCGTCGGAAGTGGTCGAGGTGGTCAAGACCGCCCGTGCAGCACAGCCGGATCAGCCGGTGATCGCCGGGTGTGGCTATGGCACACGGATGGCCTGCGACATGGCACAGGGGATCGAGGCCGCAGGCGGCGACGGCATCCTATTGTTGCCGCACTACCTGATCGGCGCGCCGCAGGATGGGATCGAGGCCCATATTCGCGCTGTCTGCAAATCCACCAACATGGGCGTGATCGTCTATAACCGGGGCCAATCGGTGGTCTCTGCCGAGACATTGGCGCGACTGGCCGAGGATTGCCCCAACCTGATCGGTTTCAAAGACGGGACCGGCGATATCGACACGGTCAAGCGGATCACCGTGGGACTGGGTGACCGGCTGGCCTATGTTGGCGGCATGCCCACGCATGAATTGTTCGCACAGGCCTATCGCGGCGCGGGTGTGGACACCTATTCCTCTGCCGTCTTCAACTTTGTCCCTGAAACAGCACTGGCCTTTCACGCCGCCTTTGTCGCCGGGGACGATGCCACCTGCGATGAAATGTTGCGCGACTTTTACTATCCTTTCGCAAAGATCCGCGACCGCAAGACCGGCTATGCCGTCTCAGCGATCAAGGCCGGCGTCGCGTTGCGCGGGTTTGACACGGGTCCGGTCCGCAGCCCGCTGACCGACCTCACGGGAGAGGAACGCGACCTGATGCGCGATCTCATCCAAGGTCGCAAGTGAGCAGGTCAGCCGTGACCTCTGTGATCCTCACGACGTCACCAACATTTGCCACCATCGGCGGACTTTCCGAACGGATCGCCGCCGATGGCTACACACTGGTCCGGTTTCCGCAGGTTGATGCAGGATACATGGAGGCCTTGGCCAGCGCCTCGTTTCTTGTCGTAGGGTTACCGCCAGTCGATGCGGCGACGATAGCTGCTGCGCCGCATCTCAAGGGCATTCTGAAACATGGCGTTGGTCTGGATTCGATTGACATCGATGCCGCCTCGAAGGCGGGTCTTCCGGTGACCTCTACCCCCGGAGCCAACGCGCAGGCGGTGGCGGAACTGGCCCTTGGGGCGATCTTTGCGCTGTCCAGAAATACGGTTGCCGGGCATGAATCCGTAGCGCAGGGCGGATGGCATCGCAGGCGCGGGCGCGAAGTTGCCGGGTGCACCTTGGGTATTTTGGGATTTGGTCAGATCGGGCAACGCCTGGCCCGCATAGCGCGGGGGGTCGGGATGCAGGTCATGGCGCATGATGCCTATCCCGATCCCGACGCCGCCAGAGAGATCGGCGTCGAACTGGTGGCCTTTGACACGCTATTGGCACGCGCAGACCATCTGTCTCTGCATATTTCCGGAGGGCCATCTTCGACCGGGCTGATCGGATCACAGGCGTTGGCCCGCATGAAGCCGGGTGCCTGCCTGCTGAACTTTGCACGCGGCAGTATCGTGGATCTTGACGCGCTGGCCCATGCACTGGGGTCCGGCCATCTGGGCGGCGCCGCGCTGGATGCCTTTGTCGAGGAACCGCCCGACATCAGCCATGCCATCTTTGCCCTACCAAACACCCTCTTCTCGCCCCATTCCGGGGCCGACACCGCCGAATCCATCCAACGGATGGGCGCAATGGTCTACGAAGACATCCAGGCATTGGCCCACGGGCATTGGCCAGACCGAACGGTTAATACGGCGGCTGCGGGCAGGTCGTCTGGTCCGGCTGGTTGACGCGACATCCCCGCGTGAACCGGAGAGACCGCAATCGGGACATGTACGCCAGTGACACACAGCCCTTCACATCACACCTTGCTCTTATCCGTCTCTCCTTGGTTCCAAAATTACCAAGCAAAGCGTCTACAAATATAGGGGCATCACAACCCCACACTTGGGAAGGTGCCCATCCCAAAATGCGGGTTCCCTTGCCTCTCTCGGGCGCGACCCGCCGCACTTGCGCAGCATCCTGCAATGGCCGTCCGGCTACGGCGCGATGATCGGACTGGCCTGAATGTCGGACTCTTTGGTGGCCACCCCAACAAACCGTGTCCCGTGCTTGAACCAGCTTTCAGGTGCAGGAGCCCCCCACAAGGTCTGTCTCTGCGGGTCTTTCAAGTCCCACTTGATCGGCTCCAGATCGGGGTCGACCGTCTGGTAGTCCGAACAATAGATCTCGATCCGGTGGCCATCGGGATCAAGGATGTACAGGAAAAAGGCGTTCGAAATGCCGTGCCGCCCCGGACCGCGTTCGATGTTTTTGACATGCCCGGTGGTTGCCATCAGATCCAGTAAGTCGATGATGTTCAGCGGTGTGGGCACCCAAAAGGCGACGTGGTGCATGCGTGGTCCGGTGCCGTTGGTAAAGGCCATGTCATGCACCCCGCCCTTACGGTGCATCCATGCGGCCCACAGTCTTTTGCTGTCTTCGTCCTCTGTGTATTCCGTCACGCGAAACCCGAAGTCGCTGTAAAAGGCAACCGACGCGTCCACATCAGGACTAAAGCAGTTGAAATGGTCGATCCGCAGAGGTTTGACCCCGCGATACAGCGCATATTTCTGATGGATCGGTGCCAGCCGGTCCATCTTGTGATAGAACTCCAGCGGAATTCCCATGTTGTCCGAGGTCAGCAGAGTGCGTCCCTGATAGGCGCGCTGCACCCATTCTGTCGGGCAACCTTTTTCCCGGAAGTAAACCTCGGCCCGGTCAAGATCGTCTTCGTCGAAGGTTTTGAACCCCATGACCTCAACCGTGCCGGGTTGATCAGACTGTTGCAGGATCACGCTATGGTGGCCGCGTTCCTCCATTGCGCGCAGGTAGACATGTGCATCGTCCTCATCCGTGACCTGAAGACCGAGGATCTCGGTATAGAACGCCTTCGACGCGGCAAGGTCGGACACGTTCAGGCAGACATGGCTCAACCGAATGGTGTTGAAGTCGGGATAGAGGTTGGGGGCGGGAACGGGCATGACGGCTCCTCTCAGCGCAGGGTCAGGGCCGCGCGGGCCTTGGTGTATTTCCGGACAAGACGGTCACGCGTGGCGGCATCCAGCATGGCAAGCCGGTCCGGGTTGGCATTGTCGGCGATGTCGGACAGCTTGACCGCAAGGGCGACCGGATTGGCGCGGACGCGGGCATAATAGCTCTCGGCCGCCTCCCCCTCGCGGCGTGTGATTGCATCAACTGCGGCGGCGATCTCATCGCCGAATTGCGCAGCCACGTGCGACAACGGCACGTCGCAATCTTCGACCACGTCGTGAAGCAGGGCGACAACGACCTCGTTCTGTCCCTCGACGCCCGCGGCGACGCGTGCGACATGCCCGATATAGGCCATGCCCGCCTGATCCGTCTGTCCGCGATGCGCGGCTAAGGCCATTTCGAACGCCGCGCCGATCATTGCCCTGTGCCCAGTCTGGTAATCTTGTGCTGGCCAAGCGCAAAGCCAATGTGCTTTTGCTCCATATAGAACTCGAAAGACCAGTCACCGCCATCACGGCCGATGCCGCTGGCCTTGACCCCGCCAAATGGTGTGGGCAGGTGGCGCACGTTTTCCGAATTCACCCAGATCATCCCCGCCTCCAGCCCGTCGGTAAAGCGCAGCGCGCGGGTCAAATCGTTGGTCCAGACATAGCCAGTTAGGCCATAAGGCACGTCATTGGCGATCTGCAACGCCTCCTCTTCGGTACTGAACGGGATCGAGGTCAGCACCGGGCCAAAGATCTCTTCCTGCGCGATGCGCATCTGGTTGGTCGCGTTGGTGAACAGCGTGGGGCGGACAAAATAGCCGTCCTCCCCCACTGTCACGCCGCCCGCAGCAACGGTCGCGCCGTCCTCTTTGGCGATGTCAAAGTAGCTGGTCACCTTGTTGTAATGCTCTTCAGTGACCAGTGGGCCGATTTCCGTGGCCGGGTCCAGTGGATGACCGACCTTGATGGCGTTCACCCGCTCAACCAACCTTGTCTCAAACTCCGTGCGGATGGTGTCCTGCACCAACAGGCGCGAAGACGAGGTGCATCGCTCGCCGTTGATCGAATAGATCATGAAGATCACCGCATCTAACGCACGCTCCAGATCGGCGTCGTCAAACACGATCACCGGGTTCTTCCCCCCCAGTTCAAGGTGATTACGCTTGAGTGTATCGGCACCCTGTTTGGTGATTAGACTGCCGGTGCGCGATTCCCCGACAAAGGCGATGGCCTTGATCCTGGGGTGTTCACACAACGCCTTGCCCGCGCCCTCGCCAAACCCGTTCACAGTGTTCAGAACGCCGGGCGGAAGACCCGCCTCTTCAGCGATCTCAACCAGCAAGCGTGCCGTCAGGGGCGACGCCTCGGCCGGTTTGTGAACGACCGTACATCCGGCGGCCAGCGCCGGAGCGATCTTCCATGTGGACAGCATGAACGGTGTATTCCACGGGGTGATCACCCCGACGGGACCAATCGGCACGCGGGTTGTGACGTTCATAAGGGTTGGGGATTTCAGATGCTGGCCGTCGCGCGCCTGCACCACCTGATCCGCGAAATACCGAAAATTCTCCGCCCCGCGCAGGGCCGCCTTGGACATGAACTTGTACGCCTGCCCCGTGTCCCAGCATTCGCAAAGTGCGATTTCCTCGGCGCGCGCCTCGATCCCTTCGGCTATGCGGATCAGGATTTTCTTGCGCTCCAGCGCAGGCATATCGCGCCAAGCGGCAAAGGCATCATGGGCGGCATTGGCGGCCGCGTCGATGTCGTCCGCCGTGCCATGCGCCACGTCGCAAATCACGCTTTTGTCCACCGGCGAGATGGTCTGAAACACCCCTGCCCCACCCGCCACATCCGCCCCACCGATCCGGTTAAGGATGCCCGTCATGCGGAATCGTTCCAGATAACCGTTCAGTTTGCTGATATTGTTTTCCAGCACGGTCATGCGGACGCCTCCAGATGATCACGGACCGTTCCGAACTTCAGGGAAAACTCGGCATCAATCTCCCGCATCTCCACCGAAAGCGCGATGGAGCGGGTTGCCATCGCCGGATCGACAAACCCCTTGAGCGCCCCAAATATGCGATCAAGTGCGTCTTTCTTGACGTCGGCGGGGCGACCTTCACGCAATCGGACGGTTAGATCGATGAACCCGTGTTTGGGGTTGCCATCGGCCATCGCCACATGATCCACCCGGGTTGCGCGGACCCGAATACCTGCCACGGGAAAGGTTTCGATCTCTGCCGCCGCCGCGCGGATCGTTTCGCACAGGGCCCCTATATCCACGACGCCCTCAAGGTTGGCTGAATAGTCGATGTGGAAGTGTGGCATGGCAACCTCTTAACATGTTAATTATTGTTAGGTTAAATATTCCTCTGTTGCGTTGTCAAGAACAAGTTCACAGTGCATGTGACGTTTGAGACAACTTCCGAGGCCCCCATGACGTCCGAACTGCCGTCGACTTCCCGATCCCTTCCCATCGCGCTGATCCGCGCGCGTGAGGGCGTCATGTCTCCCATCCGCGACATGCTGTCCGAAACCGGGATCACCGAACAGCAGTGGCGCGTGCTGCGGGTGCTTTCTGAATACGGCATATTGGACGCAAAGACGCTTGCGGACCGGTCCAGTCTGCTGTTCCCCAGCCTGACCCGGATCGCTGCAACCCTGCGTGAAAAGGGGCTGGTGACCCAGACCCGCGACGATCAGGACCGGCGACGGCAATTCATCAAGATCACGCCCGAGGGGCAAAAGATCATCGACGATCGCGCAGACCAAGCAGCGTTGATCGTGGAAGGGTTCAAGTCCACTCTTGGGATCGAAAACTACGAAACGCTGCTGGACTTGTTGGCGTTACTTGACCCCGGCTCTCGGGGCTAGCCCTGATGGGTTACAATGAGAACTGACGCTGCATTTTCACCAAGAACTGACCCGCCCGTTCGTTATGTTTCCCAATTCATGATTGGGTCAATGCGATTGTCTCCTTCCGTTTCTTTTTGGCTGCCTAGGTCATGTTGACAAATGACGCACCCAAAGCTGGATTGACGTTATGTCGATGAAGCCCATGAAGCTCTCCGCAGTCTTGTCGTAGCGGGTTGCGACGCGGCGGGCGTTCTTCATCTTATTGAAGCACCGCTCAACCATGTTGCGAAGCTGGTAGAGCGAGTGATCCACTCCGACCCGCATTCTGCGTGACCTGCCCCCCGCGAAATCCCTCACCGTAATGTAGATTCTGCGCCAACTCTGAAGGAGCAGACGAATGCGTAAGAGCCGTTTCACCGAGGCGCAGATAATCGGGATGATCAAGGAGCAGGAGGCCGGAATGCCGACGGCCGAGGTGTGCCGCCGGCACGGCCTGAGCACCGCGATGTTCTACAAGCTCAAAGCCAAGTCTGGCGGAATGGACGTGTCCGAGGCCGCGAGGCTGAAGGCGCTGGAGGATGAGAACGCCAAGCTCAAGCGACTGCTGGCCGACACCATGCTCGACAATGTCGTGCTGAAGGATCTGCTGGGAAAGAATTAACGACATTGATCAAGCGGCGAGACGCGGTGCTCCGGGTGATGCGAGATCATGACATCTCGCAGCGCCGGGCCTGTCGGCTGGTCCACTGCCCGGCAGTGGTTTTGCTTGAAAACCATGAGAGGGGGTGTCGATCCCAAGACTGTCCGGCGAGAACGCCCGCCGGATTGTGCTGGCATCCGCAAGGAGATGCAGGAGGTCGCCGGCAAGCGGCGTCGGTTCGGGTATCGCTGGATCGGCGTCTTGTTGGAGCGCAAAGGCATGATCATGAACCACAAGAAGCTCTACAGGATCTACCGCGAGGAAGGCCTGTCGGTGAAACGACGGCGCGGCCGGAAACGGGTGCGCGGCACGCGGACACCGATGCCGGTTGCCGCGCATCCCAATGCGCGCTGGTCCCTGGACTTCGTGTCCGACAGCTTCGGCGCCTCGCGGAAGTTCCGGATCTTGGCGGTGATCGATGATTGCACCCGGGAATGCTTGTGCCTCGTGGCGGACATCAGCCTGTCCGGCGCACGGGTCGCCCGAGAGCTCGGCGCCCTGATCCGGATCTACGGCAAGCCCGGTTGCATTGTCAGTGATAACGGGACCGAGTTCACCAGCCGAGCCATCTTGAAATGGGCCGACGAAAACACCGTGCCGTGGCACTACATCGATCCCGGCAAACCGCAGCAGAATGCCTTCATCGAAAGTTTCAATGGCAGCCTCAGGGACGAGCTGCTCAACGAGGAAATCTTCGACAGCCTGGATGACGCGCGGCGAAAGCTGGGCCTGTGGCGCTACGACTACAACACAGTCAGACCGCACTCATCCCTGGGCAACCAGACACCGCAGAAAGCGCGCCGGACGCTCGAGCAATTTGAGGGCTCCGCGCCCGGCGAGCTTGCGTCAGACGGGGAACGAGAACACCCAAATCCAACCTGCAGACTCTCATTATGAATGAGGGACCAGCAGGGGGCACGTCACGCAGCCGGATCGGACCTAGCCACAAGCCTCACGCAAAGGCCCTCCTGACCACCAGAGGCTTCTTGTCGGCAGCGAAGATGGGAGGGGCAGAAGGTGGAGCATTTCCGGGGGCATTTCTCCGCCCAAAGGGCCAGAAAGAGCATCACCACGGTATGTTAGGAAAAACTGGCTGGGGTGGTAGGATTCGAACCTACGGTACACTGTACCAAAAACAGTTGCCTTACCACTTGGCTACACCCCAACCGTGGCGCGGGACATACGATGCCGGGTCACTGGGATCAAGACCATTTTTCAGGAAAATCACTTGCTCGCTTGTTGTACCGAATTGTCTCCGCCGGGGGCATCGGCAAAAAACCGGTATTGCGCCCGTCCCGCCCGCTTGGAGGCGTAAAGCGCCATGTCCGCCTGTTCCACCAATTCTGCGGGGTCACCAACCCGTCCCTCTGTTACGGCGATCCCTATGCTGGCCGAAATCTCACAGGTTTGGCCGCCGTAGATCACCGGCTCTTCTATGCGTCGGATCAGTCGCTCGGCGATTTCCGACAGCCGGTTCGGCAGGACCAGCTTGCCGAAAACAATCATGAATTCATCCCCGCCCACACGCACCGCGATGTCGTCCTGACGCACCACGTCCGTCATCACCTTGGCCACATGACGCAGGACATGATCGCCTGCGGCGTGGCCAAGGGTGTCATTCACCTGTTTGAAGTGATCAAGGTCGATATGCATGAGCGAGAAGGGATCTCCACTGCGCTTCAACCGTTCCAACAAGGCATCCAGCGCGCGCCGATTGCTCAGGCCAGTCAATGTGTCGGTAAAGGCGCGCTCTTCGGCCTCGACCATCGCGCCTTGCAACCGGGTGTTCAGGCTGCGCGAGGCGTCCATTGCCGCTGATTTCGCCTCGACGAGGTACAGCATTTCGATGGCCAGATCGGTCGGCGCAAAGTCCGAACTGGTCAGCGCATAGTCCCGTACCGCGCTCAGCACATGGATGCCAAACGACAGGTTGATGATTGCGCCGCCCTGCCCGTCTGACACCAGTACGCCGTATAGCGGGGTTCGAACGCCGCTGCGCAGCCGCAACCGGATCTTGCGGCCTTCGGTCTGCAATAGTTGTTCCATGCTGGTCACGGCACGCGGCCGAAACACCTCGAAGATCTCAAGGAACCGCGCCCCTTCCATGGGCTCGCGGCTGATCTTGTGCAGGGTCGGTCCAGCTTGGCGGATGTGCCCTGTCGGTTCCAGCAACAGGTGCAGCGGACAGAGCAGATGCAGGATTTCTTCAGGCAGTCTGCTCATCCCTCGCTGCCCCCGGTGTTCGCCGCCAGCTCGAACTCCCGCCCCTCGGCGTAGGAGGTTTCGATCACCGTAATCATCAAGATCTGCTCGCCTCGGTGGCCACCTTCGGTGTCCAGCAGCGCCAGAGCGCCATAGTCGTCGGCCATGGCGCGCAGCACCCCGATCATGACATAGCCAAAGCCCGGCAGGCCGTCGCCAACCCGCAAGCTGAACTGTAAGTTTCCGCTGTCCGTCAGTTCCAGTTCCGGCAGGACCAGATCGGCCACCGCAAGGCGCGTCCGATCCGGCAGATCGTCCAGAGAGTGCAGAAACTCGATGAAATCGACCCCGCCGAACCGCAGCAGACGGCGCAGCCCCTCACTGTTCGGATGTGACACCAGATAGGTGCCGACATCTTCCCAGATCGCCTCTGCCGGTTTGCCCAGCCCCAGCTCGGACGCCCCGATCAGCGCGCTATAAGTTTCCGGTGGATAATTCAGCATCGGCTCAAATGCGGGGACGTCAAGACCCGCTCCGACGACAATTTCGGCCCATGTCATGGGGCCATATGTATCCTCAATAAAAACCTGAAAGGTTCGCAGGATCAACCCGTGCATCTTTCCACACCTCAATGCCTTTGCAAGAGCATGGACAGCAGCGATTAAGAATCGGCAAACAGGTACAATTGCGCATGTTTTGGCCCGCCAACAGCCAGCGCGTACAGACGCTAGAAATCCGTCGGTGCGCCCCCCTCACGCTTGCGCCGGGCCACGAAGGATTCCAGTTCTTCCCGGATACCCGCATCCATTTGCGGCGCTTCGAATTCCTCGATGATCCGCTTGAACATCACATGCGCCCGTTCAGGCGTCCATAGCGCGCCAGCCGCCTCCCAGCCTTCAAAGTTCTTCCAGTCCGACAGGAACGGCTGATAGAACGCCGTCTCATAGCGATCCTGCGTGTGCTGCACGCCAAAGAAATGCCCGTTCGGCCCTACCTCACGGATAGTATCGACCGCCAGCGCATCGTCAGAGACATCGCAGATCTCCGGCTCCATGTACCGTTGCAACTGCTGCAATACCTCGCAATCCATGATGAACTTTTCAGGGCTGGCGATCAGCCCGCCTTCCAGCCACCCGGCCGCGTGATAGACCATGTTGGTGCCCGACTGGATCGCGGCCCAGAGCGAGTGTTCGGTTTCCCACATCGCCTGCCCGTCCGGCACGTTGGCCGCGCAGACACCAGAGGACCGCATGGGCAGATCGTAGAACCGCGCCATCTGGCCGGTCATCTGGGTCGCGCGCATGTACTCGGGCGTGCCAAAGGCGGGCGCACCGGTCTTCATGTCGACGTTTGAGGTGAACGTGCCGATCACGCAAGGCACACCCGGATTGATCACCTGCGCCAGCACCACCGCCGCCAACCCCTCGGCCAGCGACTGCGCCACGGCACCGGCCATCGTCACGGGCGCCATCGCCCCCGCAAGGGTAAACGGCGTCACCACCAGCCCCTGCCCCCGCCGCGCCATGCGCATCCAGCCGTCCATCATCGGATAGTCGTGCTTCAGCGGAGAGGTCGAGTTGATGTTGGTATACATCCGCGGCGTCGCGTCGAATTCCTCGTGGGTCAGCCCGCCGGCGATACGCACCATCTCCATCACGTCCTCGACGCGTTCCTTGCCAAGGCTGTAGGCATGCATGACCTTGTCGGACAGCGTCAGCTTATCGAACAATACATCCAGATGCCGCACGCTGGCATGCACATCACATGGCTCAACCGGGTAGCCGCCCGCGAAATGGATGCAGTTGAAATACTGTGTCAACTTCAGCAGGTTGGCGCATTGCTCGCGGGTGCCGGACACCTTCTTGCCAATCTCAAGGTCATAGTAGTTCGGCGGAGAGGACACGTTGCCGAACAGGATGGTGTTGCCACCAATCGTCAGGGTCCGGTCCGGGTTGCGTGGCGTCAGGGTGAAAGTCGACGGTGCCTTGGCCACCATCTCGCGGACAAAATCACGCCCCATGCGGACGTTTTCGCCGTTCACAGTACAGCCCGCGCGCTTCAGGATCTCGACCGCCTCGGGATGCAGGAACTCAATTCCGATTTCCTCAAGGATGCGCATGCAGGCGTTGTCCAATCGCACAACGCCCTCTTCGGTCAGCGGCTCGGTCGGGCGATCGATGTTGACCGGCAACCGCCAGGGCATCTGCTCGACAACGGGCCCGCCCCGACGCTTGTTGCCAGCCCGGCCTCCGGTGCGGCGGCGTTTGTGGGCTTCGTGAAGGGGATCAGCGACATCCGTCATAACGACTCTCCATGGCAGGTGAGCCGCATCTCACCGCGCCAAGGCGGCGTCTGCCTTCGCATTACCGACCGATTAGGTCGCTTTCAGGTTACCACCTCGGCTAGCCAGCCCGGCAAATGGCCAATGTCCGGCAAGATCACGTCCGCCATCGGGGCCAGTGCGTCCGCGCCCGCCATTCCGGTCAACACGCCGGCGGTCCACATGCCCGCCGCGCGCCCGGCCACCAGATCGTGCAGGCTGTCCCCTACCATGACCACCCGCTCGGGCGCATGGCCCGTCGCGGTGGCAAAGGCCAGCAATGGCAGAGGCGAGGGTTTTGCTCCATGTCCGCTGTCCGCTCCGGCGACAAAATCGAACATGCCCTCGATACCGGCAGCCCGCAGATGTGCTCGCGCTACGGATTCGCTGTCATTTGTCATCACGCCCAGTGTCAGACCCCGCGCTGCCAGCCCGGCAAGATAGGGCACCAATGCCACGGCCTCGCTCAAAGGGGCTACCTCGGCCTCGGCCATGATCAGCGCCTCCAGTTCATCCACGGTGCGTCGCGGCAGGATCGGCGCAATCAAAAGTGCCACTTCGCGATTGGTTCCGGCGATGACAGGACTGTCGGGCAGGAATCGCCCAGACTCGAGATCGAATTTCAACGCCCGTGCCAGCCCGTGCCGACGCAGATCGTCGCCCTCGGACAATTGGTCGATCAGTCGGGCCGCAAAGGTGTTCCATGTGGCGGCAAAGTCGAACAAGGTGCCGTCCTTGTCGAACAGGACCGCCTCTATGCCCCGTCCCATCATGTCCAATGCACCATCTCGCCGCCGGGCAGCAGCATGCGGGCCGCCATCGGATCTTCGGGTTTCAGGTCCAGTTCCGTGCAGAATGCCATCACCCAGGCGTCATCCATGAGCAGGAAATCCAGCACCGAACCCTGAAACGCAGGATCCTGCAACCCATCGCGGAAGTCCGCCTCTGACGCGCCCGTCGCGCCCAGAAAGACCGGCAGCAATTCGTCGTTGCCCGCCACCCAGGCGACGGCCTGAAGGCCTACGGTTTCGGCGGCTTCCCGCGACAGATTCATTTTGATTTCTTTCCGAAAGGGTTTCTTAACCAATATTCATCAAAGCTGAGCAGACAGGAAAGTGCAAGTCGGCGGACAACCGTCAATCCACCTGCCAGAGGGGAGGCCGCGAATGACCGGAAGAATACTGATCGTTGATTCGGTCCCCACCAACCGGATCATCTTGCGAGTCAAACTTTCCGCGGCATATTACGAGGTTATTCAGGCAGATAGCGGTGCGACGGCGTTGGCCATGCTGCGCCGGACAGCCCCGGATCTTGTCATCACCGCAACTGACCTCCCCGACATGACTGGCCGCGCCCTGTGTGCCGCGATCCACGACCGCAAGGCCGGTCTGCGAATCCCCGTCGTGATCCTGCATCGTGAGGATGATCCCGGCGAACGTCTGGCGTCACTGGCGGCCGGGGCGGACGATGTACTCACCTGTCCGGTCAACGATCTTGTGATGCTGGCGCGGTTGCGCTCACTGCTGCGGGCGCGCGACGCAGAGGCGGAACTTCAGCTGCGCGACGATACGCGCCGCGCGCTTGGTCTGGCCGAACAAGGCGCCGAATTCGTGGCACCCGGGTTGGTCAGACTGGTCTCCCCACCGCGCCTGACCGAAACCCGCGCCCTGCAGGACGGGCTGGAGGCGCGTATTTCCGACCGGGTCGAGGTTGTCGACCCCGACGATGCACTGCGTGAACGGACACGCGCGCCCGATGTCGTCATCGTGGCCGAACCGCCGGGCAGCACTGGTCAGGCGTTGAGCCTGCTGCCGCAACTGCGGGCCAGCCGCGGCACCCGCCACTCTGCGCTGATCTACATTGCCCAACCGCACCAGCAACGCGAGGCGGCCAGCGCACTGGACATGGGGGCGAATGATCTGCTTTGCTCCGGGCTCGATCTCGACGAACTGGCCATCCGCCTGCGCAAACAGATCGACCGCAAACGGACCAATGACCGGCTGCGCTCCAACATGCAGGACGGATTGCGCGCGGCGGTCTGCGATCCGCTCACCGGTCTATACAACCGGCGCTACGCGGTGCCGCATGTCTCCCGGCTGGCTGACCGCGCTGCGCGGCAAAAACGCCCCTATGCGCTCCTGCTGGCCGATCTCGATTTCTTCAAGCAGGTGAACGACGATCACGGCCATGCAGCCGGCGATGCCGTGCTGGTCACTCTGGCGCAACGTCTCAAGGACAACCTGCGCGCCGCCGATCTGATTTCGCGTTGGGGCGGTGAGGAATTCCTTGTCGCCATGCCCGATGCCGACAGCGACGCCGCCAAACGCACGGCCGACCGGTTGTGCCGGATCATGGCACGCCAGCCCGTCACCTTACCGGACGGCAAACGTATCACCGTCACCCTGTCAATCGGTGTGGCCATCGGTAAGCCTGCTCAGGAAAACGGACCTCTAGACCTGATCGCTCGTGCGGATGAGGCGCTGTATGCCGCAAAACACAAGGGACGCAACACCGTGGTCATGGCCGATACGGTCCGCCTCATCGGTGCTCCGAAACCCGCGCACAGCGCGATTTCGGACATCACCGACACCACGACCCCGCGCCGCGCCGGGCTGACCTGATCGCCAGACCTGCGCGGCGCGGTGGGATTGCTCAATCGTCTGTAGCCCGTCCGTCCCGGTGGCCGCCCTTGCCACCGTCCCGAGAAGAATCGCGACCGCCGCGTTGGCGCATCTTTTCAAGCTCTTGCTCCAGCCGGTCGGCATAGGCGCGCCGCTCATCCACCGACATCTCGGACAAGAACGTCATCAAAACCTCCTGCCCACGCAGACGCACATCCGCTGCACGGTCACCCTGCGCGTCCAGCAATGCTTTTAGCGCCGCCGGTTCGAAAGGCTCACCACGCAGCAGCATCAATGCCTGTTGGTAATCCGCCAGATAGGCCGCCCGCATCGTCTTGCCATCACGCTTGACCGATCGCCACAACGCCCGTCGCAGCTCTCGCTTCTGATCTTCATCAAAGGCACGGGTATAGGGCAGCGCCGGATCACTGCGGTCGGTACGCGGCACCGCTGGGCCCTTCAGGACCATCCCGCCGATTGCCCCGACAACAGCCAGATTCAACGCGAGGGACGCAAACAGCAACACCCGCAGCCAGCGCCCCGGCTTGCCCTTCTTTTCCACCTCAGCAGCCATTCATCACCCTTCCATCAGCGCAAGATCAAAGCTGCTCAGCGGATCGACCCCAATAGTCCCCAACGCGGCTGCATCGCCGCCCCAGAAAATCGTCAGCCCGTCCGGCG
>TARA_R100000789_G_scaffold25741_5_pt1 | contig 15547 bp, 9 predicted proteins | sample TARA_R100000789 | Tara Oceans TARA_R100000789 (sample SAMEA2623403) | marine metagenome | biome: marine biome (ENVO:00000447); feature: mesopelagic zone (ENVO:00000213); material: "saline water (ENVO:00002010), including plankton (ENVO:xxxxxxxx)" | depth 450 m
CGCCCCCGCCACCCGAAATGAGAACAGAACGCCCCGACATATTAAATCATGCCTGAAATTCGACTCCAACTTGATCCGATCTGGTCGCTTCCGTCGATCGTGATCGTGATATTACTGGCGGTAGCCACCGTCTGGCTGGGGTATCGCATGTCTGTGGGTTTGTCGGCGGGACGACGCCATCTACTGGCAGGAGTAAGACTGTTAACGGTTGTTGTGCTGCTGGTTGGAATGGTTCGTCCTCAACTGCAGTGGATTTCACCTGACGGAGAGAAAGCCCAAGTCTGGATTGTCGCCGATCAGAGCCGCAGTATGTCTGTGAACGATGGCCCGGGCGGAATCAGCAGGCGAGAGGCTTTGATCAATACGCTCGACTCGGTGAAAGGTCAGTTGGATTCCCTCGCAGAGGAAGTGACGCTGACTCGTATGGATTTCTCGGGGAATTTACAATCGGTTGAGGAATATGCACCGGAATCTCCCGGCACTCAGACTGCGATTGGTGCCGTTCTGGAAGATGCCGTTAAACGTCATGCGCAATCACCACTGGCCTCCATTTTTTTTCTCAGTGATGGAGCCCAGCGTTCAGTACCGCCGCGCGATCAGGATCCTCGCTTGGCGGCTCGTGAACTCGGCGAACTGGGCGTTTCTGTCTACCCCATTCCAATGGGCCAAGCGGCTTCGACTTCTGCGGCTGCCGATGTCGCGATTGAAGAAATTCAGGTCGATCCCGTCGTCTTCGTCAAGAAGCGGGTCCCTGTCCGAGTCGGTTTGCGTTGGGAAGGGGCAGGGGGGCAACGATTACGAGTGCGACTTCTGATGGAAAACCGCTCAGGCTTGAAAGCTCAGGAATCGGGCGAAATGGTGCCGATTCCTCCCTCGGAATATTCCAATTCCGAAGTGGTTTTTGAAACGCGATTTGCTTCCGGCTCCGAAGTGATCGAACTCTCGATGACGCCCGAATTGGCGGGCGAATACAAAATTGCAGCAACCGTCGAGCCAATTGCTTCCGAAGTTCAGACCCGCAATAACACTCGCCAAACGCTGATCACGGTTCGAAAAGGGGGGCTGCGTGTTGCTTATTTCGATATCTTCCGAACCGAAATCAAATCGATACGCCAGCTGAATGCTTCCGAGAAAGTTCAGATCGACTTTCAGTTGATGCGGTCTGGTCAGTTTGCAGGCGAAGTCAAAGTCGATCGCAAATGGTTTGAGCCCGGTCGGTATGATGTGTACATCATTGGTGATGTCCCGGCTGCTCAAATGGGTGAAGAAAACCTGCGGCTGCTGGCCGAACGGGTTCGCGATGGAGCCGGTTTGATGATGATGGGGGGCTATCATACCTACGGAGCAGGCGGATATGCCCGTTCTCCGCTGCAGAATATGATTCCCGTTTTAATGCGAGACGGCGAAACTCAGCCAGCCGATGTGTTTAATGAACAGACACAGATTCGGGACGATATCCAGCTAATTCCCACCGCAGCCGGAAATCGGCATTACGTCACACGTATCGATTCCGTCTCCAAAAATGAACAGGCCTGGAAAGATTTGCCTCCCTTACAGGGAGCAACGAGAATTCAGGCAAAATCCGATTTTGTCGAGGTCCTGGCCACAAGTGCAACGGGCGATCATCTGATTGTCGCCGCGGAAACGGGGCGAAGTCGGGTGATGTGTCTGGCATTCGATCAAACCTATTTGTGGTCGCAGGCCGGCTTTGAACAGGCCCATCGCCGCTTCTGGAGACAGGCGGTCCTCTGGCTGGCTCATAAAGAGTTGGATACCGATCAACCGATCTGGGTCAATGTTACACCAAAAGCGATCGATCCGGGAGGGAGAGTCACACTCGAATACGGCGCTCGCGATGAAAAAGGCCAGCCAATCACGACTGCGGAACTGTCTGCGAAAGTCGTTAATACCAGAGGAGAAGAACGGCTCGTCACGGGATTACCATCAGATCAAGGAATGGTGGGATATTTCGATGAAACGCTCGAACCCGGCGATTACTTTGTCGAAGTTGCGACTTCGGGTGCTAATGCTTCGCTTGGATTTCCAGCGACAACTCGGTTTCTGGTTCACGATCGCGACCTGGAACTGGATCATCCGGTCGTCGACCGGGCTCTGATGGAAGAAATCGCGACACAGGCGGGATTAACGACCGATTCGCAAGTCGTGACTCCGGAAGGGCTTAATGAGTTCCTTGTCGATTATATAGAACGAAAACCGTGGAAACGGGGCAACGAAATCGCTTCCCGACTCAATTTATGGGATGGCTGGCCCATTTTGCTGATTTTTGCCGGCCTGATGACTCTGGAATGGATTCTGCGCAAGAAAAGTGGACTGGTCTAACTCGATGACCAAAGTGAAGAATTCCAGTGATCAATCACGAATCCCGGAACATTTCCTGTCCCGTGAACGTCGAAAAGATATAATGGAAGTGATCAGGGACCCTGATTCAGGACCTGGAAAGACGGTAGGTCAGGCACTGCCTGACAAAATCAACTATTCAGAGGAACCGCGGATGAACACAGATAAACGCGGATAAAAACTAATCTGCGTCTATCCGCGTTCATCTGCGGTTCAAATTTAAAACATTGTTTAAGTGAAAACAGGCAAGCGATGGCCAGCACGGAAGAGCTGACACAACCGAAATACGTTGATTTTGCCGAATACATTCTGTTTCAGGTTCGGCGAACTCAGACTCTCATTCGGCAAACCGATCTTATGCTTCTGGTCGCCAGTGCGGTCTGTGGGGTGATGGTCACTATTCTGGCTTTCGTACTGCTCGATCACTGGTTGTTTGCACAAGGGTTGCCGCAGATTATCCGCTGGTTGGGCTGGGCCTGTTTATGTGGCTGCATCGGCGGGGCACTTTATTATTTCCTCCGCATCGTGAACGGAAAAGAAATCACCTCACTGTATGCGGCCCGAACTCTGGAAAAGTCGGATCAGGGTTTTGCCAATAATCTGATGACGCTCGTCGATCTCGATTATCATGGTCGTTCGACTCCGCAATCCATCAGGGATAGTCTCGAACGTCGAGCCGCTTTGACACTGAATGATCTTGATGTCGAACATTCGCTCGATCGCAGTGGACTGCAAACGCGGCTCTATGTGCTGCTTGCAACGACCGTCATTTTATTCGGCTATTCATTTCTCTCCCCCAAAAGTACAGTCGATTCCTTATGGCGGCTGCTTTTCCCGTGGACGGAAGTTGCTGCTCCCACTCAAACCAAAATTTTGAATGTGCAGCCGGGGAGTGTGGAAGTCACTTCCGGTACGCATGTTGAAGTTTCTGCTTATCTGGAAGGATATATTCCTGAGCAGGTCTGGCTGGAGTACTCCACGGCTGATCGCCGAATTGTTGATGAACGGATTGAACTCCACGAAACCGGAGAGGGACTCGGAAAATACACTGGGCTGATCGCTGGAGAAAATGGTCGGGGTGTCGATCAGACAACCACTTATTCCCTGCATGCAGGCGATGGACACTCCTCGACCTACACACTTTCCGTCAGACCGGCTCCTCATGCCGCAATTGAATCGGTCGTAATAACTCCCCCGGGTTACACCCAGCGGCAGGCTTACCGTCAGCCGGGGGGAGCGATTGATGGTCTTGAAGGTTCCGAAGTTACGCTGCAAGCTCAGACAAATATCGCGATTGCCAAAGCCTGGATTCAGCTGTATCAATCGGAAGATCCGACCGATCGTGGTGGTCAACTCCCGTTGACGATCTCCGATGAAACGAAAATTAACGGGCAATGGCCTTTGCGAATTCAGGATGATGGAACGTATCCGCGATTTTACAGCATCGAGTGTGAAACCGCAGATGGTTCACGCGATTCCAACCCGCCACTGCACGCGATTTTGATCCGACCGGATGAGCGTCCCGAAGTCAAATTGATCGATCCCAAAACCGATCTATCGCGTCCGATCAATGTCTCGGTACCGCTTTTAATTGAGGCATACGATCCCGACTTCCTGCTTTCCGGTCTATCTGTCCAGGTCGAAAAACAGGGTCAAATCATTTCCAGCGAACTGATCGATGCAACGGGACAGCAGGCTTTGCGGACTAAGCATGTGCTCGAATTGGAACGTCTGCCGGTAGTGCCGGGAGAAACGATCGCGTTCTGGATTGAAGCTCGCGACAACCGCTTGCCCCATCCGAATCGCCGACAAACACCGAAACTGCGAATTCAAATCACCGATGCCATCGACCCTGCTCAGGCAGAGCAACAGGAAAAACAGGAAAAACAACGACAGGAAGAAATGCAGCAGGATCGACCTGCGTCTGAAAATCCTGAAAAACAACCCGAACCCGAACAGGAGATGACTGAAGATAAACCTGAGCAGCCTTCAACAGAGAAGACCGAGCCAGGCGAAGATGAAAATCAACAAGATGGCGGCTCCGAGAATTCACAGAATAAGAAGCCGGGAGCCGAGCAGACGAATGACTCTGAAAAAGATTCCGAAAAAAACGGCGAGAAATCCGATAAGCCGGGCAAAGCCGACGAGAATAAAAAAGAGGGAGCCGCCGAGCAGGAACCGAAATTCAGTCCAGATGGCGATGAAGACGATCTCGTTCTCGAAAAAATGATCGAGCGGATGCAAGAGCAGCAGAAGAAGGACAAAAAGAACCCTTCCAATCCTGAAGATAAACCCGGCGATAACCCCGATCCGAATCAACCGAAACCTGAGCAGCCTAATCCCGATTCCGCTGAGCAGAAACCAGATCCCACTGCGTCTCAACCTCCCAGCGAGAAGATGCCACCGGAGCAGGATCCCGCTGAGAATACGCCACCTGAAAATAACACTCCATCGGATCAAAACTCACCGCCGAGCGAAAAATCTCCGAATGAGGATTCGATGACGGAGCCGGGGAAAGAAACAAATCCTGATTCGAAATCGCCTGCAAATCCGGAGAATAAAAATCCAGCCGAGAATAATCCGATGCCAGAGCCAGGGAATGATTCGGAGAACATGCAGCCCGATCAGAATTCTTCCGAGAAGGATCCAGATGCTCCAGCGGATGCTCAAAAACCAACTTCGGAGAACATGAAAGAAGGACCACCCGATCAGGAAACACCGGCTGATGGAAATCAGTCTCCAACTGCTGAAAAGCCAAAAGATGGCTCTGCAGAAACAAAGAAACCGGCAGATGGACCAGAGCCTCCTAACGCCGAGAAAACCCCCGCCAAAGAGCCAGGAAACGGAGAATCCAAGCCCGGCAAAGGAAATGAACAGGGGCCGACAGAACGGGATAAAAATCCTGAGATGAAACCTCCACAGTCAGAAAATCCGCAGACACCGCCGAGCGATCAGAAGCCGAATTCTTCCGAGACTGATAACTCTTCTTCTAAACCAGATCAGAATTCTCCTTCCCAAAAAGGAGATCCGAATTCGAAACCCGACGGCTCAAAGCCGGGAGATAAATCTGAAAAACCTTCAGGAGACAAACCGAAAACGGAGAGTGAAAAATCTCCAAATGAGTCCAGCGAGAAACCTCCCGGCGAAGAAGCGATGAAACCTTCGGACAAACCCGCTGATCCTGACGCCAAAACAAAAGAGGAATCCGACCCGAAATCTCCTGATGGGAAGCCGGGGGGAGAGTCTGCCAAGCCGAAGTCTGAGGAGAAACCAACGAATCCACCGGGCGAAAAGCCTCCGGTGAATCCAGAAGATATGCAGAAGCCAGACGATTCAGACAAACCTGAGGGAGACAAACCAGAGAACGCTCCGAATCAAAAACCCGGAGAGAACAAACAGGGGCCATCGGAGAAGTCACCCCAGAATTCAAAATCTCCACCGAGCAAAGGGAAGCCCGGGGAAGGTGAAGGCGAGGGAAAAGAAGGACAGTCCGATAAACCGGGGCAGGGCAAAAAAGGAGACAAACCGGGCAAACCTTCTCAGCAATCTGGACCTGCTGATGGAAGTCAGCCTTCGACTCCGCAAGAAGGTGGAAAAGCCAACGGCGGCGACATGAAAGGGGAACCAAAGAATTCACCCCAGCCCGGCAATGCAGACGGCTCACCAGAGACTGCGGCAGAAAACGAATACTCCTTAGAAGATCGACGCAAAGCAGCCGAGCTTGTACTCGACAAAATTGAAGACGATCTCAAGCGAGGTGAAGTCGATGAAGAATTGCTTGAGGAATTGAACTGGAGTAAGGACAATTTGAAACAGTTCCAGGAACGACTGGCCGATTATCTACGGAATCAGAACGAAACGGCTGCTGAGCCAGATCTCAAACAGAAGCAGTTCAATGAAATGCTCCGCAATATGCAGTTACAGGGAGAACGCAAAACACGCGAAGGAGCAGCAGGTGGCAGCGAAGGACTCGATGAATTCGCACCAACAATAGCCCCTGCACCTCCCGAGTACCGCGAACTGGAAGAGGCTTTTAAAGACAGTCTAAGTGGATCCGGTGCAGCCAAATAATCGGCAATAATTTTTATTAACACGTATTTACAAGCACGAAGTGCAAGTGTGTGTGTCGGATTCTTCTGAACACACTGGCATGCACTTCGTGTTTTTTTGCGTTGTAGAAATGATAAAAATACATCAGGCATTGACGCACATTGACTAAGTCGAATATGAAAGGAATCCCTCCATATTTTTCCTTTCCACTGGCCATTCGGCGACTGTATCTCGATGAATTATCGACTCATTAGCTTAACTCTTGTGATAACCTGCCTCTCTCTGGGAATGAATGTGAATTCCTCTCTGGCCGAGGAGCCGATTCGCAGTTTTCATATCCTTTCACCGGTGGAAGCTCAGCCAAGCGGACCGCCGGTTTCAATTCTTTCCGAGGAATTTGCAGGTCAGCTGAGTCATTCCCAGCACGTCACCAGAGAAGAATGGCTGACGTCTCAACTGCACGATCAGGATGGGGGATGGTCGACGAATACAGTTCCGAAGGCAGAGAATTCACCATTGCTTTTTGAGCAATACGAAATGACAGCTGATCAAGAGTCTGAATTGGATTTTTTTCAGACGGAAATACATGAAAAAGAGGTTCAGCAAGCCTCCTACACAGACGATTTTGCCGTGATTGGCGAATCTCTGAATGCATCCGAACATCAGCAGATCCAACCGCAAGACAGTTGCATCGCAGACTGTGAAACTCCCTGGATTAATTGGAGTTCAACCTCTGTGTCTGCAACCTGGTTGCCCGGTTCGGGGGACCGACTCGGACTGTTCGACTTCAATATTGGCGGGAAAATCGCATTTCCGACATTGCGTTTTTTAAGTATCTCGCCTCGTTATGAATCGACGATTCTTAATGGGCCGCGAAGGACTGATGTTCCCGGCACGCTGCATCGAGTGGCAGTCAGTTTCATGGGGATGATGCCCATTCGAGAAAAAGTGTTTGGTCAATTGATGGTGACGCCCGGTGTCTCCACTGATTTTCAGAATACCGGCTCAGACAGCCTGCGAGTCACCGGGCATTTACTTGCTATTTACGCACCTTCTGCTCAACTCCAGTGGATGTTTGGGGTTGTGTACCTGAACCGCGAAGATGTCTCACTCTTACCAGCAGTCGGGTTGACCTGGTCTCCAGATGATGAGCATCGGGTGGAACTGGTCTTTCCCCGCCCCCGCTATCTGCATCGACTTTCCAAGAATGGAGACAATGAACGCTGGAGTTATCTAGCGGCTGAGTTTGGAGGCGGGAGCTGGGCCATTGAGCGGGCTAATAATACCGACGACGTTGTGACCCTCAGCGATTATCGCCTGATGACCGGCATGGAATACAAACGACCCAATAACCGGGAATACTTCTGGGAAACGGGGATCGTCTTTTCCAGAAGTGTCGAATACAACTCGGGAATTGGCGATTACAATCCGGACTCAACTATGCTCATTCGTGCTGGTTCGAAGTTTTAAGAGGTTTCGCTGGTGCCATGCTTGCATCGCGCAGCAGGGCAAGCATGAATCGACATGGCTTGACAGCAGGAAAGTCGATCTCGTCAGGCACAGCCTGAACTACGGCTCGGTTTGATTATTTTGAACAAGTTCAATCGCTTCACGAATCAGATGCGCCATTTTGGGATGGGAAGGTTCCATAGCCACTGGAATGCCAAATTCCCGCAAGCGATCACTGCAGGTTGGTCCAATTGAAGCAATCGTGCTTTGCTTCAATGCGTTCAGTAAATTCTCTCGCATGCCGATTGTCTCAGCCGCTTCAAGCACATTATCGACCTGATTGGCACTCGTGAACATCACCAGATCGAATGGATTATTCACTGCCAGACGGACAGCCTCGTACAGAGGTTCGACATCTTCCGGGAAATCCCACAGGTAAACGGGCACGGGATAAACCTTCGCACCACGTTGTTCCAACCCTGAATAAAACTCCAGATTCGGTCGTCCGTATTCCTGAACAGCGATTTCCTGATTCTGAAGTGAAATCGACTCGTTATCGAGCATCTCAAGAATTTCCCGCCATGTATTCGGTTCGGGGGCTCTGTAATCGATATGAATTTTGGCTTCTTTGAGCACCGGCACGGGTTTGGGGCCACGAACGATGATCACTCGACGATCCAGTTCCTGATGAAAAGACTTCCAGTCACGCTGCTTTTGAATCGCTTCAAAAAGAGTCCGCGCACCAACTCCGGTCATAAATAGAACAGTGTTGATTTCGCCTTGAATGATACGCTCCGCAAAATTGATGGCATGCGTATTTTCTTCGAGGGGGACTTCTCGCATCGAGGGGGCAACAGTTGGTTCGCCACCAAATTTAGCGATCAATGTCGCCATTTCCTGGCAACGGCGGCTTTCAAAACTGCAAACTCGCACAGACATAGGGTTTGTTTCGTTTCATGACAGCGGATTGACAAAGAATTCGCTATGATGATAACGCATGGCAGCTTTGGAACAAGAATTCGAGACGGGAATAAAAAAAGGGCCGAAGGCATGGGCGCTCGCCCGAGATTGACCTACGCAGGACACCTCGGCCATACCTTCGACCACTCGACGCAATGTCTCACAGTTCACATAATCATCAGATGAATGAGGTCTCTCCTACCGAGACGGCAAACATCTTCTGTTCACGCTTAGATGTTAAGCAAACAGTGTGCCGGAACATGAATCTCGACTTGAACTTTTTTTGCTACCATTGTTTAAACTCTTGAAATTAAGGGATAAACTCTCTTAATCAGATTGTGAATCCGAACGCAACGTCACTGTGAATGTGATCCAGAGTGATCATCTTTGCCCAGTCTTTAAGCAGACCAAGTCAGTTTCCTGATCAATCTGGATGTTAAAGTCTGTGCTGGTATTGGGTTGACAGATCAACATTTCCGATTCAAATCATATGTGCGTTCCGAATAATCTTAATGACAACTTAATACTGGTATTTGACTGATATGTTGCAATCCACAATCGTGCTTCCTTCCTGGCATCTTGAGGATGTGACACGTGACACCAATGAAAAAGATGCGGCTGCTGTATTGAATGCCTATGCTCTGGCTTTTCATCCAGCTGTCATTGCTGCTGCGGGGAGTGTGGCCACTTGGAAGGCAGCTCCCTCATTGGAGAATCCGCAAATCGATCAGATTGTGATCGTGCCGGAATCCAGTCGGGCCAAGGTCGAACGCAACTGGTTCAAACAAGCCGAGGAGGCAGGAACGATTGTCCTGTTCGCATCAGCTGATCGCACCTCCACTCTGGAAGGACTTCTCGAACACCCGCGGCTCATCGAATTGATTCAGCAAAAAATTAATCCGGGAGACGAAAATCCTCCGGCTTATCAAATCGGTGAAAGTTTGCTCATCGAGGATTTTCTGGCTTTGGGAGTCGTCTATCTGCTGACCTCGCTGCTTTCTCAGGCGATGTATCATTACGACAATGTTCAGGAAACTCGCTTTGATGAATTACTGATCGAAGCTGCGAAAAGTTCTCTCAAGAAGGAAGAACCTCGCACAGCGGAATTTTTCCAGCAGGCCTGTGAGCAGTTGCTCGAGAGCCGGGAAAAATTCTATTCGGTCGATGCTCATCTGATTGATCTTTGCCTGCTCTCCGCTGGCATGACCGCTGAGGACGCGAAGGCGCTTTGTGAATCAGAGCATACGGTTAATCTGCTTTGTACGAGCGAAGTTCTAAAGAAAACGATTGAGCAATCGCCGGAAGTCGGGAAGGCTCTTGTTCAGGGCGTTCATGAAGGGAAGATCAGCATTGTGGGCGGGGAGCAGTCGGAAACGCCCTCGCCATTGCTTTCGCTACAAAGTCTTCGCTGGCAGTTTGAACAGGGGATGCAGGAGTATAAAGAGTTGCTGGAAACTCCTGCCCAGATTTGGGGACGAATGACCTTTGGCCTCTCCACCCAGTTGCCAATGATGCTCAAGAAATTCGGCATGAACTCGGCTTATCATCTCGTGCTCGATGATGGCATTTATCCGGATGATGAACAGAGTCATTTCAGTTGGGAAAGCCGGGGCGGAGTGACGGTGCAGGGGATCTCCAGAATTCCATTGTCGGTTGAAAACGCAAGCACCGTTCTGAAAATTCCCGAGCGGTTGGCCGAGGCGATGAATCACGATCATCTTGCCTGTGCCGTACTTGCCCGCTGGCCGAAAATTCGAAATCCCTGGTTTTTCGATCTCCTCAGAATCCAGAAATACGCTCCAGTTCTCGGCAAGTTCAACAGTCTGGAACAATTTTTCGAAGAGACCGATAACTCAGGTCATTCGGTGGGCCATGAACAAAGGCATTATCTGTCTCCTAATCTCGATCAACTGACCGGCCGCGATGAAGCCGATCCGATTGGACGATTCCAGGAATTCTGGAAGTGTCAGAATCTTTTCAGCTTATGGACCTACTTTGCGACGACAAATCAGATCCTCAATGGAAAATCAGATGCCACTTCGATTCAGGAACTGGAAACAAAACTCCTGAAACAAACGACTAAACTCGATAAGTCCACTCTGGTTGAATTTCAGAATGAGTTGAAATCAAGAGTTTTGCAAGAGAGTCAGGATCTGGCGAAATTGCTTTCTGCCAAACAGGAAGGAAAGCCGGGGTTTGTGCTGTTTAATCCTCTTTCGCATGCACAAAATTCGGTGGTTCGCTTTCCACTGGAGCAATCGAATTCAATTGTGCCTGTTGTCGAAGGATCGGTGAAACATCTGCAGGTTGATACAGATGCCGCCTATGCCGTAGTCGAATTTCCGGCTTGTGGATTTGTGACGACTCCGGGACAAGCTGCCAGTTCCGCAAAAACGACACGCTCAAAAGTCCCTCTGGCTGGAGAATTCTATCTGCAGTCAGAATTTTATTATGCACAGATCGATCCTGAAACAGGGGGATTGCAGCGACTCCGGGCACAAGGGGCGACAGAAAATCTGTTGAGTGAACGTGTTGTTTATCGACTCGATGGGGATGGTGGAAATGTCGCTCGCTCCAGCGGACAGTGGAGTCAGGGTGTCGCCGAGCCGACTTATTCCCGTATGGTGGCCGATTCAATTACCACAACAAAAACTGGTCCCGTGGTTGGTGAAATTGTCGTTCAGGGTCGATTAATGGATGAGGATCGAGAACTGGCGACTTTTGCGAAAACGTATCGGTCGTATCGGGGACGCCGAAATCTCGAAATCAAGTTGAGCATCGAGCCGAAGCAGATGCCTTCGCAATTGCCGGATCGTTCCTATTACGCACTCCGATTTGCCTGGTCCGCAGCTGGAGCCATCGTGAAGGGGAATTTGCAGCAAAGCGAATATATTGCTGGCGAACGACGACTCGAAAGCACAGGGCCAATCGAAATTGAAGATAGCGATCATCGAATCACTCTGCTGCCGCATCATCAGCCATTCCATCAGAGAACAGGCATGCGAATGATGGACAGCCTGCTGATTGTTCACGGCGAGTCTGTTCGTGAATTTTCTTACGATATTGCAGTCGATATCGCCCACTCAGCGGCTTTATCCGATGAACTCTCCCAGCCGATTCAAGTCGTTCCAGTCAATGCGGTATCGAATTCCAAGTCGGCCTGGTTGTATCATGTGAGTGCACCGAGCGTAAATCTAATGGAAGTTCGTCCTGCTGCTTTGAGTGAAGACCAATCAGGACCTCACTACGATTTTGACTTCATCGAAACTGAACGCCGTCATGCGAATGTCCGTTTTGCACTCTTCCGCAAACCGAGTAAAGCATGGGAAGTCGACTTTAGTGGAAAGATTCTCAATGAACTCACCATCGAAAACGACGAAATTCACTTCGAATGCCTCCCCTGCGATTACATCCGCATCCGAGTTTTGTTTTAATGATTAAGTTGCTTTCGGTGGCTTCCACTAACGTGGAGCGCCCCCGCCACCCTCGGTTAATAAAACTCTGGCCATTGGGCACTCAACACTGGCCACTCAACTTTCAACCCTCAACATTCAACTCAGACAAATGCCTCCAATCGTTGTCACCATTGATGGTCCAGCCGGGACTGGGAAATCGACTGTCGCTTTGCAGGTTGCCGAGCGGTTAGGGTTTCAGTTTTTGAATACGGGGGCGATGTATCGGGCGGTCGCATGGCATTGTCTGCAGCATGCGGTCAATTTGCAGGATGCATTTGCTTCGACAGCGGTCGCAGCGAATCTGTCGTTTCAGATTGTGAATCATAAGATGCAGATTGATGGTGTCGATCTATCGCGAGAATTTCGAGATGACACAATCAGCCAGGCCGCTTCGGTGATTGCTGCTCATCCGGAAATTCGTTCCATTCTCGTTGAACGGCAACGGCAACTGGCTGACGAACTGTCACTCGTCAGCGAAGGACGCGATCAGGGTACAATTGTGTTTCCGAATGCGACCAAAAAATTCTTTCTGACCGCCCGTCCGGAAGTGCGGGCTCAACGTCGTTATGAAGATTTAAGTGGGCATTCTGAAATCAGTTATGAGCAGATTCTGAAAACACAGCAGGAACGTGATCTCCGGGATATGACACGCAGCATCGCTCCTTTACAACCTGCTCCCGATGCGGAGGTTGTCGACAGTTCCGATCTGGAACTGGACGAGGTTGTCAACCTGCTGGTTCAGAAAGTGGAGCAGGCTCAGCAGACTGCGAACTGAGTTCACTTCGCCAAAACCACACATTCGCCAGAATCGTACCAGTGAACATGCAACCGAAGGTATAAACGGCAGTCGGAATGGCTGTCGCCTCGTCCGGAAAAAATGTCAGTGCGAGCATCGTGCCGACTCCTGCGTTCTGCATGCCCACTTCAAGGATCAAGGCTTTGCGGCGTCGCCAGTCTAATTTCAGAACTGTTCCCGAAATTAAGCCGGCCAGATATCCAAGCAGGTTAATGATCAGTAACGCGGAGAGTAAGATCATTGTCACATTTTGAAGTCGAGCAGCATTCAATCCGATCGCCACTGCAATAATCCAGAGGATCGCGAGATTCGCCAGAATTCCTGCGAAGACAATAAGTCTGGTTTCATGTAATTTGAACAGGAGTTTTATCGCAAAACCGAAAATCACAGGCAGTGCAACAGTCTGCAATAAATTGGCAAAAACCGCTGCCGGGTCGGGACCTTTTTCAACGCCAAGAAAAATTCTCAAAAATAATGGAACAACAAATGGAGAGAGTAGGGTGGAGAGCGTCGTTACACAAATCGAATAGCTGACATTGCCTCGTCCAGTGAGTGTCAAAATATTCGAAGCCATTGCCCCCGGCACACAGCCAACGAGAATGATCCCGGCTCGAAAAGCTCCTGTAAAACCGAACAGTTCTGAGATGCCGAAAGCAATTAGGGGCATCCCCAGATATTGCGTGGCCGTCCCGCAAAGCACGGCTTGCCATCTTTGAGCCACCTCCCGCAGCTCTTCCGGCGGAATTAACATTCCAACGCAAAACATAGCCAGCATGATTGAAGGCTGCATCGTGTAGTTTTTGAAGATATCGAGAAGTTCTGCAGTTTCCGCAGTCGATTGTCCCCAGACTAAAAATGCCCCCGAACTCAGACAGAGCCAGAGAATTAGATAGCGTTCCAGGATTCTGCGAAAACGGTCCATGGTGTCACTTCGTCAGTTTGATATAATAAGGAGAAAAAATATTCCTTCGTATCGTAAAGAGTTCCTCCCCCTTGGATAAAGCATCAGCCACAACTTCAACACCTGACGCATCCGTTGAGACGATTGATAAATCGAACAGCCGTGTCAAAAAAATGTTCGGTGAAATTGCCCCGAAGTATGATTCGATGAATCATCTCCTCTCGGGAGGCACCGATTATTACTGGCGGTGGTACACCATTCGCAAAGCCAGTCCGCAAGGCAATGCACCGATTCTGGATGTCTGTACCGGGACAGGGGATCTGGCAATTGCCTACTGGAAAGCGGCTAAGAAAAAAGTTCCCGTAGTTGGTAGCGACTTCACAGAGGAGATGCTGGAACTGGCTCGTGAGAAAACCGCGAAATTCGACGGCGAACCGATCGAATTTGTGCAGGCCGATACTCAGGAACTTCCTTTTGAGGATGATCGTTTTCAAATTGTTTCTGTCGCATTTGGCTTACGCAATGTTTCAGACACCATGCGTGGACTGCGGGAAATGACGCGGGTTTGTCGCCCCGGTGGTCGGGTTGTCATTCTCGAGTTTTCATTGCCTGGCAATGCGATTCTCCGCAGTTTGTATGGCTGGTATTTTCGCAATGTCCTGCCAAAGATCGGTCAATTGCTGGCTCCTAACTCTCAATCGGCTTACAAATATCTGCCGGAAACCGTTGGAGAATTTCCTTACGGGGAAAAACTGGCGGAAAAACTTCGGGAAGCCGGGCTGGAAAAAGTGACGCACACTCCACTGACATTCGGTGTGGCGACACTCTACATCGGACATAAGCCTGCAGAAATCACCACGGCCTGAAAGGTAAATTCCACGTGCCGCACCATGAGTCGAATCAGATTGTTGTCGCCGTCACAGGCGGAAGCGGAGCAGGGTATGCCCGCAGACTTGTGAGGGTGTTACTCGAAGCGGGGCGCGATGTCCACTTAACCATGAGTGCAGCAGCCGTGCAGGTTTTTGCACAGGAACTGGACTGTATTCTCGATTTGAAACAGTTTGATCCCGAAGCGTTTTTTGGCCCCGAGTTTTCACCGGAACTGCTTGATCGCTTTCAGTATCATAATCAATTCGATTTCAGTGCCGGGATCGCCAGTGGATCATTCCGCACAGCCGGGATGGTCATCTGCCCCTGCTCGATGGGAACGCTTGGAAGCCTGGCCAATGGACTTTCAGCCAACCTGACGCATCGTGTTGCCGATGTGCATTTGAAAGAACGACGTAAACTGATTGTCGTTCCTCGGGAAACCCCATTAAGCAGTATCCAGTTGGGTAACATGAAGCGACTGGCCGATGCCGGTGCGGTCATTCTTCCCGCGATGCCCGGCTTTTATCACGATCCCAAATCGATTGATGATCTGATTAACTTTATCGTGGTGCGCATCTGCGATCACCTGGGCGTGGAAACCTCGTTGATGAAACGCTGGGGTGAGAAATCGTAAGTTGATATAGAACGCCTGAAATACTCAAAAACCTACCCTTTCACGAAAGTCATAAAGACAAGGGTGGCGGGGGC
>TARA_R100000789_G_scaffold93703_2_pt1 | contig 15486 bp, 12 predicted proteins | sample TARA_R100000789 | Tara Oceans TARA_R100000789 (sample SAMEA2623403) | marine metagenome | biome: marine biome (ENVO:00000447); feature: mesopelagic zone (ENVO:00000213); material: "saline water (ENVO:00002010), including plankton (ENVO:xxxxxxxx)" | depth 450 m
AACCAGCCAGGGAATGCCGTTGGGAGTACATGGTCTTAACCGGTTCAACTCCGGTCCGCTTTGCGGAAACTCTCAGCACCACTTGTCCCTGGCTCATTTTTCTGGAGACACCCACCGTCACGAATGCGGATGGAACTACAAGATTGTAAATCTCGAGGTCGTGAGTTCGAATCTCACCGGCTCCCATCGTTTTGCAATTGTAGAACAATTTTGATGGAGCCGTAGCTCAGTCTGGTAGAGCGCGTTTACGTTTCGTCAATTCTTGTTGTGACGGTGGGCTTTTTTAAACTCTCTTCAGGGATTTTCGTGGATGAACGTGGTTTTCAGGAAGATTCTTTCGGGGTGGCGTAACTGTTAGTGACCTGTGTGAAAATTCAATCATCAAACTGAAGACATCTTGTGGACTTCGTCCACCCAGATAGCGGAGCTATCTGGGCTAACCTGATCCGGGGAAGAGATGGTCGCTTAACGACGCCCTTCTCTTTCGACCCACTTGTAGGCTCTCTTTGCATTCAGAGAACAGAATTTCTTAGTCGCTTCCTCGCCCTTCTCGGTGGCGTACTCCATCACAATTCTCTGGAGGGTTTCATAATCGGCGGCTCTCTCGGAGACTGGCCAGTTGCTGCCGTAGATGACACGATCGTTTCCAAAAGCATTCCAGACGACATCAATATAAGGTCGATAAAACTCCAGCGATTTTGAAGGCTCGTTTCCATTTCTGGCTGCTCCTTCGACGAGAGCAGAGACTTTGCAATACACATTTGGATGTTTAGCAGCAGCCTGAATACCAGACTTCCAATCTTCTGATGGAGCTTCAGAAGTGATTTTGACATTGCCGATGTGATTCAAAATGATTCGTAAATCAGGAACTTTTTCAGCAAGCTTGGCAATGACCTGCGGTGTTTCTGGCCCACCATTGACATCAAGTGATAAGTCAAGATCAGCCAGTAACTGAAAATCTTTCAGAGTCCCCTGCTCCAGCATCGTTTTAACCTGCTGAACTGAAACGCGGATTCCTCGAAAGAGAGGATTCTTTGCTAATCCACGCGCATGCTCTTCAAATTCAGGAGTTCCCGGATCCAGGCGTCCGACGATGCCTACGATAAAAGGATCATCCTTGGCCAGGTCCAGCAGCCAGGTGTTGTCTTCTAATCGATTGACTGCTTCTACGATAACTGTGCCCGTGACAGGTTGATATTTCTTCAACTCTCGCAGGTGTTGAGGTAATACCGTTCTATATAAAGATGAATTCTTTGCTGGCCAGGGAATTCCTTCAGGTCGTGTGGGATCATAAAAATGGGTATGGCAATCAATAACGTCGATTCCCCTTTGCTTATCTTCTGCACTTACAAAGTTTGCCTGAATGACAAGAGAACCCGTGATGATAAACAGAATCCAGAATCGATGAGCATCTTTCATATTATTCGATTTCCTAAAGTGTGAGCCCACTGATAGATCTAAAAACAGATGAACAGAAAGTGATCCATCACTGTATAAAGATAATGCCAGGGACAAATCTACTGGATTGGTGGTTGTTCTGGATAGCTTGATGACACACGTTCCGTAGACGTTTGAAAAAGTGGTCCCTTTTTGGAAATTGATGAAGTTCCCGGGTGCAGTGGGGTTCAAATCCATGTTCAGCGAGGTTTATTACTCGAAGGTTACCGTCGCAGATCTGCTGTTCGCGTCTAGCCCTCCAGTTGGCCAGAGATCGCTCTTCGGCTTGAAGAAAAATTCATTGGATATGAATAAATCTACCATCTGAGGGAGTATCCCTCAAAATAGACCGTTCTATATCTTAGCCATCATTCAAACATTGAAATCGCAGTTTGTAAATCTGCGATTTGAGGAATGAACCGACTGACACCTTGATTCTGCAAGTGATGTTGAATCTGTTCACATGCCCCGGACATGATGACTCTTCCATTTAGATCAATAAAAACCAGTCCGATTGCAATTAAATCATCCAATTCAGCTTCAGAGACCTGGTGGGCAGCAGAGAAGTCAAAAATGATTTGATAAGGAGGCAAAAGTCGTTCAACGGTTCTGAAAAAAAATGGCAGAATGGGCTCGTGATCATCATTTGAGGAAGCTGGACATGAAAACTTGAATACCTGAATATGATTAAGTAAGGGAGTCAAGTGTTCAACATGCTTGCTAACACTTAAGTTCGATGCATTGTCAAAGATACTAGTGTTTATTTGATTGACTCTCATTATCATGGCAGTTATCCGAATAAAAGTTGAGCTGAAATTATGAATTCACAATAGATACATGCATTCATGTAGCATTGGTGAAAAACTTCACCGCAGACAGTGGACACATTGGCACAGTTCATGAAAAAGCATATTGGTTTCAGTCAATTAAAGAACAGCGGTGTAATACTTAGATTGAGGTAAGGTCTTCATATTTATGGCGAGAGATACCGAAGTTTGTGACACCATAAATCAAATATTAGGAAAAGAATGATGAAACAAATCTTGAATTACTGTTAACTTGGAGTTATGAATAATTGGCTCAAATCAGTTCAGGTAGATCCACAATCCAAGGGATCGATTTTCTTTCAACATCATCCAGGTCAACTCATTTAATGTCATTATCCTCTCGGAATGAAAGTTGTACCTGGCGTGAATTACTGGAGTATGCCCGCGCAGGTAATGACGCTGCATTTATGCAGTTGTGTGAAAGATTCCGGGAATATCTGACAAAAATTGCTGAATCTGAATTAGGTCAGGAATTACGCCCAAAAGTTGGAACTTCCGATTTGATCCAGGAATCGATGTTGGAAGCCTGGTCGGAAATGCACTGTTTTCAAGGCTCGACCGAAGGTGAGTTTCGACTGTGGATTGCCCGCCTGTTTCGCAACAACTTGATTGATCAGGCGAGAAAATATCGAAATACCCAATCTCGGAAACTCTCACGGGAAACCAGTATTGATCAGCAACAACACCAGAACAAACTGGAAAGCAATGAGTTGAGTGGTAGCAGGGTCATGCTACGTCGCGAGAACGACGAGATGTTGCTACATGCAGTCCATCAGCTGCCTGACAAACAGAAAACGGTCATCTTGTTGAGGCATGAAAAGGGCTATAGCTATGAAGAAATCGCAAGGCAGATGAACTCGAACGAGGCTGCTATACGCAAATTATGGTCACGGGCCATTCAAACCCTTCGCAGTGAGATTGCAGGAGACTAGTCGGTGTCTAACCAGCCTCCTCTACCTGATGAGAGCAACTTTCCAAACAATTCTGGATCGATCCCGTCTGTCGAAGAAATTGCATCCCGTCTAGACAGACTGCTGGCAAATCCTCAAATCAATAACTTCGAAGAATTTAATCTAACAGATGATTTCCAACAGCGATATCAGATTCTGAATGAAGTTGGCCGGGGAGCATTTGGAATCGTCTATCGGGCGAAAGACACTCAATTAAATCGTGAAGTCGCTTTGAAAATTCCTCGCCCGGAAGTCATTCTCGATCAGGATAAACTTTATCGATTTGAAGCTGAAGCAGGTACGGCAGCCAAGCTTGATCACCCTTGTATCGTCCCGATCTTCGAAGCAAATTTAAGAGCAAGTCCTCCATTTATTGCTTCTACATTTTGCAAAGGTCCTGATTTAGGGAATTGGCTGGAGCAACGTGAGCAACCCGTTGATTGTATTGAGGCCGCTGAATTCATCTCACGAATCTCAGAGGCAGTGCAGTATATTCACGACCAGGGAATTTTGCACCGCGATTTGAAACCTGGCAATATTATGCTCGAACCCAAAAACGAGGTCACGCGAATCGAGAGACTCTCGCAGTGTGTTCCTCGATTGACAGATTTTGGATTGAGTCGACTCATTGAGAATAGCTTACATTTCACGCGATCAAGTCTGATGATCGGTACGCCCCAATATATGGCTCCTGAACTGTTGGCGGTCCAGACAGAACAATATACAAGAGCCAGCGAAGTCTACTCATTGGGAGTACTGCTCTATGAATTGCTGACTCTGCATCCCCCCAATGATGGCGGAAGTTATCTTGAGATCATCGATCGCGTGCGTACACAGGAGCCTATGCGTCCCAGTGAGATCAATAAGCTCATCCCATCAGATTTGGAAATCATCTGCCTGAAGTGTCTCTCGCGGCATCCGGAGGATCGTTATCATTCTGCACAGGAACTTCAACAGGATTTACAGCGTTTCCTGGCTGAAAAGCCGATACTTGCCAGGGCAACTTCTCAAATCGTTCACTTGAGACGGTGGAGTCAGAAATCAGATCGAATACGTCAGGCTGGTCTGTTTGCATTTTACATGCAGGGTATGATCATTATCTGGCTATACACTCTATTATTGATGGGGATGTATTATGATCAGGTCAATCGATCAGAAATTCTTTCAGCAAATGCAAATGACATGTTTTTGGTTACCTTAGCCTTTCATATCCCCTTAGCAATTGGAGGGTGGTTGACGATGCGAAAGAGACGCTGGTCATTCTGGTCAACTCTAGTGGGGTCTTACATACTCGTTGGTGTTCTCATTTACTCTTTCTTATTCTCTTCAGTGGCTTTCGAATACAATTACAACAGTTTTTCAGCCAAAATGGGTGTGTTCATGGGGCTCATCATGGGCTGCGGTATTCAATCGATTTTGTATACTCTGGCAATTCCAGCCTGGAACAGGATGAAACTGACTTCGAAATAAGCCTATTATCAAGTTGACTTGATTGTCTCCACAAGTTTTAAGAGCACAATATCTTGATCCAGTCCCTGAATTTGACACAAATATTCAAGTGATTTTCCACCACAGCAAGTATCGATGCCCAGTTTTTGAAAGACCATGGTCGTTTCCGGATGATCGATGATCCAATCCGGTACGGAGGATTCCAGCGAACACTCTCTCATATTCTACCTCGGAATTATTGTTTCATACTTTTGATGACGTGCTCTTCAATGAAGCGAACAACATGTTCGGGATCGGGATGGGTGAAATGATGGCCATTTGATTTTTCAGTGCCTTCTTTCACGGAGATCACTTCCAGGGGATAGTCGAATTCTGCAAGTCGGCTTTGCAACAGATAAGTGTTTTCGCTGGGCGGAACAACGCGATCATTTTCTGAAACAATGTGCATCAAAGGAATTTTTGCCTGAGCGATTATTGCAGCGTGATCGATAGGATTATGAGTGTATTCATTCGCCTGTTCTTCTGTGAAGCCATAAGCTTGCAAACATTGTTGCCACGATTGGGGAGAACCGATTCCTTTCCCTTTGCCAGCCGGCCAGCTTTTGAAGTCGCAAACAGGAGTATCGCAATAGATACAGGCCACTTTTCCGGGATTTTTGGCTGCCCAGTTGTAGACAAAAAGACCGCCTCGACTCACCCCTTCCAGGCATGGTTTCCTGGCCAATTGACGATCTGTTGTCAGATATTTGTAGAACTCATCTCCAATTTCAACCGCCGTTGGGCTGCCGAACATATTTGAGACATCGACATAGGCAATGTGAAATCCTTTGGAGAGCAGGACCACATCCATCTCGGCATGGAAACCAGGAAATCGTGCCCGCCAGATCCAAGGGTTCCCCTCAGCCACAGACTTCGGTTTCACTATATAGGCTGGCCTGTCTGCAATTGTGAAATGATACTGTTCATATCCATTCCAAACGGACTCCCGCTCATACCACAGTGCATCTGGTTCTTGAGCCTGTGCTGACTCCGCTTCTTCAGCAAAGAGATTCTCTGCAACAAAAGTTGAACACAATGAGGCAGTGGTCACTATAAGTGTCACAACCGACAAAAAAGACTTAGCTTGCTTCATCTCTCGTCCTTTGTCCTCGATGTCATATTGTTTAGATTTGAATGAGAAATATTTTTAAGGATGACGGTGAGAATACAATCCCCCCGGGAGTGCATTTTTGACAACTTCAAATTATGACCTAAGTTTAAACAGGTAATATTACGTATTGTAAATATGGATTGCGCGAGATGTCTAACAGACCTTCCAGTGAAGAGATTTCCGGCTCCACACATCTCCAGTCTTATGACCGCGCCCATTCCAGTATTCTGCAAATTGATGAGAATTATCACGTCGAAGTCGTCGATTCAATTTCAGGCTTGCTGGGATATCTGGAAGATTGGCATCAGTTGATTCCCAACTGCTCGATCTCCAACGCCTTTTACGAACCTTACTTTTTACTGACCGCTCTGCAGAAACTTCATCATGAGCCCAAGCTTCGATTTGTTTTTGTTTATAGACAGCATAATCAATTCGAGACAACAAACGAACTTTGTGGCTTTTTTCCTTTGGAATCTGCTCAGATAGAAATGTATCCCCGGTCTGGATGGAAGTTGATCACGAATTCGCTTTCATTCTCATGTGATCCTCTCATCCGTGCGGGATCTGAATATGAAGCGATTTCCTCGTTTTTAAAGTGGAGTAAATGGGCTCACTGTTCGATTATTGAATTCCCCTGCGTTTCGGCTGAAGGGGTATTTCATTCCGCAATAAAACACGCGTTAAATGGACTGGGGATTACTCCTTTCATTGTGAAAACCAGCCAGCGTGCCTGTTTGAGACGAGATTCTCAGCATTTGGAGACTCTTAATGTACGCAGAGATATCAACAGGAAGAGGCGACGGTTAGCGGAGCAAGGGCAACTTGATTTACGCATTTTGAAATCACCAGAACAGCTGGCCAATTGGCAAAACGGATTCTTGTCGCTTGAAGAACGTGGATGGAAAGGATCGAAAGGGACGGCTCTGAATCAAAATCCTTCTCAGCGATCGTTCTTTTTGACCGCCACTCGGCAGGCATTCGAACGCAGTAAACTGCAAATGTTCGGGTTATTTCTGGACGGGAATCCCATCGCCTTCAAATGCAATTTGATTTCTGGCAGTACTGGATATGCCTGGAAAATTGCTTTTGATGAGGACTATGCTCGCTATTCCCCAGGTTTACTTCTTGAATATGATTTTATCGACTATTTCAGGAACCAGCCTGAGCTGGATGTTGTTGATTCCTGTGCTGCACCCGGTCACCCGCTCTTTGCACGTATCTGGCCAGATCTGCATTCGAGACAAACAATATTGGTACCGACGGGAATACTCATGAGTAAAATGTATTGTTCGTCACGTCCGTTGCTGCGATCACTCAAGCGGACATTGCTTGTCAAGTCCTCCTGAACACTCAGACTAATTCTGCACCTGGCTGCCCTTCCTGGACAACGAAAGATGCTGGAGTCAGAATTGGAGAGTTGGGACGATCGACGAAGGGTGTTGTTCGAAAGTGAGAAGTCCACTCATGTGGAGTCAGTTCACACGAGACGTAGCCTCGATTCGAATTATACCATTTCACAAAATCGTTCTGAGCAGCTGCACGTTCGTATTCTGGGATCACATTGCCCCCATTTCCACCAGAAGTCATGGCTGTCCCCACAAATTCCGTACCGACGAGCGGCGACTTTGGGTTATTGAAGTCCAGTTGCAGATCATTCACCCAATTGATGTGGATATCACCGGTGAGCACAATCGGATTGGGGATTTTGCGTTCGTGGAAGAATCGTAAGAGCCGACGCCGACTGATTTCGTAACCCGGCCACTGATCCATGCTATATCGTTTTTCGTCGCCCTCCCCTCGATTCAGAGGAGCCATCATGACTTGCTGTGCCAGCACGTTCCAGGTCGATTGTGACTCCAGCAGGCTCGTCATGAGCCAATACTCCTGATCTTGTCCGAGCATCGTGGCTGTCTGGTCGAAGACCTTACCTTCCATCGGCTTTTGATGATCGCCGTTGGGTTGGTCTGTACGATATTGCCGGGTATCAAGCACATGGAAGTTTGCCAGTCGTCCATATTGGCATCCCCGGTAAAGCTTCATGTTCGGACCTTGCGGAAACGAACTGCGACGAAGCGGCATAAATTCGTAATAGGCCTGGTAAGCATTCATTCGACGGATCAGAAATTCTTCTGGAGAAATGCCTTCCTGCTCGGAAACCAGATTCGCATAATTGTTGTCAAACTCATGATCATCCCAAGTCACCAGCCAGGGGAACAGCCGATGTGTTTCCTGTAAGGTTTCATCAAGCCGATATTGGGAATAACGTGTTCGATATTCATCAAGAGTTTCAATTTCCTTGCCGATATGCTTGCGAGGTTTTTTGTCTTGTCCCCCATATTCGTAAATGTAATCTCCTAGATGGACGACCAGATCCAAATCTTCCTGCTGCATGTGAGGATAGCCATTGAAGTATCCAGTCTCATAATGCTGGCAGGATGTGAATGCAAACCGCATTCGATCTGGCATGACATCCATAGAAGGAGTGGTTTTTGTACGACCAACCGGGCTCGTTTCCTGACCTGCATGAAAGCGATAAAAATACCAGCGACCTGGCTCTAAACCTTCCACTTCGACATGTACCGAGTGTCCCAGCTGAGGCATCGCAATCGCCACTCCACTGCGAACAACCTTCTCGAATTTCTCATCGTGAGCAACTTCCCAATGGGTTTGCACTGGATGATTCGGCATACCTCCACCTGCAAGAGGTTCTGGAGATAAGCGAGTCCAGATCACAACTCCATCTGGAGCGGGATCTCCCGAGGCGACTCCGAGAGTGAATGGATTCGATTGGAATTGAGGATTTGCCTCACTGGCTTCTGCGCGAAATGCCAAAGTCGGGATCGCGGAAACGGTGGCCAAATATCGCAGAAAATATCTGCGGTCAACTCCATAGGTCTTATTCAGGGAAGATTTGTTGAGCGCCATCAATCGATCCATCATGTCTTTAAATTACAACAATAAGGATTACTGAACTGGATAAGTCTGTTTAGCTGATTAGTTCAGGAATCGGGCTGCCCTCTCCCACGATTGGGGTCGGACGACCATTAAAATCTTTAATGAAGATTTTGGAAGAATCGATGCCCAGGTGATGATAAATAGTAGCCAGGAAATCTCCCGGTCCGCAGATTCGATCTATGGAATCCTCGCCGAGTTTATCGGTCGCTCCGATGAAGCGCCCTGTTTCAATTCCTCCTCCAGCCCAGATGTTGGAGAACGCTCGTGGCCAGTGATCTCGCCCCGGCTGTTTCGTACCAGCTGGAGCACTGGCATTGCCTGCTCCTGTGCTTGGTTGATAGTTGATTTTTGGAGTACGGCCAAATTCACCAGTCACAACGACTAAAACATTTTTATCCAGCCCTCTCTCATAAATGTCTTCAATCAATGCTGAGACTGCCTGGTCATATGCTTGCGAGCGAAATCGCATGGCATCGAACACATGATGATTCACGGCATGATCGTCCCAGTTCTGGACTCGACCACACAAGGGGCCACGCAAACTGGATGTCACAATGTCGACTCCCGCCTCGGCCAATCGACGTGCCATCAACAGCTGTTGACCCCAGGTGTTTCGGCCATAACGATCGCGGGTTTTATCATCTTCCTGAGTCAGGTCAAAGGCTTCTTTAGTTTTAGGATTTGTCAGAAGAGTCATTGCCTGAGACTCAAATTCATCAAGTGCTTGTAATTCACCCGCCTGATCAAAAGAGCGTTCCAGGTTATCGAGATTTTGACGAAGAGTTGAACGGCGATTCAGATGCAGTGCATCATTTGGGTTTGCCAGTCCAATATTAGGAACGGAAAAGTTTGGTTGGTTGGGGTCGCCAGTGACAGTGAACGGAGCATAGGCATCTCCCAGATAAGCTGGACCGTTGTAGGTGGAAGGACCATTAACGCCTACGTAAGCCGGGAGTGGATTGGCTCGTTCGCCCTGTTGAGATCGCAGATAATTTGCGATTGTCATCCAGTCTGGCAATTTGGGCTTTGGTTTGTCACGGGAATCAGTATCGCCGGAGAGCATCTGCATGGAACCAGCCGGGTGACCGGGGCCGTTGTGACGCATTGAGCGTAAAACCGTGAACTTATCTGCAATTTTTGCCTGAAGTGGCAGCAATTCCGTGAATTGCATCCCAGGGACTTTTGTCGGAATGGTGGCAAATGGACCACGGTATTCGCCGGGAGCTGAAGGTTTGGGATCGTATGTGTCGATATGCGAACACCCGCCTGGTTTCCACACCATAATGACGGAGCGTTTTTCTTTTGGTGCAGAGTCTGGAGTCGATTGGAGGCTCTCTGCACGAAGTCGATAAACGCTCGGCAGGCTTAAACTGGCAAAACCAGCCATCCCCATGCGGAGAAAGCCTCGTCTGGTTTCTGGCCCCGGACAGAATTTTACGCTGGATGCATTGAAGGGATGCGTCATGATTTCCCCGCTGGTATGACACGAATTCGAATCGGTTTTGAAACGACAATATCAACAATATCTTTGGGCTTGGCGCGGTCTGTCGCAGTTTTTAACTTCTTTTCCGCAGCGACAAATTCGGCCTGAGCCGTTTTTAATTTTGCGTTTGATTCCTGAACATTCTTTTCGGCATTTGACTTATCATCACCGGAAACTGTTTTAGCAACTTCTGCTAATTCGAGAGATTCTTTGGAGAGTTTTTCGACTTCTGCTTTTGCGTCAGCCAGTGCTTTTTCGGCTTCAGCGACGGCTTCCAGACAATCCTGATATTTGGCAACGGCACTTCCGTAGAATGCAATCGTATATTCACCTGGTGGCGTCTTTAATGATTTCAGATCCAGTACGGCTTCGGAGGTGGCTTTATTTAATGGAGCATCGAAGTCAGGAACTTTTTCAAAGCCGGCTCCATATGTTTTCAAGCTGATGATTGCCCCAGAAAATTCGCAGCGATGAGTATGAGCGAGCGGGATTGTCAAGGTTTCGCCTTCCATCACTTCCCAGACCTTATCTTCTGCTGCGGCAATCGTTACAGGAGCGCCTTCGATTTCACAAACCGAAACAGGAACCTGAGTCAACAGACGTGGACTGGGGATTTCCTGAGCCGCATTCACAACTGGCCATTGCATGGAAGCCATGGAACAAGGGCGGACGACAGTCTGATCATTGATCAATGCTTTCCCTGAGACAGATGCCTGCGACAAACCACGAGGAGCCTGGACTTCCGCAGTGACTAAGAGAATCCCACGAGATTGCCCTGCAGGTATTTTTAGTCCAGTCGCTGAGACACCCGTTGGCAATCCAGTCATTTCGATATCGATTTCTCCATCGAAGCCATCACGTCTGACAACAACAACTTCAATCGGCATCGTCGTTCCGCCTCGTAATGCCAAAGGTTTCGACAGGGCGTTGCGGTCGCCATTTCGCAGGTTCATGTGTAACGCCCAACCAACCAAAGCGAAATCAGGATTGGCCTTGCGGATAATCAGTCGATAGTCGTTTGAAGGATCGTTTCGAGTACCTCCGAATAAATCGCGTAACTGCAGGCGATAAATTCCATCTTCTTTGATTTCAACTTTGCCCAGCACATCCGTTGAACCTGCGTTGTAGGGAGGGCCATCATAAGAATAGCCATTGCTGGAGACTTTGACAGGACTCGGAATGTCATTCAGTTCAGCAATATCGGTGAGCATTTCCTGATCACCTTCTTTGCCAACGTGTTGAACGAGAACAAAGGGATCTGTCAGCCGCCCCAAACGTTCCGAAGCGACCTCGATCCACCAGACCTCTCCTTTTTTCGCCTCAAACTCGAACGTGTCGACATCGGCTGCTGGATAAAAGTTGCCGGAGACAAGACAGGGCAACGAGATTTGCTGAGCCTCTGTGGACTGATTATTCGGCTCTGATTCTGCTGTCAGAGTCTCTTCAGAATAATGCGAAGGCGGCCAGGAGAAAGAATTTACCAACTGAATGGAAGGCAAGCGCTCGACCTGTTCATCAGGAGCAATTTCCTGTAATGAGAGTCGGTAAAAATATTCCACGCCCCCGTTATAGGTCAGATCGTGGACTTTAATGACATAGCTTGCAGACTCTGGAGCAGTAAAATCAATCGCTCCTCCTCGTCGTTCAACAAATAAGTCTCCACCATTTTCGTCAGCGACAATGAGAACGGGTTTGAGTTTGGAGTCGATTCCCTCGGCTCCGCAATCGACAACGATCCGCTGATTCTTCTCTGCGTGGAATGTGTAATAATCGATCGACTGTTTCGTCATCACGGCATTGCACAACGAATTGACATCCAATGGCATAGCCGTTTCGAGTGTCGTATTCGCTTTTGTGCGAACCACTTCGGGGCGTTTGCTGACAGTAAAGACTCTTGACGAGGAAATTCCCAGACGGGTCATCACATAAGCTTCGTGAATACCAGTCGGGCAGTCTGCAGCGATCGTCACTTCATACTTCAGCGGTATTGGCTGACCATTTGCGTCAACTTGTTTTTTAGAAGTGATTCCTGGATGAGAGAAAATTAATTCTTCTGCAGCATCCAGATTCTGGCCAGTGATCGTCACCTCAACTTGACTGCCAGTTTGCCCTCCCATTGGCATCGTGGTTAATAACCGGGGAGCAGGCAGACAGACCGATTGAGCATTGGCCGACTTAAGCCCCGAAGACAGTGTCATCATGCAGAGGAATGCAACAGAAGTCGTAAGGATTCGATTGTACTGGAATAGATTCGGTTTCATATTTGACTCTCTCAGACTGAATCGGGATGTCAGTGGTTCAATTTTCAGTGTTTCAATTTAATGATTGAACATGAACTCTTTTGTGTTCATTAACGCCCACAGGAGATCTTGCCAGTTCTGTTTTTCTAAAGTCGCAGGAGCAATGGGTTTACCTTCTGGGTCGACTGCCGGTGTATTCAAATATTCAAGAGCCGTTTCAATTTCGTGTGGTTCCGGCTTGCGTGAATATGCGAGCAAATACATCTCCTGGATTTTTGCTTCGGTTGATTCTTCTGACTTCGCAAATTGATCGGCCTGGCCGTTTCCAGTGGCGAGTTTCGATTTGATTTCTGAAGAGTTAATCAGATGCAGACTCTGAGCCAGACTGGAGGATTGAACACGTTCGCATTCACAGACGCTCAAACTGCTCGGACGCCCAAAGACCTGAAGGAACTGGGATGAATTATAACTGTTGTCAGGTAAGGCAATGGCACGTGTGCCGACGGGCAGGTTGGCAAAACGCGTTGTGGCGCCAGTCAGGTCGTCGATGGCATCAAGTAAAACTTCAGCCTGCATACGTCGGGGATAAAATCGCGAGTAGTTTTGACGATCTCCCAGGTTATGTTCATTCGGCATCGCACTGAGTTGGTAGGCCTTTGAGGAAGTGATCGTGCGAACCAGTTCTTTGAGGTCATAACCGCTGTCGATGAAATGTTTTTCGAGTGCCGCGAGCAATTCCGGATTTGTTGGAGGATTGGTATCGCGGATATCATCTTCCGGCTCAATCAAACCTCTGCTGAAAAAATGCTTCCAGTATCGGTTCACAAGTGCCTTGGCGAAATAAGGGTTCTCGGGAGAACTCATCCAGTCCGCCAGTTTCAAGCGAGGATCGACATCAGGTGGGATATCTCCCATGTCTACTCCGAGTGCAGCGGGAGTGAGAGCTTCTCCAGATTTCACATTTTTTGCTGTCGCGATACCACGCTTGTGAAAAATCAGGTCCTCTCCAGCAGTCGCGGTCGGCTTGCGACCGATCTGGCTGAAGAAGGCAGACAGTGAATAATAGTCATCCTGACTCCAACGCTCAAAAGGATGATGATGACACTGAGCACACTGCATTCTGACCCCGAGAAACAACTGAGCTACATCTTCGAGTTGTTCCTTGGGATCCTTGACCCGTTTGTACCAGGCGACAGGGGGGTTGCTGACGACAGTGCCAGTCGCTGCCAAAAGTTCCCGTACAATCTGATCGTAGGCAACATTGGCCAGGAGGCTGTCCCGAATCCAGGCATGAAATGCGAAGTTGGCCGTGATGTCGCTGGCGTTATCTCGTCTGTTCTTGAGCAGAGGTGTCCATTTGCTGGCGAAGTAGTCGGCATAACCTGGGCTGCGGAGTAATCGCTGAATTACGATGTCTCGCTTATTGGGCTCGGAACTGGCGAGGAAATCCGTTGTTTCTTTTTCCGTCGGGATTCGTCCTGAAATATCCAGAGAAACTCGCCTTAAAAAAGTCGCATCATCACAAATCGATGACGGAGGAATGCCGAGTTGTTTCAGATTACCGAAAACGAAATCATCGACAAAATTATTCGATTCTGGAACTGCGCCCACGGGAATTCCAAGTGGAACCGCAGCCGTGTAAACTGAAACCTGTCCTTGATACCTCACCATAACTGCGACTTTGCCGGGAATGTCGCTGGCTTTAACTAAACCTTCTTCATCGACATGAGCCATTGCTTCCGAGTTGACTTCGTATAGAGCGAGAGACGTCACATCGCGAGTGCTTCCGTCTGAATATTTTGCGAGGACTTTCAACTGCTGTTGTTGATTCATTTCAAGAAGTGAACGGGAAGGTTGAACTTCAACCGATACCAATTCGAGGGCTTGCTCATCAGAATACCGCAGGCCCTGCTCGATCCAACTGTGGAGTATTTCATAGCCAGATGAATCCGGGGCCAGTCGCATGCCGCCGCCATGAGGCACAAGAGCAGCGGCTTTTTTGAGGAACAGGCTTTGTTCTGGAGCCGCAGGAAAGACTCGACGTCCCCGGCCATCCAGAACAATCGCTTCGTAATCGTCCAGAGTTTCGAACCCAAGGAGTGAGAGTTGAAATCCGTTCTGCCCACCGCCAGCTTTTGCGTGACAAACTCCCGTATTGCAACCCGCTTTTGTCAGAACCGGTATCACATCATTGGTGAAACTAATCGACTTAGTCCCCTCGGCTGCTGATACGGAATTGATCACCAGCAGAAATACGCAAAGCGTACCTTGCAATAATGACATCGGTAATTTCGCAGGAAGGACTTGTGAGTCACGACTCATGTCGTATCCATTCACAATATGAGGATAACAAGGCAGTTTGGATGCAGGGGGATTGTGTGGGGTATCACGTGGTATCAACGCGACTTAAGCATTGACTCCCGTTGATACATATTATGATCATCAGCAACAGGCAGGCTGTCAACGGTTTATGCCACTTTATGAGTATTTAGTGAAGGAATACTTTCGATGATATTTAGATCAAGTGTGTGTGCATTTCAGGAAAATGGTTGCGAATCTGTTCAGAAGAATGTTAAACCATTGCCCGTTAAAGATTAAAATCAGTTGTAAGTCGATGAATGGGATGGCGATGTTCAATCTGTTTGTTAGCGTGATTGCAGGATTGATTTTGAGCTATGTTACATTTTTCGATTTCAAAGAAGGACGGTTTCATTTACCGAGAAAGGTCGCCAATCGGCCTCAACGCTATCTCTATCGTTCAGAAACTTCATTTCTATTTTACTTCATGTTACTGCTGAGAGCTCTGGCAACCGTTCTGCTTGTAATGATTATTACTGGTTGGCTTTTCCCGTTGATCGAAATGACCATTTGAGTCTGTCTCACTTAAACCAAGTTAAATTTGAAAACCGGAGAAATTCATCAAACTGCTACATAGACCGGCACGCAACAGTTTGATTACGAAAAAAATCGAACACGGGTGGCGGGGGCGCTCTCG